>OGXB01000809.1_pt1 | contig 19857 bp, 22 predicted proteins | sample 1576161 | NCBI WGS metagenome assembly OGXB01 (sample SAMEA3541474, study PRJEB24748) | human gut metagenome | biome: human gut; feature: human-associated habitat; material: faeces | place: China | collected 2012
ACAACAGTTTCTCCGGGGCCTCGATCACCGTGCCGACCGTCCAGCCGGAATCATAAAGATTCAAGTTGTCCACCAGCAGCTCCACGAACATCCTCGGCGTGGCCGTCATGACGAACTTGAGCTTGTACGGCTTGTCGGACAACAGCTTGTACTTATATTTTTTCAGGATCTCCTCGTTGCCGCCGAAGGTGACGGTATAGTCGAATACCCTCGTGCCCTCCTTCTTGAAATCCGAAGGGTACCACAGCGTGTACCTTTCCCCCTGGTACTCGATATACGTCCCGGTGGGCAGCTCCACGTGATCCACTAGGGAGTAACGCAGCTCCACCTTCTTCGCTTGCGCTATCGCCCGGTAACGATAGCTGTCATCGTCCACCGGGATGTCAAGCAATACCTCGCCCGTCTTATCATAGATACGCATCTCGAACGGTATTTAAAGGGTGTTCGAGACGCTTTCGGGCATACCCAGCAAGGCACGTACCCTCGCCTTGCAGTCGTTACGGTAACGTTCCAGACAGGCGAACTCGGCCTCAAACTCGGCCTTTCTCTCATTATCCGAGCTCAATTTATTCAGCGTTATCGCCTCTACCCGATCGGCGGAATACTCTCTCCGGATCAATCCGGACACGAGACTGTCATAACTTGCGGAAGTAGCCTCGACCAGCGTACCGCCATCCTCGCACGTGCCGGTATAGGCGTAAGCCACGCGGGGCTCCGGTTCCGGTTCGCCCCCGTGGCCCTCCGGAACGTGGTTCTCCAAGACCTCCTCGTTCAGGTATAGCAGGTAATGGTTGTCATCGTATTTTACGAATGTCTTTCTCTCCGTGTAAATCGCTCTTGTCTCCATATATTTAAATGTTTTTTAGCCGACCCGGAAGGATCGGCCAAGAGCGATCCCAACGGGTCAAGTGAACCTGAAAAATTTCTTACCGAACTTGTTGGTGAGCACCTTTATCACGGTATCCACCGGCAAGTCCTCGTGAGAGAAGTCCGTGAGCGCCTGATCAATCAAGACGGCGGAACCGGTGAAAGCGTAACGCTCCTCGCCTTTCCATCGGAAACGTATGGCGAGGCACTTCTTTGGCGTGCCGTCCTCGTTTTTCTCGATCTTGCTATCCTCGATTTTATAATCAATCAACTCTATGAGTTTATCATCCTCCAGCCCTCGTTTATCCTCCGGTATCCGGGTATCATAAAGTATATCCTCGAATCTCATTTTCCGGTCGGCCGGGAGATCCTCCCACGGACTTTTTTTATTCCTTATCACCTGTCCCAGTCTTTTCCTTGGTGTTTCCATTCCTAATTTATTTAATAGATTACTCGTATCAGCGTGTTGGATGAAGCCTATACGGGAAGAGGCCCTCTTCCTTATCTCCTCGTCCGGCAAACCCTTCTTTCTCAATCTAGCTATCTGGCGGCAGAGAGCCACCTTGTTACGTTTCCGGACACGGACGTGATCCGGGAAATGCACGTATCCCCCCGTATCGACACCGTCCGTCACGTGCCCGATCTTCCATCTCGGGTTAAGACCGATCCTAAGCTCGTTAGCGTAATAAAGACCGATCCACTCGATGACAAGGTGCAAGAATACGGTGTCCTCATGCAGTATCAGGACATCATCGGCGAGACGGTAGCAGAAATCCAGACGGTTCAGATATCCCTTGAACCTGTCCGATAGGTATTGGATCCCCTTGGATAACTCCTCATAATCATGTTCTGTTTTGGCCGTTGCGATACTTTCCTCGATATACCTTTTCGTGTAGTACTCAACCAAAGCAGGGCATTCCCCGACATGGAAGCACCGCTTCAAATCGTGATCGAAAAGATAAAGATAGACAAGCGAGAAGAACTGCGCCAGCTTCGTGCCGGGAAACATACCGGTATCCCCCTCGACGCTGTCAATGATCTCATCAAGCCTTCGCAATAAATGATTATCCTTGATACGTGTCCTGAGCTGGCTTTTCAGTACCGGGTGATTGACGGTCGGATAGAAGTGGTGGATATCGCACAGGAGATAGTCGGTGGTACGTTCCGGATATTTTCTTAAGACCTTCCGGATCATCCTCATGTAGGCGTGGGGACCGCGTCCTCTCACCCCTCCGTAGGTATACGCGGAGAAGGATCTCGTAAAATAATCCTCCACCTCATTGAGCATCGCCCAGTGCTGGACATGATCCGGAAAAGGGAGCATCCCGATAAGACGTTTTTTCGGCTCATGGACGGTCATGAAACGATACGGGGAGGTTACGAACGTCCCGTTTTCAAAAGAGTATAGGAGATCGGAAAGGTTCTTTTCCAAGTCCGCCTCGAACTTTGTTATGGCCTTTTTACCATGCTTGTTCTTGCTGGCATGATCAAAAGCCTTGTAATAGTTTTCTTTCCGGGCTATATCCCCGGAAAAGTCACCTTTTCTCCTCATGGTGTCCCAAGTGTCTTTTAGTGTCCAGTGTCTGCAATCGCCATCAGGTCATGAGCCGTCGGTTTATCAACCTACCGGGACTATACCCTTAGCCTTGATTTTTTGTCCAGTGACAGGGTCTCTCCTCCACTTCTTCTTACTGAATAAATCAGCGGCGTATCCTAGGGGCGACGACCAGTTCACGTTAGCGTTCGAGACCGCATTGTTACCATTGAGGTACGCTAAGCCAGCATTAGCACCGTTGTTCGCATGACCACGACGGAACGGACAACGAAGGCCGGAAATAGCGTTGTCGTTATACCAACCGTCGCTATGATAGGTGCTGGGGCTGCCGGAGGCGACAGTCGGGGCGGAGCATAGATTCTGCATACTGAGCTCAGTGATATATTTCCAGCCACTGGGATCGTTCTTAGGAACCTTCGCGGCCTTTATCAGACCCTCGATCGAGTTGATGTTGAAAGCCGAGTAAAGGGACGGGGCGACATAATAATCTCCGCTACCGTCGGACAGCTTGTTTATCAAAGCGCCACGCTCGATCAGACCGATATGCCCGTAGAAGTTCTTCAAGCCTAGGAAGCAAGGGACGTGCGCTTGGTGGACGGTACCACCGTTCGAGCCCTTCACGGCGTAGTCGCTCACGCCGACCGAGTCCCCCAACTCGATCCCTACGCTCGTCGGAATAATCGGATAACCACCGTTATGGCTCGACCAAGGATCCCAAGACCATTCCGTAACTCCCTTACCGGTACCGCCCTGATATAGGCCATTGGAGTCCTTTACCGGGTTCAACGCGGACTGGCAATCACGGGTACCCATGATAAGGCGGTAGAGATAACCGACGACGCTGTTCGCGACGAACCAGCCGGATTCCCAGCCCTCACCCTTCTTGCGGGCGGCCGTGCCGAAAGCCGCGGCGTTCATGTTCGTGGCAACCATGCCCAGCTGCGTGTTGTGCTTCCCGTCCCTCGTCGCGTCGTTGTTCCCGCCACGATAACGGGGATCGTCACTGACGACGGAGACCAACGTGCCGCTCGTACGGTCCATGACGCCGGCTCCCAAGGCCGACGTACCCCCGGCCGGGATGTAATAGTTCAAATGACCCTCGATCGGGGTCGGGCTGACAGCCTCGTAATAATAGGTGGAGTCAACCCACCAAGAGTAGTAGTGGGCGTTCCAGCACCACAGGTAATCGCCCATCGTGCCGTCCAAGGCGGCGGGACTGCCGTCGGCGAAACGACGGTGGTTCGTCGGGTCAAGCTTACGCCGGCTACGGTCAACGGACACGAGGTAGCAGCCCAGACCGATCACGGAGGGAAGATCCCGCAGGAAATCGATATTACCGTAAGCCTCGCCGACTGGCGTGCCCTGACCGCGTTTCCAGCGACGGATAGCGACGTGCTTGTTCACGATCGATACCGCGTCGGCGAAAGGGATCTTAACCGACTCGCCCGTTTCCTTGGACACTCCCTCGATCAAATACTTGGAGGGCTGGTTCGTGTCGGCCAAGGGCAGCTGGTCGATCGTCTTGCCGTTATCGAAGGCCGTGATGATAGCGCGTACCTTCTCCTCCTCTGCTGTTGTTAATGACATGATTCTGTATATTAAAATGTTAGACAATTATACCTTTCGTATCCGGCTACCGGATAAAAATCTCATCACGCTACCGGCCTTGCGGATAACCGGGGCCGTGACCTCGATCTCTATCGTTTGGGCGAGCGAGGTGTTCTGCGCCGGGATAACGTGGATCGTCGCCGTGCCGGTCTTACGCACGGTCAAGTTCCCATGTGGGTCCACATACAGGGCATCCCCGGAATAAAACGCTTGCTGAAAGATCACGTTCGGAAGGACATAGGCCGGAAATAAACTCACGGCTATCCTCTGGGCGACCGTATTCCCTAACGTTATCCTCTTGACATATTTCAGCTCCATACGGGTAGGGGCCAATAACGCCTGGCTCATCAACGATTGCTCGGCGGCTCTCATCGACGCTATCTGCGCCTTGCCCTCGGAGATCATGGCCTCGGCATCGACTGCGGCGGCAAGGGCATCATCGGAGGCTTGACCGGCCAAGTCGGCCTGTCTCTTCGCCTCCCGCGCGTTGGCGTTGGCCAAGCCGGCCGCCGAGAGGGCGTTCCTCGTGGCCTCGAGGGCCTTGTTCGCCTCGGCGAGGGCCGTCCGGGCCGCCTCCGTGGCCTGCGTACCACGGGCGATACATTTCCACCAAGCCGTATCGGTCAAGGGGTGGTTCTTGTTTCCGTCCTTGACACAGAGGTAGCAGCTATCATCCGTGACGACGAAATCGAAGGTGTTATACGTACTCGCCGTGGCATAAACGCCCTTATCGACGAACGCCACCTTCCCCAATACTATCTGACTCATTATATATTCCTCCTTCCTTTTTTTGGTCATACGTTCAAATACAGCTCACCGGTCTCTTGGTTGAGCCTGATAAGGTTTGGTGACACCTCGTCCTCGTAGGACATCACCAGCGTCATGTCGGCGGGGTTGATCGTGAAGGTCGGGTATAAAACGCCTCCCTTCGCGAGGATGCCCGTATCGACATACCTGTCCCCATCCAGATCCCATTTCCACCAGTTGCCGTTATCGCCAACCTTCCATGGGTGGTCGGCCAGCTCCTGCGCGCGGTCACCCTGTGTCTTGGCGAAGTTACCCTGCGTGTTGGCGTAAACGGCCTTATCGTTGGCGAGACTCGCCGCGGTGTTGGCGGCTTGCGTCGCCTTCTCGGTGTTCGCTTTCAAGGTCTCCAAGCCTACACGCGCGTTATCGGCGTTCGTGGCCGCCGTGTTCGCCTTCGTGGCGGCGGCGGTAGCGTTGGTGGTGGCCGCTTTCGCCTCGTTCGTCGCGGTGATGGCGTTCGCCGTGGCCGTATTGGCCTTGGACGTGGCCGCCTCGGCGTTCAGCTTGGCGGTGTTGGCATTGCTCGCCGCCGTATTGGCCGCCTTGGTAGCGGCACGGGCGTTGGAGATCTCCGTGAGCATGTTCTCGTAAGCCGTCTGGATGGTCCCGAGGCTCACCTTCACGCTGGTTTGTATGCCGTCTATGATCTTGCAACCGATCGTGTACAGACCGGTAAGGCTGTCAGCCAACGCGAGTTCCGATATTTTCTTCTTCTTTTTAGGCATATATGTTCAAGTCTATGTAATACTCCCCGTCCTCCGTGACCACCAGTTCCCCGGCCTCGGTAGCCAGCAGGTAATCGACACCATCCATCCGGAACACCGTGAACTCCAGCGTGAGGTTGAATGTCACCACCACACGCCCCCGGAGGCTCTCAAGCTTCCAGCCGGATGTCCTCTTGTAATAGCAGGGGTATTCCTCCACGTTGTAATCCACGTACAGCGAACGCTCGCCCGGCTGGATCAAGGCATCCAACAGAGCGTCGTAACAACTCCAGAATGTCGTCATTGAGCCGGCGATGAGACAGCATTTAAGAGTGACTTCCTTGCTATTATACACCACCTTGCCGGCATCGTAGATCCTACCGTCAACGTCCAGTACCGTACGGGACAGGTTAGTCTTCACGGTCGGAGATCTCATGATCTCGTCCCGGCCCTCCGTTACCATCACGCCGTATCGATCCAAGGGTACGCCGTCCAGCTCGTACTCGGATGGAGGAACATACGCTCTACCCTCCGGGATCGCCACGGACGAGGGTCTTACGGGCCGGTCCTCGGCGAACCGTAACGTGAAGGCCTCCAACGTGTCCCAATCCTCATACGCCGGGCTCTGGATGAGTCGTAAGCTCCACTCCCTGCCCAGCGAGGGGATACGGAAGAGGTGATACCCGGGCTTCGACAGGTGCTCGACGAGAGCGCCGGCGGATCTCCCGTCCACGCTGCGGACGAACGTGATGTTGAGCTCCCGTGGTTTCAAGGTGGGCTTTTCCAAGTCCGGCTCTATGCCGTCCTCGTCCGGCCAGTCGTTCCTGTCCGGTTCCACCAGCTCGGGGAACGGGAGAAGGCCGTCGTAGCCGCCTCGGGTGATCCATACGCCGAAATCGGTGTAGGCGTCCTTGCCGTCTATGTATAACTCACCCCTCATAAGATCACCACGGTATTATCCTTGTTTATCTCAACCTCTCCCCCGATATTCACCAGCAGGATCACGGCGTAATCGCTCGCCACGACCCTAGCCTTGCCGCCGTGCATGAGGATCACCTTGTGAACACGCTCGTTATCGTCTATCGTTATCACCGCATCCGTATCACCTATCACGGCGATATTGCCGGGATTGGTTACGTCCACGTGGCCGGAGTCAACGTACACCCCGTAGGGTATCACGTGACCGGCCATGCCACGGAACATGTCTAGCGACGGGAAATCATTCTCCGCGCAAAACTCACGCCCCTGCGGGCTGAAGAACAGCCACACGAGACTTCTCCAGTCCGTCACCCCGTTAGAACCACTGCATGCCCCGAGCGAGAGGGCCGATTTGATTATGTCGTTAACCGTCTCCATCATTATCTTGATCTCATTAATATCCCCTTGTCGTTAATAGTCTTTATACCGGAGGCCGCCGACTTGGTATTGGCCTCTATCTTCTCGGATAGAGCCTCTATACGTCCGGAGATCTCCGCTACCTTGGCCGTGTTCTCAGACACCTTCCCGGACAGGTCCTTGATCGCCTCCACGTTCTTCCAGCCCCTTGTCTGGAGGTCGTAGATGAAGCGCATCTGGTCGGCTATACCCGTCACTTGCACCAACGTCCTATCTAAAAATATAAGTTGGGTCGACATCTTACCGTCTATAACATCCGCGGAGTCCTGGGAGATGGAACCAACACCTTTGGACGAGGCCGTACGCCCGTCGTCCTCCTCTACCGCGTTACCGGTATTGAAATATTTGTCGGCCCAACCAAACTTACGGTCGAGGTCGTCGGCCAGCTCCTGCGCCTTCCGATCCAGATAATCCTGTTCCCAGTCGCTGATATAATCGTCGGACCAGAACTCGAGCAGCTTCTCCCGGATCTCTTTCATGGGATCGGATGCGGCGGCCTTGATCGACTCCGTGACCATGTTCCTTATCATCTTCCTCACGAGATCCTTGGCCGATCGCGCCTTGTCCTCCCCGGCGGCCCATGCGTCGGCGTAAGCGTTGGCGAAATCGTCGATCGCAGATTTTATGTCACTACCGAAAATGGCGTCCTTGCCGGCCTCCTTGTTATCCGCTATGGTATTATTGATCTCGTCTATCTGGTCCCGCCACTCCTTGATGCGGTCATTGTCGGTTTTCTTCTTGTCCTCCTCCTCCTTGATCTGGTTTTGGATAAGCACTTTTTGCTGTTCCAATAGCTTATTCTGCTGGTCGATAAGCTTGGAGGCATCCTTGGAATAGGCTTTCTCGATGGAGTCACCCAATCTGTCGTACGACTTGTCCAACGTGTCGATCTGATCCTGCAAACGCTGGATACGACTCTCGTTCTTCTTGTCATGGATCTTGGCGATAGAGGAGGCAAGGGATGTGACCACCCCGATAGCGGCACCGGCGGACGCACCGATCGGCCCGAACATCGCGCCGGCTTTCGCCCCGTCCATGGCGGAATTGACCGCGTCCATGGCCACATTCAAGCCTTCGGCTATCTCACCGAACGCACCACCGAACGAATCCCCGAGTTTCGAGAAAGTATCAGAGAGGAATTGCCCGGACCGCGTGATTTCGCCAAGCCCTTCCTCTATATCGTCAATTGCCTGTCGCAGCTTTTTCGTATCGCTACCAGCCTCAAATACGCCTTTCAGACCTTTGGCGACCTTCTCGTATGCCGGGCGCAACTTGTCTGCGGCTTCCTTGTTCTCCTTGAGCGCGTCCGAGATATCTTTTAGTTTATCGGGTGATTTACTCCACAGTTCAAACGTTTCTTTCGTGATACCGAAATCCTTGCCCTTGCTCTCATCCCAGACACCGCTTTTCAAGAACTCCAAGGCTTCACGCCCCTTCCGGTTGATGGCCTCCAACTCGGAGAGGGTCTTGTCTTTCATGTCACCGAACAACCGACTGATAGCGGAAGTCGTCTTGCTCGCCTCTATGTCGAGATCAGACAGTTCCCTTTTCATGGCCTCGGAAAGGGACTTACGCTCGCCTTCCGTCGTGGCCTTGGCTATCTTCTCGTTATAAAGAGCCGTGATAGCATCTCTCTTATCAAGATAAGAACCGTATTCTTTCAGATACTCGTTCATGGCACGCTTCTCTTCCTCCAGTTGTTCCTTATTCACATTAGAGGTCGATCGCTCCCGTTTGACGTATGAGTTCACCAAGGCTGTACGAATCTCCACGGTCTGTTCCTTAGTCAGTTTGCCGCCTTGAGCGTCTTTCCACTCTTTTTCCTTGGTAAGTATGGCGGCGATCTCATTGTCATAGTCTAGGTTTATCTGGGCGATCTTCTTCTCGGAACCATCCTTCATCAGATCAATCTCGGCCTGCTGGTTCTGAAGGCGAAGATCGAGTAATTCCTTATAGATCGCTTTTTGTTTTTCGAGTTGTTTTTTCTCTGAATTTGTGTTATTAAATCTATTAGATTGCCTTAACAGCATTCTTTGTGCGGCAGATCGTTGCGCTTCTAATCTGCTAAGTTCCGCTTCCGCTTGTGCTTCTTTTTGTTTTGCGTCTTTATTTGAATGAGATAAAGCGTTCGTGTCCCTTATTATTTCATATCTTTCCTTAGCAAGCTCAATTTCCTTATTGAACATCTCATTGGTCAATTTAGATGCATCTTTTATTGCCTTGGATCGTTCCGCATCAGAAACACTTTCATCATAAGCCCTCTCCCTTAATTCATTGATTTTCGCCTCTAATTTGGCTCGTTCAATTAAATTATCCCTCTCTTTAACATCTAACGCATTTTGTTTCTCAGCGATAGCCATTCTCTGCTCTGCTTTTTTATTTGTCTCATCTATGAATGAAGACAACTTGCTTCCGGCATCTTCTATGCCAGTTATCCCTTGCAAATAAGCATTTCCCAAACCACTTAGGCCACCCGAGAAATCGCCAGAAAATATTTTCCAAATGGACTCCCCCATTTTTTCAACCGCTTTTAGGCGGTTCATAACCTGCCCTTCGAGAAAGTCCGTTAAATCAGTTAAAGCCTCTTTGGGCTTTGTGAAGGCCTTATACAGCCATTCCCCTACATCATCAACAACGTCGAGTACACTATCTAAGGTCTGCTTAAAATATGCACTCGCCACATTTAAGGCATTCTGTCCCTCTTCCGTTCTATTGAACCATGAAGTCAAAGCGGCCAAACCCGCTGAAATAGCTGCCAGTACCGCACCTATTGGGGTTGCGATAAAAGTAAGTGACGCTTTTGTTAATGTCTTAATCGATGTAGCGACTTGCCCCACGGGTCCGGGAATAGATTGAATAGCATTCAACATCTCCTTATTGGAGACCACAACATCACCAGCCGTTTTTTTATAAAGAGCATACTCATCTTTCAGCTTCTTTACGGACAAACGAGATTTTGCCTGTTCTTGTTGGAGTCCGAAAAGTGTTACTTTTTCTTCATCTAACGCCTTTTTTGCAGCGGTAAGCTCCGATAGTACCTGATCGCTATTTGTATTAAACTTGCCAAGGTTAGCATAAGTGGCAGCAAGCCTCTTCACATCAGACTCAACATCTCTAACCACTGACTTCTGGCTAATAATCTTGTCTGTGAGATCGTTTAATGCGGAAGAGCTTTGATATATCTTATCCTTGAAATTCTGATCCAGTTCATTACCAGCTTTAGCAGCAGCCGATACCATAGTGTCCAGTTCCTTGGTATTCTTCGATAACTGAACTTCCATTGCACGCAAAGTAGCAGGGGCAGTATTACCGTCCATCCCGGAGAGTGTTGATTTCAACTTCTCAATCTCCGTCCTTAGCCTAATAACGTTTTCGTAGTCCGATCCTACTTTGAAATAAAGACCTGCCATATATACTGAATCAATGTTTTGGATAAAAGTACATTAGGCAAATGAAGTGGGCGAATTTTAGGGAAAGGGATATATGACAATGAAAAGATTGTCGTGAAATTGTTTGGAAGAATTAGATTTTTAAGTATTTTTACAACAACCTTAAAAAATACAAATCATGAAAATCAAAAAAATATCCATCAATACAAAAATTGAAAAACTTTCAATACAAGTCAAAAAAATTCCGTCACAAATCAAAATGAGACAAGGCTATATTCGAAATTTCTTCATCACAGGACTTATGGGTAAAATTGTAACATTCCTATTTAGTTCCTTCTCGCTCATTGTATTGGGTATATTAATGGCATTTATGGCTATTTATTTTTATAGAAACACACAAAACGTACGCCCAATACTAAAACAGATAAGAGTCTCAAATATTAATAGGGAACACATATCACGATTACAAATCGACATTGGAAGCAGTGATTTCCTTGTTGAGAATAAAAAAAGCATTGGTGGCATGTCTATTATGCTGAATTATTACGTCCCAGAAATTGTCGATAGTTCTTATGTAAATATTTACAGAGAGGATAGTCTCGGAAATATTTATAGTAATAAAAAATATTATTATATCACTAAAGAAGGGCGTCCTATATATTTATTAGACACAATTCCTAATAATGTTGATTCTACGGCAAACTATGTAAGTAGCATACAAGTAGCCCTCGATGATTTCAATGAGAAACAAATTATTAAAGAAATATCAGCGAATGAATATGGTTGTGGTAATGGAAACGTGATTATTGATTCAATAAGCGAACACCTGTTAACTACACATTTCTATTATGACATCACTAAAGAATCCAATACTTTTTCAACCACAATATTTGGTGATTTCTTATTTAATACAGACAAAAATAACCCATATGTTTTTTTCTATTTAATCTTAAAAGATTTTAGTCCTATCTATATAAATGAATCATCATGTATTCGAATTGACTATGGACACCCTGAAGATAATGGTTTTATTAAAAATCCAATCAATATAACATCCATATACCCACAACCAAGCACAATAACACCAGGATCAATATTATATAAAGGAAAGGAAAAAATAACCGAAGTTTTTCAAAATGGTTGTATTTCATTTTCAGGTGAGGATATCGAAAAAAAGCGTCAATCTGATCAAATGCTTTTCTTGTATACAGTACTTTTTGGTTCATGTTTGACTTTCCTTGTGCAGATTTTCATAAGCCTCATTGTAAAATGGAGAGATGTCGTTCTCAATCAACAATTAGAAACCAGTAAAACAAAAAAATATTGGTATTATATCATTGCAACTATAATCACAATAATTCTTCTAATTATTGTAATATATCTATTGAAATAAATATCATCTAACTTAACTTCATTTCGAAAGATGACCAACTTTTGAAATGAAGTTAAGTTTTTATCCTGTCTTCTGTCTCATAAGATCCTTCCCTGACATCTTTTTTACTTCAGCTTTCTCTTTGTCCTCATAGACAGCCCTCGGTTTATCAGCACTCATCAAGAGCAAAAGAAGATAAGGAAGATCCTCATACACCTCCCTGTAAGAAAGATTCAAATTTTCCATGAATAAGGTAATACTTCCTACGATGGTATTCCCTCCTACTACTTGGGTTTTACTGTCAGATTCGCCAGCTCCATCGCTAACTGGCAGACTACGAAAAAATCACGTCCGGTTATTAGCTCAAAAGCGACAAAATACGCTTGCAATAATTCTTCTTTAGAACCTGAAAGCATCTCTCGTTCGAGGCTTTCAGCTTTTTCTTGATAATCTGGGACATCACCAGCGACCAAGAAAGAAAGCCCCTTGATTATATTATCCAAATTTGCGGAAACTATCTTTATTAACTCCTGCATAGTGCCATTTTCCGGTAAATCAACCTTACTTAAATATTGGGTAGCTCGCATTATCACTTTGATAGCCGGGGCTTTGATTACATAGACTTTTCCTCCAACAATGATTGTCTTTCCGTAGGTTCCGGAAAGCAATTCTGATACATTTTTTGTAGCTTCATTCATGGCTTATAAAATTAGAGGGTGATTTCTCACCCTCGTTATTAACTTATCCCTGCGAAGCGGAATCTTCCCCGTCTTCCCAACGTTCGATAGGAACACCTGCTTTAGTTGGTTTCAACGCCGTAAAGACAAGGGCCAAACCGATTGCTTTCTCATTGGCCTTGCCGGAAGCTGTAACACCAGCACGAGGGAAAATGATTCTCACACTGTCCTCAGTTGTGGCACGAACGGTAAACTCCTTACTCTCCACATGGTCAGCACGTTCCCATGTACCCGGCTTACCATCCGCACCAGCTGTAAATTTACCTCCTTGGAACTTAGCCTTAGTGTTAAGATCATACATACCAATAGAAGCATTGATCTTAACCGCACCTGGCTTCTTAGAGGAATAATAGGTATTTCCAGCTACATCCTTGTAATCCTTGATCTCCGGATCTTCATCCTCATAGGTGAAGGTATCCTCGTGGACTACCGGGACTTCTTCGAAAACAGTACCTTCGGCACCATCAGCCCCAATCGGCGCAACCTCCAGCTTCTGAAGGTTAACAACAACGACTTTTTTATTTTCTGCCATAATTATCTCACATTTAAAATTTCAAACATTATTTTCGCATTCACAAAATGACACTTTAGCGGTGCATCTGTCTCTTGATGGGTAGAATAGACCTTGTAACGATAGATAGAACCGTCAAAAGAGGAAACAGAACGTAAACCAGACGCTTGCCGCTCTAATTCAGTCAACCTACTTTTGTCAGCCATTCCGTTAATATCAGGCACACAGAAATTAACCTCAACGAATCTTTTAATCCAATAAGTTCCCGGTTTGGGTTCTTTCGAGATAACAGTTATCCTTTCTTCGGTAACTTTTCCTTCCGGTATCGCATCCTTCTTGTAAGTAGGGATACCGAACGGCTTCAAGTCCCGAACCAAAATAGTTTCTATGTCGCCTGTTACTATCATTCAAATTTCTCTTTTAAAAGTCTCTCCGCCTCCAAAGCGGCACCACCCAATACTTCAAATCCTTTAGCTTCCACATAAGAGGCGTATTCTGTCTCATTCTTCAGCGTCAATCCTGTTTCATCCACTTCATATTTGTTAGACTTACGAAGAGTACCGGTGATGTCCTGATAATCTCCGTTATCCTTAGCATATTGAACGGCTTCCTCTCCTACTTCAATCATAGCTCCCTTGACTTCTTCATAGAACTCATCAAAGGCCGCATCAACATCTGAGAAGTCAAAATCTACAGCCATATTTCCGCATATTTGAAATAGTTAGACTTACCGGACTTGATAACCTTTCCTTCAGCTCTCACGCTTTCTCCGTTGAGGATTCTCACCTCGGTACCAACGTTCATCTTCTCGCCCTCATAGACTACATGATAATTATAGTCGTACATTACTCCGTTTACGGAGATTTGCTTCATCACGCCATTATCATCACACCGGCAAGAACCGAAGTCTTTCCAATCCTCTTTCGGGGGGATCGGATTCATGTCCTCGTCAAATGACGGGCCGGACACGACCTTGACCATTAATCTATGTGGAGCGAATATCATAAGAACTTGACTTTGGGTTTATCAGTATTGAGTTCGTCTTTCAGCCCGTACTTCTTACACAAGAAAGAATAGTAGTCCTTAATACCTTGAATGTTCCATGACATAGAGAAACCGCTTTCACTAATAGAGGTAGCACGAAGTAATAGAGAGGGGATGAACCTCGCCATCGCCACAGAGACACGACCATAACAATCCTCGTTCATCTCATCCTCTCCGCTTATCTTCGAGGAAAGACACATATCTAGAAGGTCAGCCTCCGACAACTGAACGCCGAAGGTCTGAAACCTCTGTGATATGTATTCATTTACCGTCATGCGTTCATCGTAGAAAGATCGAAGTTCACAATCTTGTTCGGAGCGGTAAACTCAGGAATCCACTCTGCGGTGTACTCCATGTATCTACCCTCTTCGTCACGATAGTTGCATACAGACATCTGACCTTCCGCTGTATTGTAAGAACGTCCCGGTACTGGGTCTGTCATTACATACGGCTTGTGGTGGCGCATCTTCATCACTTTGTCAGACCGCAACAGGGTGATACGGTCGTCTGGATAAATCTGTACGTTCTCTCCGTTTTGATTCTCAACGTAATCTTCCTTGATTTCAATTGCCGGAAGACCGATACCTGTAAATACGCTAGATGCCATTTGGTCTGTAACCAATCCAGCATTAACCATGAACTCACGCTCGCCAAGAATCATCTTGAACTTATCCCCGAACTCGGAAGCACCTACAATATTCTTCATGAATGTGTTACGAGACATAATCATTTTGGAGAACACACCGTATTTGGCTTTAAGCTTCTGAATCTCCTGCTGCAAGTAAGAGATAAACTTATCTTTTGCTGCAACTTCTGGAGTAAGGAAATGGAATGGCAACTCAATATCGAGCAACTCAATATTTTCTTTATTGTCCGCTAAATGAACCTCTGCTTTGCCGGTCATCAACAATTCAGGAACAACAATATCCATACGCTTGTGCGGAGCAAGCAAGATCTGGCGGTAATCATCAACAATGAAGTCGATAATCTCCTGTAAGATAGTACGCTGATCTGCGGTATTAGCGGCATTGAATTTATCAATGATGTCCTGCAACTGAGACAGACGTTCGATGTCCATCTGATAACGGTCACCCAGATAAGCGATTTCGGTGTAACCGCTTCCAAGGTTACGTCTTTCTCTCAACGGTTTCTGGTCATTCTTACCAAGGATAGACCCAGCAACGACACCTGTAACCGTTCCTAAATAGGTCTTGAAAACACGCTGTTTGGTCTCCAAGAAATCACCGTACTGCTTCCAGTAGATTGTATCCAATCTCAATTGAAGCACACGGTCAATCACCGCTTTTACGATGTTAGGATCTGTAAATAAAGTTTGTATGGTCAAATTCATATCTAAACTTTTTATGATTAATACTCAAACTGGAAACGACTTGTTAATCCGGCCTTATCCAGATCATGGATCGGGAGGATCAATTTGCTTTCCTTCACTTCATACGCCTGCATCAAGAGAGTGCAGAGAACAGCGCCATCGTCTTCAACTTTCTTTGCGTCGAAGAGAACGAAGTTTGCAGTATGCTTCTTCTTTGTGCCTCCTACTGCTGTGGCTTCAAAAAGAACAGTGTCTTTCTCAATATCAGTACCGAAAGCGGCTTTGATAGTCAGAACGTCGTAGTTTTCGTTTGATTTGTCGATAGCGGAAACCTCTGTACCTTTAGTGCCGTTCCCAATGAACATACCAACATAAGCCAGCGATTTTTTTGCGATTTTGATAGATAAAGCATCTGCTCCATTAGCATAAGCTTCCACAACTTTCACGTTGCGGACGGGAACAAGTGTGCGCTTTACCAAATCAGCCTGTAACCGGGGTGAACACAGGTAAGAAAGATCCTACCACCAGATTGGTAATATCCAACTTCCACGGGCCGCTCTTTCTGACACCGGATTCAACACGGTAAAATTCTTGCACCTCCTTTTCAGGGATTAAATTGTACTTAGTACCTGCTGCCATGATTAATTTTTGTTTTGTTCAACAATCGTTTTTGTCCCCTCGCTAATCATGCTGGCGATAGATTCCGCTTCCGTTTTCGTATCACCACCTACTTCGGGACTTCTCACGCCCTCAAAGCCTTCGTTCGTCAATTCCTGCTTTACATCCTTGAAATAAGCATCCAAGTCTGCGTCCTCAGGAATACCGTAACGCTTTGCTTGCGATTCGGGAATACCATACTCTTTAGCCTTTGCCAAAATCTGCTCCTGACGGGTAGCCTGTAACTTCTCTGTCTCAAACTGAGTAAGTTTATCGGAGAGAGGTTTCATGGCTGCGCTCACTGCATTGGCGATGATGGTTGCCATGTCATCAGCAGGTTTCTCAACAGGCTTTTCTACCGGTTTCTCGATTTCGATTGGCTTACCGTCCTTCAAGCCGTGTTTCTTCTCGTAGTTAGTCACTGCGGAGGTAACGGCTGTATTAGCCCGGAAATCACCATAGGAATTTAACACGTCCTGAAAGCCTACTCCATCCGCGATTGTCTGTAATTGGCTTTCGTCCGTAACACCGACCGCTTTCTTTTCAGCGATCCGGCTTAAAGTAGCTTCATCAACCCCAGGGAATTTGGTTTTGAGTAATGCTAAAATCTTTTCTTTCATACCGTATGAATTTTCGTTTAAAATCTTTGGTATAAAAGTAGATAGGTTATGTATAGATAAGAAATTTCAGAATACGGAATACATGACAATAGAGCTATTGTCGTAAAATCAGCATAAAAGTAAATGGATGGGAATAGAAGGGGAAATTTTGAAGGGAGAAGAAAAGCACATTAAGAGGCAATGTGCTGAATATATATAAAAAGGCGTGAAACCGGGTAGGAATCACGCCTAACGATTTTATTTTTTCTTTTTTTCAAGCCAATTCTTAATATCATCTAAGGTTTGTTCATATGTTTCTGACATAGAAGGAAAATCTTTTATATTCCAATAGAAAGCCCATAGTTTAAAAAATTGTACTATCAATCCTGCGTAATTAGCACAATCGTCTCGCACTATGTCAAATATTTCAAATACTCTTTTGTCTTCGTCAGGATGTTGTTCATCTCCATTTAAATCCTTTGAAAAAAACAGTAATGAAAAAAGAGCTGAAATAACCCCAAGAGTCGCAGTAATCTTATCTGTATCTAGAACGTCATAATAAATATCCCAAAAGGCCAAACTATCTGCATCTTTCTCATCTTCTTTAGTAGGACAAATATGCCCAAATCGGAAATGAGCTAATTCATGCAAAAGAATAAAAATTATACCATAACAATAGACTGAATTAGTTTTACTTCCATAATCACTGGTCATATCCAAACAATTAAAACGGCAAACATCCTCCTTTGTGAATTTAGTTGTTATCAATTGTTCTGCTAGTCCAAATTCAGAAAAAGCCTTCTCAAAAACAGCCTGATGATCTATAATTTCGTTTAACACATCAATTTCTTTTGTTCTTTTTTGAGACAGTTTTACCATTTTAATTAAAGCGTCTTTTATTTCCTCTGTTTCTTTTGCCAATTCCAATTCTAAAACATTAGCATCATAAGTTTTAATTGCTATATCACATATGATCCATAAGAACTGGCAATATGCAGAAGATAACTTGACTCTATTAAGAGAATCTAACTCAGCGACCGTAGTAATCTTCCCTAAGAGATCAACCCACATAATTTCATTTTGCAATCCTTTTTGAATTTGTTCTGGAATTTGCGATGATCGAATTTTTGAAATTTTCTCTGTTATTTCACTATTCAATTTATGTACAGGAAAATTTAAAACAATTTCTGTATTTTCCATTATCACAATAAATTTATAACCGACAATTCCTTACTCAAAGACTGAATACCTTTCTGAATCTTCTCCAGTTGTTGTTTGCGGGGTTTATGCACTCCGGCAGCATAATGCCACAACTGACGTTCATTGATGCCGGTTATCCGGCTTAATGCCGCTTTCGTGAAGATGCTGCTGTAGTAATTGATAAAAGTGGCAGCATCGATCTTAAACTTTAGCTCAAATTCTCCGGTCAAAATCTCTACTGGATTAGGATTGTCTTCTAAGTACAATTCGATAGCCTCTTTCATATTATCCTCAATCTCTTTCATGTCGTTACCAACAGTAATGACCGGAGCACCTTCGATGTACGCACTTAGATTCTTTCCCGCATGTTCAACAATTACTTCTACCGTTTTCATATTACCTCCTATTTTTTTAAATGAGAACAAGGGGGGCTACTTTAGCCCCGCTTGTCTCAAAATGCTGTAATAAGTGCCTTTCTCAACGCCTTTGCTGTTATGATTCGGTACGATAACTGTCTTGTCGTCTTTGACAAACTTCAAGTGGCTACCTTTCTGACTCTTAAATTCAAAACCGTTTTCTTGCAACATAGTTACAACGTCTTTAATTGATTTGTAACTCATAACGCTTGGACTTAATTACTATGCAAATATAGTAATATTACGAATACAAACAAACATAGTATTCATTATTTTACTATGAATATTAAAAAAATAGCGGCTACCCCACCGGAGCAACCGCTATCCTGATCAGCAGCCTTTACCGCCTTTCTTCTTAGGCTTCTTCTTTCCCATGACTAAAATGATTAAAATGTTCTATTTTTAAATACACGAATTTATAAACCTCGTAATTTTTCTAACTAAGCCACCTATTTTTGTTCTATTCTTTCGATTTTCGTCTTTGCAGCTTGCTCTTCTTCAATCTCTTTCAGCTCTTCGTCGATGCGATCCATGTTTCCGGCAAACAAGATACCTTCTCGGCGTGACCATATTCCACCACTGACAGCGGAGACGGCAGTAGTCACCTTATCGTTCAAGTCATCAATCATAAACGGAGCCAAGTCTGTCTCAATATCAATAGTCTGTGATGCCTTGTTGAACTCAGTGGGATTAATCGCCCCTAAAGCAGAAACAAGGAAATTAACCCTTCGTTGTAAAAACTCTCCTATAACCTCCGCATGATTACTTACGCTCATATGGGCACCCATGAACATAAAACGGAAAGCTGTACCGGAAGCCTTACCTACACCTTTCAATGTTTCAAAGGATATTCTCGGAGTATTCGACATATCGTAAGCCATGTTAGTAAGCGTTTCAGCTTCAAATTTAACCGTATCAGGGACCTGATTCCACGTCAGATATTGGGCATCTGCACCTTCCCCTGTGAGTTTAACCATCCTATCCTTAATCTTACCCATGAAGCCTTCTACATCGCCAATCAGTTTCAGCAAAGGGAAAAAGTGATAGTCGATACAATCAGCGTAGTTAGATAACAGCTTCTCCAACCGGACCCGGAAGGTCTTTATCTTCTTGCAATAAGGTTCAGGACGATAAGCGTAGAGAACCGGTAACTTAGGGAAGCCATGAGCGAATGAAGTTCTTTCCTCATACCCCTTAGCCAAATCCCACTGATAGACCATCTTATCAGTGATAGTCATAAAGCAAGTTATCTCCGAATCATCCATGAGCTTCTTCTTGTACTCACGTGAGAAAGCAATCATCTTACCTTCATCATTGAAGAACGGATAAAGCTTATCCCCACGGAACGGAGACCATAATACGCTTTTCAGCTTCTTGGTAGGTTTTACCTTGCCTCCGAATGTAGTCTTAACTTTCTTCCAGAACTTCGCCCAGAACGAATCATCATCGGTTACGTACCAATATTCCGCTACTTCCTGCTCGGATAACCAGGCACGAACTATCTTCTTATTCTGGTATTTGATTTTATTGGACTTGAATACAGCTTTGACCGCATCCAACAGTTTCTTTTCGTCATCGTCGGTCGGAGTACAATCCATAGACGGTTCTGTGCCGACCGTAAAAGCTGTTTGAATGTTCACTATATCCTGCTCCAAAGGAATGGAGA
>OGXB01000836.1_pt1 | contig 19279 bp, 16 predicted proteins | sample 1576161 | NCBI WGS metagenome assembly OGXB01 (sample SAMEA3541474, study PRJEB24748) | human gut metagenome | biome: human gut; feature: human-associated habitat; material: faeces | place: China | collected 2012
AGAGTCTTTACAAGATAGCCGATCCGTTTATGGCATTTTATTATCAGTTTGTCGTTCCTAATCGTTCATTCATAGAGCTTGGTCGTCGTTTGCCAATAGAACAGGCTTTGACTGCTCATTTCTCGGAGTATGTGAGTATGCAATGGGAAAAATTATGTAGGGATGCTGTGACAGGAAATCTTGTCAATAGAGTGGTTTATGGCAAGGCAAAACGCTGGTGGGGTTCTGTTCTCAATGAGGATAAGAAACCTGAACAGGTCGAATTCGATGTAATGGCTGAATCGCTTGATAAAAAGTATCTGCTGGTTGGCGAATGTAAATGGACAACACAAGAGAATGGCAAACAACTGACAGCTGAACTTCTCCGCAAAGCTAATCTGTTACCATTTGCCAAGAATTACACCATCGTTCCAATGCTGTTCCTTAAGAACGCTCCGAAAGATGATGCTGGGAATGCAATGCTTCCTGAAAATGTTGTCGAGTTAATGAAATAGAGGGGTAATCACTATTTGATAGAGTTATTAGATGGCAAAAAAAATGATAAATAAAGAACTTACTCTGTTCCCGTTTGTTTCTCGGATTGGCATAGACATAGATACCAAGCGATTCATGACGAATAACTTTCATTGTCTCTTTGTCTCGATACCCAGGATAATAATCTAGATAGAAAGACATCATCCTGCCTTTTAGCGGACGTGTCCTTAATGTCACGGTCTTACATTCATGCATAATGTTATATTTTTATGGTTATTATTAATTCGTTGGCGAAACTCTGTAATGTAATCATGCAGATTACCTACAGCAGAGATTAATTTTTGAATAATTAATGGATAGCGACAAATTAGATTATTTGTGAACACCCATAACCCTGTCAAACTCTACTTTTAGGAATCGGACGAACCGTCCGTTCTTCTCGCGGTTGATCTGATGGAATTGCAGAATGCCGTAAACAGAGTCACGGGAGAGTTTGAATTTTTCCATAGCCTCCTTGACGGTACAGTATTCCGCTTTGCTTTCCTGTTCCGATGTTTTAGATAGGTCGAAATGGAGCTTGGAATAATAGATTTGTCCGTGTTCTTTCTTGGATGGGATATTGTTCCGATACACCTGCGAACGGATGGCGACGCATGTCATGCCGTACTTCCCCTGAATATCTTCCGGTGTGTACCATTCGGTCAGGTCGGAATCCACCTCGTATTTGGCAAAGGCAGCATCGATATGTTTTTTGCTATAATAGTTGAACTGGCGGATTCGTACCTTCGGAACTTTGTGCTGCCGTGTATAAGTCCACACCCATTTGGCGTTGACCTTATATTTCTCTGCAATTTCTTCAGCAGTGTAATACTCGGTGATGTCGAAGTCCTCTTCAGGCATGATGCGCTCATATGGTTTGGTTTTCATCATTAGTTCGATGTCGGCACGACGAATGAGCGACTTCTTACCACTGATGCGTGAAGCCCGAAGTTTGGATTCCTTTACCAATTTATATATATATTGTCTGGTTACGCCCATCAACTTTGCTGCTTGGGCAAAAGAGAAGAAATCCTGTCCCTCGGCGGCTTGCCGAGGTTGTAGCAACTCTTGCGAGCGTTTCAACTGCCGCTTGCATTCTCGGATGCATTCTTTGTAGCCAAGATTGGAGCACTGATGACTACAATAGCAAGTCGTTGTCTTTTGAGCTATAAATGGCTTTCCACACCATTGGCAAATCTTTCTTACTTCCATATTTTCCTCGTTTACATTGGCGGTAATTTCGCCTTATTTCTCCCGATTTTTGTCAACACACGTCAACTAATGCGTTACTGTGACATTCGGGCTAACCGTGAATTTCCGTCGCGATAGAAATATGATAGAAAAATATGGATAAAAACCGTTACTTCCAAATACGGATCGGAAAGTGTTAAAATATAAAAGTCGCTGTAATACAGATACTTTGTTCTAAATGATTATAGTTGGTTACGGCTATTTCCAAGCCATCATTTCCCGATGCAAGATTTGAAAATTTTATAGCTATATTACTGTGTAATAAACTGTTATTGCGTAAATGTGCTTTCTTGAGCAACAAACCAGCAACAAAAAAATGTGCCTATTTTAAGTAATCTCTACAAAGTTATTTTCTAGCTACCCAAATTGTTACTATTACAGACAGAATAGCGACTAATACAGATGCAATAGTTGCTGCGAGCATTAATTTCGACATTCTATCTGCCTTTTTGTTTAGTTGGTAGGTTTGATAGTTGAAAAATGATGAGGTTGCTAATGTTTGGAATGTGTGTTCTTGATATGCTTTTATGCCATCATCTGTAATCTTAAAATTAGGAGCATATTTATTATCTGTTTCGATGGCTTCAACTAATCCTAATCTAATCATTTTTGAAATAACAAGATTTATTCGGGCTACGGATATATCCCAGATGAATCCTTTGGGAACATAGTTAACAATGGTTTCATTAAGTTCTTTAAATGAAATCTCATTCTTAAAGAAAAAAGCCTCCAATATAGCAGACATGATAAAATGTTCTTGATAAAAACGCTCTGATAATGTGCTTGCAGTATTTTTTAGGACAGGCTCGATATTACTATATGGCTCACATGATTTTACCAATTCTTTGAACGATTCGAACAACTTTGCCATACCCTCTTTTTCTTCTTCAGTCATACTTTCAGGGTTATTGAATATTTCCATTAGCGTCCTTTTCTTTGTTCCCATATAGCGTGTTTTGATAAAATTATGCTTTTAGTTTTATATAAAATTTGTTGTTCTTGTTGCTCAAATATTTCCGAGCAACAAAATAGCAACAAAAATGGAGTTATATATTATTGTTTAATGTTGTTAATGTGCTGATTAAAAGCATTTTATTGTATACATCTTCTTTGTGGCTCTATTTGTAATAAATTGATTATCAGTGATTTGTGTATCCTATTTCCCGATGCAGCATATTTACATCACTGATTATCAGTGACTATTCATTTTAATCGGTACAACCTCCGTTTTTACAAGTACACAGAATGTAGGGACAAATGTAAACCGTTGTATTTCATTGTTTTGCATATACGTGTTGTACCGCCTTCTTTCAGCCATTTTGTGGAATGTCCGCTATCAGATACAATGTATTGAGTGATAGGGCATTTCCGCAGGTATGTTACAGAACGCTTGTTGGACGCAAAGATAGTGGTTTTCTTGGGATTTCTGTGGTTTGCGGTGTGGTTTTTCTTCCCAAGAGGGTACTTGATAATAGAATTGATCATAGAACTAGGGAACTTTTGTAGAATACACATTTGATTCGCTTGAAAAAGTGTAGAACAATTGGTAATATTCGTTTGGAAAAGTGTAACAAATCTGTTTTATTTGCTTAGAAAAGTGTAAAACTATATGCGTTATATTTGTTTTTAGCCTTAATATTAATGTCTCAATCTTTATTAGATTATACCCTGTCTGATATAATTGCTATAATAAACCAATAAATTATACCCATACTGATATAATATCGAATATTTGTGCTAACTTTGTACCCGAAGAGGTGTAAAGTATGATGCTATGAATAATCTTTCTACTACGGTCAAAATGTTGCGAAAGCAATATAATCTGACGCAAGAAGAACTCTCGTTGAAGTCGGGGGTGGGGTTGCGCTTTGTGCGAGACCTTGAACAAGGCAAAGAGACGCTACGTCTCGACAAGGTGAATCAACTTCTTGACTTCTTTAATTATGAAATGGTTGCCACTCAAAAAACAGTAATCAATGAGACAAGCCCATATATTTTATAAAGACCAATTGGCTGGTATTCTGACTGAAAACGATGCTGGATATGAATTCCGTTATTTACCAGAATATATCTCTCTTGAAACGGCAAAGGCTGTCAGCCTGACATTGCCTTTACAGGCAGATGCATATACAAGTCCTGTGTTGTTCCCATTTTTCGACGGTTTGATTCCTGAAGGATGGTTGTTGGATGTTGCACTGCGGAATACTGACATAAGTATTCTTGACCGGATGTCGTTGCTCTTGACCTGCTGTAAGGATTGTATCGGAGCGGTAAGTGTTGTTCCTATGGAAGAAAAGGAGGTAAGCCATGTGTAATTGTCTGTATTGTTATCGTCCGCTCCTGAGGGGGGAAAAGGATATGCATCAGGCTTGTTTAAAGAAGTTCTTCGGAACAGCAACATTGCCTGTTCTTGATTATACGACAGAACAACTTGATCAGCTTGCTCTGCAAATCATTCAAGATCAAACCTCTTTGACTGGTGTTCAGCCGAAGTTGTCCTTGCATTTGAAAGAGCATGAGGGCAGCAAACGATTGACTATTGTTGGTTTATGGGGCGGTTATATTTGTAAACCACAGACCTCGCAATATGAAATGATGCCTGAGGTTGAGGATTTAACCATGCATCTTGCAGAGGTGGCACGTATTGAGGTGGTTCCTCATACGCTGATGCGGATGGCTGATGACACGCTATGCTATCTTACCCGTCGGATTGACAGAACTTCTGCCGGAGAGAAGATTGCGATGGAGGATATGTGCCAACTGACGGAAAGGCAAACAGAGCATAAATACAAGAGCAGTTATGAACGTATCGGCAAGGCTGTTTTGAAATACTCGTCTTTACCCAAAATGGATGTTACCAATTTCTTCGAGTTGGTGCTTTTCTCTTGGTTGACAGGAAATAACGACATGCACTTGAAAAACTTCTCTTTGTATGAGATGGCGGATATGATACGTTTAACTCCTGCTTACGATTTATTAAATGCGGCTATCATTAATCCCAAGGATGATGAAGAGTTGGCATTGACCTTGAATGGTCGGAAGAAAAAACTTCAAAGAGAGGATTTTATTAGGTCAGCAGCCACGCTGGGTATAGAGAATGTGATTGTAGAGCGATTGATAAATAAGTATGTCAAACTATTGCCCAAGTTTGAGACTGTCATTCAAAGCTCTTTCCTAAGTGCTGAATTAAAAGAAAAGTATGGCGAATTGTTGAAGGAACGGCTTAAACGACTTTTATAGGCATCTAATAATACAGCAGAAACTTAAAACAGTAAATTATTACACATGTAATATGATAAATAAGCAATTTATTCCTCAAGTATTACCTCCAAAGGTTAAGTCATCTTGGAAAGATTATCAACTAACAGAAGCTTTCCTTTCAATGAAAGGTGATAAGAAAAAATGGTCAGAGATTGCATTTACATTGAAGTATACAGGAAACAATACTTTGATTAATTTGACATTGGGTAGTCTCTTTAAATCACACCCTATTTTAAATAGTGTTATATGGGGAAATACAGTGCCCAAACGGATAGAAGAACTTGGTACAGGTTGGAATCGTTATTTCTATAAACCTCAATCAGTAGAGGTTGAAATCAACTGGGTATTACAGTGTTTGAAGAAACATAAAAACATTTTAAAACAATTCGTTTCTTTACGTGACAAGATTGAAAAATACATTCTTTTGGGAGAGTATTCGAAAGCGGAATCATTATTAGAAGAATCTTTAAGGAGTATAGGATATACTGTTTGGTATTATGAGATGCGACTAACTATAGCTGGGCTTCAGAATGATCTGTCAAAAGCCATTGGAATTATTAGCAATTTTAATACGATCCATAAAGATTTAAAGCGTGGAATTGTTCCAATAATATTATCAAATATATTTTCAAGGAGTCAACGTTCCGTTCCTTCTTACGAATATGATACAGAGCTGTATTCACGGTATAAGAAAAATAGAACTGAATTCCAAAACGATCGCTATAATTACTATTTATTTCGTCTGAACTATTATCAAAATTATAACATAGACGATCTTTCTGTCGCATTAATGATGGAAAGTTTGAATTCTGTGATAGATAGGTATATATTGATGGATTATATTCTGCGATCTTATAAAATAAAAAATGTAAACAATGATGGTATTGTAAGTGATTTTGCTACAATGCTCTATGACATAACCTCAGATCGCCGTTGGATGCCGTATATTTTACTTAGTAAGTGTGAAAATTTGCCTAAAGAATATTACGATAAAGATTTTATATCCATACTTGATAAATATTATACAGGAGAATATGATGATGTGATTTCTGAATGTAAAGAATTTATTTCTAACAAACCATATCATTTTGATGTCCTAAAGTTATATTGTAGAGCTTTGTTGTTCAAAAATAATGGTTTTAAGCAAATAGCCAATAATGCTGATTCTGTTTTGAATGAAATTGCAAGTTTGATTTATTCTGTTATGACCGAACAAGACAATGCCGTGAGTCTTGATTTATTGTATCAACGTTGCAAAAACTTGTACGGTTTAAGTTTTGCATGTGGATTAGATTATTACATAAAAGAAGAGAAAAAGTGGGATAAGGATCCGTGGCTCCATTTATCAACTATGAGTTGTTTTGATCCGCTTTTTACTACTACTTTTGAGGATAATGCAGAAAAGCTGATTTATTTGGATTGGGGGCTAAAACATGGTGAAGGATCAGTTGTTATTCCATATCAAAAAAGAAGAGTAGAGAAATTAACTACAGAGGAATCAAAAGTTGTTGCCTATATACGTGAAGTAGATAATGCGAAAATTACTTTTGAAAACAAAGAATATGAAAAGGCAATAGTGTTATGGAACTCCATAATTGAAAAAAACACTGAATATATACCTACTGTACAAACTGCAGTTGAATATACATTTATGTCGTACATAAATATGGGGGTAACATATCGACAAAAAGCTATCCGTTTTTATGTAGAGAAGTATATTGAGAATAAAGCTTTTGTGTCAAAAGTAGATACAAGACAATTTATGATGGATATTAAGAATTCAAGATATGAGGGTTTAAAAAATGATATTGATTTCCTAATATTTATTTTATTAAATGCAGAGAACTATCCTCAAAAACAGTTTGTATTAGAAAGTTATTGTAAATATGAAAATGTAACATATCCGTCAGATTTATTGGATAAACTCAAAAAGAGAGATCATAGGAAAGTAGAGTTGTTTTTATATTTACTTGTCACAGATGATTTATTGTATCATCACTATAAGCTAAAAAGTACATTAGATGTGCTTGATGAAAAAATAAAGATTGTCAGCTATCTGAAAAGTGAATTTCTCCCAAATGATCTATATTCCAATATGTGTACGGAATTAATGCATGAAATAGTTGCATACAGAGGAATGAAAAAACTAGATGATAGTAAGATTTTTGTAAATGAAGATGCGATAATGAAATATGAACTATGTAAGATTGACGACTTGTATGACAGATTTAAAAAACAGGCAGCCTTGGCTCGCAGTAATAGAGTTTTTGTACTAGTTAATGGTAGTGATTTTTCGCATAACAATGCAGCAGACTTAATTGACGATATTGCTACTTATTCTAACAATGCGATTGAAGAAGTTGCCCTTCAAATTTTTAATGTAATTAGATATGCATTCTTGAAAAGTAGATTTGGTTTAGGAACATATTTAAGTACACGAATTCGGCATGGGGTATTTGAAGGGGAATTAAGATCCGATTTTGAACGATTGAATCTTATATTAAATCAGTCGGGCCAACAATATATGCCTTCAGATTATTGGTCCGTTGAGTATTCTTTAGATTCGGAAATGCGTAAAAACTTGTATCAAGCACAAATGAAATTTTCTCAAAATATTGATTTTCTTATATCTACGTTTAAGGATTCTGTTATTCAAATTCGTGTAGATGAAGACGATGGAAGGCAGGGAGAATTTAATTATGCTGTAAACACGAAAGAATTATGTGATCGCTTGATGGATATTGAATCTAAGACTCAAGATCGGGAATCATTTTGTAAGAGTGTGATGACTTATCTTTGGGAAATAACAGAAAAACGATTGGAAATTATTAGAGAGAGAATTACGGATCAATTAAAGCCAGATATATTTAGGTATTTGCAAACATTAGAACTTTGCATTGATTCTCTTTCTGGTCATAACACTTTGACTGCAGATTTAAAAACGGCAATTAATAATGCAAGAGCAGCTTTGACCAATAAGTTAACAAAGGTAGAAAACTGGTTTCATAGACAGGAAACGAAGTTTGAAGATTTTGATATTGAGAATCATATTCGCATGACTATGGAACAAGCTGCAAGGTATTACTCAGATGTTCAATTTGAAATGAATGTAAAAATGGTGTCTCTGCCTGCTCAAATACGTTCTGAATATAGTTCTTCTATGTTTGATTTATTTTTTATTTTCCTAACAAATATGTTAAAATACAGCAAGGAAACAAATCAGAGAATTTTTCAAATCAATTCTCAAATGCTGAATGATGATATAATAAAAATATCACTGATAAATGATCTTCAAAGTAATATTCAAGAAAATGAATTGAATCATCTTTTTGAAAAGAAAATGAATGATATTGCAAAATTACAGCAGGAAGGTGGCAGTGGCTTGGTGAAGGCTATGACTATTGTAAAATATGACTTTGGTAACACGAATAATACTTTTACAATTAAAGCTATTGAAGGTAAGTGTGTTGTTAATGTATTGTTTAATATAAAAGACATGCTAGTTGATGAAAAAAATATTATTAGTTGAAGATTATGAAGAGAAAGCAAGTAATATACTTGCTTTTCTTAAGCAAGAGTTTTCTAATTATAAAGTTATACAATGTACATCGTATAATTCTGCGCAAGAAGAAATATTTGAACACGGGAGTGATTACTCGCTGATATTGTTGGATATGTCTATGTCAACCTATGATTTGTCTACAGATGCAAGTGGTGGATTACCTGAGCCTTCTGCTGGTCAATATATTCTTGAAGGAATGTTTCTTCGACAAATTATGACCCCTGTTATTGTTGTTACAATGTATAACGTATTTGGTCGTAAACAGTTGGAGGCTTTTGATATTGATCTTAAGAAAGACTATCCTCAAAATTACAAGTCTTATGTGTACTATTCTTCGCAAAAAAACGATTGGAAGAATCAATTAAAAAAACAAATAAAAGAAATTATAGCATGATCCAAATTTTAATATTAGACGATAGTCAAGATAAGAGAAACTCACTTAAGTCTGTTATCCAACCTTTATTTCCTCAGGGTGAAATAGTGATTGATGAGGCAAGTTGTTTGGTTGATGGTAGAGAATTGCTTCAGACAAAGGCATATGATATGCTCATTCTTGACATGGTGCTTCCTGAACATCGGGAGGGTTTAGAAATTGAGATGAATAGACGTGGTGGCGTAGAGTTGTTGGAGGAAATATATATTAATCAAAGTATAAAGAAGCCAATCCAAATAATTGGCTTGACAGAATATGAGGAAGAATTTTCTGAACAACAGAAGGAATTTAAGGATAAATTGTGGTATTTGTTGTTTTATTCACGTAAGAACAACGAATGGAAGATTCAACTCAAAGATAAAGTCTGCCAGTTAGGACAAATGAAGAAAGATCTAGAAGCATCTATCAAAAATGATAGTATTTATGATTTGGGAATTATTTGTGCATTGAATGAGGAATTTATAATGATGCAAAAGGCATTTGTTGGGTGTGAATGGGAAACTATACAAGTTGAAGGACTTCCATATGTATTTAAGACGACCAATATTACAAGTAGCCATTTAAAAGATTATAGTATTATAGCAGCATGTGCAAATAAACCAGGTATTTGTGCAACTTCAATTCTATCCTCTACCATGTATAATCATTTTGGAGTAGGTACAATTTTTATGACAGGTATTACTGCGGGGATAGATAATGGTGATATCGCATTAGATGATATTATTATAGCTGATGCAATACATGATTATGCTTCGGGTAAACTTAAAGAACAGGTGTCTGGCGATATTAAATTCTTGAAAGAAATGAATCAGATACCTGCAAATCATAGTTTGATTGCATTGGTGGCTGAGTTTATATCAGATCCTGTACATTTAAGAGATATAAATGACTCCATTCATGATGCTAATCTAAAAGATGAAAAATCAAATGTGTCTGCTTGTATAGCCAAAACAGTCTGTGGTCCTTTTGTTGTTGCTTCTTCGTCTGTCGTAAAAGACTTACAAGAGGACGAGCGAAAATTACAAGCACTTGATATGGAGGGATTTGCTCTTTATGCAACAGCTCATACTCTTGGCAAAAAAGCTCTTTGGATTAAAGCTGTATCTGACTTTGCCGATATAAAGAAAGCTGACGGACATCATAAAACTTGTTGTTTTGCAAGTGCTACTTTCTTATATGAATTTATTAGAGAAATGCTATAAGTAAAAGATGTTTCGATATTGGCAAGGCAATTCTGATTATTGAATATAATTCACTATATTTGCATGACAAAATCGTATCAAAGAATGAAACTGAATAGAATAAAGGCAGTCCTTTTAGAAAAAGGCATTTCTCAAACGTGGTTAGCCAAACAGTTAGATAAGAGTTTTAGCATGGTCAATGCTTATGCTTGCAATAGGATTCAACCTAATTTGGAAACGCTTCAGCGGATTGCCGAGATTCTACAGGTTGATTTGAAGGATTTGATAACTGATAAAAAGGAAAGACTACAATAGAACTTAAAGCGATTTTGGTGGTCTTAGATGTATTTAATCTATATGAGGTTGAAAATACACTGAATGTCAGAATACTAAATAGTAAGATAAATAAGTAGTAACTACTCATAAAAAGGCAAGGATATGTCAACACAAAGTGAAGCGGCATTGGAAGCCGGACTGATAGCCACTCTTCAGCAAATGGACTATGAATATGTCCAAATTGTGGAAGAGGATAATATGTATGCCAATTTTAAACGGCAGTTGGAGATTCATAACCGCAAACGGCTGGAGGAACATGGGCGCAGTGAGTTTACGACAGAAGAGTTTGAGAAGATTCTCATATACCTTGAAGGTGGTACTCGCTTTGAAAAGGCAAAGAAACTCCGTGACTTATATCCGCTTGATACGGCTGATGGACAGCGTATATGGGTGGAATTTCTAAATAGGCAGCAGTGGTGTCAGAATGAATTTCAGGTTTCCAACCAAATCACGGTGGAAGGACGTAAAAAATGCCGTTATGATGTGACGATTCTAATCAATGGTTTGCCACTTGTGCAGATTGAATTGAAACGTCGTGGCGTGGAACTTAAACAGGCATACAACCAAATACAGCGTTATCACAAGACTTCGTTTCACGGATTGTTTGATTATATTCAGTTGTTTGTTATATCCAATGGTGTTAACACTCGCTATTTTGCCAATAATCCAAATAGTGGGTATAAGTTCACATTCAACTGGACAGATGCCGCCAATCATCCGTTCAATGAATTGGATAAGTTTGCCATATTCTTCTTGGAAAAATGTACACTTGGCAAAATCATAGGAAAGTATATAGTGCTGCATGAGGGTGACAAGTGCTTGATGGTACTTCGTCCTTACCAATTCTATGCGGTAGAAAAGATTTTGGATCGTGTACAAAACTCCAATGATAATGGTTATATCTGGCATACAACAGGTGCTGGAAAAACATTGACCTCATTCAAGGCAGCACAACTTGTATCAGAATTGGATGATGTGGATAAGGTGATGTTTGTTGTTGACCGTCATGACCTCGATACTCAGACGCAATCGGAATACGAGGCATTTGAACCGGGTGCAGTGGATAGTACCGACAATACGGATGAACTCGTGAAGCGACTTCAAAGCAATTCCAAAATTATCATAACCACCATTCAAAAACTTAATGCGGCAGTTAGTAAGACGTGGTATAGCAGCAAGATTGATGCTATCCGTCATTCACGCATCGTAATGATTTTTGATGAGTGTCATCGTAGTCATTTCGGGGACAGTCATAAAAAGATTATGAAGTTCTTTGATAATGCTCAGATTTTTGGCTTTACGGGAACACCTATCTTTACTGAAAATGCAGTGGATGGACATACGACAAAAGAAATTTTCGGCAATTGTCTTCATAAATATCTCATCAAAGATGCTATTGCTGATGAAAATGTGCTTGGTTTCCTAGTGGAGTATTATCATGGTAACGAGATTGTAGATAACGATAACCAAACTCGTATGGAGGAGATTGCAAGATTTATCCTTAACAACTTCAATAAATCTACATTTGATGGAGAGTTTGACGCATTGTTTGCTGTACAGTCTGTTCCTATGCTTATCCGCTATTACAAGATTTTCAAATCATTGAATCCTAAAATCCGTATAGGTGCAGTATTTACATACGCAGCCAATAATAGTCAAGATGATGAACAGACTGGTATGGGTACGGGAAAATATGTCAGCGAAAGTGTGGGCGAAGCAGATGAACTACAATCCATTATGGATGATTATAATGAAAACTACGGCACATCTTTTACAACAGAGAACTTTCGTGCTTACTATGATGACATCAACCTGCGCATGAAAAAGAAGAAAGCGGACATGAAACCGCTTGACCTTTGTCTTGTCGTGGGAATGTTTTTGACTGGCTTCGATAGCAAGAAATTGAATACGCTCTATGTGGATAAGAATATGGAGTATCACGGTTTGCTGCAAGCATTCAGCCGCACCAACCGAGTATTGAACGAGAAGAAGCGTTTTGGAAAAATCGTTTGCTTCCGTGACTTGAAAAGTAACGTAGATGCTTCTATAAAATTATTCAGTGACTCAGACAATACAGAATTGGATATTATTCGTCCACCGTTTGAGGAAGTAAAACAGGAATACAGAACTTTAGCAATAGAGTTTCTGCAAAAATATCCTACACCCGGCAGCATAGACTATCTGCAAAATGAAAATGACAAGAAAAATTTTGTACTTGCTTTCCGTGATATTATCCGCAAACACGCAGAAATCCAGATATATGAGGATTATAGCGAAGATGCGGAAGACCTTGGTTTGACAGAACAACAATTCAATGACTACAAGAGTAAATACCTCGACATAACAGTGGGTTTTATCAATCCTCCAACCATCCCGTCTGTAGTGGCAGAAGATCCTGAACCATACGGAAATAGTCAAGGATTGGAAGATATTGATTTCTGTCTTGAACTCTTGCACAGCGACATTATCAATGTAGCTTACATTCTTGAACTTATTGCCGAGCTTGACCCGTATAGCGATGATTATTCTGCTAAACGCCAGCATATCATTGACACGATGATTAAGGATGCAGGAATGCGTGGCAAGGCTAAACTCATAGATGGTTTTATCCAGAAAAATGTGGATGAAGACAAAGAGAATTTTATGAATGGGCGTAATAAAGCAGATGGTACAAATGAGTTGGAAGAACGTCTGAACCAGTATATTGTTTCCGAACGCAATAAAGCTGTAAGTGATTTGGCTGATGAAGAACAGATTTCTGCGGATGTACTTAATCACTATATAAAGGAGTATGACTATTTGCAAAAGGAGCAGCCGGAAATTATACAAAAGGCGTTGAAAGAGAAGCATCTTGGTCTTATCAAAACTCGAAAGGCTTTGACAAGAATAATGGATGGATTGCGCAGCATTATTAGAACTTTTAGTTGGGATTAAGGAATTATGATTAAAGTAATAGAAACCTTAGATTTAACCTCTGATGGAGTCAGGTTGGGAAACACCCAAAGAGTCCATCTGCGACAAGGTGAACTTGATAGGGCTTGCGCTGTATATTCATTGATGATGTATCTAATTATATTGCGCATATTTACATATAAGCAGGTAGTTGATGGAAATAACATAAAACGCTCTACTTCAAAAGGACGTATCATTAGGAATTTCCTCGAAAGACAAAATGGGCTTATTCGGAAAGGACTTGATTTTGCCGACGACATAAAAGAGGGTTTGCAACATGCTGCAAAAAAGATTGTTGATTGTGATTATATTCCAAGTCGTCAAGAAACCATAAAAGTGTTAATAGAGTGTATAGACAACAATAAGCCTTTGATGATAGGAGTTGATTATAATAAGGCTGATGGACACGCTTTATTGGCAATAGGATATGAAAAGCGAAACAATAACATAACAAAGATATTTTGCTTAGACCCTATATGTGACATTGGTTCTACTTCGATGTGGAATGCAATTATAGCTCTTGATGAATATACAAATACCAAATACCGAGATTCTTATCTCAGGGCAGATGGCATTATGAATAAGGTAACACTAGCAGATGCAATAAAAATAGAAAAGGAATAACGATATGAGCGAAGAATTACAACAGAAACTGCGTGACCAGCTTTGGGAGGTCGCAAATCGTTTGCGTGGCAATATGTCGGCAAGCGACTTTATGTATTTCACATTAGGTTTCATCTTCTATAAATACTTGTCGGAGAAAATAGAAAAGTATGCCAACAATGCCTTAGCGGATGACGAAGTAACCTTTAAGGAGTTGTGGGAAATGGAGGATGCTGATGCGGTGGAACTGCAAGAGGAAGCCAAGAGTCAATGTTTGGAAAACATCGGATATTTCATTGAACCGAAATTCTTGTTTTCGTCAGTAATCGAAGCAATTAAACGAAAAGAAAACATCTTGCCTATGCTTGAACGCTCATTGAAGCGTATCGAGGACAGCACTTTGGGACAGGACAGCGAAGAAGATTTTGGAGGTTTGTTTTCTGACATAGATTTGGCTTCGCCTAAATTAGGTAAGACTGCTGATGACAAGAATACACTCGTCAGCAATGTGCTTTTGGCATTAGATGATATTGATTTTGGAGTGGAGGCATCACAAGAGATTGATATTCTTGGCGATGCTTATGAATACATGATTTCGCAATTCGCTGCCGGAGCCGGAAAGAAAGCCGGAGAGTTCTATACTCCGCAGGAAGTCAGCCGTATCTTGGCAGAGATTGTATCTATCGGACACCAGCGTTTGCGCAATGTCTATGACCCTACTTGTGGTAGTGGTTCGTTACTTCTTCGTGCAGCAAGCATTGGCAAGGCCGTGGATATATACGGACAGGAAAAGAATCCGACAACCTACAACCTTGCCCGAATGAATATGTTGCTTCACGGCATCAAATTCAGCAATTTCAAAATAGAAAACGGTGATACACTTGAATGGGATGCTTTTGGTGATACTCAGTTTGATGCGGTGGTTGCAAATCCTCCGTTCTCAGCCGAATGGAGTGCTGCTGACAAATTCAATACCGATGACCGTTTCAGCAAGGCAGGAAGACTTGCGCCACGCAAGACAGCCGATTATGCCTTTATCTTGCACATGATTTACCATTTGAATGAGGGTGGAACTATGGCATGTGTTGCTCCGCATGGCGTGTTGTTCCGTGGTAATGCAGAAGGCGTTATCCGTCGTTTCCTCATAGAAAAGAAGAACTATGTGGATGCCATTATCGGTTTGCCTGCCAACATCTTCTATGGTACAAGTATCCCTACTTGTATTCTTGTTTTCAAGAAATGTCGCAAGGAGGATGATAATATCCTGTTTATTGATGCTAGTAAAGAGTTTGAAAAGGTCAAGACCCAAAATAAACTAAGGGAACAGCATATTCAAAAGATTGTCGAAACCTATCGTGACCGCAAGGAAATAGAAAAGTATAGTCATTTGGCTACCTTGAAAGAGATTGAGGAAAACGATTACAATTTGAACATTCCTCGTTACGTTGATACCTTTGAAGAGGAAGAACCGATTGACATTAAGGCTGTAATGGCAGAAATCAAGGAGTTGGAAGCCAAGCGTGCCGAACTTGACAAGGAGATTGAAGTGTATCTGAAAGAATTGGGAATTGTAGAATAATACCAAGTTGCAACATGGGAGAAAATGACAATGTACCTCAGATGACCCCATCATTTGAGAACATACGAAGAAAGGATGAAAGCGGAAACGAATACTGGAGTTCCCGTGACCTTTGCGGTGCAATGGGCTATTCTGCTAATTGGAAATTCCAAAGGGTCATAGATAAAGCAATCAAGGTTGCTGGCGAAAAAGGAATGAAGGTGGATGAGCATTTCAACCAAGCGGTTGATATGGTCAAGATAGGAAACGGCTCATTTCGTAAAGTGAGTATATTCCGTCTCTCCCGTATGGCATGTATGATCATCGCAGAAAATGCCGACAATAGGAAAGTTCTTGTCCAGCAGGCAAGAGACTATTTCGGCCAGTCTGTTTCTATGATTGAACTTTTGAATAATTCATTGAGTTCCAATATTCTATTGTATAAGACGGCTCAAGGAGAAGCACGCATAGAAGTCATTTTCAATAGCGAAACATTCTGGATGTCGCAGAAAAGAATGGCAGATTTGTACAATGTTGATGTCAGTACGATAAACTACCATCTTAAAGAGATATTCAAAAGTGGTGAACTAACTGAGAGTTCAGTTATTCGAAAAATTCCAATAACTGCCAATGATGGGAAAGACTATAATACGCTGGTTTATAATCTTGATGCAATTATCGCAGTTGGCTATCGAGTAAACAGCTATCAGGCGACTCAATTCCGCATTTGGGCGACTTCTGTACTAAAAGAATTTATCATTAAGGGATATGCTCTTGATGATGACCGTCTGAAACAAGGCAAACATTTCGGCAAAGACTATTTTGATGATTTGCTGGAGCGTATTCGTGAAATACGCACCTCCGAGCGCAGATACTATCAAAAGATAACAGACATCTATGCAGAATGTAGTGCGGATTATGATGCGAAGTCTGAAAGTACAAAATTGTTTTTCAAGATGGTTCAAAATATGATGCATTTGGCTGTAACGCATCGCACCGCAGCCGAAATCGTATATGAGCGTGCCGATTCTGAAATGCCACACATGGGTTTGACTACTTGGAAGAAAGCACCAGATGGCAGAGTGCAAAAGTCAGACACCATCGTTGCAAAGAATTACTTGTCAGATAAAGAATTGTCTCAGTTAAATCTTATCACAACGGCTTTTCTTGATATGGCAGAATCACGAGCTGAACGTCATATTATTTCCACTATGGAAGATTGGAAGAACTTCCTGTCTAAATTTCTGAAAGCCTATGATTATGAACCGTGTGATACTACAGGAAAGGTTTCACAAGAGGAAGCAAGAGACAAGGCTTATAGCGAATACGAGAAATACAAACTGATTCAAGACAAATCATATATATCGGATTTTGACCGTTTTAATGAAGGTAGCGATAATAATCCATTGCTTCCATTTGACTTAAATCCAACAAAATAAATAACTACCATGGCAATAGATAATAAAGATAATAAAGTCCTCAATGTTCCCCATTTGAGATTCCCAGAGTTCAGTGGGGAGTGGAAAATGGAGCGGTTAGACAAAATTGCTACTCTGTCAAAAGGAATAGGTATATCAAAAGAGCAACTATCTAATGGTGGTGAGCCGTGTATCTTGTATGGAGAGCTATATACCAAGTATAAGTCGGAGATTATCAAAGAAATTTATAGTAAAACGGACATTGATAATTCAAAACTTAAAAAGAGCAAAGCGAATGATGTGATTATTCCTTGTTCTGGAGAAACCGCTGTTGATATTGCCACAGCCCGATGCGTTCCATTTGATAATATCCTCTTAGGTGGGGATTTGAATGTTATAAGTTTACATCAATACGATGGTGCATTCATGAGTTATCAGTTAAATGGCAAACGTAAATATGATATTGCAAAAGTAGCGCAAGGTGTTTCTGTCGTGCATCTATATGGAGAACATCTAAAGACGATAAAGACATGTAATCCAACATTACAGGAACAAAAAAAGATTGCGAAACTCTTGTCCCTACTGGATGAACGAATTGCCACCCAAAACAAAATCATTGAGGATTTGAAGAAACTAAAGTCTGCAATTATAGATTTGCTCTTTCACTCAATTAGAGATGCTAATACAGTACGTTTAGGCGATATTGCACATATAACAAATGGTATTGGTGACGTGCAAGATGCTAATACAGAACATAAAAAAGATTGGTTCCCATTCTTTGACCGTTCAGAAGAATTAAAATGGTTTCCGACTTATTCGTTTGACAAAGAGGCTATAATTTATGCTGGAGAAGGACAAAGTTTTTACCCTCGATATTATAACGGGAAATTTGCCCTACATCAAAGATGCTATGCCATAACAGATTTCGCCTCATGTATTCTACCAAAGTATTGTTACTATTTTATGACGACATTAAACTCTTATTTTGTCAGAAACTCTGTTGGGTCTACTGTACCGTCTTTGAGAATGGATGTATTTCAAAAGGCAGAAATTAAACCACCACCAATTTCGAAGCAACAATACATATGCAAAATTATTGATGCCCTTTGTTCTAAATTTGAAATAGAACAAAATTCAGCGAACTCTTTGCAAATACAGAAGCGATACTTACTCTCGCAAATGTTTATATGAACATCTGCGAGAGTAAATACTGCTTCTGCTTTGAATACTTGACGATTAAAGTATTATGTGTCTCTAATAGTCCCTGTAACTTTCTGAAAACAACGGAAATCCTTTTTTGGTCTTCTAATTGGGGCAGACAGATTTGAATGTCTCCCATTGTGTTATTCATAAGTTTCGGGTTTGCTAAATTAGTTGAAACATACCTTTTTGTTGCTTCTGCTAAGACTAACGAAACGAAATGTGCATCAAATCCTTTTTTGAGCTTTAACAAGCCACAAACATTTGTACAATTAAACTTCCCATTACGATAAAATACTGTTCCTGCGTTTGCACCGTCAGTTGTCCAACTGATATATTCGCCTTCAAACATAAAATCGTCCAGATACCCCATAATTCCGTCATTTGATGTTTGAGAGGAATATACAGGGTATAATGGATTTTCTTGTTGGCTAATTTCTATTGAACTAATAACTCTTCCACGTCCTATTGATGCTATATCTTTAATCCTGAATTGTTCCCAAGAATCGGAGTGAAGCAATTTCAAACTAATTGCAGACATTTCTGTAAATCTATCCTTAATCAAGGGACTAAATGATTCCTTATATAAGCAATATGGCAATGCTATAACAACATCTTTTTCTGATTTTGGGTATTCGTATTCTGGATTATCAGGAAAATCCGCAGATGACTTTGGAAGTGGCAAACCATTCATAACATATCTGAATGTCTATTCAAACAATGTTGTGGATGAGAATGACTATCAATATGTTTGTATAAACGAAGAAGAAAAGCAGAATGTGGTCAAATATGGTGATGTGTTGTTTACGTTGTCTTCCGAAACGCCAGAAGAAGTTGGTGTCGGATCTGTTTATTTGGGAAAGGAGGAAGTGTATTTGAATAGTTTTTGCTTCGGTATTCATATCGAAAATACGCGATTAGCTTATTCACCATACCTTTCATACTACGTTGCTTCAATGATAGTATCGGCGAAACGGTACCATCATAGCGCATGAATCGGTACCGCTATAG
>OGXB01000845.1_pt1 | contig 19170 bp, 13 predicted proteins | sample 1576161 | NCBI WGS metagenome assembly OGXB01 (sample SAMEA3541474, study PRJEB24748) | human gut metagenome | biome: human gut; feature: human-associated habitat; material: faeces | place: China | collected 2012
ACGAAATCGTCGCTCAACGGCAAGAAATTCTCCGACCTGCGCCTGCGCACGAAATACGGCATCACCATCACGCGCGTAAACCGCGCGGGCGTCGATCTGATCCCCTATCAGGGCTTGGAACTGCAGGTCGGCGACCGCGTGATGGTCGTAGGGCCCGCGAAAGCCGTGGCGCAGGTGGCCGACGTATTGGGCAACTCGCTCAAGAAGCTGAACCAGCCTAATTTGGTGACGATCTTCGTAGGTATCGCTTTAGGTGTGCTGCTGGGGTCGATTCCGCTGCTCAACGTACCCCAGCCCGTGAAGCTCGGACTGGCAGGAGGCCCGCTGATCGTGGCCATCCTGATCGGACGCTTCGGCACGCATTTCCACCTGGTCACCTACACTACGATGAGCGCCAACCTGATGCTGCGCGAAATCGGCATCGCGCTGTTCCTCGCGGCGGTGGGCATCGGCGCGGGCGACGGATTCATCGACGCCATCGTCGACGGCGGTTACCGCTGGATCGGATACGGCGTCGCCATCACCGTCCTGCCGCTGATAATCGTCGCGCTGGTAGCGCGGCTATGGCTCAAGATGAACTACTACACGCTGATGGGACTTATCGCCGGATCGACGACCGATCCCCCGGCGCTGGCCTACGCCAATGCGACGGCAGGCAACGACATGCCGGCCGTGGGGTATTCGACGGTCTATCCCGTAGTGATGTTCCTGCGCGTGCTGACGGCGCAGATATTCATCCTCTTCTCGCTGTAAGCGGGACGGTTCGTAAAAAATGTTACGAACTGTTACCCGTCCCGCATGTCGCTCAAAAACAGTTTGGGGCGAGAAATGAAGCGGCGGAGAGAGTCGGATGGCAGATAAAATTCAACGATGGCTTTTAAATTTTAATCGGAATACCTATCTTTGCTGCTGGCAAAAATCCAAACACCCTTATACTATGGCAAAAGCAGTCAACATCGCCCGTTCCCATCGGTTGGACGGCATCGGAGAGTACTATTTTTCGCGCCGTCTGCGCGAGATCGCCGAAATCGAAGCGGCAACGGGCCGTCAGATCGTGAAACTCGCTATGGGCAGCCCCGACCTGCCCCCGCACCAGTCGGTCATCGACCGTCTCGCCAAAGAGGCGCAGCGTCCCGACGTGCACAAATACATGTCCTACAAGGGAGAGCCGATCCTGCGCAAAGCTTTTGCCGACTGGTATAAGAAATGGTACCGCACCGAGCTGGACTACAATTCGGAGGTGCTGCCCCTGATCGGTTCGAAGGAGGGTATCATGCACATCTGCATGACGTTCCTCAATAAGGGCGACAAGGTGCTGGTGCCCAACCCCGGCTACCCCACCTACTCGGCGGCCGTGCGTCTGGCCGGCGGCGAGATGGTGACCTATGCGCTCAACAAGGAGACGAATTTCCGCCCCGATTTCGCGGCGATCGAGAAGGCCGGGCTGGACGGTGTGAAGATGATGCTGATAAACTATCCCAACATGCCGACGGGACAGACCCCGACCATGGAGCTGTTCCAGCAGATCGTGGATTTCGGCGCCAAGCACAACATACTGATCGTGCACGACAACCCTTACAGCTTCATCCGCAACGCGGCGGCTCCGATCTCGATCATGGAGGCCGAAGGCGCGCGCGACGTGGCGCTGGAGATGAACTCGCTGTCGAAAGGCCATTCGATGGCCGGCTGGCGCGTGGGCGTGGTCGTAGGCAAGAAGGAGTGGATCGACTCGATCCTCACGTTCAAGTCGAACATGGATTCGGGTATGTTCTACCCCATTCAGGCTGCGGCCGACACGGCGCTGGCGCTGGGCGAGGAGTGGTTCAAGGAGCTGAACGACATCTACTACGGCCGCGAGAAGCAGGCGTACGCGCTGCTCGACGCGCTGGGATGCAAATACCGCGAGCATCAGGCGGGACTGTTCGTATGGGCCGAACTGCCGGAGTCGTACGAGGGTGACAGCTTCGCATTCTCGGACGAGGTGATGGACAAGTGCGACGTGTTCCTGACTCCGGGCGGCATCTTCGGCTCGGAGGGCAAGCGTTACATCCGCATCACGCTCTGCTGTCCTGAAGAGCTGCTGAAGAAGGCGACGGAAAACATCAAGGCCAAGTTCGGAAAATAATCCGGCGGCGATACGGTCCAAAGAACCGAATGACAAAGAGACTGTCTCAGCGTTTTGAGACGGTCTCTTTTTTTGCCGTGGTTGTCGGCCGTCGTACGGACCGGAGCTGCGGTGAAAAAGCGGAATTCGGGAAGCGGAGATCGGTAAAAATCACTATCTTTGAAACAGAGCGGGCGCAGCCTTGCCGGGCGGCCATTTTTCCGCCGAAAACCGACGCATATGGAGATAAAATCATTGGAAAAGACAGACTTCGACACGCTGTTCAGGGCTTTCGGCCGGGCGTTCGCCGACTACGAGGTGCAGCTGAACGCGGAACAGCTGCGGGCCATGCTGACACGGCGCGGTTTCGATCCCGCCCTTTCGTTCGCCGCATTCGACGGAGCGCAGATCGCGGCTTTCACACTGAACGGCATCGGCAATTTCAACGGCGTGCCGACGGCTTACGACACGGGAACCGGGACCCTCAAGGAGTACCGGGGCACGGGACTGGCCACGGAGATTTTCAGACACTCGATGCCGCACCTACGGCGGGCGGGCGTCGGACAGTATCTGCTGGAGGTGTTGCAGCACAACACCGGAGCCGTGTCCGTTTACCGGAATCTGGGGTTCGAGACGGTCCGGGAGTTCAACTATTTCTGCCGGGCGAACACGGAAATCGCCGACCGGGGCGATACGCCCCGCCTGCCCCACTCGGTGAGACGGACAGATCCCGAAAAATTCGCTTCGATCTCCTCCTTTTGGGATTTCACGCCCTCGTGGCAGAACAGTTTCGAATCCATAGGAAGAGCCGCCGGAGATTTCGTCAGTCTGGGCGTATTCACCGAAGAGGAACTCGTCGGCTACTGCGTTTTCGAACCCGCGTCGGGCGACATCGCGCAGATCGCGGTGAAGCGGCAGTACCGCAGAAAGGGAATCGCCGGCCTGCTGCTGCGGGAGATGCTCCGGCTGAACAGGAACGACTCCCTCAAAATCATAAATACCGACGTTTCGTGCGGCTCGATAACCGGATTCCTGCAAGCGAAAAACATCGTGCCGCAGGGAAAGCAGTTCGAAATGATTCGGAAGATATGACACGGCGGCAGCGCATCGCCGGTTCCCGCATCAGACCGGCGGCTCCCTTTCTTCATGCCGCTCCACGCTGATGCCGACGATGCGGAAAAGAGAAAGACAGGCCGCCGTGCGGCCTCCTCTTGCGGGCAACGGATCTTCCCGCGACGAAAAAAGGCTCTCCGCACGGAGAGCCTTTGGCAAATTCTGCTGCCTCAGGGATAATCTGCGATTGCAGCGGCGCGCTACTCGTTCACGATTCGGACCGAGAGGATCAGGTCGCCGGGACGGATGTCGTCGATGACGTCCAGCCCTTCGACGACGCGGCCGAAGCAGGTGTGACGGCCGTCGAGATGCTGCGTCGTTTCGCGGGTGTGGCAGATGAAGAACTGCGAGCCGCCCGTGTCGCGTCCCGCATGGGCCATCGAAAGCACGCCCCGGTCGTGGTACTGGCGCGGAGCCGAGGTTTCGCATTTGATCGTGTAACCCGGACCGCCCGTGCCGTCGCCTTTGGGGCAGCCGCCCTGAATGACGAATCCCGGAATCACCCGGTGGAAAGTCAGTCCGTCGTAGAAACGGCTCTCCGCCAGTTTTACGAAGTTCGCCACCGTGCCCGGCGTCTCGTCGGTATAGAGTTCGGCTTTCATGTCGCCTTTCTCGGTCGAAATAATTGCGTATTGTGCCATATCGTTCGATAAAATTAAGGTTCCAGAACTTTGATTTCCGCGGCGGCGGCCTTGACCCGTTCGCGCAGGGCCTCCAGATCGCCGTCGAGCGGGGCATAGCCCGTGACCACGCCCATGCGGCGGTTCACGCGGGCCGAGGGTTTGCCGAAGATGCGCACGTCGGTGCGGGGATCGGCGGCCAGTGCGCGGTCGATGCCCTCGTAACGCGGCGCCGAGGCGCAGGCGACCGGCGAGAGGACGACGGCCGAGGCGCCCAGACGCTCGAACGTGACGGCCGGAATCGGCAGCCCCAGCACGGCCCGCAGGTGCAGTTCGAATTCATTGAGGTTCTGCGTGCCGGCCAGCGTCACCATGCCCGTATCGTGGGGCCGCGGCGAGAGTTCGGAGAAGTAGACCCCGTTTTCGTGGCTCAGGAAGAACTCCACGCCCCACAGCCCGGCGCCGGTCAGCGCTTCGGTAACGGCGGCCGCCATGCGCTGCGCTTCGGCCAGATGTTCGGGCGCGATGTGCGGCGACTGGAAGCTTTCGCGGTAGTCCCCGCCCTTCTGCACATGGCCGATCGGCGGGCAGAAGAGCGTCGGGCCGTTCTTCTGGGTTACGGTGAGCAGCGTGATCTCGCTGTCGAAGCGGATGAACTCCTCGATAATCAGCTCGCGGATGTCTCCGCGCGACCCTTCGCAGCCATAGCGCCAAGCGTGCTCCAGCTCTTCGGGTCCTTTGACGAGCGACTGGCCTTTGCCCGACGACGACATCAGGGGTTTCACCACGCACGGATAACCGATCTTCGCGGCGGCTTGCTTCAGCTCGTCGTACGACGTCGCGTAGAAATAGCGGGCGGTCTTCAGCCCCAGCTCCTTGGCCGCAAGGTCGCGGATGGCTTTGCGGTTCATCGTGAAGTTGACGGCGCGGGCGCTCGGCACGACCTGCACGCCCGCCTTTTCGAATTCGTAGAGCCGTTCGGTGCGGATCGCCTCGATTTCGGGCACGATGATGTCGGGACGGTGTTTCCCGACGGCGGCGGCCAGCGCGTCGCCGTCGAGCATGTGAAACACTTCGCATGCGTCGGCGACCTGCATGGCGGGAGCGCCCGCATAAGAGTCGCAGGCGACGACGGTCTGTCCCAGCCGCTGCGCCGCGATCACGAATTCCTTGCCCAGCTCACCCGAACCGAGCAGCATTATCTTTTTCATGGACTTCTGTTTTTTTAGTGACGCAAAGATATGTTTTTTCGGCCTAAATTCGTACCTTGTAATGATAAAACTGCTCCGAAACCATGAAAAACCCGTTCATCGAATTATGCGGCTGCATGTGCCTGACCCTGCTGGCGCCGCAGCCTGTCGCGGCGAAAACGGCCGGGGAGGTCCCGCCCGCCGATACGCTCCGCACCGTCTTCTTCACCGACATACACGTCACGCCGGGCAACGCGCAGGATTCGCTCTTCCGGATCGCCGTCGCGGAGGCGAACGCTTCGGACGCCGATCTGGTCATCTTCGGGGGCGACCTGACGAACATGGGGAGCGACCGCGAGCTGGCGCATGTGCACGGACTCATGTCGCAGCTCCGCAAGCCGTGGTTCACGGTGCCGGGCAACCACGAAACGACGTGGTCCGAAAGCGGCTGCACGACATTCCGCCGTCTGTTCGGACATGCGGGATGCGTCGCCACCCGCGCCAAGGGTTATCTCTTTCTGGGCTATGCCAGCGGGCCTTATATGAAAATGGCCGACGGAATGATACGGGGCGAAGACCTCGCATGGCTCGAACGCCAAGCGGCCGCCGCACGGCCCGGCGAGCGGATCGTAAGCCTCTGCCACTATCCGCTCAACGGGGATCTGACGAACCGGCAGGAGGTGACCGAGACGCTGAAAAGCGTGGGCGTCACGGCATCGCTGTACGGCCATTACCACCAGCTGCAGCTGCGCAACTTCGACGGGATTGCGGGGATTCCGGGCCGCGCGCTCGCGGGCAAAAGGGGCGAAGCGCCGGGGTATACGCTGCTCGACTTTTTCGCCGACTCGGTGCGCATACGCGAGAAGCCGCTCGGCATGCCCCCGGTCACCCGGTATACGGTCTGCCTGAAAGACGATCCGCAGATATTGGCCCTCCCCTGCGATCCGCTACCGCCGGCGCCCGACGCCGAAGGCCGCATGCGGCTGGTCGTGCAGGACAGCGCCATGGTGCTGACGGGAGCGGCATTCTGCGGCGAGGTGCTCTGTTACGGCAATTCGCAGGGCGCACTGCGCGCTTACGACACGCGCAAGGGACGCGAATTGTGGCGGCACGTCTTTCCGGACGGGCTTTACACCACCCCGCTCTGCACCGGCGGACTCGTGATCGCGGGAGCCGCATCGGGCGGCATATGGGCCTTCGACGCCCGGACGGGGCGCGAGAAATGGCACCTTCCGACGCAGAGCGCTGTCGTGGGCGACGGAATTACGGACGGCGGGGCATTATATATAGGTCTGGGAACCGGTTCCATAGGCAAGATCGACCTGCGCAGCGGCAGGCTGTTGTGGCGGCACGATTACGGCTGCGGGCAGGCGCAGGGGCGTCCGACGCTGGCCGACGGACGGCTCGTATTCGGCGCATGGGACCGCCATCTCTATTGTCTCGATGCAGGCACCGGCGAACTGCTCTGGAAGTGGAACAACGGCAGCGGCAGTCTCTTCTTCTCGCCGGGGCACGTCGTACCCCGCATCGCCGGCGGCAAGGTCTTCATCGTCGCCCCGGACCGCGTCGTGACCTGTCTGGATCTCGCCACCGGGAAGCAGCTATGGCGCGACAACAGCCGCAAATCGCGCGAAACGACCGGACTGAGCGGCGACGGACGGAGGTTCTACTACAAGACGATGGACGGCGAGCTGGCGGCCATAGACACCTCGGCGGAGCGGTACCGCGAACTATGGTGCACGGACCTCGGCTGGGGGTATGAGTACAACTCCTGCCCGGCATTCGTGCGCGACGGCGTGGTCTATGTCGCGGGCCGTCACGGCACCGTTGCCGCCGTAGGCGAAGACGGCACGCTGTTGTGGAGCGTCAAATGCTGCAATTCGGGCGGAAATGATTTCGCGCAGGCTCCCGACGGCTCCCTCTGGGCGACCTTCGCCGAAGGCAAGATCTTCCGAATACCATAAAAGGGTCTATAAATCTTATTTTTAATAATTTCCTGCAATTTTTCGTGCGTCGGCGTACAACGTACGTTTTTTTTGCATACTTTTGTGGCATAATATACACTTTCGCTCAAAATATACACAAAACAGAGCAGGTGCAATTGACAACGATAATGAAAAGCGTCACTATCCTAACGATTGCGGCCATGGCGATGGCCGCTGCGGCGGGTTGTTCCCACGACAACCCCACCCCGTCGCCCGAACCGCCCGCAAAGGGCGGGGAATTCAATGAATTCGGCTTCACGACGACCGTCCCGGTCACGCTCTGCGTCGATTACGGCGACATGGACGGCATGCCGTCCAACGTCTATTTCGAGGTATACGACACCTGCCCCGTCGAAGAGACTGAAACGGCCTATGCCAGAATCGCAGGGACCGAGCCGCTCTATGCCGGCTATACCGACGAGCAGGGGCGTTTCGAAGGGACGATCGAACTGCCCTCGTATATCCGGAAGGCTTATGTATTGACCCCCGCCTTCTATGCGCGCACCCTGCTCGAAGCGACCCGCAGCGGCGATATGCTGACCGCATCGGCCGAATCGGGAGCACCCGCGAACGCGGCCCCCGCATCGACGCGCGCCAAGGAGTATCATTCGACGGCCGTCGAGCGGGACGGTTGGAAAACATGGCTGGGCAGCTACGACACGACCTACGGCAGCATCGGCTACGAATACAAGGGCGACCTGAAAGTCAAGAATTACGGAGCGCTCCTCAAGGCGCACGCAAGCGTGTTCGACACGACCAAAAAGTGTCCGGAGGAGTACCGCTCCTCGCGCGACCTCTACCTCGAAAAATCGGCCGAAGTAGTCATCACCCTGCTGGGCAGCAACACCTGCTGGAACAGCTCGATGGGTTATTATTACTACAAGACCGGCAACAAACCCAAGTCGCTCGCCGACGCCGACGTGGTGATGATCTTCCCCAATACGCAGGACGGCCGGTGGAGCAACTCGCCGTGGGAATCACGGCTCTATCAGGGCGTGGAGCGCGGCACAGCCGTACAGCTGATCTATTATCCCGAAATCGCCGACGGCAGCAAGGCCGGAGCTACGACCGTATTCCCGGCCGATTACCGCATCGGATTCGTACTGGCCACCAACGCATGGACCAACCGGCTGAGAGCCGGAGACAAAAAGTACCGCGCCGCGACTTCCGACGGTCTGAGCGTCAATAACAACGGTGTCGCCTATCAGACGCCCCGCACGACCGTATTCCGCTATACGGACAAGAAAAGCGGCATCAACTCTGTGCTCTTCTCGTTCGAGGACCACAACAACGACGAAAATTTCAGCGACGTGGTATTCACGATGACCTCCAATCCCGTGGACGCCGTGACGGACATTCCGTCGGTCGATGTCAACGACGGCAAGAAGACGGCCAACGTACTGCGCGGCATCTATGCCTTCGAGGACCTCTGGCCCAGCCGCGGCGACTACGACATGAACGACGTGATGGTCCGCAGCGATTACGAGAAGGTGTTCAACGAAAAGGGCATTTTCGAGGAGTCGTTCATGCTGAAGACCTTCGCCAACTTCGCAGGCAACGCCAACGGACTCGCCGTGACCCTTACGGGAGCGGCGGCGGACGCAAAACTCGAATTCAGCGTCCGCAAGCCCGGTGCCGAGACGTTCGAAGCCGCGGATTTCGAGCGCGACGGCAAGGTTGTGCTGCTGACGCCCGACGTTAAGGAGACGATGGGTGCGACCTACCGGATTACGGCGAAATACGACGCGCCGGTCGCCGAAGCGCAGGCCGGAACGATCAAGCCGTTCATCTACCGCACCGACCGCGACGGGCTGACCGCCGGCAAACGCTGGGAGGTGCATATCCCCTACGAAGCGCCGACGGCACGCGCCGAAATGTCGTTCTTCGGCACGAACGACGACAAGTCTGTTCCCGAAAAAGGCATCTACTACGTACGCGCCGAGAATTATCCGTTCGCTTTCTTCCTTTCGGGTGCGAACGACGGGGACGTGGCCAAACTGCTCGACCAGACAAATGAAAAGTCCCCGATCGATCAGGTCTACCCCGCTTATGCGGAATGGGCCGCTACGAACGGCGAAAAGAATAAAGACTGGTACAAGAAATAATACTCCGCTCTTCAAACAAATACGACCTGCCGTCACTGCGGCAGGTCGTATTTTTTGTTGCGGTGTGGAGGTGGCGGGAGTCGACCTGCTACACATAGCATTTAATAATCAGATGCTTACATCTGCGTTAAATTACATTTTCCACGATTAGGCCTGCAAATTTCCACGCTGTTTCAGCGGGGATTTAATCAAGTACCGCATGACATACCCGAAGAATAATTTGTATAGAATTCGTACCATAGCTATTGCGCTGTTTCATTCCACAAACCAACTGTACCGGATATCTCCTGCAAACGCTTTTGCCAGTCCGTCTGCAAATACCGCAGCATTGCGGCTCCTCGTAAGGAACGAATCGATATAACTCGACTTGTTGGCTCCAGTAAAGAGGTTGAACACCCGCCATAGGTCTATCTCTCCTTGCTTGTCGCAGGCAAATGCCGGGTCGTTGTAATAGGCCCTTGCAATGGTGTTCAGATGGCAGTCCGTGAACTCGAACTCCGGGAGCAGTTTCCGCTGTGCCGGTGGCAGGAACTGGTATAACCTCGCCTTGCCTACCAGCTGTGCGAACTGACTCTCCGACATGGAGGTATCGAGCAATGCCCGCATCCGCTCCAGATGGCGTTTGGCATTATAGCTTACCACCAGTTCGGTAATCTTCGCCGTCAGTTCCTGCGTATTCGTCACCCGTATCTCTTCGGCCACACCGTCCGTAGCCACACACATATTGCAGCACACCATGTTCTTGAAGCCGATAAAGACCTTGAACTTCTCGAAGCCTTTCTTGCTGTACAGGTTCTCTTGGTTATAGGCTCTGACACCCCCTATCGTAAGGTTCAGCCTGCATCCGTCGATGGTTTCCGTGACAGAGGGAATTTCGATGCAGAACATCATCCGCTCGTAATAAATCGTCTTGTCTGCATCCGTAAGTTCGTTCACCGCCTTGTGGATGGCTTCGGGAGTTCGGCCCTTGACGATATGGCTCACCCGGATTTCGGGATTGTCTACCGTATCTCCTCTGAACATCCGCTGCGCACACTCCCATGCGGTTTCGATGAACTGGTTATGGGATATGGTCACTTCGTTGTCTTTGGAGAATACCGGGGTAATACAGTCGTTCTTAAGGTGGTAAAGGCTGACCTGTTTGGTGTTGGCCTCGATAAAGGGTTTACGGGGCTGCGGCGCGGGAATCTCCAGAAACGGGGATTCTTCATCCTCACCGAACGAGGGCGAGGAAATAATCGGCTGCACATCGTCCTTTGCATCTTCAACGGGCACAAAGGGCAGCAGGTGGGGTTGGTTATCGGGCTGTATTGCCCGCCGGATAGCTGCTTCCATAGTTTACAGGGGTTGGGGTTTGACATTGGTTGCACCAGTCGAGAATCCGTGTCCCGACTTGGCTGGTAATGGGAAATTCCGGTTTCCCGGCGAACAGTTCCGTACGGTCTTTGGATGCCGTGGCATAGTGCTTCATGTTCACGTCGAAGACGATGGTGAACTCATAGTCCACGTTGTCACGCTGCACGGCCTTCAACCCTACTTTCTCCGGAATCATCTTCCCGTTACGCTCGTTGAGTACGTACTCCTGTTTGCTGCGCATGGTACAGATGACATGGCACGAGGAATTGAGGATACGCTGGATAAAGGCGTTCTGACGCGGCGTGACTTTGGCCCAGTTGGCAAAGGAGTTGCCTTGCAGATTGGCGTGGAAATCCAGCAGGTAATCCCAGCAATGCGAGATACTGTCGATGATGATTACTTCCATGCCTGCGCTTTCGCAGATACCGATGGCATCGATGTATTTCTCCGGGTTGTAAGGCTCCGAGAGGGAGAGTACGTTGTAGGCTCCCAGATGGGCATAGAGGTCTGCGCTGCCGTTCTCGGTGTCGATAACGGCGATTTTCGTCCAGTCGGAAGCCATACCGCAGGCCAGCAGCAGGCTGGAATAGGTCTTGCCCGAACCCGATGCTCCTTGCAGGGCCAGCCGCATCTTGGCCGCCCGGCGTTGTGAATGTCGTAATTGCATAGATAAATGGTTATTTGATATGAGAATGATTGTAGTACGGTGATAAAAAAGCAAGGCTGCTCCTTTTGCGAGGAACAGCCTTTTAAATGAAGAGGGCGATTCTTACAGTACGGCAACCGTGGTAAACTGCGGATTGTCGCCTGCATTGTGAAGCAGGAGGAACTGCTCGCCGCTCTCCTCGGAGAGAACTTCCGAAATGACGGGATGGTCGAGTGCTTCGGCGGGATACTTCGATGTGACGGCGCCCGCCTTATCGCCATACCCGAAGAAATGCTTGCCCGTCTGCTCGTTGCGGATGATGCGGATTTGAAGGATGCCTTTCCACTCCTTGAACTCGTCGAGGGTGAACGTCCGCAGGAATTTGAGCGTGTGGTTCATAGTCATGGATTTATTAGATTCGACAACATGGGCAATAATATGATATGCCCCAAAGCCCAGACGGGGTCGTAACCCCAAACCGCCAAAGCGGGGGGGGGTATTCGGGGGATATATTGCACGGGCATACATTTTCAGCCTTTCAGAAAAATTTTTATTGCAGAAAATGATGAATTCGACTCTAGTAACCACAAGAATTCATCGTATGATGGGTGGTACTTGAGCCGATTCGCATGTGGGGACAGAGGATATTCGGTTATATCATTTTAATAGCCGTAGTTACTTGATTCACATATTGCAGGAGAAAAGTCCCGGAGAAAGGCAAGGTTACTCACTCAAACATAAATTTTATATAAAATAATTAATCTGAATGAGTAAAACGGTATCAATACAGCATGAATGCATGTTCAAATGTACTGTAGAGATATGAATGGGTATTATCTATAAAAGGACAGACCTATGTAGACGACTTCATTAGATAAATAGCCCAAAAGGTCTGTCCTCAATAGAATTAATCTTTCAAAATTGAAACAATTTGCTGGGTGGACAATGTTCTCTCTAGTACTGCTTTTTGCCTCAACTCAAACAATAATTTGTGCTGCTTTTTTTTAAACTTCTTTTTTGCACAATATTCGCAAGTATAAAATATCAAGCTCAATATTACCGAGATAAATGATACTCCAAAAAAGATATAATATGCTTTGTTTAATAATGAGCATGTATTTTGATTGCTCGGATAGTTTATGAAAATGAAGCTTATAATTAAGCATATCAGATTTTGATTTATATATAATTTATCCAAAATCTTCACATTAGTTATTTTATTGTCCATTGCATTTTATGGTTTATCGATGAAATTGATTCAAGATAAGTTACTCATTAAAGTCATATCCAAAAATCCGGTCTACATAATTTTCCCACCCAGTAGCTGTTTTATAGCTATCTATAGAAATTGTTGGAACATAAAATACAGCATTGGATGCAGCATCATAAAATGTATACTCACTTATTGTTGGTGGAGTTGTTGGTGTACAATAAATTTCTTTTAAATTGGTGCAATTCTGAAATGCAAAGTCTTCAATTGATATAATATTACAAGGGATGGTAATATAAGCAAGACTAGTACAATCCTTAAATGTATTGAACTCAATTGATTTAACACCTTTCCCAATAGCAATGTTTTTTAGATTGGTACAACCATAGAATACAGCACTTCCAATTGATGTAACATTATCTGGTATAACTACATTTGTAAGTCCAGTACATCTTAAAAAGGCACCTGATTCAATTAAAAATACATTTTTTGGGATAGTAATATTGGTTAGGTTTATGCAGTCTGCGAATGTATTCTCTCCGATTGCAATAATATTTTCTGGTATTGTATAGGATGATAATTTGGCTGGAGCAAAAGCGATTAAACTTTCACCACATATCAAGCATCTGTTATCTGTAGAAGCATATTTACCGTAAAATGTTGCTAAATTTTTGCAACTGCTGAAAGCACCATCTCCAATCAAAGTAATATTATTAGGTATATTAATAGTAGTTAAACTGTGACATGCCTGAAATGCATAAGACCCAATTGAAGTTAGATTCTCTGGAAAAATAATTTCTTTTAGATTCTCACACCCCCCAAATGCCATATTCTTAATAGATGTGACTCCAAATGGTATAGTGATGTTGGTTAAACTTTTACAACCATACAATACACTTTCTTCAATTGAAGTTATTTTTTGGGGAATATTGATATTAATTAGGTTTTCGCAAAGGCTGAATGCACCTGTTCCAATAGAGGTTATACTTTCTGGAAGAAAAATGTCCGTCAAATTAGTACAAACCCGGAATGCATACTGCCCAATTGATGTAACACTATTGGGAATAGTAATATTGGTTAAACTTTTACACTCTGAAAATGCATGTCGTCCAATTGATGTAACACTATTGGGGATAGCAATATTGGTTAAACTACTGCAGTCCTTGAATGCATCATTTCCAATTGATTTGATAATATCAGGAATAGTGATATGAGTTAAATTACTGCACCCTTCAAATGCTCCACCATAAAGTCCTGACAAGTTTGTTAAGCCGATAAAATGCTGTAATTCATTAAATTTTCGGATTGCTTTCTCATTTTGGAAGGTGGAACCCAAACTCTTTATAGCCGCGGCTTCTCTTGCAGAAAGTTCATCATCTCCATTTGTATCCCAATTCTGAATGCAAATCATTTTTACAACAGGGTCTTCAAACTGAATTATGGGATTTTCTCCGTCTTGAGTGATAGTAATGGATTCCGAGAAGTTACTGCTATGAATCGTTATTTTTCCTATACGTTCCTGCAAAGTTGTATTCGGGGTAATATCAAATACGAGCGTAGAAGTCTGCATGGAGCGTGTCCCTTTAAAAGCAATCCAATCAGTACACTCCTTGTCGATTGTATATTCAAAGTCTATATTCGCTAAAACTTCGATAATTGCGTCCCCGCCTGCTGCATCTATTTCGATATTGGATGGTGTAACAGTCAATGCATTTCGTTGCTTCTGCGTTACTGTAAGTTTCTCTCTGACTGCACCGCATAGAAACGTAAATACGGCATTACGCTCTTCGGTATCTTTGTTGTCCATTACAGTAAAGGTAACCTCATCACCGTCTTTTCCACTTGTCATAGAGGGAGTACACCATGATTCATCTCCAACCAATTGCCATTGGGTTTCGGATTCCTGCGTTGGAATGTCATAGGCAAATTTGACAGTAATAGATTTTTTTCCACCCTTTGTTTCAAAGTCCAAGTTATAGGTGGATAAATAAATTTTCGTTACAACGGAATTGGGTTTAGGATTGGAATTATCATCCGTTCCGCTGTCGGAACATCCGTAAATCAGCACTACGGACATAATAAGTAGAAATAGCTGTTTCATAAATCAATTTATTTATTATTGTTGTAAAATCGTTTCACGCAATATCTTGTTGTATAGGCAATTAATGTTATTATTACAGAAATAGTACTGGTAATGGATAACCATTTTGCACAACAATATAGAACCGGCATGGATGTATCATGTTCAATATGGAAATATTCAACAACACCAAGAGCTAAATAAGAGCAGATGCAAATTAGAACATTCTGATTTACGGACACATTATTCAAAGCAGCTTTGACAGCTTTAATAAAATCACCTATGGACATTTAAAAGAATTATTATCCCGCCCAACTCCGATTCGGGTGATTATAAAAAGAAAGTGTGGAGTTGTTAGTTTATCGTACTGGAGGCTCTGGTAAGCCATAGGACAAATAAACAATACCCCACACTTGGGCAGTATACCAAGAATGATATATCTACGCAAGTGATGAGTGTTTGTATTGCCTATCCCTGTCCTTAAAATTTACCAGATTCCCAGTACAGGATGAAGCTAAACACTTTCATCAATCAATATGTCACCGCTCTGATGAACGGTATCACAAAGTTAGAAAATGTTTTTGAAATACAACACACTCTTGGGGTATTGTAGGTGCAAATTTCGGTCAAAAGTTTCTGAAAATCAATATTGAATTCTATGAATGATTATCCTACGTTGGGAATTACTGTTTTACTTGATTCAAGTAACCAGAATAAATCCCCAAGATAAGAATAAAGGCCTGCCATTACTGACAAGCCTTTATATCCTCAATTACTCACTCAACTTATAATATTTATATAAATATATTGATATAAGTGAGTACTAGAGTTTGAATTCTTCGTTAATCGGAGTTGCCATCGAAATTGTTTGTGCAATCTCACAATTCAAGTATTTTTCGGAACAGTAATTTTTAACTATATAATAGTTGCCCTTGACGGCATCTTTATTTCGCTGCAAGGTACACAGGCATTTTAGCCATTTCACAGCTTCACGTTCCTCTTTAACAGGTTTCATCCCCATTTGTTCGAAAATGATATTCAAATGCTCCTGAATATCTAAAGAGCGCCACTTTGTTTCTGGCTTAAAGCTCGCTTTGATAACTTGTTTGAATGGGTGATTCTCTGCCAGCGCATTGAAGATAACCGCATTGTGATACCATTTGTACCAAGCGTTACTTTTGTCCCTCATATCCGAAAGCCTTTGTACCAGATTTTCAAATGGGACATACCGGGATAATTCCATATAACGCTCGACAAATCCGCGTTGAGTTCGATTGCATTTACGCTTGAGAATTTCCATAGAAGCCGGGATACAGTCTATTCTCCGCCCATGCATCTCCTTGATTGCATCAACAACCGCATCGACACTCTGGCACTGCAACTCTTTTAAATCCTTATTTGTTGCCGCAACGACTTTTTGAGTAACCTTAACGTTTTCATACCATATTTTCCCCCAGTCTGCGATATGGCATGTTTTTCCCAATACTTCAATCAAACCGTCCGGTTTCAGATAAATCGATTCACGCAATCGCACGAATTCAACAAGAGCGTCGATATTGAAGTAGGATATCACATAATTCCCATGAATACTCTTCCGAATCAGACTGACAGGCGTACTTCCGTAGAATGTTTGCTTGGATTGACGAATCAACGACTGCATTGAACTCAAGAAACTGTACGTCAATACGCCATTAAAATTTTCATAGATTTTAACAGTCGCATTATACATATTACATAGTTCATCAGCCAAACACAACAACTTGTTTTTATTGTATACAGCATAGCGTTCATTCAATTTTGAAGAGGAGTTGTAGATAATCGTTTCATCGTATAGACCTTGGGGATGCCTGCATCGGCCTGCAATCTGCAACATTTTTTCCGGTGAAAGAATCGTATATATCTGCTTGATATCCGACACGGATAATAGGTGAAATCGCTCGTCGATATCAATTCCAACGAAGTAGGTACACGTTATAAATGTAATTGGCTTGGGAAGACACGTCCCCTCTAAATTCGCATAATAGGCTCCTGCTTCACTTTGGCTCTGCGCACTGCACAAGATTGCGCATTCCGTCCTTAATTCTTCCGGCAGCAGATTGATGACGGCCCGGATAGCCGATATCCTGTTATATGCGACCGCAATTTTATGCCCTGAGCCGTACATGTCACGCAAGCGGATTATCGTTTGGGCCGTTGCCAAATGAATGTTGTTTGTATATAGCAATTTTACCTTGCGCTTAATCAATCGCCTGAAATTTACTTCGATAACGGGCATTTTCAATATCTCCGGATTGGAAAACGGGCGCATTGTCGCAGACACCAGACAGCGTTGCCGTTCCGGGAATTTGAAGAAATAGTCCATTACCCAGCCCAAAGCACGATTCCGATAAGTACTATCCGACTGATAGGAATCAATCTCATCCACCATTATATACCAATCCCGAAGCTTCGGCTCGATTCCCTCCATTACTTTCCGAAGACTGTCTGCTACGACCAGAATCTTTTTATAGCGTATCGTCTTGTTTGATAAATATTTATTGATAGCTTTCGAGGAAGGGGATTGTTTAATATCCCCAAATCCGCCGCCCACATATAAATATGGATTTTTCCCCGTTTGAGGGTCTATGCCCGTCAGATATTTCTCATATGCCAAAGCTTTGGTGGGACACACGACGATACAGTTGTTCGGCGAACGCAATGCCAGCGTTGTAGCACCGATGCCGGGAACGTTCTTCTTGATTACTCCGTAGGGCAACTGCATGAAAACATCCCCCAACTTCTTGCTTTCATCATTGATAATAATTTGGAGTGCATCTATCTTGTCCGGATCATCCGGATTTATGCTCAACTCATAATCGATTCCGGGTACATCCTTTATCTCCGCATTATTGACGATACACCTGACTACCTCTCCGTTTTTCTCTTCCGTCAGAAATTCATAACGCGAGTCATTCATTTTATGACGCCCAAGCGTTATGGCAGACAATGATTGGAAAACTCTTTTTGTTACCATATCAACATGTATTATCCCCATACTTCTCCTATAGGGTGTTAAACGAGGGAAGCCCATGCATACACACGGGCTATCCCCAGACTAAACTTGCTTCCGATTGCATCGGGCAATGTAAAGACCTGACTATAAGTCTTTAACTGTATTAACAATATACGAAAAATATTCGAGATTTCCAAATAATTCAACAACTATTTTGCTGGTTATCAGCACTTTTTTTCCTAAAATCATTTTAACAAGCTGGCTTCCACTTTTGCCATATCCCGTTCAATGGAACTATTGAGGATTTTGGCATAATGCTGGGTCATACGAATACTGCTGTGACCTAACATTTTGGAAACCGTTTCCAATGATGCTCCATTACCCAATGTAACAGTTGTGGCGAAAGTATGCCGGGCAAGGTGCGTTGTCAAATTTTTAGTTACTCCGCATAATATAGCCAGTTCTTTGAGGTAAGCATTCATCTTCTGATTAGTGGGCACCGGAAGTAGCTTCCTAGTCTTTTGTTGGTACTCCTCATATCTTTCAAGAATAGACAATGCAGGCTTCAATAAGGGGATATTACACATATTGCTGGTCTTGTTACGAGCCTTGCGTATCCACAATTTACCGTGCTTACTTGAAACAATATTGGCCGGAGTAAGCGTAGCAACATCCGTATATGCCAGTCCCGTATAGCAGCAGAATACGAATATATCCCTGACCTGCGACAAGCGCATAAACTCGATGGACTTTTCACACAGGCGATTCAACTCCTCATCCGTAAGAAACTCTCGCTCTACGGGCTGCATTTTCAAGGGCAGCAAATCAATAGGATTTGTATGTATCACTCCTCTGGCCTTTACTTGATTTATTACTTTACTTAAATTGCGCAAATATTTGACTGTAGTGTTATTATTATTGCTGCGAACGGTCATTAGATAGTGCTTGTATTCTTCAATGAGCTGCACCGATAGTTCTTTGGCAGGCAAGTCTGCTACACCCTTTGCAGCCATCAAAAACTCCCGAAATAGTTTCAGAGAAGTTACGTGACGCTTATACGTATTGAGTGCCACAGACTTATCAACAAGTTCCTTAAGTTTTGCATTATGTTCTTCATAGATGGCGCAAATAAAGTCTTTTGATTGCTCAATGCCTTTGTAACGGTGCATTATCTCACGAGCTGTCACCATGCATCCTTCCCGTTGCATAGCCTGACCGATATTAAACAAATCGATTTCTATTTGGTCTAAATAGGCATTGAGAGCTTTATTTTTCGATGCCAAGGGTTTTGCCCGGCCGCGGGCAGTTATCCATTGCTCCGGTTCTACTTCACGGTCACTCGTAAATTCAACGGATACACTATCAACCGTTATACGCACATATATAGGGGTGCGTCCGTTACGTCGCAGCCTGTTTTTACGGACGATAAATAGTATTGAAATCATTTTGGCTTATTTGAAATAATTAATGACAATTTTTTAGGCTATTTCCATCTCGACCTACTCCATACATCAATTTAGTTATCAGCACAATACATGACTTCGCGTGGAAATTTTTCAAGAAACGGATTTTCCACGAATCGTCCATGAGGGATGTATTTGAAATGCCTTCGGAGTGCATTCCAGAAGGGGTATGATAAGACAGGAAGATATAAAAGAAATCCCCGTAATCACTTGGATTACAGGGAAATTCATCGAAAAACAATTGATTTTCAGTGGAGGTGGCGGGAGTCGAACCCGCGTCCAAACAGGGAACCCGAAAGCTTTCTA
>OGXB01000881.1_pt1 | contig 18563 bp, 19 predicted proteins | sample 1576161 | NCBI WGS metagenome assembly OGXB01 (sample SAMEA3541474, study PRJEB24748) | human gut metagenome | biome: human gut; feature: human-associated habitat; material: faeces | place: China | collected 2012
AATGCCCCAATCCCCTCGAACTGCGGATAAACCGCAGAGCCACGCTAACGCTTTTTATCAATTCACTTTCTCTTTTTTGAATCTTCCTCATATAGATGAATAACTGCTTCAAGTGCCTTTTTCAGAAGTTCTGTTTGCTCATTATTCATCATTTTTATTTCTGCAATATCCTCTTCATACAGCTTCCCCGTTTCATTTGCTTTCTTAGCATACTGATTGAGATTATTACTAATCCTTGCATGTAAAGATATTACCCGGTTCAAATCAGGCCATTCAGGGATTATTACATACCCGTTTATCGCCATCTTCCTGATATACGCACTCATATTTTGAACTCCGGCTTCCTTCATCCGATCATGCAGTATTTCCACCTCCTCCGGTTTAAATTTCACATAAATACCTTTTGAATACTCTTTCACTTTGCATTTCCTCCACTCTTTTTACTTTGTTTTTTAGAAATCACTCTATCGGGGCATTTAATGACTTTCTAAAAATAGGCAACAAAAAAGCAACCGATGTTACTCGATTGCCATGCTGCCACTTTTACAAGATTATATACGCTCAAAAATTTGTTAATATTGCACAAACAGTTTTGTGAATAATTCTGTCCATTTTCCATTACAAAATGATAATTGACTTTTTAGAAATAGTTGTTCTCAGATTTTCTACAAAATTAGAAAAAGCCCAAACCACAAGGGTTTGAGCTCCATTTGTACATTTGTATTTTCTGCTTTTGGGTATAAAATCTCCGCTATTAATATAGAATATTTGTTCGATTTTGTCAAGTCTTACGTGCAATTTTTCTCTTTCTTCTTCGGCAATTCTTCCCACATGCTCTCAACCAATTCACACAGAAACTGCCGATTATCCACATCATCAACCAGAATCATTTTTTTCGCACCATCATATAGCGGTTCCATCTCAGCATCCGGCATCATTTTCACTGCCACCGGAACCGGCTTTACCAAAAGTCTGTCAATGCACACTAACACCTTGCTCCGCATTAACATTCTCAGACATTGTATCGACTTTATCGATTTAATCCAAACATACTTTCTGCCAAAGCAAATGTCTCATCAATACTACGGTTTTCGTCTCTTGTTATTACATTAAATCCAGATTTTTGAAACATCATATATCTTTCCTGTGAATTAACTCTTTTCAGACATTCTCTGAAATTTATCATAGCATCCTCTGGATTATCTTCTTTCAATAACAACTGATATAAAAACTGTTTTTCCTTATCTGGTCTTTCAAAAAATCTCTGCACAGAAATATTCGGATCTGCTAACATAATCAAAACATGATTTTCATCTGAAATTTCATGTAAAATTTCAACCGAAATATTAGTATCTACAAATATTTTTTTCTTTGTTCTGGAAACTAAATCCTTTAAAATTTCAATTTCTAAGACAGTACATTCTTTCGTAACTCCATTTACCCACGCCTCATATTCATCTGGAGTTCTTCTGACAAATTCACCCCAATCCTGTAAATCTCTTGTGTAAGTAAGATTAGGAAACTCCTTGGTATCCAAATTTTCTAAAAGTCTATCCTGATAATTTTCTTCGCAGGCGATTCCGTCATATTTTTCTGCCAGAAGTTTTACCATTGTGGATTTTCCAGCATATGCTGTCCCATTAATAAAATAAACATTTTCAAACTTCACGACTATCTTACCACACTCCAATCTATCTTATAGACTCAATTATCATATCAATAACAGCACCAACAGCTCTTTTAATATCATTGCCTTCCCATCCAAGTTTCCAATCATTCTCTGAATACACATCAGAAACAACATATATACCTGTTGCCACACATTTTCTATAATTAGCTATTGTAAACAAACCAACACCTTCCATTTCAACGCAAAGTGCTCCTTTTGTTTCTTCACTTTCCGGCCAGATTTTTAAGACAGCATTATCTAGCGAATATTCTTTTCCGCCGACAATTGCCTGAATATTCTCAGGAAACTCCAGTTGTCTCATTTCTCCTATACTATGCTATATGTAAAGACTTAATCAAAAAATCTACGACACTCTTTTGATATTGATCTTTTATGATATTTTCTTTGCTTTCTTCAATACTTCCATCAACAAAATATTTGCCGTTTTCTTTATTGATTGATAATGAATCAAGAGGCCATCCTTCAAATCTTTTTGATGAAGCTTTATCAATCATATAGAATAATCCGTTTTTTTGAGCTGCCATATTGTCCATAAACGATGAAATTACTCCGTGATTATAAACTGCAATTCCATCTAGGTAATATGCTGTGACTTTACCTCCAAGCCCTGCAATAAGTTTTGAATAGTAATCAATCATCTCTTCATCTGACAGTCTATCCATATTCATAGGTGTTCTAATATTTAGTCCCGGCTGACGCAAATCCTCAAAATCCAGTTCTTCAAAATATAATCCAGAATCATTACAAATAACAACATCAAAGTATTGTCCATAAAACTCTGCCTTCATAATAGCATTTTCTTCTGGTGTATTCCCCATTTCCTTAGGTTCTTCTATAACTTCGATATCTCTTAAAGTAATAAATTCAATATCATACCCTTTTAACAAATCCGAAAATCTTTTTACCTTTGATGGATTTGTTGTTCCTAATAAAACCCTCATATCGTCATACTCCTAAACTAAATCATCTTAAAAGCTTTCAACGCTTCTACTATTGCCTCTTCCTTCTCCTTTGGACACTTAGGCTGTCTGGAATCATCTGACTTAGGCTTGTTATAATTTTCTCGCTCTATAATCCCATACTTAGCCTTAACCTGTGCAATATACAGATTTGAAACTTTCATTCCATCATTATGCTCAGCCACGTATGCTTTGATTTCCTCATAGGTTGCCTTACTCTCCGCAGATGTCAAATCCAGTTCATCCATATCCAGTCTCACATTCACATGATGCTTCGCTTCATGAAGTTTGGACAATAAGCATACCGTCTCTATATGCACACTCATCGGAAACATATCAGTCGCCTTCACCTTCCTGATCTCATACCCATTCTCCCGCAGATACTTCACATCCCGAGCCAAAGTCGCTGAATCGCAGCTCACATATACGATCCTCTCTGGCTCCATCTGAACCATCGTATCCAGTACGCTTCTCTCACATCCTTTTCTCGGTGGATCGACTACGATCACATCCGCTCTCGCATGCTCTCCCGGATGCTCTTTTGCATAATCCGCATAATACTCCGGCAGCACTTCTTCTGCCTTTCCTACAAAAAACTCCGCGTTTGTAATCTCATTGATCTCAGCATTATGCTTTGCATCTTCAATTGCCTGTGGCACGATTTCCACGCCGTAAACTTTCTGTGCTTTCTGCGCAAGGAAAAGGGAAATCGTTCCGATACCACAATACACATCCCAAACCGTCTCTTTTCCAGTAAGCCCGGCGTATTCCAGTGCGGTTCCGTAAAGTACCTCTGTCTGTACCGGATTCACCTGATAGAAAGACAGCGGTGAAATCTGGTATTTGACATTACCGATATAATCGGTGATATACGTCTGTCCCCAGAGCGGACAAACCTTTGATCCCATGATCACATTCGTCTTTTCTTTATTGATATTATAAGTAATACTTGTCATTCCCGGAATCTTTATCAGCTTTTCCAACAATTTTTCACTGCTGGGAAGCTTATCCCCGTTAATGATCAGACAAACCATGATCTCTTTTGTTGTAAATCCATACCGGACCAGGACATGGCGCACCAGCCCTTTGTGCCGTTCCTCATCATATGCAGAAATCTTCTCTTCCCGCATGTAGTCCAGAATCTGATCCAGGATCACTTTATTCTCTGGTACTCCAAGTACGCAGTCCCTGTTCGGAACCGGGATGATCTGATGGGTTCTTCCGGCATAGAATCCGGCAATCAGATTCCCTTCTTTATCCACTCCGATCGGGAACTGTGCTTTATTCCGGTAACGGAACGGTTCCTCCATTCCTGCGATCGGCTCCATGATCTGATCCAGCAATTCTTCTTCCACACTGCCAAGACGGATCAGGTTATTTCTTACTTTTGTATTTTTAAACTCCAACTGTTTCCGGTAATCCATCTCCTGAATCTGGCATCCGCCACAGCGTCTTGCCTCCGGACAGCGTGCAGATACACGAAATGCGGATTCTTTTACAATCCGCATTAATCTCGCATATCCGTAGTTCTTTTTTGCTTTCATTACTTTTACTTCAACGGTATCTCCGATGACTGCATCCTTGATAAACAGAGTATATCCATCAACCTTTCCGATTCCTTCACCACCGATTCCGATATCTGTAACTTCTACCGTCACTACGTCATTTTTCTTCATTTTTATACTCATCTTTCTTTCAGAACTTCTCTTAGATACTGGTCTTTCTTAAGTTAGATTCAAACAGACGGTTATAACCTAACCAGTCCTTTGTATCTTTTGCCTTAAAAATCTCTGTCAGTGTCTGCATCTTTGCATCAGCATTATCTGCACAATTAAGTGCCATTGCCTCAGCAAGCGCCGGTTTCTTCGGCGAACCGTATTCGAGTTCTCCGTGATGTGCTACGATACAGTGCTTTAATTCGCTGGCAAGCTTCTTTGGGAAATCCGGGATCTCACGAATTGCATCATCCAGCATTTCCACACCGATCACAATATGACCGAGTAGCTGCCCATCATCGGTATAATCATTATCCGGGAACAGGGAAAGTTCCTGTGTCTTTCCGATATCATGACACATTGCCGCTGTATACAGAAGATCCTTATTCAGGATCGGATATGCCCCTGCCATATATTCACAGAATTTCACTACGCTTAATGTGTGCTCCAGAAGTCCTCCGGCAAATCCATGATGTACACTCTTTGCTGCAGAATGTGCCTTGAAGCTCTTGATAAACTGTTCATCATTCACAAAATAATACCGGATCACCTGCTGCAGATACGGGTTTTTCACCTGCTTTCCATAACGCATCAGTTCTTCATACATTCCATCCACACTTTTCTCGCTGGTCGGCATATAATCCGCCGGATCGTATTCTCCCTCGTCTGCTACACGGAGCTGCTTGATGTTCATCTGAAGATTGCCGTTATAGCTGATGATCTCCCCGTAAACTTCAATAAAATCTTTTTCGCTGTAATCTGCAATTCCATTTGAATTCGGATCCCAGATTTTTCCATCTAAAGTTCCTGTCTTGTCCTGAAGGATCAGGTTGTCATATGGTTTTCCGTTCCTTGTCTCCGCACTTCTTTTCCCTTTGCAAAGATACGTATTTCTGATTGTCTCGCCTTCGTGTAATGTCTCAATATATCTCATGTCATTCCTCTTCCTGCTCTATATTTTAAATTTATGGTTGCTTTTTATCTGCAAATCTATTCTTTACTTCCAACTGTCACATCAAATGTTACATCGACATAACCATCTGCGCCACGCCTCTGCCCTTTGATCCTGATCTGTGTACCGGTTCCGGCTTCTGCGATCTGTTTATGAAATCCTGCTATACCGGTGATATCTGTCTTGTTAATCTCTGTGATCACATCACCATTCTGGATCCCCGCCTGCATCGCAGGCGAATCAGCCTCTACTTCCCTGACATAAATGCCTTTCGGGATTCCCTGTTCGCCGGCAAGCTTCTCCGTCACTACAACTCCGTGAACGCCAATATACGGAACTCCCTGTCCATTTGCCAGAAGTTCGATTTCTTCCTTGATATCCGAAATCGCATAGGCGCTTACAAGATTTCCGTCTCTCTGCAGTTCTGACTGGTCACAGATTCCAATCACTTCACCCGCCGTGTTAAACAGAATTCCGCTCCCTTTTTCACTTCCTGCAATATCTGTATCAAGCAACCGGTACTGCCCGTCCGCCACTGTCCGGTAATTCCTGGTGGAACTGATGATCCCATATCCGACACCACCTGCATATCCAAACTGCTCACCAAGAACGATCACGCCGTCCCCACGGTTCACTGCATTAGAATTACCAAGCATCGCCGTCTGGATCTGGTTCCTCGTACTATCCGACAGATCTGATCTCTTGACCGCAATGATCGCAAGTCCAAGATTCCGGTCCTGCTTTTTCAAAGTTGCGTTATATGTAGTATTGTCTGAAAATGTGGCTTTCAGTGCTTCTGCATCTTTTACAATTCTTGCCGGTGCCGCAATCAAAAGATCTGCTCCATTATCCCAGAAAATAACTCCCGATACAGCCTGCTCCCCTGCATTCTCCCAGCCTTCATCCCGGTGCACGGCATAGATCTCAACCACACTTTTTCCTGCTGACAATGCCACCTGGTATAATGCATGGTTCATCTCCTGATAATCTTCGACAGTCAGATCCGGATACTGAATCTCTTCCTCCTGTGATTCCTGATCCTTGGTATCCGTCTCATTCTCAACCGGAGTTTCCTCCTGATCCAACGGAATCGTTACCTTCTCTCCGCCCAGATGTGTCATCGCCCATGGGCGAAGGGCATAAAACGCAAGGCCTGCTGCAAGTCCAAAAATCAGTCCTTTTCCTGCAAGCCTGCACAGATTTCCCATGATTCCTTTTTTACTTCGCTGTTCATCTTTTACTGTTTCCTGCAAAAACGAATATTTTTCTTCCTCACTGTCGTGCGGTTCTTCGTTATGCTTATTCTCCCGATTATCAGACATTGTGCTTCTCCTTAGGCCTCCGGAGTGCTTTCAGCCACACCTGGTTTTAGTATACATGATTCCCCGCAAATGTTCAACGAAATTTCACCTTTCCACTTTCATTTAGACGGTAAATAAGTTAGAATAGAACCAGAAAAAATATGAGGTATAAATGTATTATGAATCAAAAATCTTTAACAAAATTGGAATTTCCAAAAATTATAGAGATGCTGACCGATCACGCTTCTTCCCCTGGCGGAGCTTCATTCTGCCGACGGATCAAGCCGATGACCGACCTTAACAAAATCATCACTGCACAGGAACAGACTGCCGCAGCATTTACCCGCATTGTAAAGAAGGGAATTCCTTCTTTCAGCGGCTGCTATGCTGTCTCCGACTCTCTTAAGCGCCTGGAGATCGGAAGTGCCTTAAGCGCACCAGAACTCCTCCGGATCTGCAAGCTTCTTCAGACAACCGCCCGGATCAAATCCTACGGCCGTCATGAAAATGCAGACGATCAGGCAGATTGTCTGGATGTATATTTTGAACAGCTTGCGCCGCTTACACCACTTTCTGCCGAAATTGACCGCTGTATTCTTGGTGAAGATGAGATCAGCGATGATGCCAGCAGCAAATTAAAGCAGATCCGCCGCAGTATTAACGGCATGAATGACAAGATCCATTCTACCATGACCGGACTTTTGAACGGTTCCATGCGCACCTATCTCCAGGATGCCATTATTACCATGCGTGGCGACCGTTACTGTCTCCCGGTAAAAGCCGAGTACCGCAGCCAGGTAAATGGTCTGATCCATGACCAGTCAGCAACCGGCTCCACACTTTTCATTGAGCCGATGGCCGTTGTCAAACTGAACAATGATCTGAAAGAATTATATGCCCAGGAGCAGGAAGAAATCCAGGTGATTCTTGCCCGCCTCAGTGTGGATGCAGCTGAATATATTGAAGAAATCCGTCTGAACTACAAAGCACTTGTAGAACTGGATTTTATTTTTGCAAAAGGTGCACTGGCACTGGATATGAACGCCAGCCGCCCAGTCTTTAACACCGAAGGCCGGATCCGGATCCGTGAAGGAAGACACCCTCTTCTGGACCGTAAAAAAGTTGTTCCGATCAGTCTGACACTTGGAGATACCTTTGATCTTCTCGTCATAACCGGTCCGAATACAGGTGGTAAGACCGTTTCCCTCAAGACTGTGGGGCTTTTTACCCTGATGGGCCAGGCAGGTCTGCACATTCCTGCACTTGACCGTTCAGAACTTGCTGTATTTAACCAGGTTTATGCTGATATTGGTGACGAACAGAGTATTGAACAGTCTTTAAGTACCTTCTCTTCTCACATGACAAATGTGGTTTCTTTCCTAAATCATGTGGATGAGAATTCATTAGTCCTTTTCGATGAACTTGGTGCGGGAACCGATCCGACTGAGGGTGCTGCACTCGCTATCGCCATTCTGTCACATCTGCATAACCGTGGAATCCGCACTATGGCAACGACACACTACAGCGAACTGAAGGTATTTGCTCTCTCTACTCCGGGAGTAGAAAATGCCTGCTGTGAATTTGACGTGGAGACATTGAGTCCGACTTACCATCTTCTGATCGGTATTCCTGGAAAAAGTAATGCTTTCGCGATTTCCGAAAAACTTGGCCTTCCGGATTATATCATCCAGGATGCCAAAACGCATCTGACCGAGGAGGATGAATCTTTTGAAGATCTCCTTACTGATCTGGAACAGAGCCGCAAGACCATCGAAAAAGAGCGGGAAGAGGTTGCTTCTTACCGCTGCGAGATGGAGCGTCTCAAGTCCGAACTCAAGAACCAACAGGAAAAGCTGGATACACAGCGCGACCGGATCATTCGTGAGGCAAATGCCAGAGCAACCGACATTGTTCAGGAAGCCAAAGATTTTGCTGATGAGACAATGAAGAACTTCCGCAAATTCGGCAAAGCCAGTATTTCCGCTTCCGAGATGGAAAAAGAAAGAGAACGGATCCGCAAGCAGCTTTCCAAAACTGAAAATAAAAACCGTCTGGAAAAGAAAAAACCTTCCAAAGCTTACAAGGCAAGCGATTTCCATCTGGGCGATTCTGTAAAAGTACTGAGCATGAATCTGACCGGAACGGTAAATTCACTACCGGATGCCAAAGGCAACCTGTTTGTCCAGATGGGTATTCTCCGGTCACAGGTCAATATTTCCGATCTCGAACTGATCGAAGAACCGCTTACGGTTACTGCAAAGCAGATGCGCAAAACCAGCAGTGGCAAGATGAAGATGGGCAAATCCATGCATGTCAGTCCGGAGATCAATCTTCTTGGCAAGACAGTCGATGAAGCAGTTGCCGAACTTGACAAATATCTGGATGATGCCTATATCGCACACTTAAGTCCGGTACGAATTGTACACGGGAAAGGAACCGGCGCACTCAGGAACGGGATCCATCAGTATCTGCGCCGCCAGAAACATATCAAATCCTTCCGGCTGGGAGCTTTCGGGGAGGGCGATGCCGGTGTAACTATCGTAGAATTCAAATAATCATTGGGGGAACTATCATGGTGACTAAACAGAAAATCTTAATTGTAGATGACGACGAGAATATTGCAGAACTGATTTCTCTCTACCTTACAAAGGAATGCTTCGATACGATGATCGTACACGACGGGGAAGAAGCTCTTACCGCATTTGAATCCTATCAGCCAAACCTGATGCTGCTCGACCTGATGCTTCCGGGCATCGATGGCTATCAGGTCTGTCGCGAGATCCGCAGTAAGCACAATACCCCAATCATTATGCTTTCCGCAAAAGGAGAAGTATTTGACAAGGTGCTCGGTCTGGAGCTTGGTGCTGATGATTACGTCTTAAAACCATTCGATTCCAAGGAGCTTGTCGCAAGAGTAAAAGCGGTACTCAGACGCTATCAGCCTGCCAAACCAGAAACTCCTGCCGCCAGCCGCGGAAAGGTTGTTGACTATCCGGGAATCGAGATCAATCTTACCAATTACGCAGTAACCGTTGATGGTAAGAATGTAGATATGCCACCAAAAGAACTGGAACTTTTGTATTTCCTCGCCTCTTCACCAAACCAGGTATTCACACGCGAGCAGCTCCTTGACCAGATCTGGGGCTATGAGTATGTCGGCGACACCCGTACCGTTGATGTTCATATTAAGCGTCTGCGCGAGAAAATCAAGGATCATCCTTCCTGGGGACTTAGTACCGTCTGGGGAATCGGTTACAAATTTGAGGTGAAGTAATGAAAAGTACTCTTTACCTTAAATTTATCCTCTTATATATTATTCTCGGATTTTTAAGTATTTTTACAGTGGCATCCCTGTCATCCACATTGACAACCCACTATCTGGAAAGCAGCATTTCCGGCAATATGTATCAGTCGGCGAATCTGCTTGCATCCAATTATCTGCCGGACTATTTTTCCAAAACCATTACTCTGGCAGATGTTTATACACAGCTCAATGGTATGAGCGATTACCTGAATTCAGATATCTGGTTTGTTGATAATGAGGGATCTTTGCTTGCATCTGCCAAATCCGGCGATGTATCGTATGCCCCTTCCCGGATTGAAAATTTTGATCCTGCCGAATCCGGCTGCTCCACTTATCTGACCGGTGATTATCACGGGTACTTCAACTCAGAAATGATCACCGTGATTGCTCCGGTCACAGAGAATTTTTCAACCCACGGATATCTGCTTGTACATAAGCCTTACTCGCAGATCACAGACGCACATTCTGTTCTGATGCGTAACACGTATATCGTGATTCTGATCATTTATGTGCTCTCATTCATTATTTTGCTGGGTGTACATTTTCTGATCTACCGCCCGCTCGTCAAGATTACGAATGCAGCAAAGCAGTATGCTTCCGGCAATCTGGATGTTGTCATCCCGGTTAATACGCAGGATGAGATAGGATATCTTTCCGCATCTCTCAACTACATGTCTTCCCAACTGAAAGATATGGAGGATTACCAGAAGAAATTTGTGGCAAATGTATCCCATGATTTCCGTTCTCCTCTGACTTCCATCAAAGGCTATGTTGAAGCCATGGCGGATGGCACGATCCCACCTGAAATGCAGGGCAAATACTTAAATATCATCTTATTTGAAACAGAACGTCTTACTGACCTTACACGCGATCTGCTGACATTGAATGAATTTGATACGAAGGATCTTCTTCTTGATAAAACAGATTTTGATATTCACGAAGTGATCCGTAACACAGCAGCTTCTTTCGAAGGTACCTGCACTGCCAAAAAAATTTCTATCGAACTTCTTCTGGCAACTCGTACCCTGTATGTACATGCTGACCGGCACAAAATCCAACAGGTTCTATACAATCTGCTGGACAACGCGATCAAATTCAGCAATCCGGAGTCTACGATCACGATTGAAACCACACCGCGCGGTGACAAAGTATATACTTCCGTCAAAGATTATGGAATTGGCATTCCGAAATCAAGTATCAACAAAATATGGGAACGTTTTTACAAAAGCGATCTCTCCCGCGGAAAAGACAAAAAAGGAACCGGACTTGGGCTTTCGATCGTAAAAGAAATTATTCAGGCACACAATGAAAATATCAATGTGATCAGTACCGAGGGAGTTGGAACAGAATTTATCTTCTCCCTTCCACTGACGAAAAAATAACAAAAAGAAACGGTTGTAGCCGGCATAAATAATATGTCACTCACAACCGTTTTTATATAAAAATGTCTGAAACCCATTTTCCACAGATTTCAGACATTTCTTCTTACTAATAAAGCATCTTCTTAATCGAATCTTTATTCATATTATCTTTTGTAACCCAGGTATATCCGGTACTTACCGTTGCTTCATTTCCCTGACCAAGCACTGCTCTTGCGCAGGCAACAACCGTTGCATAGCCAATTCCGTATGGGTTCTGAACGATCAGTCCATCAATCTTCCCATCTTCCAGAAGCTTCATCTGATCCTCCCCGCCGTCAAAGCTCACTACCTTGATTCGGTCTTCCCCTGTTGTTTTGTCCATAGAGTCCAGAACATTCACCACAAGGTCTGCTACTGTTTCATTGGTTGCAAAAATTCCTTTTACATCCGGATACTTTTCAAGAAGATACTTGATTGCATCCTGCTGTGCCGTCTGGGTATCCCGGCTATCTGCGTTCTCTTCCTCTGCCTTTTGCACATTATCAGCAGTCTCCTGGGAATTCTTTTCAGATGAATCTGCATTGATCTCTTTCGAGATCGCATCCAGATCATCCAGATGCCAGATCTCTGCAACCGTTACATTCGGATCATTCTTTTCCACTTCCTGTACAAATCCCTGCTCTCTTTCTTCAGAAGAAGTAGACTTGGAGTCATGTGCGATTACAAGGATCTGACCACTCTCACCGATACTGTTGCACAGCTTACTTGCTGCTGTTGCAGCGGCAGTTGTATTATCTGTATCAATCATGGATACAATATTCTGATAATCGGTCCCGGAATCAAATGCTACGATCGGGATCCCATTCTCTGCAGCAAGATCAAACTGAACCTCACATGCCCCTGAATCAACTGCTGCGATCCCGACCGCAACCGGATACCGTGCAAGCTCCTCATCCAGAATATTTACCTGATCATCTACATCATTCTCTGTCTCCGGCGCAGAATAAACAAGCTTTACTTTATCATTCCCTTTATATCCCAGGTTTGTATTAATATCCGCTACCGCCTGCTTTGCACCTTCCTGAACAGCTTTCCAGTATGCGGAAGAACTTCCTCTTCCTATAATAGAAATCGAGCTTCCTTTCTCCAGATTCAGTCCCTGCACATTGCCATATGCAGATGGCTGTAAAACATCCAGGTTACTCTGATGCTCATTCTCTTCCCTTGTCTCATGGCTGAATGTCTGCTCTTTTCCTGTACCTGCATCATTCTTGCTTCCAGTTCCACATCCACCAGTCAAAAGTGCCACACAAAGTACAGCCGAAAGTATACTCCACCGTTTTTTCATAAATCCACTCCACTTTCTCTATCTTAAAATCAGTTTCATTATTGGTTATAAAATGGTACAGTACCCACTATACACCAAATCGCCCGGGAAAGGTAGAAAAATTTCTTAAGATTTCATAAATTCTTTTTGTTTTCATTTGTAAGTTTTATATTACTAACCTTTTGGTTTTATATTTCTAACCAAAGAAATGCCCATTTCGCGCTATTAGTTTGACATTTCTAACTCAATTGTATCTATTTTTAAGCATAAATTCCTCTTGTATATTTTCAAGTTCTGTATTAGAATAAAGTTATGCGAAAGGCATATTGATTTTAACTTTTTCATAATAATAAGGAGGATACATATCATGGCACACGTAATTTCAGACGAATGTGTAAGCTGCGGAGCTTGCGAAAGCGAATGTCCAGTAGGAGCAATCTCTATGGGTGCAGATCATATGCAGATCGATGCTTCTGCATGTGTTGACTGTGGCGCTTGCGAATCAGCATGTCCTACAGGAGCAATCAGCGCTGAGTAATCAGAACACGTAGATTGAATAAGACAGTAAGAAAGAGACGGTTTTCATCTGAAGATCGTCTCTTTTTATGTACACGTCTGAACCAAATACAGATCCAGTAAGCATCATCCTATCTGACATTCTTCCCTCTGCAACATTTGTCGAACGATTTTTCTTTCCATCTCTTCTTCTTATGCTACAATAGACTTGTACTCAATCTATATCACATACTTATTTTAATAAGGGGGTTATCGTATGGGCGACGTTCATTACATGATCTCAGAAGCTGCCAAACACGTTGGCGTAGAATCACATGTTCTTCGCTACTGGGAGGAAGAGCTTGATCTTCCGATCGGACGCACTGAGATGGGACATCGGCACTATACGGAAGAAGATATACAGCTTTTTAGCTGTATCAAAGAACTCAAAGAACAGGGACTACTCCTGAAGGAGATCAAACAGCTCCTTCCGGACATGCTTCGCACAAAAGCACTTCTGAAGGCCAGAAAATCGGATGCACCAAAGGCTGCCGCTTCGATAAACGAAGTTGCTGACCCCCAGGATCCGGCTCTTTCTGTTTATACAGCAGACAACCTTTCTCTTTCTGTTTATCAGCCTCTGCTCGAAGAGTCTCTCCGAAAAATTCTTTTGGAAAACAACCAGATCCTGGAGGGGTCTCTCGGCAAATCCGTATCTGAAAAAGTAACAAAGGAAATGGATTTTCTTTTACAGGCAAAAGAACGCCTGGAAGAAGACCGTTACCGGAAGCTTGATCATTTACTTCGTCAGCAGCAGGCGCTCCGGAAAGAAGCTTCAAAATCTGGCGCCGGACATTACCTGCGGAAATTATTTGGCGAAACCACATAAAAGTCAAAAGACAGCGAACAGTTTTGATTCTGTTCCCTGTCTTTTTCATTTCATAATTTCTCATTCCCCATCCACAACTTTTCGTTCTGAATTGGCAAATTTCGTGTACTGCGGAAGCCATGTAAGCGTTACGGTTCCAATCGGACCGTTTCTCTGTTTGGCAATAATGATCTCTGCCTCATTGACATGCTCCGTATCCTTATTATAATAATCATCTCGATAAATGAACATAACCACGTCGGCATCCTGCTCGATTGCTCCGGACTCACGCAGATCAGAAAGCATCGGTCTGTGATCTGGTCTCTGCTCAACCGCACGGCTCAGCTGTGACAGTGCAATGACCGGCACACTTAATTCTCGGGCAAGCGCTTTTAAGGAACGGGAAATATCGGAAATTTCCTGTTGACGGGACTCATTACGTCCACCAACACTTCCGCTCATCAACTGCAGGTAGTCGATGATGATCAGCTCAAGATTATGTTCCATTTTATATTTTCTGCATTTGGAACGCATTTCCGAAATCGAAATACCCGGTGTATCATCAATGATCAGGTTCGATCTTCCAATTGTTCCGGCACCTTCGATCAGCTTTTCCCAGTCAGAATCCTTCAGATTACCGGTTCTTAAAAGCTGTGCATCTACATAGGATTCCAGCGAGAACAGACGGTTTACCAGCTGTTCCTTTGACATTTCCAGACTGAATATGGCAACTGTACGGTTCTGTTTAAACGCCACATGCTGTGCAATGTTCAGTACAAACGCCGTCTTACCCATAGAAGGACGGGCTGCGACCAGGATCAGATCGGAGGGCTGCAGACCGGATGTCTTGTAATCCAGGTCAATAAATCCTGTCGGAATTCCTGTAACAGTTCCCTTACTCTTAGATGCTTTCTCAATTTTCTCAAGGGCATTTAACACTACCTGCTTGATCGGCACGTATTCACCGTTTCCTCCGCGGTTCTGCACCAGCTCAAAAACCTGCTTCTCTGTCCTTTCAAGGATCGCCTCCAGCGGCTCCTGCCCCTGATAACATTCATCCGCAATCGCTTCATTCATCTTGATCAGACGCCTCAACGTTGCTTTTTCAGAGACGATCTCAGCATAATACTTTACATTTGCCGAGGTTGGAACTGCTGTTACCAGATCCCGGACAAATTCAAGACTACTGATCTCTTCCGGAACAGCTTTTTCACGCAGACGGTTCTGCAATGTAATCAGGTCAACGGGTTTTCCCTCATTAAAAAGTTCTATCACTGAATCGAAAATTACACCATATGCCTTTTGATAAAAGTCGTCTCCACAAATGATCTCGGCAGCTACTGTAATCGCATCCCGGTCCATCAGTATCGCTCCAACAACAGACTGCTCTGCCTCTATGCTGTGTGGCGGTACTCTCTTAATGAGTGCTTCATCCATGTCTCAGATCCTCCTAAGCTTCCCCAACGTGCACTTTTAATTCAGCAGTCACTTTCTGGTGAAGTTTGACCGGTACAAGATGCATTCCAGGTGTACGGATCGCTTCTTTGATCTGGATCTTTTTCTTATCAAGATCATATCCAAGCTGTTCTTTTACTGCAATTGCAATTTCCTTTGAAGACACAGAACCGAATGTTCTTCCACCTTCCCCGGTCTTGATCTTGAGTTCTACTTTTGTTGCCTCTAATTTCTTTGCAAGTTCCTGCGCTGCTTCCAGATGCTCCTGTGCAACCTTTTCTTCATTCTGTTTCTGAAGCTTTAAGTCATTTAAATTCTTTCCATTTGCTTCCAGTCCAAGGTTTTTTTTGAAAATGAAGTTTCTTGCATATCCGTCACTTACATTTACAACCTCGCCTTTTTTCCCAAGGGATTTTACATCTTCCAATAAAATAACTTTCATCTTAAATATCTCCTTCTTCTATCATAATATCAATTGTCTTTTTCAGAGTTTCAATCGCTCTTTCCATATCGGAATATGGGAACTGGGCACCGGCAGTGTTGATATGACCGCCTCCGCCGAGCCGCTCCATAATGATCTGTACATTGATCTCATCAATGGAACGTGCACTGATGTAAATCTTACCATTATATTCAGTCAGTACAAAAGAAGCCTTGATCTCCTCAATATTGAGAAGCTCATTTGACGCCTGTGCTCCGATAATAGTGGGACTTTCAATTCCCAGATGTTCGCCTCGCGCGATCGCAAATACATCCCGATATACCTCAGCACTGCTGATTACTGCAGCTTTTGCCCGGTAAGATGCCATATCATCACGGAGGAGTTTTCTTACATAAGTAACATCTGCGCCACATCTTCTCAGGTACGCAGCTGCTTCAAAGGTCCGGACTCCTGTTCTGGACATGAAATTGTTGGTATCAACCAGAATACCTGCATACATACTGTTCGCTTCCATGGAATTCAAACGCAGATCATCGCCGATATACTGAAGAACCTCTGCTACCATCTCACACGCCGAGGAAGCATATGGCTCGATATACGACAGAACCGCATTCTCAATCACTTCATCACTCTGTCTGTGGTGGTCCAGAACTGCAATCGTCTTCGTTAAACGAAGCAGGCGTTCACATTCTGTCATCTTTGGCTTATTGGTGTCAACAACAACTACCATTGTATTGTCATCTGCCAGTTCCTCCGCCTCATGGGAAGTCACAAACAGATCATCCGGATACTTCGGATCATCAGTAAATGCTTCATAAAGCGGTCTGAGTGTCACAGAAATATCGTTCAGGACAATATTGACTTTCTTTTCCATCGCACTTGCTGCCCGGTAAATACCGATTGCCGCACCAAATGAATCCACATCTGCCATCTTATGTCCCATTACGATCACACGCTCTTTTCCGGTGATAAACTCCCGGAGTGCTTCTGCTTTTACTCTTGCTTTTACCCGGGTATTCTTAGAAGTCTGCTCACGCTTTCCGCCATAATAGCTGATTCCCTTGTTATTCTTCACAACTACCTGATCTCCGCCTCTTGCAAGTGCAAGATCGATCGCTATACGGGCATAATTATATCCTGCAGCATAGGTATCTGTACTGAGTCCAAGCCCAATACTTAGTGTAACCGGAATCTGATTGCCGATACTGACTCCTTTTACTTCATCAAGTAAAGAAAAACGGTCTTTTTCCATTCGATTGAAGCTTTCTTTTTTAATTACAACAAAATATTTGTCTTTCTCAAGCTTCTTCACAATACCAGAAAAATCCGCAATATACTGGTTGATCTTACGGTCGATCAATGCCACCAGAAGAGACTGCCTTACTTCCTCGACACTTTCCATGACCTCTTCATAGTTATCAATATAAACCAGTCCGGCCACCAGCCGCTGCTCTTCATTCGCCCGGATATACCGGTTCAGCTCTGTCACATCCTGAAGATGTATCGCAATAAAATATTCCTTTTCCTCCGGTATCTCCAGAAGCTGCTCTGTCTCACTGAAACCTTCGACCGATACGCACTGGATCTCAGCCTGATAATCTCTGTCAAGATAATTGAATTCCAGGCTTACCGATTCATTCTCTTCCTTTGGAAATACGCCCCGGTTCAACTCCGGAATATATTTACTCAGATAGGTATCCTTCCGGATAGTCGTCCCAAGGACTTCCCGGAACTGTGTGTTCGTCCAGATGATTTTTCCATCATCCAGTAAAATCGCATACGGAATCGAAAGTTCCTTCAGAAGTGTATTCTGGACAATCCCGTACTGCGCTGCAAACTCTACCATGTCTGCCAGAATCAGAGACTTGTTGTAAAAATACATAATGCCAATGACGACTGCATAAACCAGCACAAACGCACTCATAAGCAGCCCGGCCTTTCGATCCATCCTGAAGATCCAGATATTCATCAGGATAAGGAAAAGAATCATAATTCCCGGCCATTGCATATACAATTTCAGTTGTCCCTTTAACTTTATATCCTTTTTCATCTTTCAGCCCTCTTAAAACCTATAGATATTTGTATTATATCACCTTTCCGGATATTAGGGAACTAAAAAATGTGCCAGGGCAACGTTCACCCTGACACATTTTTCTTTCTTTTTTTAAGCTTCGTATCCATTCGGATTCATTGTCTGCCATCTCCATGAATCCTCACACATCTTGTCGATTCCGCGTTCTGCAACCCATCCGAGCTCGTTCTTTGCTTTTTCTGCATTACAGTAGCATGTTGCGATATCTCCGGCTCTTCTTGGCTTAATCTGGTAAGGGATCTCTTTTCCACATCCGGCATTTTTTCTTTTGCCCTCGTGAGCGAACAATTTGTCCGAAAATCCCCATGCAGCGTATGTATCATCGTCGCATGCCCACATGTTTCCATGTAAATGATTTCGTCTAAGCAAAATTTTTTCATTGTGCGGTCTACCATAAATGATATGTTTTTTTTCATTTGATAAAACATATTCTGAAAACGGTTCAGCGCACAATCAACCTGCTGCTGCACAAACGGCTTTATCAAAAAGCCATCGGCATATACGGAAAAGGCATCCATTGCATAGCATTCAGATGCTGCTGTCATAATCATCTTCCTTTCTGGATATTTGTTAAATTCCTTACAGATTCATATTTTACAGAC
>OGXB01000887.1_pt1 | contig 18476 bp, 9 predicted proteins | sample 1576161 | NCBI WGS metagenome assembly OGXB01 (sample SAMEA3541474, study PRJEB24748) | human gut metagenome | biome: human gut; feature: human-associated habitat; material: faeces | place: China | collected 2012
GCGAACCGTCCGCCGCGTCGCGGACGATCTGCGCCTTTCGGGCCGTCGCGGGGATCAATCCGGCGGGAATCGTCACCGCGGCGGGAGCGGTGTTCACACCGGCTATGTACCACGTGCCGCCCTTGCGGCGGGCGATGACGGCCAGCCGCCCGATTTCGCTTTGCGGCAGTACGACCGTTTCGTCCCATACCGTCGGCAGGCGGCGGATGATGTCGAGCGCCGGGCGGTAACGCTCGTCGCCGGAGAGGACGAACGGATTTTCGGCGATCGTCAGCAGCGGTGAGTCGAGCAGCAGCGCGAACGCCAGCTGGTGGGCGGCCGTCGTGCCGCCGGGCATGGTGAACGCGATCGGAGTGTAGTCCGCGGCGCCCAGTACGCCGCGCGTGAAGGGGAGGGCCGCATTGTGGCTGGCCGGGATGTTCTGGTTTTCGTCGCCGGGGACATAGCGGTCCGGATCGGGGGTGCGGCCTTCGTCCCGCATCCGCTTTTCGTAGTTGGCCGTGATGCGGTTGAGCTCGATGCCCCGCACGCCCTCGCGGGTGATTTCGTTGGGATAGGTGCGGATCTCGCCCGTCGGTTTCTGGCAGCCGTGGAGATTGACCAGCAGCCTGCGCCGCGCCGCATTTTTGAGCAGGTGGGTGTTGAAGTCGATCTGGCGAATGCCTTCGCCGTTCATGAAGTCCACCTTGACGCCCTTTATGCCGACCGCCGCGACCGAGTCCAGAAAGCCGCGCATCTGGCGGTAGTCGTCCGCCGGATCGTTGAGCTTCTCCCAATGGCGCCATACGAACAGCCCGACGCCGCGCGATTGGGCGTATCCGGCCAGCTCGTGCAGGAATTTCCATTTGTCGGGACGCTCTTCCCACCCGTCGTCGACGGTGCTGTACTCGATGCCCAGCGACGCTGCGGTGTCGATCACCTGTTTTTCGCCTTCGAGGGTCATGAAGCAGCCGTCGATGCCGCTCCACCAGCTCCAGAGCGAGCGTCCGGGGACGATCCACGACGTGTCGGCGAACAGTTCCGGGTCGGGAGCCGGGTTGAGACTGGTGATGATGTCGGTATTTACCAGTGCGTCGAGGTCGCGGGCGATGATCGTGACGCGCCACGGGGTGACGATGTCGCCTGACAGCTCGAATCCCTCCTGTTCGGTGAAGTCGGCCCGCAGGCTGGCTCCGGGTTCCGCGCGCAAACGCATGCCGCTGTAGTCGTACAGCGCGGCTTCGGCGATCATCACGTATTCGTCGGGGGTTCGGTAGAGCAGCGGCATGGTCTGCACCGGTCCCTGCCGGGAGACGATGTGCAGGCTGTCGGCCGTCGTGGATATCCACTCTCCGGCATAGGTGAGCAGTTTCCACCCGGAATTCCGCTCGGCGAACCAGACCCTGCTCTGGTGGGGCGGCCGCCATTGGGCCGCTTCCCCGTTGACGGTCCGCGTGCCGTCTCCCGGCAGGACGAACCGGTAGGCGAAGCCGTCGTCGTAGAGACGGGTCTGGAGCCGGTATTTGTAGCCCGAAGGACGGTGCGTCACGTCGAAGAGGTATTCGTTGCACCGCCCCTCCGATACGGCTTTGCGTCCCGTGACGGAGTAGGTCTCGTCGATTTTCCGCGTGCCTGCCGGGCGCAGGGCCGCATCGCGGAACAGCTCTGTGCCGTCGATGGTTACGCCCATGGCCGAGGTGTCGATGACCGTGCGGCCGTCGTGGGTTACGGTGTAGTACAACCCCTCCTTGCCGGCGAATACCGCTGCCCGGATGTTGCCCGAAGGGCTTTTTTGTGCGGTACCGCCGCAGCCTGCGGACAGAAGGGCCATGAAGGCGAAAAATGCTGTTGTTCTCACGTTGCGTTATTTTTTAAGTTCCAAAGTTTCCCATTCGATGATTCGGCCCTGCCGGGTGAGGGCTTTTACCGTTATTTCCGTCCGCTCCCCGTCGATGGGTGCCGTATGTTCGAACGGATAGTAGGTGTCTTCGGTCGTCCGTCCGTCTACGGTAAACCAGACTTTCCGCAACTGCGTGTCGTCTTGGGTGAGATAGACGAATACGTTGTTTGCGGCCCGGCCGAAACCGACCCGCATGCAGCGTACGGCGTCGTCCTGCGTTGCGGCGTAAGGGGTTTGCCAGCGCGTCTCTGCGGTGAAGAGCGCAGCGAGCTGCGGCCGGATCGGGGCCGGGGTTTCGATCCTGACCGCGGCGATTCCGTTTCCGGCGACGCGGACCGAAAAACGTCCATTGGCGAGCTGGCCCGATGCGCCGCTGCCGCCTATGACCTGCGTCCTGTAGTGCCCTCCGTCGGAATGTCCGCTCAGGGCGTAGTCCAGCGCGACGTCCGTTTCGACGGTTTCCGCAGACTGGTTCATGAAAACGATATACAGCGCGTCGTCGTCGACGGCCGAAATGTAGTTGAGCTGCCGGTCGTCCGGCGCCGCCAGCCCCGTCGGCATCCACAACCGGGCTTCGCGGCCGTAGATTGTGCCGGGGAGGTGACCGTAGAACTTGCTTTGCAGGTAGGCGTATCCTTCGATGAATTCACCCGGAAAATCCACCTTTCCGCCGCTCCGGTAGAGGGCCTGCGTGACGAGAAAATCGTAAAGCAGCGATATGTGCGGCATGATGTGGTTGTAGTGGAAGGAGTTGGCGCCCAGTTCCATGTGGCCCCGGAGCGGATAGTCCGCCTTTTCGTATACGGTCGTGCGGGCCGTGTTGATGTGGTAGCCCGGAAAATTGCGGTAGCGGCCTATGACGGCGTGGTCCGCCGTGCGTGCCAGAAACCCGTCGCCCGTGTAATGCGCCAGCCGCAGCATCCATGCGGCGTAGTTGGCCATGAAAATCCCCCGGTGTCCGGTGCTCGTTCCGGAGGATTCCGGGGTAAGCCCGATCTCCGAAAGCCGCCATGCCGGAACCCGTTCGGCGGGAGCGTCCATCTGCGCATGTCCTTTCGACTTGAGGTATTGGTAGTGCGGGGCCTTCCCGTCGGGATTGACCGGAATATCGCAGTCCGGGACGGCGGGGGAGTACCAGACGTACTGCGTGTAGAGTTTCGCCCCGCGGTGGGCGGCGCGGAGGTAGGCCTTGTCGCCCGTCAGTTCGTACATTTCGAGCAGGTCGATCCATTTCGGGGCAAATCCCGTCCAGAAGAAGAATCCCCCGGCTTCCGGGTCGCGGAAATCGGCGGCCGGCGTGTCGATGCGCCGGCGGATGTAACGGTCGGCCCCCGCGACGGCTTTTTTCAGGTATCCGGGCTTTCCGGTGGCCCGGTAAAGGTGCATGGCGTTTCTCCATGTGCCGCCCTGCTCGACGACGTCCAGATTGCGCACGCGCGTGGAGTGGTACTCTTTTCCGGCGAAGGAGAGCAGGTAAGGCGCATTGTCCTTGAGGATGCTGCTGAGCGCCGTCAGTTCCGAGACCGGGCAGCAGGGGCCGTTCATGCGCCGCGAAGGGTACTGGATGTTCTGCGTCGAATCGGCGCAGAAGAGCAGCTTCTCGCGCGAAAGCACGTATTCGTATACCGGAAGCGCCCTTTCGAGAAGCATCGTCCGGTTGTCGTTCAGGACGGCGATTTCCAGCGGATTGAGACTCGAAACGTTTTTCACCGCGCCCGGAACGTCCGTCGCATAGGTGCAGCCCTTTTCCTTGTCCAGAAAACGGCTGTAGGGGCCGAGTACGTAGGAGATCATGTTTTCGATCGTCTCGTTGAGCGAACCGAGCGCATTGTTCCGGTTGCCTGTGAAGCCGAACAGACTCTCTGCGACATTTTGGAGCGCATCCGTGGTGTCGCCCAGCTCTCCGCAGAGCAGTGCGGAAAAGACGAGTTCCCCGCCCGGAGCCGTTTCGGAGCCGATGCCGCCCGGAACCGGGGCGAACAGCATCGGCGAGGCCAATCCCTGCCGGTCGCGCACGGCGACGCCGAAACGGCTGTTGGCGGCCGTCGGCAGCGGATCGAACGGGAATTCGGCGGGGTGGGCCAGAATGCCGTATGTCGCGTTGCGGTAGGTGACGAACGCCGAAGGGACGGGACACCGGAACGCGAGCGTGAGGTAACTTTTGTCGGGGAACCGTTTCTCCTGCCAGATCAGCGGCTGCCAGATTTCGTCGGTCCGTTTCGGGTCTCTCCCCGCAAAACCGGTGAATCCGACCGAATACCAGCCTCCGGTTTTCGCCGTGAGGCGGTAGGTGAGCAGGGGCCGGCCCGTCGCGGTGTCGGCCGTCAGCTCCGCCGCGATGCGGAAAAGGTCGTTTTCGGGGTAGCCGAAGGTGATCTTGTCTGTTCCTTCCGCACGGTGGAAGACGGGGCGGACGACGATGATGCGCCCTGCGTTGAAGAGGTCGGCCGTCCGCGATTCGACGGAGCCTTCGAGGATTTCATCGTCGAAGCCGTCGCCCGACTGATCGGCCCTGCGGTCCGTACGGTTCAGGTCCGGGCGGTCGCTGAGCCATGTAGCCACGTTGTACTGAACGTCGGGGATGTCCGCCGGACGCATTCTCAGCTGCGGGTCCGCAGCCGAAAAGAGGACCGTGAATTCCGGTAGATAGTCGGGCAGGAGGTGCTGCCCGCCGAACACGACCGTATGGTCGGATTTCACCCTGAATTCCTGCGCCTGCGCCGGGCGGCACGCTCCCGCCGCGGCCAGTATGATCAGCAGTATGCGGCTGGCTCTTGTCATTGTTCGAGGTCGAATTTCAGGGTCTGTATTCCGTAGCCCGGCAGGGTGATGCCGAACGCTCCGTCGCCGCCGGGCGTGATTTTGCGTCCGGTTGCGGGATCGTCGGCCGAAGCGGTGCCGATGCGCCTGCCGGCGATGGCCGCGGGGTGCACCGTCAGCGCCGTATGCTGGGGCCGTGGCGTGCTGTTCATCAGGATCAGGAATAGCCTGTTCCGGTCCGTCGTCAGGGCCGAAAGAATTTCGATGTCGGTATTGTCTGCCTCGAACAGCCCTTTGACCATGATTGGATTCGCCTGCTCGCCGTATACGGTTCCCGGTTCGAATCCGAAGATGCGCTGCGGACCGACTTTCGGGGTCATGAAACCGCGGGGGAACGAGATTCGGCGGCCGCTCCGCATTTCGGCTTCGGCGAAGACGTAATCGGCGATCCACCCCAGCTGCCACCACGCATGATGCGGGAAGGGACCGGGACCCCGGTCGAACTGACTCCAGTAATAGGTCGCCATGTGCGTGTCCGGTGCGAGGTGCGCTTCGCGCGCCGTAGCCGCGGCCCGCGCGAGGTCGAGGAAGAACCGGTCTGCGGTCTCTTCGTACAGTCTTACGAACATGCCGCAGTGGCTGGTGAGCAGGATCGGGCCGCTCTTGACCGCCGACCCGGCGCAGCCGCCGTGCTCGAAGCAGAGACCGACCTGACTGATCTGCCACTCCTGCATTTTCCGCCCTTTGTACTCGATTTCTCGGTCGCCCGGCGTCGGATGCGTGTAGATCGACGTGGCGTACATCCGGGCCGTGCGGAGCGCGGCGTCGCGGTATCGGGTCTCTCCGGTCAGGCCGTGCATGTCGAGCAGGGCCTGCGCGGCCTGTCCCGTGGCGAAGTCGTTGATGAAGCGCGCGTCGCCGCAGACCCCGGTGAAAGCCCCCTTATCCACGGCGTTACGGACGAACCAGTCGGCGCCCCGCACCGCGGCGTCGAGGTATTTGCGTTCGCCGAGCAGCTTATAGGCGACGACGAAGCCGTAAAACGTGGGCCGGAGGTCTTTCAGGTCGGTGAACAGCGGTTTCCCGTCGTGTTTGCCGTAGGCCACGGCAAAACCGCCGTCGGCCTGCTGCAGTGACAGCAGCCGTTCGGCTCCGGCCCGGAAACTGCTGAGCAGCAGCGAGTCGTCCCGTTCGAAGAGCAGGATGTTGCCCAAGTCCATGAGCGTATAGTATGTGATGCCGATCGGTTCGATATGGTCGCCCCACTCTTCGACGAACTTTTGCTTTTTCCACAGGTAATACTGTCCCATGGCCGCGCCGTGGTTGGGATCGCCGGCCGGGGCCTGCTGCATCAGTTTGAAGTTGCGCATGTAGGGAAGCCGCTCTTCGGTAAGCCGCGGATCGCCGGTCATCGAGGCGAGCATCCACGATGCGCCGATGTCGGAATTCTTCATGGCGTCGCGGTCGGCTTCGACGACTCCGCCCAGATAGTCTTGCGCTCCGATGGTCAGCCCCTTGTAGTCGGCGGTCCGCCAGAAGGAGAGCGAGTCGTCGAGAATGTAGTCCCAGATCGCTTCCATGCGCTTGTAGAGCGGGAGGGTCGTATGTTTGAGCGCGAGGGAGTTGCCCAGACCGTAAATGTCGTAAACGGCGTGTTTGTGCGCTTCGTACCACCCCTTGTCCGTCATGCTGACGCGGAATCCGAACCGGACGGAGTCTCCCGCCTGCTTTTCGGACCCCTCCTGTCCGAGCACCGGGTAGTAGAGCGTTGGGGAGAGTTCTCCCTGCCGGTTCATGTGCGAAAGGCCGCACCGCCACGAGATGCCGTGCGTGCGCTTGTCGCCGCTGTATTCGGAACGCGGGTAGCCGTTGTCGGGAATCAGCGCCAGCGTATTGCCCGCTTTTTCGGTCATGGACGTGATCATCGTGGTGACCGTATTGTCGTTGCATATGACCGGCAGGTGGGGCAGTCCCTGTCCGTACATGTAGGCGAGGTGGAATACGGGCTGGATGTAGTCGCCTTGGAAAAAGCCCGGAACGACGCTCCAGCCGAGCCGCTCTTCGGGAAGTACGGCCAGCGTGGGCGTGCTTACCGAATAGTACCCCTTGCGCGCCGGGTAGAACACGCTTTCGATGCGTATGTCCGCCGGATAATCCGGGTCGGGACTCCATGTCGTGCGCAGGCGGCCCAGTTTGTTGCGGGCTTCGAAGCAGACGGTGCGCCCCTCTTTCCAGCCTTTTTCGGGGTAGAAGCGCAACGCTTCGCCCGCGCGGTTCATCGGCACGGAAGAGACCGCCCTGTTGAAATCCTTGGCGATGTAGTGGAACCGCGCGATGTCGAAGTTCATGGTGTCGCCGCCGCGGTTGGTGATCGTTTCCGGCTCCGCCGAGGGCTTTTCGCTGCTGAAGAGTATCGTATACGCTCCGTCGGGCACTCCCCAGCAGCGGCCTTTGCGGTCGGCGACCCGTGAGATTTTCCATCCTTCCGCGGTCTGCTCCCAGCGGATTTCCAGTTCTTTGTTTCTGACGGCCAGTTCGTCGGAGGGCGTGCAGGCGGCCGACAGCAGCAGGACGAATGCGGAGAATATTTTGAAGTGCGGTTTCATGGTTTCGGTTTCCGGTTCGAAGTTATGCAATTTATTCGACAATGATCCCCATCAGGGCCTTGTGCCTTCCGGGGGCGGAGTCTTCCGGCCAGAAGCATATCGAGCGCAGTGTGTGCGGGGCGTCCAATGCAATCGTATTGCAGCTCTGGTGGTTGCCTTCCGTGCGGAACAGGAGGTTCCCGTCGCCGTCGGTAATGCGGTAGTTGCGGATGCACTGGGGCATCACCGAATCGAAATGCTCCATTTGCACGTTCTCCAGTGCGTGGTCGAAATCGGTGTCGAAGAACAGCCTGATTTGCCGGACGGTCCGTTCTTCGCCCAAGTCGATGCGGACCGACGGCGTTCGGTCGTCGGGGGCCGGGATCCAGCCGTTGGGCTGTATGTAGGGCCGGAAGTAGCCGTTGAGGAGGTTTTCAGCCCCGAAGCAGGTCAGCGGCGCGGAGAATTCGAGCGCGATGTTTTTCCCTTCGGGACGGCGCTTTGGACACCAGAATTCGAACGCATCGACCCCGATGTCCTCCGGCGGAGTCTGCCTGCCGAAATTGGAGACCGCGGGATTGACGGTGTTGAATACCGAAGTCAGGCCGGAGACGATCTCCGAACTCATCGGAATGCTTACGTCGGGATTGGCCATGAAGCAGATGAAGACGTACTGCGGTGCTTCGTAGCGCATTCCGAAATCGACGGTCAGTCTGTTTTCTCCCTCCCGGAGGTCGAAAACGAGCCGCTTGTCGGTTGTGTCCGGGGTGTAGTTGCCCCTGCGCGACGAACTGCGCAGTTCGACCGTCAGCCGGGTCGCCTTGTCCGCTTGCACGGTGAGACCGACGGCCGGAACCGGGCCGCCGACCGGGATAAGCTCGGCGGCGGAGCAGTCCAGCCGGAAGCGGGTGCCGTCGGGGCGCAGCCGTTCGAGCGCAAACTCGCTGGATGCGCTGATCCGGGCCTTCGGGGGCAGCATGCCGCGGCCGAACCGTTCGCCCGGCAGGAAGTGTCCGGTGCGGAGCAGTGCGGACTGCAGCTGACCCATACGCTCCCTGCCGATAAGGTCGGCCGGTTTGAGGTGGTCGCGCAGGGCGATTGCGGCCGCCATGCCGATCGCCTGCCCGCCGTGTGCGGCGGTGCACATGACGCGCGTGGAGCCGTTGGCCACATGGCTGACGCTGATGATGCGGCCCCCGATGAAGAGGTTGTCCGCATCGGGCGTCACCAGACAGCGGTAGGGAATCTGGTAGATGCCCTTGCTGTGCCACTGGTTGCAGGCGCGCCCTGCGCCGTAAACGCCGTCGGCGGGGTGCAGGTCGATCGACCAGCCGCCGAACGAAACGGCGTCGTAGTGTTCGTGCTGTTCGATGATGTCCTGCTGGGTCAGCATGTAGTAGCCCTTGAACCGCCGGCTTTCGCGTTTGCCGGGGAAAAGGCCGACCCATTCGAGCGTGTAGTTCTCCGTCTCCGGGTACTTGCCCGAATTTTTGATGTGATTCCAGACGCCGTAGACGATTTTCCAGAGTTCGAATTTGATTTTTTCGGTATCCCGGATCGTGTCCAGCCGTCCGCCGTACTCCAGCCACCAGTATTTGCAGCCGTGCTGCGAGGTGCTGAAATACTCCGGATTCCGGAGCCGGGGAATCAGCTCCTCGACCTCCTTCAGGGCGAATTCGGGAGCTTCGAAGCGTACGGGACGCCCCGTGTCCTTGATGTAGAACAGGATGCTGTGCCCCAGCAGCTCGCCGTATCGGGTCTTGTCGGGCGCGAACTTCTCGCCGTATTCTTCGCGGTCCTCGGCTCCCATGCGGTATTCGGCTCCCGCCATGTAGGCGAGCGCGCCGTCGCCCGAACAGTCGGCGAAAAGATCGCCTTCGATCGTGTGGTGCGTTCCGGTCTGCGGATTGAACGCCGTGACCGATCTGACGGTGCGGCCGGACATTTCGGCGTCGTATACGCACGTGTTGAGGTAAAGCGTGATGTTCGGTTCGGAGAGCACCTTGTCGATGAGCACCATGTCGAACAGCACGGGATTGCCTTCCCGGTTGCGGAAGGTGTTCTCGACCAGTATTTCGTCGATGACGCCCCCTTCGCGCGACCAGCGGTTGTTGTTGCCCATGTGCGAGGTCGCTCCCAGCGCCCACAGGCGGACTTCGCTCGAAGCGTTGCCGCCCAGCACGGGACGGTCCTGAATCAGCGCGACGTCGGCGCCCGCACGGGCCGCGGTAATGGCGCAGCATACGCCGGTAAGGCCTCCTCCCACGATCACCAGACTGTGACGGCTGTGTACTTTCGCCGGTTTGCGGCTTTTTTCGAATTCACCGATAAACATATGTTATTTGTTTTTTGTCGTGAGGAAAATCAGGCCGCCCAATACCGTCAGGACGATACCCGTCGTGAGGGGAACGAGGGTCTCCCCGCCGGACAGGAGCGCGATCAGGGAGATGAAACAGCCCGAAATCGCCGCTCCGGCGCCGATGATGCGGATGCTGTTGTTGTTATCCGTGCCGGCGTCCTCGGCGGCGGGCGCCGCTGCGTTCTCTGCCGCAGGCATCGGAACGCAGACGCGCGAGCCGGAGAGTTTGTGATAGATTTCATAGCCGGCCAGCAGCAGCGCGGGGAAGAGCACCCCGACCAGCATCTCTTCGGCCCGGCTGAGCGAGAAGCCGACGACCGCAGGTGTGATGAATTTGAGAACGGCGTTGACGGTCAGACTGGTGACGGTCGTGCTGAGGATCGCCCTGCCGTTCAGGTTCTTGGAGAAGAGGCTCCAGATCAGCGGCAGGTAGAGGGGCACTCCGGTGAGTGCCGCCACGCTGATGACGACGTTGACGATGCCGCCCATGTTGGGGATGAGCAGCGCCACGGCGATGGCCAGCACCCCGAAGCCGAGCGTGGAGATGCGGGCGACTTTCATCAGCGTCGTCTCTCCGGCGGCGGGGCGGAGGCGTTTGAAGATATCGTTGGTGAAGACGCCTGCCGAGATGTTCAGCGTGGCGTTCAGCGAACTTGCGGTCGCGAAGATCATGCCGCCGAGCATGAGTCCGAGCATGCCGGCGGGCATCGTCTGCTTGCACATCAGCAGGTAGGCGTTTTCGTTTTCAAGCCCCGAAAGTCCGGGTTCGAAGACGCGGTAGATCATCGGCGGCAGCATCCACAGGATCGGACTGAAGGTATACAGCACGCCGAACAGCACGCCGACCTTTTTCGCGTCTCTGGGCGTGCGCACGCTCGTATATCGCTGGACATAAGCCCAGTTTCCGCCCAGAAAGAAGAGGTTGTAGAGCATGAACGCGACGATGAACACCCAGTTGTATTCTCCCGCGAAGAGCGTGAAGAATCCCTCCGGAACCCGTGCGAGGAACTCCGGGACGCCGCCCACTTCGCCGAATGCGAGCGGAATGACGATGATGACCGCGGCGAAGAGGATGATGAATTGCAGCACGTCGGTCACGACCACGGCACGAAGGCCGCCGAGCGAGACGTATATCATGCAGAACACGCCGAGTATCAGGATGCTGGACGAGAGCGGAATCCCGGCGGCCACTTCGATGATTTTGGCGATCGGATAGAGGAAGGAGCCGGTGGTGAAGATCGAGATGAAAAGGAAGATGTAGGTGTAAAGCTTCTGCGTCGAGGCTCCGTAGCGGCGTGTGATGTATTCCGCGGCGGTGAGACAGCCCGTTTTGTTCCAGCGCGGGGCGATAAGCAGGCCGACGGCGAATCCGGCCGCGGCCATCGTGAGCTGTATGGTGACGGCGACGAAGCCCATCGAGTAGGCGATCGACCCCCATACCACGAACGTTCCGGCCGAGAAGAAGCCCATGAACAGCGACAGTCCGCTGATCCACCAAGGGACGTTGCCGCCTCCGGCGAAAAAACTCTTCATGTTTTTGCCGGTCGAGGAGAACAGCGAACCGACGAACATGATGCCCGCCGCAAAGACGGCGATGGTTATGTAGTCCAGAATTTCCATAGCTCAGGTTGTAGTTTACGAACAAAAATAGAATTTGCCGGAAGATATTCCGCACGATCGGCGAATAAAATCTTCGGGAACGATTTCGGGAACGATTGCGATTGCCGGGAGCGGTTGCGGAGTTGCCGGATGCGGGGGCCGGGTGGGGTTTCGGTTCGCAGGCGGAGCCATTGCGCCGAACCGAATTATTGTTATCTTTGCAGGGCGGCCGGACGTCTCAGGCGGACTGCGGCGGCGGATCGCATTAATAAATATATATGGTAAGCATCATCGTAGCCGTCGCCGAAAACGGCGTGATCGGCGATAAGAACGCCCTGCTGTGGCATATTTCCGAAGACCTGAAATACTTCAAGTCCGTTACGTCGGGCCATCCCGTCGTCATGGGGCGCAAGACCTACGAGTCACTCGGACGGCCGCTGCCCAACCGGACCAATGTGGTCGTCACGCGGCAGGAGATGGAGATTCCGGGATGCAGGGTGGCCCATTCGCTCGAAGAGGCGGTGGCGCTGTTTCCGGCCGAAGAGGAGGTCTTCGTCATCGGCGGCGCGCAGATTTATGCGCAGGCCCTTCCGCTGGCCGGCCGCTTCTACCTGACGCGGGTTTTCCATGCCTATGAGGGCGATACGCATTTTCCCGCATGGAACGACGCCGAGTGGCGGCTCGTGTCGTCCGAGTCGTTCGCTTCGGGCGCGAATTATCCCTATCCCTTTGCGTTCGAGACCTACGAACGGCGGCGAAATTAGGTATTTATACCACTGCGCGGCTCGGCCGTAATCCCTACCTTTGCAGACGCAAAGGTTTTTTTATGCACATGCCGGACGCTTTTTTTCGCACTGCGCGGCGGATGCAGGCGACTGCCGGACCGGATGCGGGAAGCGGTGCAAATCCGCTGGGGCAGTCCGGACCGCATGCGGCGATTCGGTGCCGGCGGAAGGGCGAACGAACAAAGAAAAGAGAAAAATGGCAAAATATTTCGACATGCTGATGGAGGACGTGCGGATGAAGGAGGGCCTTCAGTCGTGCATGAACTGCGGCGTCTGCACGGGCGTCTGTCCGGCTGCCGAGTTCTACAATTACGATCCCCGTCAGATCGTAAACATCGTGCAGACACGCGACGACGACGCCATCGAGGAGCTTCTGAAGAGCGATACGATCTGGTACTGCGGCGAGTGCATGTCGTGCCGTCCGCGCTGTCCGCGCGGCAACACGCCGGGCTATGTGATTCAGGCGCTGCGGACCCTTTCGCAGAAGCTGGGGTTCTTCGTCGAGAGCGAAAAGGGCCGTCAGCAGCTGGCGCTCAAGCGTATCATCGGCGAGAACATCCTCCGCACGGGTTACTGCATCGTCCCGCGGCTCGTCAAACCGGAACTGCACCCCGAACAGGGAACCGTGTGGCAGTGGATTTACGATAACGACAAGGAGATTTACGGTCAGTTCACGCCGGTCTACATGCGCCACGGCGCGGGTGCGCTGCGCCGTCTGGACGAGAAGTCGCTCGACGAGATTCACCGGATTTTCGAGGTCAGCGGCGGCAAGGAGATGTTCGACGCCATCGAGGAGCACTCCGACCGCAAGGCCCGCGAACTGGGTTACGAAGAGGGAGCCGATCAGAAGTACATGATGGACGTCTTCCTCAATAACAGCAACGAACACTATTAGCAGATGATAAAACGAAAGAGTTGGCAGGATTACCAGAAGGAGATTGCCGACGACCACTACTATTACGCCCGCAGCTGTATCCGCCAGAATTTCTTTCCCGGCAGCGAGAAGCTGTTCATCGACATGCTGCGCAACGATCTGGGCAAGGACCTGACGGACGATCCGTTGCACTCGTCCTGCACGGGCATCGGCTACCACTCGGACATCGTGCCGCTCGAAACGATCATGACGGTCGTGGCGCGGCAGTTCGCGCTGATGACCGAAGCCGGGTATGAAAACCTCGTTTCGTCGTGCATCACTTCGTTCGGCGTCTACACGGAGATTCTGGCCACATGGCACGAGTTCCCGGAGACCGAGGCGAAGACCCGCGAGAACCTTTACAAGGCCACGGGGCGCGAATTCAAAAAGCCTGCGAGTCTGGCCCACACGTCGGACGTCGTCTTCCACTTCCGCGAGCAGATCGCCGCACGGGCCAAACACCGGCTGGTCAATGCCCAGACGGGCGAACCGCTGAAGGTCGTGGAGCATATCGGCTGCCACTACGCTAAGATATTCCCCAAATCGGGTATCGGCGGATCGGAATTTCCCTACGTGCTGGCCGGCATGGTCGAGTCGTGGGGCGGCGAGTGCGTGGACTATCCCGAACGGCGGCATTGCTGCGGCTTCGGGTTCCGCAACTATCTGGTGCAGGCCAACCGCGGCTATTCGATCGCCAATTCGCACAAGAAACTGGAGAGCATGGCCCCTTACAAGCCCGATTTCATCGTGGCCAACTGTCCGGGGTGTGCGATGTTCCTCGACAAGTGGCAGTACACGATCGCCGAGATGGAGGGGACGACTTACGGCCAGAACGGCCACGGGATTCCCGTCCTGACCTACGAGGAGATGGCCGGGCTGGTGCTCGGTTACGATCCTTGGCTGCTGGGCATGCAGATGCATCAGGTCGACGTCGAACCCCTGCTGGACAAGATGGGCGTCGAGTACGACCCCGCGGCCAAATACCTCGGCCGCAACGGAAAATATATCGGTAAACCTGCGTCGGCGGTGGTGAACTGCTGCCCGACGGACACAATATACGACATCAGAGAGTAATGAAACGAGTGGCAGTCATAGGCGGCGGCGTTGCGGGCATGCAAACGGCCCTGCGTCTGGCAGAACAGGGCATCGAACCTGTAATCATCGAAAAGGAGGCCGAACTGGGCGGCAAACTCCGGGGCTGGCACGTGCTGTTCCCGTCGTTTACCCCGGCGTCGGAGATTCTCACCGAACTGCGCCGCCGCGTCGCGGAGCGCGGTATCGAGGTGCTGACGCAGACCGAAGCCGCCGGGTTTACCCGCGAGGGCGTGCGGCTGACCGACGGGCGTACGATCGCGTGCGACTCGGTGGTGTTGTGTTCGGGATTCACGCTGTTCGACGCGTCGATCAAGGAGGAGTACGGCTACGGCATCTACGACAACGTCTTTACGACGGTGGACATCGAGCGGATGCTCAACGAAGGCCGTGTGGCCAAGGCCGACGGCTCGCGTCCCAAGCGCATCGCTTTCCTGCACTGCGTGGGTTCGCGCGACGAAAAGGTCTGTCAGCAGCATTGTTCCAAGGTGTGCTGCATTACGGGCGTGAAGCAGGCGATGGAGATGAAACAGCTGTTTCCCGACGCCGACGTCTTCAATTTCTACATGGACATCCGCATGTTCGGCCCCGGATACGAAGAGATGTACCGCGAGGCGCAGCAGAAATACAACATCCACTTTATCCGGGGACGTATTTCGGAAGCCAGCCCGACGATTGACGGCCGCGTGCAGATCAAGGCCGAGGATACGCTGACGGGACGTCCGCTGCGCATGAGCGTTGACATGCTGATTCTGATTGTCGGCATGCGGGCCAACGACGACAACGCCGTGCTGGCCGAAGGTGCGGGTCTGCACCGTGCGCCGAGCGGTTTCATGGCGCCGCGCGACATGTTCTTGGGCAACGTGAAGAGCAACGTGGAGGGCATTTTTTACGCCGGAACCGTCACGGCGCCGAAGAATATCGGCGAATCGTTGAACGAAGCAACGGCCGCTGCCGACGCTGCGGCCCGATATCTGGGGGCATAGCGTATGGCGGCGATCAATTTCGGATATACCATCTCCAAGCCGCGGGCGATCGACATCGACCGCAACAACCTGCGCAAGAGCGACGAAATCCTGCACGAAATGCCGGAGCTGCAGGCCTGCATCGGTTGCGGGGCCTGCACGGCGGTCTGCACGGCCGGAAACCTCACGGAGTTCAATTTCCGCAAGGTTCACACGCTCGTCCGCCGCGGCGAGTATCAGGGTGCCTACGAGGAGATGAACAAATGCATGCTCTGCGGCAAATGCCGGCTGGTGTGTCCGCGCGGTATCAATACGCGCGGCGTGGTCATGCTTATCAAACGTAAACTGGGAGACTTCTGACGATGACTTTTTTCGCACCATTCTGCATACCGTTCATGGTCGGCGCGGCCGTGATGTTCGTCGTACTGCTCTGGAAGTGGGGTTCGTGGCTCTGCCGACTGCCCCGCGCCGACAAGAAACGGATTCTGTTCGGACTGCCGACGCGCCGCACGCTGGCGGCCGTGTGGGAGGTGATCAGCGAATCGCTGCTGCACCGCCGCATCTTCAAGGTCAATCCGCTGCTGGGCTACATGCACATGAGTCTGGCTTTCGGCTGGTTCCTGCTGATCGCCGTGGGGTGGATCGAGACCATCGCTTACCTCGGATTCCGGTATGTGCCGCTGCAGGGACACGTCTTTTTCAAATATTTCGCCACGGGGCTGGAACATAAGCCCGTGTTCGACTTCCTGATGGACCTGCTGCTGCTCTTCGTCCTTTCGGGCGTGGCGCTGGCTTGGGGCAAGCGCGTTTACTCGCGGGCGATGGGCATGCGGCGTACGACCAGACACGTGCTGGGCGACCGCGTGGCCCTCTCGGCGTTGTGGTTCGTCTTCCCGGTGCGCCTGATTGCCGAGAGCACGACCTGCGCCCTCTACGGCGGCGGGGGATTCCTGACGGGGTCGGTCGGCGCGTGGATGGCGGAGCACGTCAGCACGCTCGCGCTGATGAATCTCGAAAGCGCGGCATGGTGGGCCTATTCCGCATGCCTCGGTATTTTCTTCGTGGCGTTGCCTTTCTCGCGGTATATGCATATCTTTACCGAGATTCCCCTGATCTTCCTGCGGCATTACGAACTCCGCTCGACCGAAAAGGAGGGTTCGTTCGATCATTTTCAGGTCGAAGCATGCTCGCGCTGCGGTATCTGCATCGACCCCTGTCAGTTGCAGAGCGTGCTGGGAATCAATGACGTGCAGTCGGTCTATTTCCTGCGCGACCGCCGTTACCGGATGCTGCGGCTGGCGACGGCCGACAACTGCCTGATGTGCGGCCGCTGCGCCGAGAAGTGCCCCGTGGACATAGACCTCAATACGCTGCGGCTCAACTCGCGCGATACGATGCGCAACGTGCCCGACGAGAAGCGCTACGACTATTTCAAAGGGCTGGACCGCTCTTCGGGAGAGGGCAAGGTGGGCTATTTCGCGGGGTGCATGACCCTGCTTACGCCCCGTACGATGTCGGCGATGGACAAGGTGTTCCGCGCCGCGGGCGAAGAGGTATGGTGGGCCGACCGCGAAGGCGGCGTCTGCTGCGGCCGGCCGCTGAAGCTGGCCGGCGAGACCGATTCGGCGCGCAGGATGATGCGCTACAACACCGATCTGTTCCGCAAACACGGCATCACGACGCTCGTGACCTCGTGTCCGATCTGCCTGAAGGTTTTCCGCGAGGACTACGAACTGGCCGGAATCGAGGTGCTGCACCATTCGGAATATATCCTGCGTCTGATCCGGGCCGGACGGCTGGATGTCGTGCACGGCCCGACGCGTTTCACCTACCATGATCCCTGCGAATTGGGGCGCGGAAGCGGCATTTACGACGAGCCGCGCGCCGTGATCGAAGCGGTGGGCGAACTGCTCGAACCCGCGCAGACGCGCGAAAACGCACCCTGCTGCGGTTCCTCGGTCGCCAATACGGCCATTTCCGACGGTCAGCAGGTGCGCCTTGCGCAGGCGGTCGCCGAAGAGCTGGAGGCCACGGGCGCCGAGGTGATCGTGACGGCCTGCCCGCTCTGCAAGAAGGCCATCGGCCGCGGCACGAGGGGCGAGGTGCGCGACTTGGCGGAGATCGTCGCCGCCGGGCTGAGATAAGACTGAGTTAGGTTAGTGAGTATAAGATGAAAGCAAAGAAAACGATTTTGGACACCATCGGTTCTACGCCGATGGTTCGGATCAATGCGCTGTCGCCCAATCCGAAAGTGAAGATATTCGCCAAGCTCGAAGGGTTCAATCCGACGGGCAGCATCAAGGACCGCATTGCGGTCAAGATGATCGAAACCGCCGAGCGCGAAGGCCGTCTGACCAAAGGGAAGACGATCATCGAACCTACGTCGGGAAATACCGGCATCGGACTGGCTATTGTCGGCATCGTCAAAGGCTATCCCGTGGAGATCGTGATGAGCGAGGCCGTGTCGATCGAACGCCGCAAGATCATCCGCGCTTACGGCGGCACGGTGCGTCTGACGCCTGCCGCCGAAGGGACGGACGGCGCGATCCGTCTGGCCCGCAAACTCGTCGCGGAGAATCCCGACAAATATTTTATGCCCGACCAGTTCGCCAATGCCGCCAATTACTTGGCGCATTATGAAAACACGGCGCTGGAGATCTGGCAGCAGACGGGCGGACAGATCGACTATCTTGTCTGCGCGATCGGAACGTCGGGAACCCTGATGGGGCTGTCGCGCTTTCTGAAAGTGATGAATCCCACGATCAAGGTGGTTTGCGCCCAGCCGACCAAGGGACACTATATTCAGGGTCTCAAGAATATGGAGGAGGCGATCGTGCCCGATATTTACGACCCCTCGAAGATCGACGTGCAGGAATTGGTCGAGAGCGTATTCCAGCAATTGCAGTGGATACACACGTAGAACGCATCGCTAAGCGATTAGGGCTGGCGAAAGTAGGGGATAGTGTTGAAGTAGTAGAACAAAAATTAAAACGTAAAATCAAAAGAGAGCGATGGAATCGTGCACATCATTTATTTATCTTCTTTGGTCGATACCAATGCACTGCAAGAAATCCTCAGTGTGATCAATGTCCCTTTGCCTCGTTTTGCAAAAAAGACAAGTTGGAAGCATATCGCAGTCAGAAAAAAAGCTGACTGTTTTTTTATGATATACTTTTTCTTATTATAGAAAAGACGATAGTAAAGCGTGGTTGACGAAAGAAAAGGTCATGGTAAATACGGATAGATACCAGAATTCTGTCAAAAAGAAAGCCTTTTGATGTGCGTATGTAGATAATAGACGATAATAAAAGAGATTCTTCAAGCAAAGAATCTCTTCTGTGTAATATGCTAATCACCAAATGAATTACTAGTTGGCCTGCCATTTTCTTTGTTGCCAGTTCCACTCGCAGTATCACCTTTATTGGTGTTATCATTTTTATCCGTATTAGCATTATTATTGTTATTATCATTTGGCTTTTGATTGTTGTTATTAGGCGGTGTTACTTCTTGTACTGGATGAGCTTTACAAGCTTCAATAG
>OGXB01000892.1_pt1 | contig 18342 bp, 10 predicted proteins | sample 1576161 | NCBI WGS metagenome assembly OGXB01 (sample SAMEA3541474, study PRJEB24748) | human gut metagenome | biome: human gut; feature: human-associated habitat; material: faeces | place: China | collected 2012
TATAGACATCATCAAAGACTCCCAGGGCCTTCAGCTCCGCCTTGCGGGCCTCGAGGTCCGCCGGGTCTTTGACGAGGTCGGTCTTGTTGATGACCGCGATGGCCGGGCCGCCCTTTTTCAGAGCCTCGACCAGAACCATCTCCGATTCATTCAGCGCGCCGTAGGGCTCGAACAGCATCATGGACACATCGACATCAGCAATGGAGTCGCTGGCCGTCTTGTCCATCCGTTTGCCCAGCTTATTGTGGGGCTTATGCACGCCGGGAGTGTCCAGCAGAACGTACTGCAGAGGCCCCCGGGTGATGACGCCAGTAATACGGGTACGGGTGGTCTGGGGCTTGGAGGTGACGATAGCCACCTTCTCCCCCACCAGCAGATTCGTCAGGCTGGACTTGCCCACATTCGGGCGGCCAATGACCGCCACGAACACAGAGGATGTATCATAATGGCCCTGGATCGGTGTTTCGTTTTTCAAAATAGAACTCCTGTCTTTTTATTCCGTGTAGCTCACCGTGCGAGGCAGACCCAGCTGGATGAGGACAGCTTCTTCCTTCTCACGCATCCGCATGGCTTCCAGACCACCGTTCTCGTGGTCATAGCCCAGCAGATGGAGCATGGAGTGGACCGTCAGGAAAGCGACCAAGGTCGCGATCAACGCCGAGCTTCGTGACCTGAAACAAGAACTTGAAAATCTGACCCGCCCGCTGTCTGCAAGCGGGACGGCAGTCGCACCCTAAAGGACGGACATGATGGAAAAGATGAAAATGCACTCCCCGAACCTGACCCAGGAAAACATCGCCCGTATCCGCGAGCTGTTTCCTGGCTGCGTGACCGAGGCCCAGGGCGAAGGCGGTCAGTTAAGGCTGGCGGTGGATTTCGACCAGTTGCGGCAGGAGTTATCCGAGTCCATCGTGGAAGGCCCGCAGGAGCGCTACCACCTCAACTGGCCAGGCAAGCGGGAAGCCCTGCTCACCGCCAACGCGCCCATCGCCAAGACCCTGCGTCCCTGCCGGGAAGAGAGTGTGGATTTTGATACCACGAAGAACCTGTTTATCGAGGGTGACAACCTAGAAGCATTGAAGTTGCTCCAGGAGACCTACCTCGGCCAGGTCAAAATGATCTATATCGATCCGCCGTACAACCGGAAAAAAGGGAATAATCTCGTTTACCGAGACGATTTCGTTGGAAACACATACGAGTACCTAACGCAAAGCAATCAGGCCGATGAACAGGGCTATCGGCTTGTGGCCAACACAGAAGCAAATGGAAGGTTCCACTCCGATTGGCTCGGGATGATGTATCAGCGCCTTCGGGTCGCAAGGAATCTTCTGGCACCAGCGGGAGTCGTCGCTATATCCATTGATGATGCGGAAACAGCAAACGTCCTCCATTTGTGTTACGAAGTCTTTGGTGAATCGAACTTTGTCGGGACACTTATATGGAAAAATGCTACTGACAATAACCCCACCAACATTGCCGTAGAGCACGAAAGCATTCACGTCTTTGCCAGAAGCAAAAGCGACCTTGAAGGTGTCTGGAAGAGCTCTGTTTCTGATGTCAAGGAAGTTCTTTTAAAGATCGGTAATGATCTAATTGAAAAACATCCTAATGACCCTGAATCACTTCAGGCCGCTTACACAAATTGGTTTCGTGAAAACAAATCACAACTTGGCCCCTTAGATCGCTATAAGTATATCGACAATGGAGGCGTTTACACGGGCAGCCAAAGTGTTCACAACCCAGGCAAAGAAGGTTATCGATATGACGTCCTGCATCCTACAACAGGAAAACCATGTAAAGAGCCATTGATGGGGTACCGATTCCCCAAAGAAACAATGGACCGCCTGCTCTCGGAAGAAAGAATTCTGTTTGGCGAAGATGAAACGAAAATAATTGAGCTTAAGGTTTATGCCTCGGAATTCGAGGACAAATTGTCGAGCGTCTTTGAACTTGATGGGAGGACGGGGCCATACGACCTGAAAGCTCTCTTCCCAGAGGGGAAAAAAGTGTTCTCTAATCCAAAGCCAGTTCTTCTGATGGAGCGTCTCGTATCCTTTATGACTGGGCCACAGGACATCTGCCTTGATATGTTCGCTGGTTCCTCGACGCTTGCTCATGCAACGCTTGAACTCAACCGGCGCGAAGGTGGAAGCCGCAGGTTCATAAGCATCCAATATCCGGAGATAATTGGGCAGGATAGTAAGGATGCAAAAGAGGCTTACAACTTCTGCAAGCAGGCAGGACTCGAACCTTTGATCTCCGAGATTTCGAAGGAACGCACACGTCGTGCCGGGGCAGCGCTACGCGAAAAAGAAGGTGTTCCAGATTGGAACCGGGATGTTGGCTTCCGCGTCCTCAAGGTCGATTCATCCAACATGGCCGACGTCTACTATACGCCGGACGCCATCGAGCAAGGTCAGCTGAAGATTTTCACCGACAACATCAAGCCGGACCGCAAGCCCGAAGACCTGCTCTTCCAAGTATTGCTGGACTGGGGCGTGGATCTTTCACTGCCCATCCGAAAAGAGACCATACAGGGCAAGACCGTCTTCTTTGTCAATGAGCCGCCCTACGACCTTGTCGCCAGCTTCGACACCGGCGTGAATGAGGACCTCGTCAAGGAGCTGGCCCGGTTTGAGCCGCTACGGGTTGTGTTCCGTGACACCGGTTTTGTCTCCGACGCCGTCAAGATCAACGTGGAACAGATCTTCAAACAGTTGTCTCCGGGCACTGAAGTGAAATCGATATAAGGAGGGCTTGGCATGAAACTGAAGTTCAAAGTCCAGCCCTATCAGACTAGCGCTGTAGAATCCGTGGTCGATTGCTTCGCCGGGCAGGTGAATACCTCGGGCATTGCCTACCGGATTGACCCGGGCGTGAATAAAAAGCTGCTGGCACAGGGACCGACTTTGCCGGGCATGGAAGTTGAGCTGACCGGCTTCAAGAACGCAGATTTCCAGCTGACCGATGCCCAGATATTGACCAATATCCATGCCGTGCAGCGGCGGCAAAATCTGCCCTTGTCGGACAAGCTGGTGTCAAGCGCCGGATGCAAGGTCAATCTTGACGTGGAGATGGAAACCGGGACTGGCAAGACATACTGCTATGTCAAAACCGTCTTCGAGATGAACAAGCGGTACGGCTGGACCAAGTTCATCGTGGTGGTGCCCAGTATTGCCATCCGTGAGGGAGTGCTCAAATCGCTTGAAATCACCGCCGAGCATTTCACCGAGAGCTACGGCAAAAAGATCCGCTTCTTTGCCTACAACTCCAAGCAACTGCCCCATCTGGAAAGCTTCTCTTCCGATGCGGGCATCAACGTCATGGTCATCAATATCCAGGCGTTCAATGCCCCGGGAAAGGATAACCGCCGCATCTATGACGAGCTGGACGATTTCCAGTCGCGCAAGCCTATCGATGTGATCAGCAGCAATCGCCCCATTCTGATCCTGGACGAACCACAGAAAATGGAGGGTAAAAAGACGCTGGAGGCGCTGGCCAAGTTCAAGCCGCTGATGATCCTGCGCTACTCGGCCACCCACCGGACCACGCACAACAAGATCCATCGCCTCGATGCCCTGGATGCCTATAACCAGAAGCTGGTGAAGAAGATCGCTGTGCGCGGCATCGCCGTCAAAGGCCTGGCTGGCACCAACGCCTATCTCTATCTGGAGTCCATCGAAATTTCCAAGAAGGCACCGGTTGCCCGAATCGAAATGGAAGTGCGCCAGGGTGGCGGGATCAAACGGATCGTCAAACGCCTGGAACGCGGCAAGGATCTGTTCGTTGAATCAAATGAGCTGGACCAATATCGCGGCTTTGTCATCGCCCAGATCGACGCCAACAAGGATACGGTGGAGTTCACCAACGGCCATGTTCTGAGTGCGGGCGATGCAACCGGAGACATCACGGAAATGGCTATCCGGCGGATTCAGATCCGGGAGGCGATCAGGGCTCACCTTGAGAAGGAGCAGGTACTCTTTGCCCTGGGCATCAAGGTGCTGTCCCTTTTCTTCATCGACGAAGTGGTCAAATACCGGGACTATAGCCAGGCCGATGAACAGGGAGAGTACGCCCGGATTTTTGAAGAAGAATACGAGCGGCTCAAAGCCGAATATTTAAGCCTTCTTCCCTTGGATGGTGGAGTGTATCAGGAATATCTGAAGGGAATTCAGGTTGGCCGCACCCACAACGGTTACTTCTCCATCGACAAGAAAACCAAGAAGCTTACCGATCCGAGCTTCAAGACGCGTGGAGAGGAAGCCGGGCTTTCCGATGACGTGGATGCCTATGATCTGATCCTGAAAGACAAGGAACGGCTGCTCTCCTTCGCGGAACCGGTCCGGTTCATTTTCTCCCACTCCGCCCTGCGGGAAGGCTGGGATAACCCCAATGTCTTTGTCATGTGCATGCTCAAGCACAGCGACAACACGATTTCGCGTCGTCAAGAAGTGGGCCGGGGGTTGCGGATCAGCGTCAACCAACTCGGGGATCGTATGGACAACCCGGCAACGGTCCATGACGTGAATATCCTGACCGTAGTCGCAAGCGAGAGCTACAAGGACTTCGTTGGGAATCTTCAGCGTGAGATCAGCGACTCCCTCTCTGCACGCCCCCGCAAGGCGGACGAGGCCTACTTCACCGGGAAGGTCATAACCACGGAAACCGGTACGGTGGAAATTACCCCGGTCATGGCCAAGCAGATATACAAATATCTGCTCAAGAACGACTATACCGATGATGCGGATCAGGTTGCCGACGCCTATCACGAGGCAAAAGCCAACGGGACTCTGGCGGCGCTTCCGCCCGAGCTTGCCCCTCATGCGGAACAGATTTTCGGCCTGATCGACAGCGTCTTCAGCGAGTCCCAGCTGCCCGACGTGGGTGATGACCGCAAGCCGAAGACCAATCCGCTGAATGCCAACTTCGAGAAAAAAGAGTTCAAGGCGCTCTGGAGCCGGATCAATCAGAAGGCGGTCTACCGTGTCGAGTTCGATTCCAGTGAACTCATTCGAAACAGCATCCGGGCGCTGGACAAAGAACTGCGGGTGACCCCACTGCAGTACACCATCCAAAGCGGCCTCCAGAGCGATCAGATTACTGATGGCCAACTCAGAAGCGGTGACGGATTTACGCTGACCAACACATCCGTCGAAACCCATAATGCCTCAATCCATTCCATGGTCACCTATGACCTGCTTGGAAAAATTGCCGAAAACACCCAGCTGACAAGAAAGACCGTCGCCGAGATATTGAGCGGCGTTCAGACGGCGGTTTTCAAGCAATTCAAACAGAACCCGGAGCATTTCATTGCCGAAGGCTCACGGCTTATCAATGAACAGAAGGCAACGATCATCATCGAGCGGCTGAGCTACGACAACATCGCCGAGACCCACGATATCGATATTTTCACCGCAGGCCAAAGCAAGCAGGACTTCACCAAAGCCAGCGAGAAGCTGAAGAACCACATCTACGACTACGTGATTACCGACTCCAAGGTTGAGCGGGAGTTTGTGAAAGAGCTGGACACCAGTACGGAGGTGGTCGTTTATGCAAAGCTCCCCAGAGGCTTCCTGATCCCCACTCCCGTCGGCGACTACAACCCGGACTGGGCCATTTCTTTCAAGGAAGGCTCGGTCAAGCACATTTATTTCGTCGCCGAGACCAAAGGCTCCATGTCCAGCATGGAGCTTCGGGCCATCGAGCATACGAAAATCGAATGCGCCCGCAAGTTCTTCGCGGAGGTCAACCGCAAGATTGATCCCGAACACGTGAAATACGACGTGGTGACCAGCTATGGAAAGCTGATGGAGATTGTCGGTATGGGAGGGGCATCCGCTTAAACCCAGGACTGGATGACTTTATGGAGGCCTAATATGCAAGACAGATCACAATATTCAGCGGCAGCATCTTTGCTCGGGTATATCTACCAGTGCCGTCTTGCATTGTTGGAATCCCTAAAACGTTTGAAGTCTGACCCGGATATTGCTGTTGCAATCGAGACTCTCGACGACGTTGTGTTCGAAAAGGACGGCAGCCCCACCGAAGTCATCCAGGTTAAACATCACATCGCCCGGAAGGCCAGTCTCACCAATGCGAGCACCGACCTTTGGAAAACCATCAGGATCTGGTGCGACCTTTTTTCCGGAGGACTGTCTGAGGAAAATTCAATTCTGTGCCTGATGACGACAGAAGAATCAGCGGAAAATTCTGCTGCACGTCATCTGCGCATCGAGGGAAGGAATATTGCGGAGGCTGAGAATCTGCTGTTGCAGACGAGCCAAACATCATCGAACGAATCGAACAAAGAAGGTTATCAGAAGTTCAATTCGCTCATGCCAGAGCAACGAAGGGCTCTTCTGGAGCGGGTTTATATCCTGGATAAGTGTCCATTAAGCAAGGATCTCCAGTCCAATCTGAGCGAGGAGCTGTGGGGTCATTGCGAGCGCCAGCATGCGGATCAATTTCTCATGTATTTGGAAGGCTGGTGGCTCCAGCGGGTCGTGGCCGGGCTTGATGGCAGCGAGCTAACTGACATAGCTGATATGAAGATCGACTCCGAGACCTTCACACGCAAGAAACACAAGATCCTCAAAATTACTGGTAGAGAAATAGACGCCCAGCTTGTTGATCTCAGAGAACGATTCAAATCGGATTCCTTGCCGATCCATCCCGAGATCCAGTCAGCGAATCCCGACGTCACCCCATTTTCAAACTGGGTGTTCATCAAGCAACTGCGTCTGATAAATGTTTCCGAGAGCCGAATCAAGCGAGCAGTAACGAATTTCTACAAGGCGTCTGAGCAGCGGTCTCGTTGGGTCAGAGAATCCCTCCTCATCGATGACGATCTGGAGCGGTATGACGATCTCCTTAAGGAAGAATGGGGTATCCACTTTGATCAGTCAAAAGATGCAATGCCCTCGAGTCCAACTGACGCCGACCGTATCGCATCAGGTCAGAAAGTCTACCAGTGGGCAGAGGCCGAGGCGTATATCCCCATTCGTCCCTCCTGTCAGGATCGCTTTATAACCAGAGGGTCGTACCAGATGCTCGCGAACCATTTGCGTGTCGGCTGGCATCCTGAGTTTGAATCACGCATGGTCGCTCAATCAACGGAGGAAAGCTTATGAAGGATTGGGCGAATAGGCCTCCAGAGATTGCAGCACTTCTGAACCCGGCGTTTTGCGGATTTCTGATATCAACCGGCCTGGATGCATACACCAAGAACGTCAACGAGGGTGCGCCGTATGCTTTCCCCTTCGTGATGTTGCCCCTGGTTCTGCACAAGCCGACAAGACAGGCATTCCCACGGTCATCTCGCACGGCATTTTCCGCCTGGATCACCAATGCAGATACCGCAATTGCCAAAGTAGGCTTTGCCGAACGCGCAAAGAACATGGCTCCCTACGTCAAGGAAGCACTGGCCTTTGCCATGCAGCACAACAGTATTTATGTCACAGAGTCCGGGCGGCTCAAGACCTCAAATCCAGCTCCGAAGTCCTTCTCTAATGCGACCCAGGAGGTCAATGAGTGTGCCCGGGCAGCTTTGAGGTGCGGAAAGTGGTTTTCCATGGTCGGTGACTTCAAGACTGCAATGGCGCTACTGGGAGTAAAGCCATGAAATTTCAGATTCTTAACATTCTTGTCTACGGAGCGAACGGCCAAATCCGCTCCATTGAGCTCAAACCAGATGCTGTCAATGTCATCACCGGACAATCTAAGACGGGCAAATCTGCTCTTATTCACATCGTTGATTACTGCCTTGGTCGGAGGGAATGCAACGTTCCTGCTGGCGTCATTCGTAAGAATGTTGAGTGGTACGCAGTAAAACTCCAAACCTCTTCGGGAGAGGTCTTTATAGCCAGGCGCAATCCTGAGCCTGGTAAAGAATCCTCAGAAGACATCTACATCGAGCGTGGAACCTCCCTGAGTTTTCCAGAAGCACGCAACCTGACCAAGAATGCAAATTTAGAAACGCTTGCATCAATACTCAATCAGATCTTGGGAATTGGAGAATACGCTCACGAACCCAAGGCAGGCCAGACACGTAAAACCGGCACTGCCGATATCGGCAAGGCTCTTTTTTATTGTTTTCAAGAGCAAAGCGAAATCGATGATCAGAAGTTTCTGTTTCATCGTCAGGGAGAGCAATGGATTCCGCAAAGCATCAAAGACTACCTTCCTTACTTCCTCGGCGCAATCACGGATGAGGTCATCCAGAACAAGGAAGAGCTGCGGAAGCTGAATCGCAAGTTGAAACAGGTCGAGTCAAGAATCGCCGAAGGCAACAGACTGAAAGGTCAGAATTTCGAACGTGCTTTTGCTTTGCTGAATGAGGCCAAGAGCGTTGACCTGATTGCGGCTGACGTGCCTCTTCAGGCTTCCTGGGACAATGTACGACAACTGATCGAGACAGCGCTCGCCAGGAATATCGATAACGATCCGGCGGAACCTAATGTCGATGTCCTTAATGACTTGCTTGATCGCCAACAACGGACCAGAGAGTCATACAGGATTGCTGATACCGAGCTCAAGTCACTAAAGGATCTGAAACGTTCGTCAAACGGATTCGGCTCTGAAATGGAAGAGCAAAAGTCTCGATTGGAATCAATCAATATCTTTAGCCACACCGGTGACCGAAATACCTGCCCGCTTTGTTCATCAACGTTACCTATCGCAGTTCCGTCTGCGGAAGCCATTCGAGCATCATTGACCGAAATCGATTCCCAGCTCGAAGCAGTCACCAACGACACCCCACATTTAGATGTGATGATAGGCAGGGCTGAGAATCGGTTGACGGAGGTCAGAAGGCAGCTCGATGAAGTCAAGACGTCGATCATTTCTCTTCAGAGTACGAACCAGCGTATCTCTGAACTGCGGGACTTCAATTCCAGGCGAGCCATGGTAAAAGGTCGACTGAGCCTTTACCTGGAAAATATGCCTGCGAAGGATGTCGATGACTCGGATGATAAGTTAGAAGCAGAAAAGCTGGTCGAACAAATCCGTGCTCTAGAAGCCTTGCTTGACGATGAGACCCTCGCTGGGCGTCTAGAATCCATCCTCTCTCTTGTTTCGACTCAAATTACTTCGCTCGCAAGAAAACTTGAGATTGAGCACTCGGACTCCCCGATGCGCCTGGATCTTAAAAAGCTAACCATCGTCGCAGACCATGCTGACGACGGAGCGATCCCCATGCCTAAAATGGGTAGCGGAGAAACCTGGGTTGGCCTCCATCTCGTGACCCACTTGGCTCTGCACAACTGGTTCTTCAAGAAGCAGCGACCAGTGCCGCAGTTTTTGTTTCTTGACCAGCCATCTCAGGCGTATTTTCCGCCCGACACCTCGGCCGAAACAGTTCGCGAGCAGACCGAAGCAACGAATCCAGACCGTCAATCGGTAATCCGCATGTTCAAGTTGATTGTCGAGGAGACCAAGAATTTCCAGGTGATCGTCACCGAGCACGCAGACATCAGGGAGGGTTGGTATCAGGCATTGATCCGTGAAAACTGGTGGGATGGGAAACAAAAGCTCGTTCCCGCTGAATGGATTGAGGTGGAATCATGAGTGTGCTTTCAGCAGCAATTCAGATTCTGAAAAAATCCGGATCGCCATTGCATGCGAAAGACTTGGCAAGTCAGATGATCGCTGAAGGCCTTTGGAAATCAAACGGAAAAACACCAGCGGCCACTGTCAGTGCTCAAATCTACTCAGATATCAAGAATAACGGTTACAAGTCGCCCTTTGAAAAGGTCGGTCCACAGATTTTTACGCTTAGGGATTCTGCCGTAATCCCGAACGATAGCAAAGGGACTACTCCGGAGGTTAAAAAAACACCAAAGCCGCCATCGGCAAATGCGGGCTTTTCCTTCATCGATTGTGCTCAGAAGGTTCTTGAGGAATTCGGCGGCAAAAAGCCGATGCACTACAAGGAAATCACCGAGAAGGCGTTGGAAAAAGGATGGTTGGTGACGAGCGGAAAAACGCCGGAAGCCTCCATGTACGCCCAGGTGATCACTGAGATCAAGCGCCAGCAGAAACGCGGTGAGCGGCCCCGCTTCGTTCAGCACGGCCGTGGCTATATCGGCCTGAGCCAATGGATGGGACGCGGTCTCGCATTCCAAATCGAGCAGCACAACCACCAGGTTCGGAAGGCGCTGCGTGAGCGTCTGCTATCCATGAAACCCGGCGAGTTCGAAGAGCTCATCTCGCAGTTGCTGGCGGAGATGGGCTTCGAGATGGTCGAGGTAACCAAACTCAGCGGCGACGGCGGCATCGATGTCCGGGGCACCCTGGTGGTCGGTGACGTGGTCCGCATCAAGATGGCCGTCCAGGTCAAGAAGTGGAAGCTCAAGAACAACATCCTGGCCCCAGTGGTCCAGCAGGTGCGCGGCAGCCTCGGAGCGCACGAGCAAGGGCTGATTATAACCACCAGCGACTTCAGTGCCGGAGCCATCAAGGAAGCAGCTCAGCCCGACAAGACCCCCATTGCCCTGATGAACGGAGAACAACTCGTGATGCTGCTGATGGAACACGGCATCGGCGTCCATCGCTCCACACCGGATCTATTCGATATCGATGAGGAGTTTGCTATGGGAGGGAACGTGAAATGAGTATGAGTGATAGACGAACGGAGGGAGCAGAATGGCCATTGAACGGATAAGTAAGGTCAAAAATCATCGGATCTTCCGTGGATTCGTCTGGCCCCAGGACCTGCTGGATTTCAAGGAGAAGAATCTGTTCTATGGCTGGAATGGCACAGGAAAATCAACGCTCTCCAATCTGTTCCGATCAATCGAAAAGAAAACTCCCGTTTCCGAAGGTGATGTCGAATTTGTTATTTCCGGCAACAAGGTTGACGGAGCGGCCTTTGCAACGGCTCAGGGGCTTCCGCAGGTCCGCGTCTTCAATAAAGACTTCATTACCGACAACGTATTCACCAGTAATGGAGCAGTAACACCCATTTTTTTCTTGGGCGAAGAGAACATAGAGAAGCAAAAACAAGTCGAAAAGCTCAAGAGCGACATCGAGCTGGCCGAGAAAGAAGGCCGTGACAAAGAAGCAGAGAAGCGCCGATCAGAAAAGGCTTTAGATGATTTCAAGAAGGAACGTGCCAAGTCGATCAAAGACTTGCTGAGCTCATCTGGTGGAAGTAATCCGTACAACAACTACGACAAGCGCTCATACCAGGTAAAGTGTGATGAGCTGCTTAAGCTTCCTGAAGCTGAGCAAAAAGCAAAGGTCTTGGCCGAACCTGATCTCGACGCGCAGAAAAAAAAGAAAGAGTCGGCCCCGCTAGATAAGTTGCAAATCCTGAAGTTTAGCTACCCTGATACCCAGCAATTGACCGATCAAGTCGTTGCTCTACTCAAGAAAACAGTAGTATCAGCGGTAATAGAAACTCTCAAAGACGACCAAGAGCTTTCCGGATGGGTGAAGACTGGTCTGGCAAAACATAAAAAAGAGCATTCCAGTGATTGTCTTTTTTGCGGACAGACCTTGCCCGATGGCCGCATTGATAAATTGGAAGCTCACTTTAATGACAAATACAACGCATTTATTGCCGAGATCGAAAGCCAATCCACGGTCATAAAATCGGCAATTGAATCTCTAAAATCATGCACGCCACCTAATCGGCTGGGCCTGTACGACCACTTGAAGAGTGATTTCGACGCTCGGCACCAAGATCTTTCAAACGAAATCGCAGGGCTCAAGGGATATCTGGAGAGCCTCCTCGCCGCTCTTAAAGACAAAGCGCAAAAACCATTTCAGTCCATTGAAAAGAGTTTTGAGGTTGTCACTGGTAACGTAACCGTCATTTCTGATTTAAACGCGGTAATAAGCAAGCACAACCAAGAGACCGACGAGTTTCAAACAGCAATCAGTGCGGCGAGGACAGCTATCGAAGAATCCCTGGTTGCACAAAGCCTGACGGAGTATCAGCAGAAAAGGAAAGAAGTCGACGTGGTCGCTACCGCTCTTCAGACGGCCTCAGATAAGGCTACCGCGTTAAGAACTGAAGTTCGCGAGATTGAAAAGGATATCGAGGAACACCGCAGACCTGCTGATGAATTGAATGCCGATATTTGTTCCTACCTTGGCAGGGATGAGCTTACATTCGAAATACAGGGCTCCGGCTATCAGATCAGTCGCAATGGAACTCCGGCTAAAAATCTGAGCGAAGGTGAGAGGACGGCAATTGCCTTCTTGTATTTTCTGAAATCGCTCGGAGATAAGTCCTTTTCCTTGAAAGACGGAATTGTCGTCATCGACGATCCTATATCCAGCCTTGATTCAAATTCCATTTATCACGCTTATGGCTTTATGAAAGAAAGAGCTAAAGACGCAAAGCAGCTATTTGTCTTTACTCACAATTACACTTTCTTTCAGCAAGTTAAGAAATGGTTCTCATACTACAAAAAGGATATACGAAGTTTTTATATGATAGAAACTTGCCCGGCTGATGGGGGCAGAACTTCAAAAATAAGAGCGTTAGATCAACTTCTTGAGAACTACGAATCAGAGTATCAATATTTGTATTCAATCGTCTGGAAATGTTCCAGGGGTGGCAATGGACATTTATCTGATTTTTATCAAATGCCCAATATTGCCAGAAGGCTTCTTGAGAGCTTTCTTTCATTCAGGCAACCGCAATACAACAGCTCGGTATCTCTTGATAAAAGATTACAGGATATTCAGTTTGATGAAGCAAAGAAAGGGAGAATACTGAGATTCACCAATACTTTGTCTCACAATCGGTATGTAGAAGATCAACCTATCAACGACCTGTCAATTCTCGGAGAATCTCCAGCTGTTTTAACGGATTTACTTTCTTTAATGGCGTTTTTGGATGAGCCTCATTGCAAATCGATGGAAGGCGCGTTCGAATGAAAATCCTCCACACATCAGACTGGCATTTAGGCCGTTCCCTTTACGGCCGGAAACGCTATGAGGAGTTCTCTGCGTTTCTGGATTGGCTGACGCAGACCATTGAAGATGAAAAGGTTGATGCCCTGCTGGTTGCCGGTGATGTGTTCGATACCAGCACTCCCAGCAACCGGGCGCAGGAGCTCTACTATCGTTTCCTGTGCCGCGTTGCCGCCTCATCTTGTCGGCATATTGTCGTTGTCGCGGGCAACCACGATTCTCCGTCCTTTCTCAATGCTCCCAAGGATCTGCTCAAGGCCCTTGATGTCCACGTGGTCGGTAGTAGCACCGCATCCCCGGAAGACGAAGTGCTGGTGCTCCGTAATGAGCGGGACGCTCCGGAATTGATTGTCTGCGCCGTGCCCTACCTCCGCGACAGGGATATCCGCGTGGCGGAGGCTGGTGAGAGTGTTGAGGACAAGGAACAAAAGCTGATTGACGGCATCCGCACTCATTACGCCGCCGTCGCCGCCTGGGCGGAGCAGAAGCGAGAGGAACTCGGGGCCGATATTCCCATCGTTGGCACGGGGCATCTGTTCACCGCAGGCGGACAAACCGTCGATGGTGATGGCGTGCGCGAACTCTATGTCGGCTCCCTGGCTCACGTGACGGCCGGGATTTTTCCTGCCTGTTTCAACTACCTGGCGCTTGGACACCTCCATGTCCCGCAAAAGGTGAGCGGCTCCGAAACCATTCGGTACAGCGGCTCTCCTCTGCCTATGGGGTTTGGAGAGGCAAAACAGCAGAAAAGCGTTTGTCAGATTGAGTTCCACAGCACGGCTGCATCCGTACAACTGGTCGACGTGCCGGTGTTTCAAAGGCTCGAGCGCGTCAAGGGAGACTGGGACGGCATCTCAAACCGCATCATCGAATTGTCGGCAACAGAATCCCATGGCTGGCTCGAAGTCATCTACGACGGCACGGAGGTCATTGGCGACCTGCGTGAACGCCTGGAGGCAGCGATATCCGGTACCCAAATGGAAATCCTCCGGATAAAGAACAACCGCATCATCGACCGCGTGCTGGGACAAATCCATGAAGAGGAAACACTCGACGATCTGAACGTGAACGACGTGTTCGAACGATGCCTCGCTGTCCATGACGTGCCCGAAGAGCAGCGGCCTGAGCTGCTTCGGGCCTATCAGGAAACGGTCTCGTCTCTCTATGAAGACGACGTGCAGGCGGAATAGAGAGGCTGTCCATGAGAATCCTGCAGGTACGATTCAAGAATCTGAACTCACTGGTCGGCGAATGGCAAATCGACCTGATGCATCCGGCCTTCGCGTCTGACGGCATCTTTGCCATCACCGGCCCCACCGGCGCGGGGAAGACCACCATCCTTGATGCTATTTGCCTCGCCCTTTATGGGCGGACGCCTCGCCTGAACAAGGTCACCAAGAGCGGAAACGAAATCATGTCCCGCCAGACCGGCGACTGTTTTGCCGAGGTGACCTTCGAAACCCAGACCGGGCGTTACCGCTGTCACTGGAGCCAACACCGGGCGCGCAAGAAGCCGGATGGCGAACTCCAGGCCCCGAAGCACGAAATTGCCAATGCCGATTCCGGCGAGATTTTCGAATCCAAGATCAGAGGGGTTGCCGACCAGATCGAGTCGGCTACCGGCATGGACTTTGATCGTTTTACCCGCTCCATGTTGCTGGCCCAGGGCGGCTTTGCCGCGTTCCTCCAAGCGGCACCGGATGATCGAGCTCCTATCCTGGAACAGATAACGGGTACAGAGATCTACAGTCAGATATCCATCCGTGTCCATGAACGCCAACGCGAAGAGAGGGAAAAACTGAACCTGCTCCAGGCTGAAACGGCAGGCATCGTGATTCTTGAGCCGGAGCAGGAACAAGAGATTGGGCAGGCACTCGAAGCAAAGCAGAAGGAAGAGACAGACCTTTCCGCCAGGGCCGTTGAAACCGGGAAGGCCATTGCCTGGCTCACCACCATCGATGGGCTGAAGAAGGAAATCGTCAACCTGGCCGATGAAGCGAGCAAGCTGCAGGGCGATATCGAGGCGTTCAAGCCGGATCGTGAAAAGCTGGGCCGGGCTTTGAGTGCCGCCTCGCTGGACGGCGCATACGCAACGCTCACCGCCACCCGCAAACAGCAGGCGGATGACAGTGCAGGCTTGAAAGCCGAGGAAGAGGCTCTTCCTGGACTGGAATCCTCCGCCAAGGAACAGGCCGAGGCACTGAAATCAGCTGAGCAACAAACTGCTCGGGCCAAAGAAGAGCTGAAAGCGGCCGCGCCTACATTGCAGAAGGTTCGCTCCCTTGATCAGAAACTTGCCGATCAGAAAAAAGCTGTATCGGAAGAGGATGAGGGCTGCAAGAAGGCTACGGCAAAAATTGATGCAGACAAAAAAGCCCGGCTCGAAGAGCAGGACAAACGATCCAAGGCTCATGAGACGCTGGATCTTGTGGACGGCTATCTCAAGGAGCATGCACAGGATGAATGGCTGATAAGTGGTCTGGCTGGCATTGAAGAACAGATCGGCGGCCTGCTCTCCAAACAAAATGAAATCGTTCAAAAAGAGGCTGCTCAGGAAGCAGCCAATACGACTCTGGAACTGGCGACAAAGTCACTAGATGACTGTCAGAAGCAATCCGGCATTCGGAAGCAGGAACTGGAGGACGCCTTAAAACAGCTTCAGCAGGCTAAGGATGCTTTGAGCCAGTTGCTGGGAGACCGCTTGTTGCGGGAATACCGCACCGAGAAGGAAACCCTGCTGCGTGAAATGGCCTTCCTGACGAAAATTGCGGAGCTTGAAGATCACCGGGCAAAGCTGGAAGACGGCAAGCCCTGTCCTCTCTGCGGTGCAACCGAGCACCCGTTTGCGGAAGGGAATGTCCCTGTTCCCGATGAAACCGAAAAGAAGATCGACGCCCTGACCAGGCTGATCAGCAAAGCCGAGGATCAGGAAGTCGCCATCAAGAAACTCGAAGAAGCTGAAAGCCTGGCCCGCAAAAACCTGACGGACGCTGAAAAGCTGGAGTCAGCAGCGGCTAATGACAAGAAGGCTGCCGAGAAAGCCCTGGCCGAGGTGAAGGACGGCCTGGTGAAACTCCGTGCCGACTTTTCCGAACGCAGGCAGGCTGTTACTACCAAACTCCAGCCGCTTGGTATTGCGGACATCTCCGAAACAGACATTTCATTACTGATCGAAATCCTCAAGGCGCGGCTGAAGGCGTGGCAGGCCCAGGTCAAGAAAAAGGCGGACATCGAGAAACAGATTGCCGACATCGACAGCGAGGTGAAGCGGCTGGATGCGGTTATCGAAACTCAAAGCACCTCCCTGGCCGAAAAGCTGGAGCGTTTTGAAACCTTGAAACAGGAACTCGCCGCTGGAAGTGATGAGCGCAATGCACTGTACGGCGACAAGAATCCCGACGATGAGGAGCGCCGTTTCAACAAGGCGATTTCGGATGCCGAAGGTTCCGAAAAACAGGTCAGAGACCGGCACAATGAGCTCCAACAAAAATGGAATACCGCGAAGTCCCATGTCGAATCTCTGAAGAAACGCATCGAGCAACGAGAGCCGGAACTGAGGAGGCTTGAAACAGAATTCTCCGCAGCGCTCGCACCTGTTGGCTTTTCAAATGAAGAACAGTTCCTGGCGGCCATACTGCCCTCTGAAGCTCGGGCGGAGCTGACAGCCACGGCCAAGGATCTGGATGAGCGTCAAACGGATCTGAAGGCCAGACAGAAGGATCGGGAAACGCGCCTGGCCACGGAAATGGCCCGCAAGGTCACCGACAAGTTGCTGGAGGAGCTCGAGCCCCAATTCAAGGAACAAGAGGAGGCACTGAAAGAGCTACGGGACATCATTGCCGGTCTGAAACACAAGTTGAATGAAAATGCGGCTGCAAAAGAGCGGATAAAAGAAAAGCAGACAGCTATCGAAGCTCAGAAAAAAGAGTGCCGCAGGTGGGAAAACCTGCACGAATTGATCGGCTCGGCAGACGGCAAGAAATACCGCAATTTTGCCCAGGGGCTGACCTTTGAAATGATGATTGGTCACGCCAATCGGCAATTGCAGAAAATGACCGACCGCTACTTGCTGGCTCGTGACGATGCTCAGCCCCTGGAGCTCAACGTCGTCGACAACTATCAGGCTGGGGAGATTCGATCCACGAAGAACCTTTCCGGCGGCGAGAGCTTCATCGTCAGCCTGTCCCTGGCGCTGGGGTTGTCTCATATGGCCAGCAAGAATGTCCGGGTGGATTCGCTGTTCCTGGATGAAGGCTTCGGCACCCTGGACGAGGAAGCCCTCGACACCGCGTTGGAAACCCTCGCAGGGCTCCAACAGGACGGCAAACTCATCGGCGTCATTTCGCACGTGCCCGCCTTGAAGGAGCGGATCAGCACACAGATCCAGGTAACGCCTCAAACCGGTGGCAGAAGCCAGATATCCGGGCCTGGATGCGGCAGGTTGGGCGCTACAGAGCTGGCCGTAGAAGCAGGTTGACTTGAAAATGTCGGATGATCTCAAAACAGCAAAAACCGCTCTCGCCAAGCTTCATCACGACATGGAGGCCATCAACCGGCTGGCCAAGCCATCCTATCTGAGCGTGGTCGAGCAGATGGAGCGCACGCTAGAACCGATACGTCGTCAGCATTTGGAAATCAGTCGCGCCATTGAAATGTCTGGAGCCATGGCCCGGATACAAGAGATAGCGAACGCCAATCAGCACTGGCAGGAATTGATAAAGCAGGCCTCCGCGACAAACCGCATTGCCGAGAGCTTTGCGGCCGCACATCAGTCATGGCTTGAGCGTATGAAGCCTCTCCAGCCCGACTTCTCGCACCTTTCCCAGCTTCAGGCATCCGCCAAGCTGGCCCTGTGTGACACATCCCTGCGGCTTGCTGCCGCTGAACGGCTCATGGTGGGCATCGATTTCGATGCGATAAGGAGTCGTTTCCAGGTCGAGATGTCGGTTATCGCGGGGCTGGAGAGCTCAATAGCACACGTGGCAGCCTCGTATGGAGGCTTAGCAGAGTCTCTACGGGAGATATCGGACATCACGCGGCTGCCTGCCTTCGTTTTGCCGGGGGCCGCTCGTGAGATCTACACCACCAGCTTCGTGCTCGAGACCCTTCGCCCCTGGGATGACCGGGATGAGGACGATGCCGAAACGGAAATTCAGCTTGTCGCCGAAGCCGAGCTGGAAACATCTGGCTGCATCGCTCTCCTGCAGCAGGTCGATCCCGGGCTCGCTCGGCCCTACATCGGCGCTCGGGATGCCCTTTATGGTAACAATGCCGACCGGGCCAGGCACATTCTGAGCTCGCTCAGGGAGCTGTGGAACCATCTGCTCAGGCGATTGGCACCCGATGATCTAGTCGCAGCGTGGCAAATGTGATTCGTGAAAAACTATTATTGCTTCTTCTTTTATTATTTATTGTTGC
>OGXB01000929.1_pt1 | contig 17919 bp, 15 predicted proteins | sample 1576161 | NCBI WGS metagenome assembly OGXB01 (sample SAMEA3541474, study PRJEB24748) | human gut metagenome | biome: human gut; feature: human-associated habitat; material: faeces | place: China | collected 2012
CAAAGGACGGGAACTGGTGACACAGATTAACGATTTAAAGAAATTGCTGGTGGTCTTGGCGATCTTGAAGCAGGTGGAATAGGTCATGTAGTTTTGCAGCACATCCAGAATGAACCCTTCCTCAATAGCCTGCCGCATACTGTAAATGTGGAAAGGGTGGTGGCTGCCGTCCGGGTACTCGGTGCCGAACAGCTCCAGCGTGGCGGCTTTTGGGGTGGCGGTAAAGGCAAAGAAGGACAGATTCTTGTGCCGCCCGTGGGAGGTCAGTTCCTTCACCAGTGCATCCTCCGGGTCAATCTCGTCCTCCGCTTTGCCCTCCAGCTCGGCATATTCCCGCAGCGCATCCTCGGTGTCGGCAAGGGCGGCTTTCAGCTTCAAAGCAGAGGTGCCGGTCTGGGAGGAGTGCGCTTCGTCGATGATAACGGCATAGTTCTTCCCGGCGGTCTTGTTCACCTCAGTATAGATGACCGGGAACTTTTGCAGCGTGGTGATGATGATGCGTGCGCCGTTGTTGATGGCATCCCGCAGGTCGCCGGAGTTTTTGTCTTCGCCGATGCCGAAAGCCCCAGCAGGGTCAATGCGGCGGGCATGCCGCTCTTGTCGAGGAAGGCGCGCAGCTCCGCTTCGCCGCCGCTCAGAATCACGCCCTGTCCGATCATCGCCAGAGGCCGTTGTGCGGCATCGATCAGCCTTGCCGCTTCGTCGATGCGCTCTTCGGAGGGTACCGATGCGGGGACATAGCTGCGGATCGAAGCCACTTTCTCGTAGCTGAACGGGGCCGTTCCGCACTGGGCGTCCTTGGTGATGTCCACGACCACGGGGCCGGGGCGGCCCGAACGGGCGATGTAGAACGCCTTGGCGATGGCGCCCGGAATCTCTTCGGTGCGCTTGACCTGACAGTTCCATTTGGTGACGGCCTGCGTGATGCCCACGAAATTGGTCTCCTGAAAGGCGTCGGTGCCCAGCAGCGAAGAACCGACCTGTCCGGTCACGAGCACCAGCGGCGTGGAGTCCATCAGCGCGTCGGCGAGTCCCGTCACGGTATTGGTGGCGCCGGGTCCGGAGGTGACCAGACAGACCCCCACGCGGCCGCTGACGCGGGCGTAGCCCTGCGCGGCGTGTACGGCGCCCTGTTCGTGCCGCACGAGGATGTGGCGCAGGCGGTCGCGGTAGTCGTAGAGTGCGTCGTAGACGGGGATGATCGCCCCGCCGGGGTAGCCGAAAATCGTATCGACGCCCTCGCGCAGGAACGATTCGATCAGGGCCTGCGCTCCCGTGACGGAGGGACCGGGCTGCGGTTCGGACATGTTTGTTTGCGTCGTATCCATGATTGCTGCTTTTTTACTTATTCTTCATCGACGATGCGTACGGCGCCCTTGTCGGCCGAGCTGACCAGCTTGGCGTAGGCGCGCAGCGACGCGGGGACTTTGCGGTCGCGTGCGGCGGGGCGGAAATGCTCCTGAGCGGCCATTCGCGCGGCTATTTCGGCGTCGTCTGCCAGAAGGCGTATCGAGCGACGCGGGATGTCGATCTCGATTTCATCGCCCGTCCGGACGACGGCGATTTCGCCCCCGGACGCGGCTTCGGGCGAGACGTGGCCGATCGACAGCCCCGACGTGCCGCCCGAAAAGCGGCCGTCGGTAATCAGCGCGCAGGCTTTGTCGAGGTGCTTGGATTTGAGGTACGACGTGGGATAGAGCATCTCCTGCATGCCGGGGCCTCCCTTGGGGCCTTCGTAGCGGATGACGACCACGTCGCCCGCCTGCACCTCGTCGCCGAGAATGCCCTCGATAGCCTGTTCCTGCGATTCGTAGACCCGTGCGCGGCCGCGGAAAACGTGCAGCGACTCATCGACGCCCGCCGTCTTGACGATGCAGCCGTTGCGGGCGATGTTGCCCGTCAGTACGGCCAGTCCCCCGTCGCGGGAGTAGGCATGTTCGACGTCGCGGATACAGCCTGTCGTGCGGTCTGCGTCGGGGGCGTCGTAATAGGAGTGCTGCGCCCCCAGTTCGCGGCTGTAAAGCCCCGCAGGGGCGCTCAGCCAGCGGCGCAGGGCCGCGTCGGTCAGCGTCTCGCTGCGCAGGTCGCAGGCGTCGATCGCTTCGCGGAGCGTCCGCCCGTCGATGCGCGGGACCGAGGTGTCGAGCAGGCCGGCGCGCGCCAGTTCGCCCAGAATGGAGAGGATGCCGCCGGCGCGGTTGACGTCCTGTATGTGATACTGCGAGTTGGGAGCCACCTTGCAGAGCACCGGAACCCGGCGCGAAAGGCGGTCGATGTCCTGCATCGTGAAATCCACGCCGGCTTCGCGGGCCACGGCCAGCAGGTGGAGCACCGTGTTGGTCGAGCCGCCCATGGCGATGTCGAGCGACATGGCGTTCTCGAAGGAGGCTTTGGTCGCGACCGAACGCGGGAGCACCGATTCGTCGCCCAGAAAATAGTAGCGTTCGGCGTTGCGGACGATCAGCGCCGCGGCGTCTTCGAACAGCCGGCGTCGGTTGGCGTGCGTGGCGACGATCGTGCCGTTGCCCGGCAGCGAGAGTCCCAGCACTTCGGTCAGGCAGTTCATCGAATTGGCCGTGAACATGCCCGAACACGAGCCGCAGCCGGGGCAGGCGCAGCGTTCGACGCGCGCGATCTGCTCGTCGCTGCAGGCTTCGTCGGCCGCCATGACCATCGCGTCGATCAGGTCGATGTCCCTCCCGTCGAATTTGCCCGCCTCCATCGGCCCTCCCGACACGAAGACCGTCGGGATGTTGAGCCGCATGGCGGCCATCAGCATTCCGGGGGTGATTTTGTCGCAGTTCGAGATGCAGACCAGCGCATCGACCTTGTGGGCGTTGGCCATGTATTCGACGCTGTCGGCGATGATCTCGCGCGAGGGCAGCGAGTAGAGCATGCCGTCGTGGCCCATGGCGATGCCGTCGTCTACGGCGATGGTGTTGAATTCCGCGGCGAAACATCCGCAGGCTTCGATGCGCTGCTTGACATACTGCCCGATTTCGTGCAGGTGGACGTGTCCCGGCACCAGCTGGGTGAACGAATTGGCGATGCCGACGACCGGCCGCCCGAACTGTTCTTCGCGCATGCCGTTGGCGCGCCAGAGGCTTCTGGCGCCGGCCATGCGGCGGCCCGTCGTCGTGACGGCGCTTCTGAGTGTGTGTTTCATCTTCTCTCGTTTTTCGGCATGTCCGCTTCCGGCGGCGGGGCCGGATGTCAAAAAAGCCTTTCTCCGTCGGAGAAAGGCTTTTTTATAATCTTTCGAATATACGCATCACCTTTCTCCCGTTATCCTGTAGTGACGACGAGCAGCAGATTAATGACGTTATTGTTCGAATGATTCAGAGCGGTCATGGCCGGATTTCTGTGTTTGTTCCGTTTCAAAGATAAGTATATAAAATCAGACGTACAAATAAATTCCTAAAGAAATTTAATAATGTAATATTCCGGAAGCAGATCGTTCTCTGTGGTTGCTGTTTTCAGGTCGTATTCGTTATTTGCTTACAATTTGAAACCGTGATTTTTGGCCTTAAAACCTATTTTAGGCCGATTTGCGCGGGATTTGTGGTCATGTGTCTTTGTAATATATTACGGTTTTTATATTATTATAGGTGTATGCGGCCTTTTTGTGCTATTCATTTCGCTGTAAAACCCTTGCGGATTATTTGGAAGGCATCTTACAAATCGTTACCTGATTTGGATGTTAAATTTTTTTGTCTTATATTTGTCCCTGATGGATATGAAACGGAATCATACGATGTTCGGAGAGTGCGGGAACCCCTGCGCTCCGACGACGTATGCCGCCCTCTCCGTTATCTTCACGACTGCCGCTACTACAACCCCTGTGGGGGTTTAGTTTGTTTTTTCCGTCAGAAGCATCTCCGTATGCACACCCGGCCGAGGCTGCCGGGGCGGAAACCCGGATTTTCAGTCATAGGCAGTTTAATTCAAAGAAGATTTTACCATGAAACATATCAAGGTTTTCGCCCCCGGAACGGTGGCGAATCTGGGCTGCGGCTTCGACATCATGGGCCTGACGCTCGACGGCGTGGGCGACCGGATCGAGGTCGCCGCCGAAGCGGGTATGAGCGGGCTTGCGATCCGCAACGAGAGCGGGAAGAGACTCCCCGAAAAACCCGAAGACAACGTCATAACCCCGGCCGTCGCAGCCATGCTCGAAGCGTACGGAAAGCCCGTGCGGGTCGAGATCACGATTCTCGAAAAGATAGCTCCCGGAAGCGGCATCGGATCGAGCGCCGCCTCGTCGGCTGCCGCTGTCTACGGGCTGAACGAACTGCTGGGCCGCCCATTTTCGGCGGAACGGCTGGTGGAGTTCGCCATGATGGGCGAAGCGCTGATCGGCGGCACGCCCCATGCCGACAACGTCGGGCCGGCCCTGCTGGGCGGCGTGGTGCTGATCCGCGGATACGGGCCGCTGGACATCATCCGCCTGCCGGTGCCCGACGACTTTTTCTACGCCGTGGCGCATCCCGACATCGTGGTCGGCACCAAGGAGGCGCGCGAGGTGCTGCCCCGCGAGATTCCGATGGCGCATGCCGTCACGCAGTGGGGCAACGTCGGCGGACTTGTCGCCGGACTGGCGCTGGGCGACGTGGCGCTGATCGGCCGCTCGATGCACGACGTCGTCGCGGAGCCTTACCGCAAGGGATTCATTCCCGGTTACGACCGTTTGAAGGAGGAGGTGCTCTCCGAAGGCGCTCTGGCCATGAACATCGCCGGATCGGGACCTTCGGTCTTTGCGCTGGCCGCCGAAGGGTCGGTGTCGGAACGGGTCGCCGAGCGGATGAAGAGCCATTTCGCCGGGCTGGGAATCGGCTGCAACATCTATGCGGGCCGCGTGTCGAACCGCGGTGCGCGAATCGAAGAATAAGAAAAAAGGAAAACCATGAAATACTACAGTACGAGAGACAAAGCACATGCACGGCCCTGTTCGCTGCGCGAAGCCGTCGAGGCGGGGCTGGCGCCCGACGGGGGACTGTTCGTTCCCGAACGTATTCCGCAGGCGGATATGGCGGTCGCGGAGCGGCTGGCCGGGGAGTCCTATGCCGCATTGGCGGGGTATCTGGCCGCACTGTTCTTCGGCGAGGATATCGACCGCGGGATTTTGCAGCGCGAGATAGACCGCATCTACGATTTTCAGGTTCCCCTGCGTCCGGTCGGCAGCCGCTATACGCTGGAGCTGTTCCACGGCCCGACGTTCGCGTTCAAGGACTTTGGCGCCGGATTCATGGGCCGCATGGTCGGCCTGCTGGGCGGCGCGGATGAAAAGCTGGTGATCCTGACGGCGACGTCGGGCGATACGGGCAGCGCCGTGGCGCACGGTTTCTACAACGTGCCGGGCGTCGAGGTGGTGCTGCTCTATCCCGAAGGGAAGATCAGCCGCCTGCAGGAGTGTCAGATGACCGCGCTCGGAGGCAATATCCATCCGCTGCGCGTGGGCGGAACCTTCGACGACTGCCAGCGGCTGGTCAAGGAGCTGTTCGCCGACAGCTCTTTCAGGGCCGCACACCGCGTGTCGTCGGCCAATTCGATCAACCTGCTGCGGTGGATTCCGCAGGCGTTCTATTACTTCTACGGGTATTTCCGGTGGCGGCAGGCGTCGGGCGGCGAAAATCCGGTGGTCGTGGTGCCGAGCGGCAACTACGGCAACCTCTCGGCCGGCATGCTGGCTCGCCGCATGGGGCTGCCCCTCGGCGGATTCGTCGCGGCGTCGAACGCCAACGACGTGGTGCCCGAATTCCTGCGGACGGGCGATTACCGTCCGCGGCCGTCGGTGCGGACGCCGGCCAATGCGATGGACGTCGGAGCGCCGAGCAACTTCGAGCGGATGATGTGGCTGTGCGGCGGCGATGCGGACGCCCTGCGCGGCGAATTGCAGGGGTTCCGGTGCGACGACGCCATGATCCGCCGTACGATCGACGGGCTGTACCGGAATTACGGCTATCTTTCCGATCCGCACAGCGCCGTGGGCTATGCGGCTTCCGTGGCCTGCGGCAGGCCGGGGTTCTACCTTTCGACGGCCCATCCGGCTAAGTTCGGCGAGGTCATTTCGCCCGTGACCGGGGCGAAGGTGCCGTTGCCCCCGCGCCTTGCGGAGCTGGTGAAGCGTCCGCGGGTTTCGGAGCCGATGGCGGTGGATCTTGGGGCGCTGGAGGAGTACGTCGCCGGAGTGTGAGATTCGCGGCGGTCCCCCGCTGGTGTTTCGGTGCCGATGACGGACGAATGACATGCCGGTGATTTGCCGGTGACGGTTCTACGGCGGCTGGATAGCGGGCGGCGCGATGGCGGAATCCGTCCCTTTCCGGAACTGTCCGCTGCGGCGAGACCGTGTTCCGGAACTGCGCGGCAGGGACTGGCGATGTTCGGTTACGGCCGGGCCGGTTTGGAGCCGAGCCGACTCCCGGCCCCGAAACGGCGGGAAGAATGGAATTGAAAAAGGGTTGCAACGCGGCGGTTGCAGCCCTTTTTTTGCGCGGGATTTCCGGTTTGCGTGCGGAATTCCCTTTTTGTGTGGGTGACTCCCCTTTTGCGTGCGGGTGACTCCCCTTTTGCGTGCGGGGTTCCCGGCTAAATATGCGCGGCGATGAAATCCCCGACCTCGGAGGTCGAATAGCGACGTTCGCCCTGTGCGGCGAGGTCTTCGGTGACGATCCCTTCGGTGAGCGCCCGGTTTACGGCGTCGCGGACGGCGCTCCCTTCGGCGGTCAGCCCCAGATGTTCGAGCAGCATGGCGGCCGAGAGGATCGCAGCCATCGGGTTGGCGATGTTTTTGCCTGCGGCCTGCGGGTAGGAGCCGTGGATCGGCTCGAAAAGCGCGACTTCGGACCCCACGCTGGCCGACGGAAGCATGCCCAGCGAGCCGCTGATGACGCTGGCTTCGTCGGTGAGGATGTCGCCGAACATGTTTTCGGTGACGATCACGTCGAAATGGGTCGGCTGGCGGATGATCTGCATTGCGGCGTTGTCCACGAACATGAAGTCCAGCTCCACTTCGGGGTATTGGGACGCGAGCTGCTGCGCGATTTCGCGCCAGAAGCGCGAGGTTTCAAGGACGTTGGCCTTGTCGACTACCGTCAGGTGACGGCGGCGGCTCATGGCCAGCCGGAACGCCACATGCAGCACGCGCTCGATCTCCTGCCGCGAGTAGGTGCAGGTGTCCACGGCCCGGTCGCCTCCTTCGTCGCGGCCCTGCGGACGTCCGAAATAGATGCCGCCCGTCAGTTCGCGGACGCAGACGAAGTCGGTGCCCCGCACCACCTCGGCCTTGAGGGGCGAGCGGTCGGCCAGCGTGTCGAAGAGTGCGATGGGGCGCAGGTTGGCGAACAGTCCCAGCGACTTGCGCATGCGCAGCAGCCCCTGTTCGGGGCGTACCGGCGCTTTGGGGTCGTTGTCGTATTTGGGGTCGCCGATGGCGCCGAACAGCACGGCGTCGGCTTCGCGGCAGATTTTGTGCGTCTCCTCCGGGTAGGGATCCCCCGTGGCGTCGATGGCGCAGGCGCCCACCAGCGCTTCGCGGTAGGTGAAGTTGTGCGCATACTTCCGGGCGACGCGGTCCAGCGCCTTGACGGCTTGCGCGATGATCTCAGGACCGATGCCGTCGCCGGCTAAAAGGGCTATGTTAACATTCATGGTCGTTATAGTTTGTTTCGATTATGTTCAGCATTTTGATCGTCGCCTTGATGGCGGCTTCGGTCTGGTCGGCATCCAGACCGCGCGTTTTGAATACCTTGCCGCCCATTTCCCACGTGATGATGGTCTGCACGAAGGCGTCGGTGCGGCCGCCGGGCGGGATCGAGACGGTGTAGTTGCGCAGCATCGGGAACTCGCGCCGGAGCTGGTGCTCGTAGATTTGCCGCAGCGCCCGCATGAAGGCGTCGTACTGGCCGTCGCCGGCCGAGGTCTGCTCGTACTCCCGTCCGTTGATCTCGATCTTGAGCGAAGCCGCGGGATGCAGCCCCTGCGCCAGCGAAAGGCTGTAGTTGAGGATGCGGACCGGATTTTCGGCCAGATCGTAACGCAGTACGTCGGCGATGATGTAGGGCAGGTCCTCGGCGGTCACCAGCTCCTTCTTGTCGCTCAGCTCCACGACCCGTTCGGTCACCTTGCGCATCGAGGCTTCGTCGAGGTCGATGCCCAGCGTTTCGAGGTTCTTCATGATGTTGGCCTTGCCCGAAGTCTTGCCGAGGGCGTATTCGCGGACGCGGCCGAACCGTTCGGGGAGCAGTTCGTTGAAGTAGAGGTTGTTCTTGTTGTCGCCGTCGGCGTGGATGCCGGCGCACTGCGTGAAGACGCTTTCGCCGACGATCGGGCGGTTGGCGGGAATGCGGATGCCGGTGTAGGTCTCGACCATGCGGCTGACGTGGTTGATCTTCGTCTCGTCGATGCCGGTGGCGCGGTGCAGGCGGTCGTGCAGGACGGCGACCGTACTCGACAGCGGTGCGTTCCCGGCCCGCTCGCCCAGCCCGTTTACCGTGACGTGGACCCCGTGGAATCCGGCTTTCACGGCCGCGGCGGTATTGGCGACGGCCAGATCGTAGTCGTTGTGGGCGTGGAAGTCGAAGCGCAGGCGGGGATAGCGCCGCACCAGATCGCCGCAGAACCGTTCGGTGGCGTAGGGATCGAGCACGCCCAGCGTGTCGGGGCACATGAAACGCTGCACGGGGGCGTCGGCCAGTGCATCGAGCATGGCGTAGACGTACTCCGGCGAATGCTGCATGCCGTTGGACCAGTCTTCCAGATAGACGTTTACCCGCATGCCCCGCGCGACGGCCCGGTCGATCGCGGCGCGGATGTCGCCGAGGTGCTCTTCGGGCGTGCGGCGGAGCTGTTCGCGGCAGTGCTTGAGCGACCCTTTGGTCAGCAGGTTCACAACGCGGCATCCGGCGTCGCCGAGCCAGTCGAGGGATATGCCGCCGTCGATGAACCCCAGCGCCTCGATGCGGTCCGAATAGCCTTTGGAGGCGGCCCACTCGGCGATGCGCCGCACGGCCTCCTGCTCGCCCTGCGAGACCCGCGCCGAAGCGATCTCGATGCGGCTGACGCGCAGTTCCTCCAGCAGCAGCCGGGCGATGGAGAGCTTTTCGCGGGCGTTGAACGAAACGCCCGACGTCTGCTCGCCGTCGCGCAGCGTGGTATCCATTATTTCGACCGGGGGAAGCATCGTCGCGGGGCTATTTTCGGGCGGCTTCGAACCGTCGGATCTGGTCGGAGATGCTGCACAGGTAATCCACGTCGTCGTAGCCGTTCTGCAGGCAGCGTTTCTTGTAGGCGTCGATCTCGAACCGCTCGCTGCGGCCCGTGGCTTCGGCGGTCAGCGTCTGTTGGTCCAGATCGACCGTGAAACGGGCCGCGGGATCGTCGGCTATGGCGGCGAAGATTGCCGCGAGGAAGTCGTCGCTCACCGTGATCGGCAGCAGACCGTTGTTGAGGGCGTTGTTGCGGAAGATGTCGGCGAAGAAACTCGACACCACGACGCGGAAGCCGTAGTCGGCGATGGCCCATGCGGCGTGTTCGCGCGAACTGCCGCACCCGAAGTTGCGGCCTGCGACCAGTATGCGGCCCCCGTAGCGGCTGTCGTTGAGCGGGAACGAAGCGACCTTCCGACCCTCGGCGTCGTAACGCCAGTCGCGGAAGAGGTTGTCGCCGAAGCCTTTGCGCTCGGTGGCTTTGAGAAAGCGCGCCGGGATGATCTGGTCGGTATCTATGTTTTCCGTGCGGACGGGCATCGCCCCCGACGTGAAAGTTTCGAATTTGGGTATGGACATTTTTCTTGACTTTTACATTTCAAACACCTTGCGCGGGTCTTCGATGCGCCCGCAGACGGCAGCGGCGGCGGCCGCCGCGATGCCCGAAAGCATCGTCCGTGCGCCCGGACCCTGACGCCCTTCGAAATTGCGGTTCGAGGTCGAAACGCAGTATTTGCCCGCCGGAATCTTGTCGGCGTTCATCGCCAGACAGGCCGAACAGCCCGGCTGGCGGAGTTCGAATCCCGCGTCGGCCAGAATCCGGTCCAGCCCCTCGGCCCTTGCGGCGGCTTCGACGCCTTTCGAGCCGGGGACGATCCACGCCGTTATGTTGTCGGCCTTGCGGCGGCCTTCGACCAGCCGTGCGAAAAGGCGCAGGTCCTCGATGCGGCCGTTGGTGCAGCTGCCGACGAAGACGTAATCGACGGGTTTGCCCTGCAGTGTTTCGCCGGATTCGAATCCCATGTATTTCAACGCCTTGTCGTCGGCGTCGGCGGGAATCGCCGCATCGACGGCCATCCCCATGCCGGGGTTGGTGCCGTAGGTGATCATCGGGGCGATGTCGGCGGCGTCGAAGCGGTATTCCTTGTCGAAAACCGCGTCGGCATCGCTGTAAAGTTCGCGCCAGCGGGCCGCGGCCCGGTCGAAAGCGGCGCCCTGCGGCGCGCGTTCGCGGCCGCGGAGGTAGTCGAACGTGGTCTGGTCGGGGGCGATCATGCCGCCCCGCGCCCCGCATTCGATGCTCATGTTGCAGACGGTCATGCGCCCCTCCATCGAGAGGGAGCGGATCGCTTCGCCGGCGAATTCGATGAAATAGCCCGTGCCGCCCGAAGCGGTCAGCCGGGAGATGATGTAGAGGATGATGTCCTTGGCTTCGACGCCCGGCCGAAGCGTCCCGTCCACGGTGATGCGCATGCTCCGCGGCTTGGACTGGATGATGCACTGGCTGGCGAAGACCATCTCGACCTCCGAGGTGCCGACGCCGAATGCCACGGCGCCCAGCGCCCCGTGCGTCGAGGTGTGGCTGTCGCCGCAGACGATGGTCATGCCCGGCTGGGTGAAGCCCAGTTCGGGACCGATGATGTGCACGATGCCCTGCCGGGGGTCGCCCACGCCGAAATGCTCGATGCCGAACCGGGCGCAGTTGGCCGCCAGCGCTTCGACCTGCCGCCGCGATTCCGGCTCGGCGATCGGCAGGTGCTGGTCGACGGTGGGGATGTTGTGGTCGGCCGTCGCCGTGATCTGCGCCGGACGCGCCACGCCGATGCCGCGCCGTTCGAGTCCGGCGAAAGCCACGGGCGACGTCACCTCGTGGATGTACTGCCGGTCGATGTAGAGCACGCAGCGTCCCCCGTCTTCGGTGCGCACGGTGTGCGCATCCCATATTTTGTCCAGAAGAGTCTTTCCCATCTTACGCCTCCTTTTCCTTGCGTTCGGTTACGTTCAGTATGCGCAGTGCGTCGAGGAACGCCTCGATCGACGCCCGCGTGGTGTCGGTATGTGCGGCGAATCCGTGGACCGTGCGGCTGCCGCACTGCACCTGCACGTGTACGCGGCCCACGTCGTTCGACCCCTTGGTGATGGCCTGCATGAGGAATTCCGTGAGCACGACCTTCTCGTTGATGAGGGTCTTGATGGCCGAAACGGCCGCATCCACCGGGCCGTTGCCCGTGGCGATGGCCATGCGTTCGTGGTCGCCGAACTTCAGCACCACGGTCGCCGTCGGAACGAGCGTTCCGGTGGTCACCTGCAGGAATTTGAGCGACAGGGACTGTTGTTTCATGCGGTCGATGTCGCCCACCAGATACAGCAGGTCGTAATCGTGGATCTCCTTCTTCCTGTCGGCCAGTTCGAGGAACTTGGCGTAGGTGTCGTCCAGCTCTTCCTGCGTGAGGTTGTAGCCGAGCAGTTCGAGCCGGTGCACGAGCGCCGCGCGGCCGCTGCGGGCCGTCAGGGCGATGACCGACTGGTTGAGCCCGACGTCCTGCGGGTCGATGATCTCGTAGGTCTGGCGGTCTTTCAGCACGCCGTCCTGATGGATGCCCGACGAGTGGGCGAAGGCGTTGCGGCCGACGATCGCCTTGTTGGGCTGTACGGGCATGTTCATCAGGCTCGATACGAGGTGCGAAGCCTTGGTGATGAGCTGTGCGTCGATGTTCGTATCGACGTTCAGCTCCTTGTGGCAGCGCAGGGTCATCACCACCTCTTCGAGCGAGGTGTTGCCCGCGCGTTCGCCGATGCCGTTGATCGTCACCTCGGCCTGCCGCGCGCCGTTGAGGATGCCGCTCAGGGTGTTGGCCGTGGCCATGCCCAGATCGTTGTGGCAGTGGGTCGAGATGATCGCCCGGTCGATGTTGGAGACGTGATCGACGAGGTATTTGATCTTCGCGCCGTACTCGCCGGGCAGGCAGTAGCCCGTGGTGTCGGGAATGTTGACCACCGTGGCGCCGGCCGCGATGACCGCTTCGATCACGCGGGCGAGGTATTCCGGATCGGCGCGCCCGGCGTCTTCGGCGTAGAACTCGACGTCCTCGACGTAGCGCTTGGCGTATTTCACCGCCCCGACGGCCGATTCGATGATCTTTTCGGGCGTCGAGCGCAGTTTGTCGTAGATATGCTGGGGCGATACGCCGATTCCGGTGTGTATGCGCTTGTGCTTGGCCAGCCGCAGGGCGTCGGCGGCGACGTCGATGTCTTTTTTCACGGCGCGGGTGAGCGCGCAGATCGTCGGGGCCGAAACGGCCTTCGAAATTTCAAGTACGGAGTTGAAGTCTCCGGGGCTGGAAATCGGGAATCCCGCTTCGATGATGTCCACGCCGAGACTTTCGAGGAGCTTGGCGACTTCGATCTTCTCGGTGGTGTTCAACTGACAGCCCGGCACCTGCTCGCCGTCGCGGAGCGTGGTGTCGAAAATAAAAAGTTTTTCGCACATAATAGGACTTGATCTAACTAACCTTGGCAACAAATATATTAAAAATATTTCCGAATCCCTTCATTCTGCGCAAGTTTCGTTTGCCGCGCCGCCCGCGCCGGAGTGCGTTCGGGCGGGGTTTTCATTACAGATTCGGCGCCGGGGGAGAGCATCCGGCGAAAGTCCGGCGGCTTTGGGCCGGGAGCGCTTACGGATTATAACCTTTCGGAATTTGTCGCACGGCCGCCGATTTGTTGCGGGAAATCTCTTCCGAAGGCCGGATTCGAGCCGGAAGCGGGAAAAAACGACGGGCCGCTCCCCGAAGAGCGGCCCGTTTCCGTAAATACGCTTATGGTTGTTGGCATTTACTTTCTGCGCTGGATGTTGTCGGAGACGGTTTCGACCGTGCAGGGACCGCCGTACGTCACTTTGGCGGCCGTCGAAGCGTTGATTTTCAGACGGCCCGAACACCAGACGTCGGCTTTGGCGTAGTTCGACACCGTCAGGTCGTAATCCGAGACCCGCAGTTCGGGGGCCGAGAAATTCGCGCCCGACGAAACCCGGACCGTGGCGTCGGCGACCTGCGCCGCGCCTTTCAGGTAGATTTTGCCGTAGCTTCCGACGCTCGCTTCGAGCGAACTGCCGCTGAATGTCCCGTTGAACGAGCCGCCGCTGCTGACGGTCAGCTTCGCCTGCCGGGCGTTTACCGTCACCGTGCCGGAGAATTTGGCGTAGCTGTCGATGCGCATCGTCAGCGCGTCGGCGGTCAGCGTACTGCCGACGCTGGCGCCGCTGCTGACCTCGACCGTGAGGTCGGAGGCTTTGATGTCGTTCGAGAATTTGGCGTAACTGCCCACTGTCAGTTTGCAGCTGTTGCGGCACTCCACGGGAGCCTGCGCCGATCCGTAGCTCGAAATCCGCAGCTCGCCGTCGCTGCAGCGCACCGAGCCTGCGAATTTGCCGTAGCTCGACACGTCGAGTTTCGCGGCGCCGGGCGTGTCGATGTCGGCGCTCACCGATCCGTAGCTCGATACGGAGACCGAAACCGACGGACCTTTCAGCGGCATTTTGCAGTTCACCTTGCCGTAGGAGCCTGCCGATATTTCGCGCAGCGAGGCCGATGCGGGAACGGTGACCGAGACCGAGATGTTTTCCGTGCTGTTGGCGTTGACGCGGAATTTCAGCTTCCCGCCGTCGCGCTCCAGCACCAGATAGTCGATGACGTTGTCGTCGGCCGTCACGCTGATGGTTTTGGCCGCGGGGCTGACGGTGATGTCGAAAAACGCCGCGGCCGAGATGCCCGTGTAGTCGCCCGCCTTGCCCCAGTCCTGCGTCACCATGCGTCCGCTGCCTTTGAGCCGTCCGCTGCGGGTGCGGCTGCTCCGGTCGAAGGCGGCCCGCTTGATGTTGGTGCCGATCTCGCCTTCGGTGTTGTAGAGCCGGCGGATCTGCTCGGCGGTGAGCACGGCGGCGAATTTGTCCACATAGTCGCGCTTGACCTGCGCCGTGGCGGCGATGTTCGAGAGTTTGGCCTTCAGGCTGTTTTTCTGCGTGGCTTCGTCGGCGCCGGAAGCGCCCGCACGGGCGTCGACGGCTTTGTCGAGCGCTTCGCGGTAGGCCTTGTAGATCGGTTCGAACTCCCTGCGCTGGCGGGTGCTCAGCCCCAGCTCGCGGACGATCTGTTCGCGGGCTGCCTTGTTCAGCTCTTCGAGCGACTGGTTGGCCAAGTCGATGCGTTCCGCCGCATCGATGGCCTGCCGGGCTTCGGCCACGGCGCGCGCGATTTCACGGTCGGAGAGCTCCGTCGCACGGCGCGCTTCGGCCACGGCGCGTTCGATCTCCCGGCCGGTCGCCTCCATGGTCCGCCGGGCTTCGGCCATGGCGCGTTCCAGTTCGCCGGAGGAGACGCTCCCCGCGGCGTTCGTCGCTGTGCGGGCCTCGGCCAGCAGTTGTTCCGGTTCGTTGCAGGCCGGTGCGGTGTTTCCCGTCAGGGCGAACAGCAGGGCGCAGAGGAAAAGCAGGATATGTTTCATAGCTGAAATGTTTTTAGAGTTGCTGGTTGTAAAGGATGTCGTCGTAATTCTCCGCGGCGGCCTGTCGCAGCGTCTCGGCCGGGGTCGTGGCGAGCATCTGTTCGAGGTCCGGGGCCGGTGTGTCGGCCCTGCGGGTGCGGTATTCGGTAACGAGCAGGCCCATGACGAGCACGGCAGCCGCGGCGGCGGCCGTCAGGCAGTATCTGCGGACGGTCCGGGGAGATGATGCCGGGCGGCGGGACGTCCGGCTGAGGATGCGCTCGTGCAGCGCTTCGAGACTCTGCGGCGGGATGCGGTAAGGCATTTCCCGGCCGCTGTTTTCAAATTCACGGTTCATATTTCCTGCGTTAGTTTTTCTTTCAGTTTCTGTACTGCATAGTGGTAATTGACCTTGAGCGTCTGTTCGCGCTGTCCCAGCACGCGGGCTATCTGTCCGTAGGACATCCCGTCGTAATAGCGGAGGTTGAAGACCAGACGCTGCTTGAGCGGCAGTTCCAGCACGGCCTGCTGGAAACGCACCTGCATTTGGTCGGCATCCTCGCCGCACTCTTCCGTCACGCGGCCCGCCAGTGTGCGGCTCACTTCGTCGAGCGAGGCGAACAGCCCCCTTTTGCGCCGCCGGAGCAGCGTCAGGGCCGTGTTCGTGGCGATGCGGTAGAGCCATGCCCCCACCTCTTCGCTCCCGCCCCGGAAGGTGCCGATCCTGTCGTATGCCCGGACGAAGGTCTCCTGCACCACGTCCTCGGCGTCTTCGTGGACCACCACCAACCGCCGCGCATGCCAGTAAAGCGGACGGAGGTACGCCCCGACCAGCCGGTCGAAGGCCCCGTGCCGGGCGCCGGGGTCGCGCAGCGCCGCAAGCTCTTCTGCCGATATGTCGCGGGTCGTCTCCATGAGGGTTTGTCAATAAGACGCATCAAAGGTGCGAAAGTTAAATCCGAATCCGAAATTTTTCTGCTCCGATGGCGAATTTTCCGTGTCCGGTTTTTGATTCTTGATAATTTGGCTTATCTTTGCGCTCCGAAACAGGCGGAATTGGGGTGCGGCCCGCGAGGTCTCGCTGAGAACCGCCCAAGGTAACATATTAAAAACAAATTGCAATGAAAACCATTTCTGTAAAGGCCGTAAAGCGTGAAGAGTACGGCAAGAAAGCAGCCAAGGCCGTACGCCGCGAGGGCATGGTTCCCTGCGTACTGTCGGGCCACGGCGAGTCGGTCGCCTTCTCGGTGGACCCCCGCGAGATCAAACCCCTGATCTACACCCCCAATTCCTACATCGTCGAGTTCGATTTCGACGGCAAGAAGGAGCAGGCCGTGCTGCGTGAGGCTCAGTTCCACCCCGTCCGCGAGCAGATCCTGCACCTCGACTTCTACCGCATCGCCGACGGCAAGCCCGTTTCGATCGCGATTCCGGTACGCCTGACGGGTAACGCCGAGGGTGTGAAGGTCGGCGGTAAGCTGGCTCTGTCGGCCCGCAAGCTGGTCGTCAGCGCGCTGGTCGAGAACCTGCCCGACGAACTGGTCGTAGACGTGACCACGCTGGGCGTCGGCAAGACGATCTTCGTGGGCGACCTCAAGTTCGAGAACCTGAAATTCGTTACTCCCGCAACCACCGCTGTCTGCGCCGTTCGCGTAACCCGTGCTTCGCGCGGCGCTGCGGCTCAGGATTAGTCGGTAGCGTATGAAATATCTTATTGTTGGGCTGGGAAATATCGGCGCCGAATATGCCGGGACCCGACACAACATCGGATTCAATGTGTTGGACGCCCTCGCAGAGGCGTCCAACGCTGTTTTTACCACGGCGCGTTACGGCGATGTGGCCCAAGTGAAACACAAGGGCCGCACGCTGATTCTGCTCAAACCCTCGACCTATATGAATCTTTCGGGCAAGGCCGTCCGCTACTGGATGGAGGCCGAAAAGATCGCCCCGGAGAATCTGCTGGTCGTTTCGGACGATATCGCATTGCCGTTCGGTACGCTGCGGCTGCGCCCGAAGGGGAGCGCCGGAGGGCATAACGGTCTGAAGAATATCGCCGAACTTTTGGGAACGGAGAATTTTGCCCGGATGCGCTTCGGCGTGGGCGGCGACTTCCCGAAGGGGCATCAGGTCGATTACGTGCTGGGCGAGTGGAGCGAAGAGGACCGGAAGGCGATGCCCGAACGGCTCAAGGTCTTCTGCGACGCGATTCTGTCGTTCGCCACGATCGGCGTGGAGCGGACGATGAACTTCTTCAACAAGAAGTAGCCGAAAACAAGAATAGATGCCTGCCGGCATATGAAACGGGAAACCGGGCTTTCGTGCTTGCACGGAAAGGCCCGGTTTTTCGTTTTTGTGTATTCCGCAGGAATCTGCCGTTTTCGGCAGTTTCGCCGTGGAAATCGCGCCGTGCGGTATGGACGCAGCGAATGCGGCGTGATTTCGGGGGCGGAGCGTCGGGCGGTTGGCGGAATGGCCGGCCTGCCGCCTTCGGGCGACGTCTTGGGCGGCGGATAGCCGTTGCCGGCATGTCGCGGCCTTGCAGCGGGGTGTGCGCCTACTCCTCGTCGTAATAGAGTTCGTCCATCAGGCCGTCCAGCTCGCGGCGCTCCTTCTTGGTGGGGCGGCCCGTGCCGCGGTCGCGGAATACGAAGACGGTCTCGCGCGGAACGTTGAGTTTGTCCAGCTCCTCCTGCGGCGTGACGTTGAGGCAGTACAGGGGAACGTTCTTGGCCGGCTGGCGGCTCGACACGAGGTCGAGGACCTTGTAGGAATAGGTCACCTGCATCCGGCGTACGGCGATCACGTCGCCGATCTTGACTTCGCGCGAAGGTTTGGCGTAGGCGCCGTTCACGGTCACCTTGTTGTTGCGGACGGCGTCCGCGGCGTCGCTGCGGGTCTTGAACACCCGCACGGCCCAGAGGTATTTGTCCAGTCTGATGTCGTCCATAGGTCGTTACTTTTCATAAATGGATTCGCTGCGGGGCGTGTCGTGCGACTGTTCGTCGTTCTGACGGCTGACGCTGAGGATCATCCCCAGAGCGATGGTGGTGAAGAGCGTCGAGGAGCCGCCGCGCGAGATCAGGGGCAGCGTCTGCCCCGTTTCGGGAATCAGGTTCACCGTCACCATGATATGCAGCAGCGCCTGACAGGTTATCAGCAGCGCCAGTCCCAGCACCAGCAGTCCCGGAAAGGCCGTGCCGCACCGTCGGAAGATTTCGATTCCGCGGAAGAAGAT
>OGXB01000948.1_pt1 | contig 17627 bp, 14 predicted proteins | sample 1576161 | NCBI WGS metagenome assembly OGXB01 (sample SAMEA3541474, study PRJEB24748) | human gut metagenome | biome: human gut; feature: human-associated habitat; material: faeces | place: China | collected 2012
AGAAGTTGCACATTCGTATAGGATTCCACTGATCGTAGATGAAGCACATGGACCGCATTTCGGATTTCATCCGGTATTTCCGGGGCGCGCAAATGATCTGGGAGCAGATGTGGTGATCAATAGTCTGCACAAGACATTGCCGTCCCTTACCCAGACAGCGATCCTACATATCAATGGGAAATTTGCAAATTGTAGAAGAATTAAGAAATATCTGGATATGCTGCAGAGCAGCAGTCCGTCGTATATTTTCATGGCAAGCCTGGATGCCTGTGTAGATTTCCTGGATGGAAAATGTGAGGAAGCATTTGAACTTTATGTAGAGAGGCTGCAAAAGTTCAGAGAAGAGCTGGAACCATTACAGCATTTACAGATTCTCCGTACAGAACATTATGATATTTCCAAAGTTGTGATTTCCACAGCAAATGCAAATATTACAAGCCCGGAGCTTGCGGAACGGCTGCGAAAAGAATATCATCTGGAAATGGAAATGACCGGAGGAACCTATGTACTTGCGATGACGACCGTGGCAGATACGCAGGAAGGGCTGGACAGGTTAAAAGCTGCGTTACTGGAAATAGACGGTCAGCTGGAAGCAAAAACAGCCGTTTCCGGAAGCATAGAGATTTCCGGAGAGCTTCCTAGACTGGAGCAGTATTTTACACCGCAGGAGGCAGCAGACCGGGAAGAAGACGGAGAAGCAGAAGAGATTCCGTGGAAAGAAAGTGAAGGACACATTTCTCTGGAATACGCATATCTCTACCCACCGGGAAGCCCGGTTATCGTACCCGGAGAGCGGATCAGCCGGGAAGCAGTAGAACTTCTTTGTTATTATGAAACACAGAATCTCCAAATAGAAGGAATACAGACGGAAGGCAAGATAAAGGTGTGGAAACATGAGTAAAATATATTATCTGATGGGAAAAAGTTCAACGGGGAAAGACACAATCTACAAAGAGCTGAGAAAAAGAATGCCACAGTTAAAAAATGTAACGATCTATACAACCCGTCCACGGCGTGAGGGAGAAAAAGAAGGCGAAGAATATTTCTTTACAGACGAAACTGAACTTGAAAAGTTCAAAACAGAAGGCCGATTGATCGAAGAACGTGCTTACAATACAGTTTATGGTATCTGGTACTATTTCACCGCTGATGACGGACAGTTCAATTTTGAACAAAAAAATCAGGATTATCTCATGATCGGAACCCTTGAATCCTATGAAAAATTGAAAACCTATTTTGGAAACGAAAAAGTAGTTCCACTTTACATCGAGGTAGAAGACGGAGAGCGCTTAACCCGCGCCCTCGCCCGTGAGAAAACCCAGAAAGAACCCAAATACGCCGAAATGTGCCGCCGTTTTCTCGCCGATTCCAAAGATTTCTCCGAAGAAAACCTCGCCCACGCCGGAATCACAGAACGCTACGAAAACACAGACCTTGAAGACATCCTCGAAAAAATCTGTAAAAAAATACTAAAAAAGCAGAGTCAGCTATAAACCATACAAAACTCAACCATTCATAAATAACACCGATCTCAACACCCCAGTGAGACAGGCCCACCTGTTCAGATGAATCCTGCATTGAGAAATTCTTGAAACTTAAATAAGATTTTATAATGTAGTGGAGTTAAGACACAGAAAAAGACAAAAATTATCCTCTGGATCTGCGAATTTTGCACTATGGAACCGAGACTTAATCAATTGTGGAAGCCATTGCTGACACAATTGATGCTTTCAAAGGCTCGGTGGAATGGTTAGTGCAACTGAGCATAGCCAGAGGATAATTTTGTCTTTTTCGTCTCTTTTACTACTACACGTATGACTCTAATTCAAGAAGTTCTCAATAATCACCCCTTCTGCTTCCTCTTCCGTCATTCCAAGAGTCCGCAGCTTGATCAACTGCTCATCATTGATCCTTCCGATTGCAGCTTCGTGGATAATAGCCGCATCCACATGCTTCGCATTGATCTCAGGAATTGAACTTACTTCTGCATGATCCATGATAATAGAATCACACTGAACATGTGCATGGCAACGGTTCTTTCCGACAGCCCTCGGATGGAAGATCTGTCTGGATTCGCCTTTTGCGACCGAACGGGATACGATCTGCGCAGAGCTGCCTTCTCCGAGCAGTTCCACCATCATATTTGAAGTAGCTTCCTGTTTTCCATGTGTCATCAGTTTTTCAATGACATAAAGCTTGGAGCCGGCTTCCAGATGTACATTATTTTCACGAACCGTAGAATCGACTCCTTTGATCTGAGCAGTATCCAGTGTAAATACAGAATTTTCACCAAGATAAACTTCGGTAACAGGATTGAGTACACGGGCTCCGGTGCCTTCACCCTCTCCGTAATGCTTTTCTACATAGCGTACATTTGCATTTTTTTCCACATGGAAAGTATGAATACCATCATGGCGGCTTTCGTTACATCCGCTGTTGTGGATACCACATCCGGCAACGATGGTTACATTTGCACCTTCTGCTACATAAAAATCATTGTAAACAACGTCCGTCATTCCGCTTGCATCAACAACAACCGGAATATGAACTTCTTCGCCGTCTGTTTTTCCATCGATGAAAATATCGATTCCCGGCTTGTCCTGTTTTTTCTTGATTTTAATATGCTCACTGTCTCCGTGGCAGAGAGCGATTCCATTATGTCGTAAATTGAATGCACCGGACTGTGTAAAACCGGTGTCATCGATCTGTGCTAATACTTTTTCTGTAATTTTATCCAATAAAGTCATTGTATCTTCCTCCCCTGTTATCTACATTTCAGACAGCTGTAAGAATCTGCTGTCTTTCCTAATAATTGTGGAAGGATATCCGCAGTCTGTCCGATCGAAGCGATCTTTCCGCCTTCGATTACCATGATCCGGTCAGCCATCTGGATGATTCTTTCCTGATGGGAAATAAGAATAAGACTCTGCTTTTTCTCTTTGTGCATTTTTTCAAACTGTTCGATCAACATAGAAAAACTCCAGAGATCGATTCCGGCCTCCGGTTCATCGAAAATACAGAGTTTGTGCGGCTTTGCGAGAACGGTTGCAATTTCCAGACGCTTCATTTCACCGCCGGATAAGGTTCCGTCTACTTCACGTTCAATGTATTCGTTGGCACAAAGTCCAACGGTACTTAAAAGTCTGCAACAGACATCTCTTGTCAGATCTTCTCCAGCCGCAAGTGATAAAAGCTTGCTTACCGTCATTCCTTTGAAGCGCGGTGGCTGCTGGAATGCGTAACCGATTCCGGCTTCTGCCCTGTGATTGATATCATAATCACTGATATCGGTTCCGTCTAAGATGATCTGTCCGGCACTTGCCTGGTCAATCCCCATTAGCACTTTTGCAAGTGTGGATTTGCCACCTCCGTTCGGACCGGTGATCACCAGCATTTCTCCGTCTTCTACGTTAAAACTGATATTTTCTACAATGCTGCGTTCTATTCCGTTTTCATTCACCTGGAATGTAAGATTTTTTACTTCCAGCATGAGTTCATCCCCTTTCTGTGTAAGAAACTTATATAAAGTTTGTCTGGTTGAAAAATTTATATTCATAAATTGTATGATGTAAGTATCAAAAGAATAAATTGCGTAACAATGGAGCAATCTGATTACATCATTGGATACAGAATCTTTATATATTTATGTCTATTATAAAACATATCGAAAAAGTTGTCATCTTTTATTATTGAAAAGCATACCTGCAAAGCGAAATTCGCAGAATTTTCAGAAATAATTCAGAAAGACCACAGGAATTTGCTCTAGGTATCTGCATAAATTTATGTTATACTAATGGAATAGTAAGAAAGAAGAGGGTGATAATATGTCAGGATTTAAAGATGTCGTAGGACATAGCGAGATCATTCAGTATATACAGAACGCGGTTACAGAAGATAAAGTATCACACGCTTATATTCTGAACGGCGAGAAGGGATCAGGAAAGAAGATGCTTGCAGGTCTTTTTGCACAGACTCTGCAGTGCGAAAAGGGCGGAACAGAACCGTGCTATGAGTGCCATTCGTGCAAGCAGGCAGTCAGCGGCAATCATCCGGATATTATCTGGGTAACGCATGAAAAGCCGAACAGCATCAGTGTAGATGATATCCGGGTTCAGATCAATGGGGATATTCAGGTGAAGCCTTATAATGGAAAATACAAGATCTACATTGTGCCGGATGCAGATATGATGACTGTACAGGCACAGAATGCTCTGTTGAAGACAATCGAAGAGCCACCTGCTTATGCGGTAATTCTGCTTCTTACAGAGAATGCGAACAGTCTGCTCCCAACGATCTGCTCAAGATGCGTTATGCTGAAGCTCCGTAACATTAAGGATCAGCTTGTGAAAAGGTATCTGATGGAGCAGCTTCAGGTTCCTGATTACAAGGCAGACGTGTGTACTGCATTTGCACAGGGCAATATTGGAAAAGCTGCTATGCTGGCAGGCTCTGAGCATTTTAATGAAATTAAAGATGAGGCAGTTCGTCTGCTGAAGAATATCGATACCATGGAACTCGGTGATCTGGTGGAAGCTGTGAAACGGATTTCCGCTTACAAGATTGAGATCACAGATTATCTGGACATCCTTATGATCTGGTATCGTGATGTTCTGATCTATAAAGCAACAATGAATATCGACAGACTGATTTTCGGTGAAGAGATCGACAGTATCAGGGAGCGTGCGAAAAAGAGCTCTTATGAAGGAATTGAGACAATTCTGGAAGCACTTGAGAAAGCAAAGGCGAGACTGCGCGCCAATGTCAACTTTGATCTTGTCATGGAACTTCTTCTGTTGACAATAAAGGAGAACTAGGGAATGACAAAAGTAATTGGAGTCCGTTTTCGGACTGCAGGAAAGATCTATTTTTTCTCACCGGGCAAATTTGAGGTGAAGCGTGGCGATCAGGTAATTGTAGAGACTGCGAGAGGAGTAGAATTCGGTAACGTTGTGATGGGACCGAAGGAAGTGAAGGATGAAGAGATCACCCAGCCTCTTAAGACAGTGATCCGCCTGGCGACAGAGGATGACCGCCGTGTAGAAGAAAAGAATCGCAAAAAAGAAAAAGAAGCATTTCAGATTTGTCTGGAAAAGATCCACAAGCATGAGCTGGAGATGAAGCTGATCGATGCAGAATATACCTTTGACAACAATAAAGTGCTGTTTTACTTTACCGCAGACGGAAGAATTGATTTCCGTGAACTGGTAAAGGATCTGGCAGCGGTATTCCGTACCAGGATTGAACTTCGCCAGATCGGTGTAAGAGACGAGACGAAGATCCGCGGAGGAATCGGGATCTGTGGACGAGAGCTTTGCTGCCACACCTATCTGTCTGAGTTTGCACCGGTTTCAATCAAGATGGCAAAAGAACAGAATCTGTCGCTGAACCCGACTAAGATTTCAGGTGTATGTGGCAGACTGATGTGCTGCCTGACAAATGAGGAAGAGACATACGAGGAACTCAACAATAATCTTCCGTCTGTAGGTGAGTCAGTGACAACTCCGGAAGGCCTGAAAGGTGAAGTACAGTCATTAAGCGTACTGCGTCAGCTTGTCAGGGTTATTGTAACTTTGGACAATGATGAGAAAGAAATCCGTGAATATCCGGCAGCTGACCTGAAGTTCAAACCGCGCCGCCGGAAAAAGGATGTGAAACTTTCCAAACAGGAAATGAAAGAGCTTGCAGCTCTGGAGAAAGGTGAAGGAGCGTCAAAGTTAGATGACAAATAATCTTAAGCCGGGAGAACGGCTCGATGATTTACAGATAAAAGGCTATGAGATCATCCAGAGCCCGGGGCGGTTCTGCTTCGGAATGGATGCAGTGCTTTTAAGTGCCTTTGCCAAAGTAAAAGCGGGAGAATGCGTTCTTGATCTTGGAACAGGAACGGGAATTCTCCCGATTCTTTTGGCTGCAAAGACAAAAGGAAAGCATTTTACAGGGCTGGAGATCCAGGAAGAGAGCGCAGATATGGCGCGCCGGAGCGTCCGGCACAACCAGCTTGAGGAGCAGATCGACATTGTGACGGGAGATATCAAAGAAGCGTCACAGATATTTGGACACGGTTCCATGGATGTGATCACAACGAATCCGCCGTATATGATCGGTGGGCATGGGCTTGCCAATCCGGAGAGTGCCAAGGCGATCGCAAGGCATGAAGTCCTTTGTACATTGGATGATATTATCCGGGAAAGTGCGCGGACTTTAAAAGCCGGAGGCAGATTTTACATGGTACACAGACCGTTCCGGCTTGCCGAGATCCTGACGGCAATGTGCGAGGCGAAGCTGGAGCCGAAGCGGATGCGCCTGGTGTATCCATATGTGGATAAGGAGCCAAACATGGTTTTGATCGAGGGAATCCGTGGCGCGAAATCGCGGATGACCGTGGAGCCGCCGCTGATCGTTTATGAGAAAGATGGCAGTTATACACGGGAAATCCTGGAACATTACGGAATGACAGGGACTGGAAAGGAGTAACTATGGCAGGAACATTATATTTGTGCGCAACGCCGATCGGCAATCTGGAGGATATGACGTTCCGGGTGATCCGGACGCTGAAAGAGGTTGACCTGATTGCAGCGGAAGATACCAGGAACAGTATTAAACTGCTGAACCATTTTGAGATCAAAACACCGATGACCAGTTATCATGAATATAATAAGATAGACAAAGGACATGCTCTGGTGGAGAAACTTCTTGCAGGGACAAATATTGCACTGATCACTGATGCCGGCACACCGGGAATCTCAGATCCGGGTGAGGAACTGGTGAAAATGTGCTATGAAGCCGGAATTACGGTCACTTCCCTTCCGGGAGCCGCTGCCTGTATTACGGCACTGACACTTTCCGGGCTTTCCACCAGAAGATTTGCATTTGAAGCATTTCTTCCAACGGACAAAAAGGAAAGACAGGCAGTCCTGGGTGAGCTTGTAGATGAGACAAGAACGATGATCGTTTACGAAGCACCGCACCGTCTGGTGAGAACCTTGAGAGAGTTTGGAGAAGTTCTTGGCGGGGACAGACATCTGACTGTGTGCCGGGAACTTACAAAAAAGCATGAGACTGCATTTCGCACCACGTTTGCGGAAGCGGTTTCTTATTACGAGAGCAACGATCCGAAGGGGGAGTGTGTGCTTGTGATCGAGGGCAAGAGCCGGGAGAGCATTTTACAGGAAGAGCGTGCGAAATGGGAAGAAATGACGGTTCAGGAGCATATGGATTACTATACGAATCAGGGAATTGATAAGAAAGAAGCCATGAAAAAGGTGGCGAAGGACCGCGGAGTCGGAAAGAGGGACATTTACAAAGAACTGTTGTAAGGCTTTCGTCAATTTGTACACCTTCTTGAAAAATCTTTGTTCAACCCGGTCATAGACCGATGAAATAAAAACAGATATACTTTATTTCAGAAACAAGAACAGCGACAGTGTGTAAGAAGCGCACAAAGATTTAGGAGGAAAAATAAATGGCAAGCTTATCATTAAAGCATATTAACAAAACATATCCGAACGGATTTGAAGCAGTTAAAGATTTCAACCTTGAAATTGAAGATAAAGAATTTATCATTTTTGTAGGACCATCTGGATGTGGTAAATCTACCACACTTCGTATGGTCGCAGGTCTGGAAGAGATCACAAGCGGTGAACTCAAGATCGGTGACAAAGTGGTAAATGATGTAGAACCAAAAGACAGAGATATCGCGATGGTATTCCAGAACTATGCTCTGTACCCACATATGACTGTATATGATAACATGGCATTCGGACTTAAATTAAGAAAAGTTCCGAAACCAGAGATTGATAAGATGGTTCGTGAAGCAGCTAAGATCCTTGACCTTGAACCACTGCTTGACCGTAAACCAAAAGCTCTTTCAGGTGGACAGAGACAGCGTGTTGCTATGGGACGTGCAATCGTTCGTAATCCGAAGGTATTCCTTATGGATGAACCACTTTCCAACCTGGATGCTAAACTTCGTGGACAGATGCGTATCGAGATTTCCAAACTTCATCAGAGACTTGGTACAACAATCATCTACGTAACACATGACCAGACAGAAGCTATGACACTGGGAACCAGAATCGTAGTTATGAACGCAGGTGTTGTTCAGCAGGTAGATACACCACAGGTACTTTATGATACCCCATGCAACCTCTTCGTTGCAGGATTCATCGGATCACCACAGATGAACTTCCTTGATGCTGTATGCCAGAAGAAGGGTGACAAAGTTGTCCTCAAAGTTGGACCGGCTGATATTGAACTTCCACCGTCAAAAGCAAAGAAACTTATCGATGGAGGATATGAAGGAAAGACTGTTGTCCTTGGAATCCGTCCGGAAGATGTACATGATGAGCAGATGTTTATCACATCTTCACCGAATACAGTTATTCAGGCTAAGATCCGTGTATATGAAATGCTTGGTGCTGAAGTTTATCTCCACTTCGATTATGAAGGAGCTACAATGACAGCCCGTGTTGATCCTAGAACAACAGCAAGAACAGGGGATACAGTTACATTTGCATTCGATGCTGAAAAGATCCATGTGTTCGACAAAGAGACAGAAAAGACAATTACAAACTAAGATATGAAATTATTTGCCGGAGTTTCCGATTTTGGAGACTCCGGTTAAAATTTTCTTGACAATCGGGCTATTCGTGGTATATAGTTACGTTAATAAAGGGGAGTAACCTACGCAAGGGAATCCGCGTTTGTGGTGTCGTCAGTACGGTGGAAGCATCCGGTGCCACAAGAAAATGGTGAGACTTTTATTGCATTATTTGTTGTGCAATAAGGGTTTCTTTTTTTGTACATTTTTATCGAAAGAGAGCTTCGTTGCATAAGAAATTCAGGAATGTGAATACTCAAAAACAGGAGGCGGAAAGGATGAAAGAAATTTATCAGTCATCGGTAAAAGAAGTGCTTGGACAGATGAGAAGCAGAGAAGAGGGACTTACGATAAAAGAAGTGGAAAAATCCCGTGAAAAATGTGGATGGAATGAGCTCGCGGAGGGAAAGAAAAAAAGTGTGCTGCAGATTTTTTTGGAGCAGTACAAGGATTTCCTGGTGATTATCCTGATCGCATCAGCGATTATTTCAGGAATTTTAGGAGACGCAGAAAGTGCGGCAGTTATTGTGATCGTCATTACAATGAATGCGATTTTGGGAACCGTGCAGACGGTAAAAGCAGAGCAGTCGCTTCAGAGCCTGAAAAAGCTTTCAGGACCGGAGGCGAAGGTTCTCAGGAATGGTACGGTGACACCGATTCCGGCAAGAGAACTGGTAGTTGGAGATGTGATCCTTCTGGAAGCCGGGGATTATGTTCCGGCAGACGGACGATTGATCGAGAATGCAAGTCTGAAAATCGATGAAAGTGCACTGACCGGGGAGAGTCTTGCGGTTGAGAAGAGCCTGGATGAAATCGAAGAGGAAGTGCCGCTTGGTGACCGGAACAATATGTTATTTTCGGGAAGCTTTGTTACTTACGGACGTGGAAGAGCCGTTGTGACAAGTGTAGGTATGCAGACAGAAGTCGGAAAGATTGCCGGACTTTTGAAATCAACATCTGAAAAGCAGACTCCGCTTCAGGTGAATCTGGAAGAGTTCGGAAAGAAGCTTTCGGTTCTGATCCTGGTATTTTGCGGAATCTTATTTGGAATCAGTGTATTTCGTGGAGAAAATATCGGAAGCGCGTTTATGTTTGCAGTAGCACTTGCGGTTGCAGCAATCCCGGAGGCATTAAGTTCAATTGTAACAATCGTCCTTTCTTTCGGAACGCAGAAGATGGCCAAGGAGCATGCAATCATTCGAAAACTGCAGGCGGTAGAAGGTCTTGGAAGTGTCTCCGTGATCTGTTCGGATAAGACCGGAACTCTCACGCAGAATAAGATGACTGTTGAAGATTATTATATAGAAGGCAGAAGAATCCGGGCAGATGAGATTGATATGGTAGATTCGGCACAGAGATTTCTGCTTGATTGCAGCATTTTATGTAACGATTCTACCAATGAAAATGGAGTGGAAATCGGAGATCCGACAGAGACAGCGCTGATTAATCTGGGAAGCCGCTATGGAGTGGAAGCTGCAGAAGTAAGAGAAAGTTATCCAAGAGAAGATGAGATTCCATTTGACAGTGACCGGAAAATGATGTCGACGCTTCACCGGATAGACGGCGAAAACCGGATGATCGTCAAAGGTGCGGTTGACCGTCTCCTGGATCTGACAGACCGGATCTGGACAGAAAATGGAATACGGGAGATTACAAAAGAAGATAAAGAAAAGATTCAGAGCCAGAATCAGGAATTTTCAATGGAAGGTCTTCGAGTGCTGGCATTTACCTTCCGGGAGATTCCGGAAGAACATCTGCTGACCGCAGAGGATGAGGACCATCTGGTATTTCTCGGAATGATCGCGATGATGGATCCGCCGAGGGAAGAGTCAAAAGCTGCAGTAGAAGAATGTATCAAAGCAGGCATCCGTCCGGTGATGATCACGGGAGACCATAAGATCACGGCAGCAGCGATCGCAAAACGGATCGGCATTTTAAAGGATTTATCCGAAGCCTGTGAGGGCGCGGAGATTGAAAATATGAGTGACGAGGAGTTGCGGGGATTTGTCCCGAAGATTTCTGTCTATGCAAGGGTTTCGCCGGAACATAAGATCCGGATCGTCCGTGCATGGCAAGAGCGTGGAAATATTGTATCGATGACCGGCGACGGTGTCAACGATGCACCGGCTCTTAAGCAGGCAGATATAGGTGTTGCAATGGGAGTAACCGGAACAGAAGTTGCCAAAGATGCAGCGGCGATGGTACTTACAGACGATAATTTTGCCACAATTGTAAAAGCAGTGGAAAACGGACGAAACTTATACCGTAATATCAAGTATGCGATCCAGTTTCTGTTATCGGGAAACTTCGGTGCAATTCTCGCTGTTTTATATGCATCGATCGCAGGACTCCCGGTTCCGTTTGCACCGGTTCATCTGCTTTTTATCAACCTGCTGACTGATAGTCTCCCGGCAATTGCACTGGGAGTAGAACCGCATACCAGTGATGTGATGAATGAGAAGCCAAGACCGGCAGATGAGTCGATCCTGACAAAAGATTTCCTGTCAAAGATTGGTCTGGAAGGACTGGTGATCGGTGTAATGACGATGATCAGTTTCCTAACAGGATATCATCAGGACGGTGCACTTCTTGGAAGTACTTATGCATTTGGAACGCTCTGTCTTGCACGGCTGTTTCACGGATATAACTGTAAATCAGATCATCCGGTGATTTTTACCAAACGGTTTTTCAATAATAAGTGGATGCAGGGCGCATTTGCACTGGGAGCAATTCTGATCACGGCTGTACTTACAATTCCGGGGCTGCATCAGGTGTTCAAAGTAGAAACATTGAACTTTGAACAGCTGGGGACTGTCTACCTGTATGCATTTGCCTGTTTTCCGATCATACAGCTTCTGAAGTGGGTACGTGGAAAATTATCTGAGTAACAATATGGGAAAATGCTTACTGGTTGTAAGGGGATTAACCATAAATATGTTGTAGTAGAATGGAGAAAATAGTGGATTTTAGTAAATTATCTATAAAAAAAATCCGGGAATTGATCGTATTTACAGCGCTGATCGTAGTTGCATTGTGGAAATTTGATGTGGTTTTTGGCGTGATCAAGGCGGTATGGGGGATTATTTTTCCCTTCGCTCTTGGCGGTGCGATCGCGTTTGTGATCAATGTTCCGATGAGCTTTCTGGAGAAAAAATTATTTGGAAAGGCAAAAGAGAAAGGAAGTAAGGCGGCAGAAAAGCTTGCAAGACCGATCAGTCTTCTTCTTACGATCGTACTGGTAGTGGGGGTGATCGTGCTTGTTATGTTCGGTCTGATTCCGCAGCTTACGGCAACAATTGGAAGTCTGATGAACAGTATTGCAGAATTTATTCCGCAGATGCAGAGTTGGGTACGGGAATTTACGCACAATAACCGGGAAATCATGGATCTTGTGAACCAGGTGGAGTTCAATCCGAATAAGGCAATCCAGTGGGGGATGAGTATTCTCGGAAATGGTGCGGGAAATTTTATGAATACAACGATGACAGCGGTTGGCTCCATCGTCAGTGGAGTTACTACATTTTTTATTGCCTTTTCCTTTGCCTGCTATATTCTTTTCCAGAAAGAAAAACTGCATGTGCAGGTGAGAAAAGTGTTTTTCGCGTTTATTCCAAAACGAAAAGCAGAAGTGATTCTTGAAGTCTGTTCCCTGACCTACCGTACCTTCGCAAACTTCCTTACCGGACAGTGCCTGGAAGCAGTCATCCTCGGAAGTATGTTTGTAATTACATTAAGTATACTGAAAATGCCGTATGCACTGCTGATTGGAATCATCATATCCTTCACAGCCCTGATCCCAATCTTTGGAGCTTTCATCGGCTGCGTACTTGGCTGCCTCCTAATCTTCATGGTGAGCCCGAAACAGGCAATCCTTTTCATCCTTGTATTTCTGATCCTCCAGCAGATCGAAGGTAACCTGATCTACCCACACGTAGTCGGCAGCTCCGTAGGGCTTCCCTCCATCTGGGTCCTCGCTGCAGTCACCATCGGCGGTAACCTTCTGGGAATCATAGGAATGCTCATCTTCATCCCATTAGTGTCCGTACTCTATACCCTCTTCCGGGAATATGTGTATTTGCGTTTGAAAAAACAACACATTAAGAAAGTGACGAAAACTGAAGTGGAAGAGTATACCCAAGAAGAAATTGACAAAATGAAAGAACTATACGAAAAAGAGCACCCTGAAAAATGTCTTGAATAAGGAAGCAATTTCATACATATAAATGTATTGAAATCGCAGCAAAAGCCTGCAACTTTGAGATGCAATCTCAAAGAGCAGGCTTTTCGACTCCCCATTTATAGTTTGGCGGAAAAGTATGACTTGTAGAATGTCAGCCGGGCGGAAAATAAATTGTGTTCAAATTCAATTTTTTGTGCAATGGAGACGAAACTCAGGAATCGTGGAAGCCATTGCTGAACACGATTCCTGAGTTTCGTCGGAATGGTTTGCACAACTTGAATTTGAACACAATTTATTTTCCACCCGGCGTCCCATCTCCAACACTTTTCCCCATCCAAGAAAGGAGAAAAAATGCTCAACTACCTGTGGTCGGGAATGATTCTTATTGGCATCCTTTTTGCCGCTTTTTCCGGAAAAATGTCGGATATCACAATCGCCGCCTTAGATTCCTCCAAAGAAGCTGTCACACTCTGTATTACCATGATGGGCGTCATGTCCTTCTGGACCGGACTCATGGAAATCGCAGAAAAATCCGGCATTCTGAAAACGGCAGCCGTCCGCCTTTCCCCTCTGATCCATTTCCTCTTTCCAGAACTTCCAAAAGATCATCCGGCAGAAAAACCAATTGCAGCAAACATCATTGCAAATGTACTCGGACTTGGCTGGGCGGCAACTCCGGCAGGTCTTGAAGCAATGGAAGAGCTTCAGAAGCTGGAAGAAGACCGCCGCCTTGGAAAAGCGGCAGGACCGGTAAGAAAAAGAGGCGTTGCAAGCAATGAGATGTGTACCTTCCTGATCGTAAATATTTCTTCACTGCAGCTGATCCCGGTGTCGGTGATCGCCTACCGGAGCCAGTACGGAAGCGTGAATCCGACAGCCGTTGTTGGACCTGGGATTGCGGCAACGGCGGTCAGTACCGGGGCGGCGATTTTGTTTTGTAGGATAATGGACCGGAAAAGCTAGAATTTTTGTAGCTTTTTGTAACATACCTTGACTAAAGTACAAAAAAACGCTATAATCAATATCACGGCAAAGCTTTAAACCATTGAAGTTTAAACCGCTAAAGTTTAAAGCTGTAAAGCCAAAACGGAAAAAGTTTGTTCGAAAAGAACATAGATGGAGGTATGTTATTATGAAAGCAAGAAAAATTTTAGCAGTATCACTTACTGCAGCAATGACACTGGCACTTGCTGCCTGTGGCGGAAGTTCATCAGACAAAGAATCTTCTTCAAAGGATTCATCAGACAAGGTATATAAGATCGGTATCTGCCAGCAGCTTGAGCATGCAGCTCTTGACGAGGCAACCAAAGGATTTGAAGAAGCCTGTGAAGAAAAATTCGGAAAAGACAAAGTGAAGTTCGATCTTCAGAACGGACAGGGCGAACAGGCAAACTGCGCAACCATCGTAAACAATTTTGTGGCAGACAATGATGACTTGATCCTTGCAAATGCAACAACTGCTCTTCAGTGTGCAGCAGCTGCAACAAGCACGATCCCGATTCTTGGAACATCTGTTACAGATTATGCAACTGCTCTTGATATTTCTGACTGGACAGGATCAACAGGTATGAACATTTCAGGAACCTGTGACCTTGCACCGATCGATGAACAGGAAGCAATGCTTAAAGAGCTCCTTCCGGATGCAAAAACAGTAGGTATCCTTTACTGTTCAGCAGAACCGAACTCAGCATACCAGGCGAAGAAGTTCGAAGAAGCACTCGACAAAGATGGAATCAAATATAAAGAATACACAGCAGCAGACTCTAATGAAATCCAGTCTGTAGTAACAAGCGCAGTAGATGAGTGCGACGCACTTTACATCCCAACCGATAATACAATGGCATCTAACACAGAGATTATCAACAATATCTGTCTTCCGGCAAAAGTACCGGTAATCGCAGGAGAACAGGGAATCTGCTCAGGCTGTGGTATTGCTACTCTTTCTATCAGTTACTACGATATCGGATACAGAGCTGGTGAAATGGCTTACGAAATCCTCGTAGACGGAAAAGACATTTCAACCATGGAAATCGAAAGTGCACCAAAAGTTACAAAGATGTATAACAAGACAATCTGTGACGAACTTGGAATCACTGTTCCGGACGATTACGAAGCAATTGAGGAATAATCAGTATAGAAAGAGGCAAGAACAATGTATTTAGCAGCTTTAGATCCGATGTCTCTTGTGCGTGCACTTCCGGGAAATGTAGCGCAGGGGATTATCTGGGGAATTATGGCGCTTGGCGTTTATATCACCTTCCGCATTCTGGATTTTGCGGATTTGACGGTTGACGGATCGTTGGCTACAGGTGGAGCAGTTGCAGTTATGCTGATCCGCGGCGGTATGAATCCGGCACTGGCACTTCTTTTCGCATTTCTGGCAGGTATGGTAGCTGGATTTGTGACAGGTATTTTACATACGTTTTTTGGAATTCCGGGCATTCTGGCCAGTATTCTGACGCAGATTGGACTTTACTCGGTGAATCTCGGAATCATGGGAAAATCCAATCAGGCAGTCAATGTTATGCAGTATAAATTGGTTGCATCGCTTCGTTATGTGACCGGCGAAGGAAGTGAACTGTTTTTTGTAAAGCTGATCGTGGCAGCACTTATCCTGATCGCAATTATTTACTGGTTCTTTGGAACTGAGCTTGGTGCATCGATCCGTGCAACCGGATGTAACCCGCAGATGGCAAGTGCACAGGGAATTAATACAGGCTTTACAAAGGTTCTGGCGCTTATGATCTCCAACGGACTTGTGGGACTTTCCGGCGGAATTTACGCACAGTACCAGGGAGCAGCCGATGTTAATATGGGACGAGGTGCCATTGTAATCGGACTTGCAGCCGTTATCATCAGCGAAGTTATTTTTGCAAAATTCTGTGCAGGCAGAAAAGCAGCCTTTGCATTTACACTGGGAGCAATCTTTATCGGAGCGATTATTTACTATATTGTAATCGCACTGGTATTGTGGCTGAAGATGCCTTCTGATTATATGAAACTGTTCTCAGCGGTAGTGGTTGCATGCTTCCTTGCAGTTCCGTACATGAAGGGTAAATATTTAACAAAGAAACGGAGGACTGCATAATGGGATATATGTTGGAAATCCAGAATATTCATAAAACCTTTAATCCGGGAACGATCAACGAAAAGGTCGCACTTAACGGAGTGAATCTGAACCTCAATCCGGGTGATTTCGTGACTATCATCGGTGGAAATGGTGCAGGAAAATCCACCACACTGAATGCGATTGCAGGAGTGTGGTCTGTAGACGAAGGAAAGATCATCATTGACGGAGTGGATATTACAAAGCTTTCAGAGCATAAAAGAGCACTTTATCTGGGAAGAGTTTTCCAGGATCCGATGACTGGAACTGCGGCAACCATGTCGATTGAAGAAAATATGGCGATCGCAGCCAGACGTGGCGAGCGCAGAGGTCTTGGATGGGGCATTACGAAAAAAGAGCGGGAGCGCTATAAAGAAGCCCTGAAAGAACTTGATCTTGGACTGGAAGACCGTCTGAGCAGTAAAGTCGGACTTCTTTCTGGTGGACAGCGACAGGCGATCACTCTTTTGATGGCGTCTCTTAAAAAGCCAAAGCTTTTACTTCTGGACGAGCATACTGCGGCACTTGACCCGAAAACTGCAGCGAAGGTACTTGCCATCTCCGATAAGATCATTCAGGAGCATCAGCTTACTGCAATGATGGTAACACATAATATGAAAGATGCCATTGCGCACGGCAACCGCCTGATCATGATGCATGAAGGAAAAATTATCTACGATGTATCAGGAGAAGAGAAGAAGAATCTGAAGGTTGCAGATCTGCTGGCGAAGTTTGAAGAAGTCAGCGGCGGCGAGTTTGCGAATGACCGGATGATGTTGTCGTAGAGAATATTTTGAAAATGAAATAATAGTAGAAAACAGGAACGAGGTTTTACGATTGATGTAGAGCCTCGTTTTTTTTCACGTCTTGTTTAAATGTACTATTAAAAAACAGAGCAGATTCTAAAATACTATAAAATCATAGAGAATACCTATTAGCAATATAAGATAGAAATTATCAATGAACCTCTTAAAAAATCCGGAATGGAAGAGAAAGAGGCAGAAGAAAGCCAAAGGACATTCCGTTGCATGCCATAGGGCGAAAGAAATCTTGTAAAGAAAATTGACATAAAAGTGTAAAGATGCTAGTATAATAAATAGAAAAGGTGCTACCGATGACGGTTCGCCTGATATTAATGGGTTATGAATAACCGCTCATATTTGCAGGACGATGGGCGGTTATTCTTCTGCTATCATTGTAATATTTTTTATACTACCACTTCTATGATTTTTTTATTACCCACTTCGATTTCTTTCAATCTCGTTTTTTGGTTCTTATTGAAACTGAAACTCAACAAATATCCCTTTTACAAATGATAGTACTCTAAATATTCAGCCAGTTGTTTTTCGCCTCTTTTGTTGTACTCATCACCTCGCCAGATTTTTAATTCTATCACATACTGTTTTCCTAAATAATCCACGATTATGTCGGTTCGAGTCTGGTCTCGAGTCTGCGCTTCTATATAATAATTTCCTGTACCATTGATGATTGTATATCCATTCTTATCTCTTAGTATACAAAAAAATGTTGAACGACAACTGAAACTGTCATTCAACATTTTTATTTCACATGTACCTTCAAAACTGCACACAAACTTTTCATCTCAAACCTATTACCATTTCCTACCCTGACCTTTTGGTCAAGCCCTCGACCGATTAGTAGCAGTCAGCTCCATGCCTTACGGCACTTCCACCCCTGCCCTATCAACCTCGTCGTCTTCAAGGGGTCTTACTCTTGCGATG
>OGXB01000951.1_pt1 | contig 17577 bp, 13 predicted proteins | sample 1576161 | NCBI WGS metagenome assembly OGXB01 (sample SAMEA3541474, study PRJEB24748) | human gut metagenome | biome: human gut; feature: human-associated habitat; material: faeces | place: China | collected 2012
TCGAAACAAACAAGATAATTCAATGGCTTTACAGTGTGGCATCGTGGGTCTTCCGAACGTCGGCAAATCGACCCTTTTCAACTGCCTGTCCAACGCGAAGGCGCAGGCGGCTAACTTTCCCTTTTGCACCATCGAACCCAACGTGGGCGTAATCACCGTCCCCGACCGGCGGCTCGTCCGGCTGGCCGAGATCGACAAACCCAAGCGGGTGATTCCGACCACCATCGAAATCGTCGATATCGCCGGACTGGTCAAAGGCGCGTCGAAAGGCGAAGGACTGGGCAACAAGTTCCTCGCCAACATCCGCAACACGCACGCCATCATCCACGTACTGCGCTGCTTCGACAACGGCAACATCACCCATGTGGACGGCTCGATCGACCCCGTGCGCGACAAGGGCATCATCGACACCGAGCTGCAGCTCAAGGACCTCGAAACGATCGAAAACCGGCTGGGCAAGACCCAGAAGCAGGCGGCCGTGGGCGGCGACAAGAACGCCAAACGTCAGGTCGAACTGCTGCTGCAATACAAATCGGTGCTGGAGCAGGGCCGCAGCGCCCGCACGGTCGAACTGGAGAAGGAGGACCGCAAACTGGTCGCCGACCTCAACCTGCTGACCGACAAACCGGTGCTGTACGTCTGCAACGTCGATGAGAAAAGCGCCGCCACGGGCAACGCCTACACCGAGGCAGTCCGTGCGGCCATAGCCGACGAAAAAGCCGAAATGCTCATCGTTGCCGCCGCCACCGAAGCCGACATCGCCGAACTGGAGAGCTACGAGGAGCGGCAGATGTTCCTCGAAGACCTCGGTCTCGAAGAGTCGGGCGTCGAACGCCTGATCAAATCGGCCTACAAACTGCTCAACCTCGAAACGTTCTTCACCACCGGCGCCGACGAGTCGCGCGCATGGACCTACGTCCGCGGCATGAAGGCCCCGCAGACGGCCGGCGTCATCCACACCGATTTCGAGAAGGGATTCATCCGCGCCGAAGTGATCAAATACGACGACTACGTGACGCTGGGTTCGGAAAAAGCCTGCCGCGACGCGGGCAAGATCGGCGTCGAAGGCAAGGAGTACGTCGTGCAGGACGGCGACATCATGCACTTCCTGTTCAACGTCTGACCCGAAGAGAGACCAAACACGGAACAATACATAAACAGCATATCATTATGTCCAGACCTGTAAGAGTGCGCTTTGCACCCAGCCCCACGGGGCCGCTCCACATCGGCGGCGTCCGCACGGCCCTCTACAACTACCTTTTCGCCCGTCAGCACGGCGGTGTGATGATCCTCCGCATCGAGGACACCGACTCGCAGCGTTTCGTGCCGGGCGCCGAAGAGTATATCCTCGAATCGCTCAAATGGTGCGGCATCGAGATCGACGAAGGCGTCGGCGCGGGAGGTCCCCACGCCCCCTACCGCCAGAGCGAACGCCGCGAAATCTACCTCAAATACGCCCTCCGGCTGGTCGATGCGGGCTGGGCCTACTACGCTTTCGACACCGCCGAAGAGCTGGACGCCCTGCGCCGCGAAGCCGAGGAGCGCGGCGAAGCGTTCGCCTACAATTATGCCGTGCGCGAAAAGCTGGCCACGTCGCTGACGCTGCCGGCCGACGAAGTGAAGGCCCGCATCGAACGCGGCGACCAGTGGGTGATCCGCTTCCGGATGCCCGAAAACCAGACCGTCGAAATGGACGACCTGATCCGCGGCCATGTAGAGGTGAACACCTCGACGCTCGACGACAAGGTGCTTTACAAATCGGCCGACGCACTGCCCACCTACCACCTCGCCAACATCGTGGACGACTATCTGATGGAAGTCTCGCACGTCATCCGCGGCGAGGAGTGGCTGCCTTCGCTGCCGCTGCACTACCTGCTCTACCGGGCCTTCGGCTGGCAGGAGCGTCAGCCCCGCTTCGCCCACCTGCCCCTGCTCCTCAAACCCACGGGCGGCGGCAAACTCTCGAAGCGCGACGGCGACAAGATGGGCTTCCCCGTATTCCCGCTCTTCTGGACCTCCCCGACGGGCGAAACGGCCCGCGGCTACCGCGAGGACGGCTATTTCCCCGAAGCGTTCATCAACATGCTGGCGCTGCTGGGCTGGAACCCCGGCACCGAGCAGGAGATCTTCTCGATGCAGGAGCTGATCGACAGCTTCTCGCTGGAGCGCGTCTCGAAATCGGGCGCACGCTTCCAGCCCGACAAAGCCAAATGGTTCAACGCCCAGTACATGCACCACAAGAGCGACGCCGAGCTGGCTGCGCTGTTCCAGCCCATCCTGCGCGACCACGGCATCGAAGTCGCGGACGAGGTCGCAGGCCGGGCCGCAGGCATCATGAAGGAGCGCGCCACGTTCATCACCGACCTCTGGGACCTCACGTCGTTCTTCTTCACGGCGCCGGCCGAATACGAGGAGAAACAGACCCGGAAGTACTGGAAGGGCCAAAACCCCGAAATCCTGCGCGAGCTGCGCGGCGTACTGGCCTCGATCGACGACTTCTCGAAAGAGAACACCGAACAAATCGTCCACGGCTGGATCGAAGAGAAGGGATACGGCATGGGGCAGGTGATGAATACGCTGCGGCTGGCGCTCGTAGGCGCGGGCAAAGGTCCCGGCATGTACGACGTCACGGCGTTCATCGGCCGCGAGGAGACCCTGCGCCGCATCGACCATATCCTCGCAACCTTAAAACCCGCAGAATAATGGTACAGATCGAACAACACGTATGGGGCATGACGCCGGAGGGCGAAGCCATCATCCTCTACACGATGCGCAACGACAAGGACTCCGAAGTGAAAATCACGAATTTCGGGGCGGCGATCGTCTCCGTCACGATGCCCGACCGCGAGGGCCGCATGGCCGACGTGGTGCTGGGTTACAAGCATCCCGAAGGCTACTTCTTCGACGGAGCCGCGTCGGGCAAAAGCGTGGGCCGCTGCGCCAACCGCATCGCTTTCGGCCGCATGACCGTCGAGGGAAAGGAGTACGCGCTCGAAGTGAACAACGGCCCCAACCACCTGCACGGCGGCACGAAGAACTTCGCCAACCGCATCTGGGAGAGCCGTGTGGAGACCAACCGCGTGGTCATGTCGCTCCTCTCGGAGGACGGCGACCAGAATTACCCCGGCGAACTGAACGTCGAGGCCGTGTTCGATTTCGACGATGAGAATGCGCTCGAAATAACCTATCTGGCCCGGACGGACAAAACGACGGTGGTGAACCTCACCAACCACGTCTATTTCAACCTCGCGGGCGAAGGCAGCGGGTCGGTCCTCGACCACCAGCTGCGCCTGAACAGCTCGCAGGTGCTCGAAATGAACGACAAGCAGATCCCCACGGGCCGGCTGCTGGACGCAGCGGGCACGCCGCAGGACTTCCGCGAATTCCGTCCGTTCCGCCCCGGCATCGACTCGGAGTTCAACCACATCCGCGATTTCAAGGGATACGACCACCCGTTCGTCATCGACGGCTGGAAGCCCAACATTCTGGGCGAGGTCGGCTGTCTGCGCGAACAGACTTCGGGCCGCTGCGTGACGGTGCTTTCGTCGCAGCCCAGCGTGATGATCTACACCGGCAACTGGCTCGCAGGCGGATGCCCCGAAACCAAGTCGGGCGGCCGTTACAACGACTACGACGGCGTGGCGATCGAATGTCAGAACTACCCCGACGCCGTCAACCACCCCGAATTCCCGTCGCCGCTGCTCAGACCCGGCGAAACCTACTGCCAGAAAATCGTATTCCGGTTCGGGACTTTCGCATAGGCGGCGGAGAACCGCGGCGCAACCAAAACAAACTCCCGGCACCGGCCGGACACGGGCGGATACGGGCGGATACGCTGCTCGGCAATAACGCAGTAACGCGGGCATATGCCCGCGTTACTGCGTTATCCGCGTTACTTACGATCCGACGCGCAGCCGGAAATGACTTAGCGTAAAAAAGCGACTATTGTCCGACGCCCGTAATTGGACGCTCACCGGGCCGAGGGGCGCATACGCGCCGAACAGTTAGCGTAAAAACGGCCGTAAGTTTGTTTTTCATCCGCCGAATGGATAATTTTACGTCTGCAACCTAAAACCAGCCCCATGTCCATCCAGATGAACCAATCGCTGTCGGTAGACTGCGCCGTGTTCGGTTTCAACGGCAAGTCGCTCAAAGTGCTGCTGATCGAGCGGCGCTACTATGCCCCCGACACCCGTCTCGACAAGCTCAAACTGCCGGGCGCCATGATTCTCGACAACGAGACGCTGCCGCAGGCCGCCTACCGTGTGCTCGAAGAGGCCACCGGACTGCGGGACGTATACCTCAAACAGATGGATATATTCTCCGATCCCAACCGGGTGAGCGGCGAGGAGCTGGAATGGATCAACCGCTATCACGGCATACGGACCGAACGCGTGGTGACGGTGGGATATTACGCACTGGTGAAGCTCGACACCCGTACCGTCGCCTACACCACGGCCAAGGGCGCGCAATGGGTCGATGTCGATTCGATCCAGCGGCTGGCGATGGACCACAAGCAGATACTTTCGGCGGCGCTGGCGGTTCTCTGCCGCGAGATGCTGCAATCGCCCGTGGCTTTCGAACTGCTGCCCCGCAAATTCACCATCCGCGCGCTCCAGAACCTCTACAGCGCAGTGCTGGGCATCGAAATCGACAACCGCAACTTCCGCAAGAAGATACTCGCGTCGGGGTTTCTGACCCCGACCGCAGAACGGGAACAGGGCGTAGCCCACAAGCCGGCGCAATATTATACCTTTAATAAAAACGCCTACAAAAAGGCGCTCAAAGCGAAGCTGAAGCTGGGATTCATCAACAACTGGAGGTATTGATCCATAACAACAGATAACATATGAAAAGTTTAGGCATAGACATAGGCTCTTCGTCGGTCAAGGTATCGCTGCTGGACATCGCGTCGGGCGAGTGCGCGGCCTCGTCCGCCAACCCCGCGACCGAAATGCCCATCGGATCGCCGCAGAGCGGCTGGGCCGAGCAGGACCCCGAAATGTGGTGGCATTACGTCTGCGAAGGCATTCGGACCATTGCGGCGCAGGGCTTCGCGATGAGCGACGTGGTGTCGGTGGGCATCACCTACCAGATGCACGGACTGGTCTGTCTCGACAGGCAGGGCCGTCCGCTGCGCCCCTCGATCATCTGGTGCGACTCGCGCGCCGTGGAGATCGGAGCCGAAGCGCTGGAAGGCATCGGGCGGGAGTTCTGTCTCGCGCATACGCTCAACTCACCGGGCAACTTCACTGCGTCGAAACTGGCGTGGGTAAGGCGCAACGAACCCGGCATATTCGCGCAGATATACAAATTCATGCTCCCCGGCGACTACATCGCCTACCGCCTTTCGGGACGCATGTCCACCTCCGTCAGCGGCCTTTCGGAGCAGATACTCTGGGACTTCGAAGAGGAACGGCGGGCCGACTTCGTGGCCGGATGGTACGGCATTCCGCAGGAGACGATCCCCGAAGCCGGCGTCTCGATCGGCACGGAGGCCCGCACGGACGAAGCGGCCGAACGGCTGCTGGGCATCCCCGCAGGTACCCCGATCTCCTACCGCGCCGGGGACCAGCCCAACAACGCCTTTTCGCTCAACGTCATGGAGGCGGGCGAAGTCGCCGCGACGGGCGGCACGAGCGGCGTGGTATACGGCGTCACGGACAAACGCCAAGCCGACCCGCAGTCGCGCGTGAATACCTTCGTCCACGTCAATCACACGGCCAGCAATCCCCGTTACGGCATTCTGCTCTGCATCAACGGCACGGGCATCATGAATTCGTGGATACGCCGCAATGTCACGCAGGAGACGCTCGACTACGCGGAGATGAACCGGCTGGCCGCAAGCGTGCCGGCAGGTTCCGAAGGGCTGTCGGTCGTACCCTTCGGCAACGGAGCCGAACGGATGCTCTGCAACCGCTGCCCCGGAGCCGGAATCATCGGACTGGATCTCAACCGCCACACCACGGCCCACATCCTGCGTGCGACGCAGGAGGGCATCGCCTACTCCTTCCGCTACGGCATCGACATCATGCGCGGGCTGGGAGTGCGCCCCGACGTCATCCGCGCAGGCGCAGCAAACTTGTTCCTCTCGCCGCTTTTCCGGCAAACGCTCTCGACGCTCACGGGCGCCCGCATCGAACTGTTCAATACCGACGGCGCGCTGGGCGCAGCCCGCGGTGCGGCGCTGGGCGCCGGCTACTACAAGACGCGCGGCGAAGCGTTCGCCGCGTTGCGCAGGCTGGAGGTCGTGGAACCCGCCGAAGCTGATAGAGAGACGCTGGAAGAAGGTTACCGGGCATGGGTCCGGGAAGTAGAGAAAAGAATGGAATAACAACCTGAAAATCATTCAATATCATGGCATCAAAACAGTATTTCCCCACCGTGGGACAGATCGAATTCGAAGGCCCGGAGTCGAAGAACCCGATGGCTTTCCGTTACTACGACCCTGAAAAAGTCGTGAAAGGCCGCAAGATGAAGGATTGGTTCCGTTTCTCGATGGCGTGGTGGCACACCCTCTGCGCCGAAGGCGGCGACCAGTTCGGCGGCGGCACCAAAACCTTCCCGTGGAACGAGTCCGCATGTCCGATCGAGCGCGCGAAAGCCAAGATGGACGCGGGTTTCGAATTCATGCGGAAGATCGGCATCGAGTACTATTGTTTCCACGACGTAGACCTCGTGGACGAAGCCGCGACGCCCGAAGAGTACGAAAAGAACCTCCGGGAAATCGTAGCCTACGCCAAGCAGAAACAGGCCGAAACCGGCATCAAACTGTTGTGGGGCACGGCCAACGTCTTCGGCCACGCCCGCTACATGAACGGCGCATCGACCAACCCCGACTTCGACGCCGCGGCCCGCGCCATGCTGCAGATCAAGAACGCCATCGACGCCACGATCGAACTGGGCGGCGAGAACTACGTCTTCTGGGGCGGCCGCGAAGGCTACATGTCGCTGCTCAACACCGACATGAAGCGTGAAAAGGAGCACATGGCCACCATGCTGCGCATGGCCCGCGACTACGCCCGTTCGAAGGGGTTCAAGGGCAACTTCCTGATCGAACCCAAACCGATGGAGCCGATGAAGCACCAGTACGACGCCGACACGGAGACCGTGATCGGATTCCTGCGGGCGCACGGGCTGGACAAGGATTTCAAGGTCAATATCGAGGTCAATCACGCCACGCTGGCCGGCCATACATTCGAGCATGAACTGCAGTGCGCCGTCGATGCCGGCATGCTCGGTTCGATCGACGCCAACCGCGGCGACTACCAGAACGGCTGGGACACCGACCAGTTCCCGATCGACCTCTACGAAATGGTGCAGGCCATGATGGTCATCGTCCGCGGCGGCGGCCTGCAGGGCGGCGGCACGAACTTCGACGCCAAGACCCGCCGCAACTCGACCGACCCCGAAGACATCTTCATCGCCCACATCGCCGCGATGGACGTCATGGCCCGCGCGCTGCTCATCGCCGCCGACATTCTCGACGACTCGCCCTACGAAAAGATGCTTGCCGAACGTTACGCCTCCTACGACTCAGGCGAAGGCCGGCTCTTCGAAGAGGGCAAGCTCACGCTGGAGCAGGTCGCCGACTACGCCCGCCGGCACGAACCCGTCCAGCGCAGCGGCAAACAGGAGCTGTTCGAAGCGATCGTGAACATGTATATCTGACCTTATGACTAAAACCCAAGAAACCGGGAGCCGCGCCTATCTGCTTTCGATCGTGCTGGTGGCCATCATCGGCGGCCTGCTGTTCGGTTACGACACGGCCGTGGTGTCGGGAGCCGAGCAGGCCCTAGACCAGTTCTTCCGCAGTGCGGCGGACTTCACCTACACGCCGTGGATGCACGGCTTCACCGCATCGAGCGCGCTGGTGGGCTGCGTCATCGGCGGTGCACTGTCGGGCCTGCTGGCCTCGCGTCTGGGACGCAAACGCTCGCTCGTCGCGGCGGCCGTGCTCTTCTTCGTCTCGGCCGTCGGCTCGTGGCGGCCCGAAAGCGGCATCCTGCCTTACGGCGAAGCGTCGCTGCCGCTGCTGGCGTCGTTCAACATCTACCGCATTCTGGGCGGTATCGGCGTGGGACTTGCCTCGGCCGTGTGTCCGATGTACATTGCCGAAATCTCGCCCGCGAAGATCCGCGGCACGCTCGTCTCGTGCAACCAGTTCGCCATCATCTTCGGCATGCTGGTCGTCTACTTCGTGAACTATCTGATCCGCAACCAGCTGGGCGACACGGGCGAAGCCATTCAGGCCGCCATGGTCTCCGTCGGCTGGCGCAGGATGTTCCTCAGCGAAGCGTTCCCCGCGGCGACATTTCTGCTACTGATCCTCTTCGTGCCCGAAACCCCGCGTTACCTGACCCTCACCGGCCGCGATCAGAAGGCATTGCAGGTGCTCACGCGCATCAACGGCGCGGCCGAGGCCCGCACGATTCACACCGAAATCCGCCGGACGGTACACGCCAAGACCGAGCGGCTCTTCGCCTACGGCGCAGCGGTGATCCTGATCGGCATCCTGCTCTCGTTTTTCCAGCAGGCCATCGGCATCAACGTCGTGCTCTACTACGCCCCGCGCATCTTCGCCGGAATGGGCGCGTCGGGCGACGCTTCGATGCTCCAGACCGTGGTGATGGGCGTGGTCAATATCCTCTTTACGGTCGTGGCGATCTTCACCGTGGACCGCGTGGGCCGCAAACCGCTGCTCATCGTCGGTTCGGCGGGTATGATGATCGGCATGGCCGCCCTTGCGGCGCTTTCGTTCACCGGGTCGATCGGCATTGCGGCACTGGTCTTCATCATCATCTACACAGCATCGTTCATGATGTCGTGGGGGCCGATCTGCTGGGTGCTGATCTCCGAAATCTTCCCCAACACGATCCGCTCGCAGGCCGTGGCCGTAGCCGTGGCGGCGCAGTGGATCTCGAATTTCCTCGTCTCGGCGACCTTCCCCTCGCTGAGCGCATGGAGCGTCGGCGGCACCTACTGCATCTATGCCCTGATGTCGCTCGCTTCGGCTCTCTTCGTCTGGAAATGGGTGCCCGAAACCAAGGGCAAAACCCTCGAAGAGATGTCGAAACTCTGGCGGAAAAACGGCGACTGAGCCGCGGCAAAAACAGACATTGCCGGCGAACCGGAAGACCGGGCCGGGCGGATTCGTAAATAAAAATTGTCAGCAGTAACGCAGCAACACGGGTATATGTCCCGCGTTACTGCGTTACCCGCTTTACGGAACCGCCGAACCGCCGCCGGGTCGGGTCGGGTCGGATCGCTATTTTTACAAATTCTTCGCATCCCGCTCCCGATTTCCCGAATCTTTTATTACCTTTGCCGTCGATATTTCGAAGGGGTGCCTTACTATCAGGCTGAGATTATACCCATTGAACCGGATACGGGTAATGCCGAAACCGGGATGCATAATCTTTCAACGCATACCCCTTTTCAGTTCATTAACTTTTAAAAGTTCAGACATGAAAAGGTTTCTACTTCCCATCGCGGCCGTCGCGCTCTGCGTCGCCGCAAACACGGCGAGCGCCGAGAATCCGGCAAACGCCGTAATTACCGCTGCGGCCGAAACTCCGGCTGCCGTCTCCCTCACCGCAGGCGTAACGAACGCCGCAACCGCCGCAGACGCGACACGATCCGCAGCGTTTGTCACGGCAGCTGCCGTTCCCCCTGCAAAGACAAGCGAAGCGATCACGGCAGCCGCCGGGCCGGCCCGGCCCGAAGACTCCGTGCGCATGTACCGCCTGCAGGAGATCGAGGTGACCGCCACGCGCGCATCGGGCAGCACGCCGGTCGCCTATACCGACCTTTCGCACGAAGTGATCGCCCGCAACAGCTACGGATTCGACATTCCGTCGGTGCTGGCGCTGACTCCCTCGATGATCGCCACCAACGAAACGGGCATCGGCATCGGCGGCACGTCGATGCGCCTGCGCGGAACCGACGCCACGCGGCTCAACGTCACCATCAACGGCGTCTCGATGAACAACCCCGACTCGCACTCGATGTACTGGTACGACACCCCCGACCTCATCTCGTCGGTCGGCACGATGCAGATCCAGCGCGGCGCGGGCATCTCGACCAACGGCACGGGCGCCTTCGGCGGCGCGGTCAATATGTCCACGGCCCCGCTCGAAACCGAGTTCGGCGGCGACGTCTCGCTCTCGTACGGATCGTACAATACCAACAAACAGGCCGTGCACGTCTCGTCGGGGCTGATGGGCGGCCATTGGACGGTGGACGCACGCCTGACGCGCCTCTCCTCGGACGGCTACATCCGCCGCGGAGGGACCTCCCTCACCTCCTACATGTTCCAAGGCGGCTATTACAACGGCAACACGATGCTCAAGCTGGTTTCGTTCGGCGGCAAGGCCAAGACCAACCTCAGCTACAACGGCGCCACGCGCGACGAGATGCGTCTCAATGGCCGCCGTTACAACAGCAGCGGCATGTACTCCACCTCGGACGCCTACTCCCACCGCATCTGGAACAGCGAGGACGGGGAGTGGCAGCAGGTGAACTTCTACGACGACGAGACCGACAACTACCTGCAGATCAACAACCAGCTGATCCTCAGCCAGCGCTTGGGCGACCGATGGACGCTGAGCGCCACGGCCTTCTACACCTACGGTTACGGCTACTACAAGCAGTATAAGGACAACGCCAAACTCTTCGAATACCTCTTCCCCGACCATTTGGCCTACCAGACCGACGACCAAGGCAATTTCGTGACGGACGGCGACGGCGAACGCATCGCCGTGCGCAGGGACCTGATCCGCGAAAAACTCATGCGCAACCACTTGGGCGGCCTGAACGCCGCGGCGGCCTACGCTGCGAACAACCTCGATCTCGCCTTCGGCGGCTCGTGGAGCTACTACAGCTGTCCCCATTGGGGCGAGCTGGACTGGATGCAGGAGACCGATCCCGCCGACTACCGCAGCAAACGCTGGTACGACAACGACGTGGACAAGCAGGACGCCAACCTCTTCGCACGCGCCAACTGGACCGTGGCCCGCGGACTGAACCTCTTCGCCGACATGCAGTACCGCTACGTTCACTACAAGGCATGGGGCGTGAACGACAACTACGACGAAGCGAGCGGGGGCATGCAGCCCATCGACGTGGACGAGACATACCACTTCTTCAATCCCCGCGCCGGCGTCAGCTACACGCTCGGCAAACGCCACAACTTCTATTTCTCGTTCGCCGTGGCGCAGAAGGAGCCGACGCGCAGCGACTTCACGGACCGCTACATGTTCTCCGGCGACGACTCGTACCCCTCCTCCGAGAAGCTCTACGACTACGAACTGGGCTATGACTACTCGTCGCCCCGGTTCAGTGCGGGCGTGAACCTCTACTACATGAAGTACAAGGACCAGCTGGTGCATACGGGCATGGTCAACGACAGCTCCGACGCGCTGAACGTCAACGTGCCCGACAGCTACCGCCGCGGCATCGAGCTGACGGCTTCGTGGCGCGTGACCGGATGGTTCACCGCCGGCGCCAACGCCACCTTCAGCCAGAACCGGATCGAGAACTATGTGGACGCACTCTCGAACAGCCCCACCTACGGGCAGAATCTGGGCGAGCGGACCATCTCCTACTCGCCGTCGGCCATGGGGTCGCTGTTTCTGGACTTCCATTACCGGGGCTTCGAAGCCGTGCTGCACACGCAGGCCGTAGGCAAACAGTACTTCACCAATGACGAGAACGAGACACTCTCGCTCGACCGCTACTGCGTCACCAACCTCAATCTGGGCTACACGTTCCGCACCCGCGCCGCCCGAAGCGTGCGGCTGGGCCTGCAGATCAACAACCTCTTCAACGCCGAGTACGAAAGCAACGGCTACGGCTATTCGTACATGGACACGTGGAGCGACCCGACGCCCCGGCGCATCGACATGGCCTACTACTTCGCGCAGGCGCCCCTGAACGTGCTGGCCAACGTCACGGTAAAGTTCTGACGGGCAAATTCCGTCCCCCCCCGGAACCCGATCCGGAGGGACGCAACGCAGATAAAACGATGGATTGGAAACTTATCCTGCAGATCGCCGGCGTGGTGCTGGGGCTGCTCTATCTCTGGCTCGAATACCGCGCCGACATCCGGCTGTGGATCGTGGGACTCGTCATGCCGCTGGTCCACGGCGCGCTCTACTACAAGGCGGGGTTGTACGCCGACTGCTCGATGCAGGTCTACTACGTACTGGCAGGACTCTACGGCTGGCTCGTATGGCGCAACGCCCCGCACAAAAAGGCCAAAACGGCCCGGAACGCGGCAGCGGCAGGACCGACCGATCAAACGGCCGGAAGCGAAGCACTCGCAGGGGGACACAACAGCCAACCGGACCAGAACACAACGGCGGGACATAGCGACCAAACGGCCTGCAATGCAGGACCCGAAGCGGCCCAAACAGTCCGGAGCGCAGAACCCGCCGCCGTCCGGATCGGGCATACGCCCCTGCGCTATGCAGCAGGACTGATCGCAGTCTACGCCGCGGCGCACGCCGGAATCTATTTCCTGCTCTCCCGGTTCACCAACAGCACCGTGCCCTTCTGGGACGCGATGACCACGGCGGCGAGCATCGTGGCGATGTGGATGCTCTCGCGCAAATACATCGAACAGTGGCTCGTCTGGCTGGCCGTCGATCTGATAACGATCGGGTTGTATCTCTACAAGGGAATCCCCCTCACCGCGGGACTCTACGCCCTCTACTCGGCGCTGGCCGTGGCCGGATACCTGCGCTGGCGCAAGCTCGCGGCACAAGAAACGACCGGCGCCGCAAAGTAACGCAGGCGAAGAATCACTACGGCGCAAGGCGCCGCCGACGCTGAGCAACACGACGCGAGTGAGACACAGCAGAGCAGCACAACGCGGAACGGCGCCGGCACTGGGCCGCCGAAACTCAGCGACCATTACGAATAACGCAGTAACGCAGGGTACGCCCCACGTTGCTGCGTTTTCGTATCCGGTTCTGTTCCGCAGAAAAGGACAACACCCCAAAGTTTCGGAGTCCATTCCCGGCAAAAAGCGAGGTCCGCAACGGAAAGCCCCCGCATAAGCAGTCCAATCCCAGCCCTCCGCCATAAATCGTCCCACTCCGGTCTCTCTCCCGCATCAACGGTTTCAAGCATAACAGCGGCTCACGCCCGCAAACAGCGAGGTCCGCTCCGGGAAGCCGTCTCCGCGTCCCTATTCCGGCAGGCCGTGCTCCCCGACATAGGCGAGGATCTCCTCGCGCAGTGCTTTGGGCGTCACGCTGCACCGCAGCACCAGCAGGTAGGAGTTGCGAATCTGCTCGCGGATAAAGCCGTCGGGCAGGTCGCCCGTGGTGCGGACGGCGTTCCAGTGGCGTTTGTTGAAGTGCCACGCCGCACTCACCTCGTCATACTGCTCGCGCAGCAGCACGGCTTCGGCCGGATCGCATTTCACGGCGACCCATTCGAATTCGGCCATGTCGGCGCAGGCGAACATCTTGCCCCCGACCTTGTAGACAAGGGTCGTTTCGTCGAAGGGCGTGCTCTCTTCGGCCATCGGCAGCGACAGACAGTAGTCGCGGAAAGTCAGTACATCCATAATCGATCGTTTTTTCGTTCCGGTCCGGCACAATTCCGTCGCTGCGGCGCATTTCCACGGCCGGCCGGAATTACTCGCCACCCAAAGATATATAATTTTTGGCACACGTATTGCGTCCTGCTCCCAAGTAAAACCAAAATCAAGGAAACGATGAAAAAAATTCTCCTCTGTATCTGCCTGCTGTCGACATTCGCAGCGGGTCTGATCGGCTGCTCGCAGCAGCGGCAATGGAATCACGAACAGCGCAAAGCGATGCGCGAAGCCCTGCGCAGCTACCGTCAGATGGTCTATCTCGACGACCTTTCGGACGATGAATTCGTACTCTTTACCGACGAGGTGGCCGGTGATCTGGAAGGGGCCTACCCCGTCTATACGACCTTCGTCGAAATGCCGGGCGTGACCGACACGGTCGACATGGTCGTCGTCACGACCATCGTGGACGAACTGAACGCCGACGCGCACAACATGCGCCATATCTATCCGTACAACTATCTGGTGGCGCAGGGCGTGCTTCCCGCCGGGCTGGACCACCAGCAGCAGAAGGCTTTCTACAACTGCTTCGCAGGCAAGGTGAACGCGGCCTACAGCACCATGTCGCAGTTCTTCAACGCCATACTGGCCGACACGACCGACATGTCGCAGATTCGTCAGATGGAGGCCGGATGCGCCAACGACCTCTTCGACTGGGTGATTACCGAAGTGGAGGTGACCGAGACCGCCGACTGACAGAACCGGGAGCCGCATAACCGGGACAACCGGAATCGCACGGCAAACGACGCGCAGCCGCACGGTCCGCGCACAAAAAAGGCAGGCTTTTGCAAAAGCCTGCCTTTTTTGTTTCAGATTCTCATCGGTTCACATACCCGATCGACGAACAACCCGATAACGGAACGTCAAAAAACAGCAGCGACGAATTCACAGCATTATTCAACAGGAAGATTGTGCTGTTTCAAAAACGAGAGTTTATCCCAATACCCTCTCTGAAAGACGATTTTATCGTTTTTCACATGAAAAAATCCACATCCGCGAAGTCCGAGCTGATCTTTCCATTCCATTATCGCCCATTCTCCATCTTCAAAAATATTCTCTACGATACAAACCATTTCAGCCGTTGCAAATTCATTTGCAAACATTTCATGGATCGCCGTTTTTCCTACCACCGGTTTATTCGCAACCTGATGGTTTACCGCATCTTCGGCATACAGCTCCGTAAGACGGACCGCATCGGCGGCATTAAAGCGGTCTATCCACTTTTCCAAAACTTCTTTAGGCGTCATAATCATGCTTGATTTATAGTTCGGATTTACCTTCTGAGCGGCTTCCGAGTGTTACACATCGTTTTTAAAAAGACTAACGTATTATTTTCCGCTTCTTCCCGGAAACGCCGCCTGACACGACCGCTTGCCGCACGCCGTTTTCCGGCGCAGATTCCGGCCGCGGCCGCTACTTGCCCTCGCACGGGCACTCGCCGCGCTCCTGCCGGTCCGTGCACATGTCGCACTTGTACGTCTTGCTCTCCTGCTCGTCGTAGCACGGCGCATGGTACGGGCACGCCTCGATGCACGTCTTGCAGCCGATGCACAGGTCGTGGTTCTGCTGCACGATGCCGTTCTCCAGCTTCGTGTAGGCCTGCACGGGGCAGTTCGCCACGCACGCGGGCTCGTCGCAGGGGTTGCACGACAGGGACAAAAACGACAGCGCCCGCGGGTCGTCCTGCTTGATCTCCGTGACATGGCGCAGCAGCACGCCCTGGTCAAGCTGCTTCTCGCTCTTGCAGGCGATGGAGCATGTCTTGCATCCGTAGCAGTTCTTGTTGTTCATCCAGAATCCGAGCGCCATGGCTTACGCCTCCTTCTTCACGTCGACGAGGGTCTGGTTGCAGCAGTGGGTGCCGCCGAGCGTCTTCCACTTGTCGTTGGTGACGTAGCTCGACGAGCCGCCCTGCTGCTCCCACCAGCCGTTCTGCAAGCCCACCACGCCGGCCTTGATGCGGTCGTTCACCTCGGCCACGCCGCGATGCTCGCCGCGGTCGTTGAACACGACCACCGCGTCCCCGTCGGCGATGCCGCGCGCCTCGGCGTCGTCGGGGTGCAGGCGCACCACCGGGTCGGGCATGAACTGGTTGAGCCACGGCAGATCGCGCAGCTTCGAGTGGGTGTAGTACGGCACGCGCGAGCCGCTGTTCAGCACCAGCGAGTAGTCCTTCGCCTCGTCGGGCGTGCTCACCGGGCTATGCACCGGCTCCTCGTACACCGGCAGCCCCTCGAAGCCGTACTGCTTCAGAATCTCGCTCACCAGCTCGATCTTGCCCGTCGGCGTGTTGAAGCCGGGCTGGCCGTCCTTGCGCAGGCCGCCGGTCTCGTACTTCTTCTCGTCCTTCGAGCCGCCCGGCACCTCGTAACCCTCGGGATGCTCCCGCAGCAGCTCCAGCGAGATGTCGATGCCCGCACCCCGGTACATATCGTCGAGCGCCGCCTCCACGCTGCCGCCGTAGCACTCCTCCTCGAAGCCCAGCGCGCAGCCGATCTCCAGGATGATCTGCCAATCCTCGCGGCACTGGCCCATCGGCTTCACCACCGGGTCGCGATGGAAGATCTTGCGGCCGAAGATGGCTGGCGGGGCCATGCGCTCGTAGCACATGGCGGCCGGCAGCAGCATGTCCACCAGGTCGTGCGTCCAAGGACGCATATAGTAGTCGATGGCCACGGTGAACTCCATGTCCTTAATGGCCCTCTGGTACTCAGGCGTCTGCGGCCACATCATGGAGTTCACGCCCAGCAGCACGCCGGCGCGGATCTTGCCGTCGGCCACCAGCTCGGGCAGGTGCGCGGTCTGGATCATCTTGAAATAGTGCGCCCACACCGGGAAGTCATCCTTGTCGTAGCGGATATCCTGCAGGCCCTTCTCGGCGTACATGTCCTCGAGTCGAAACGCCGCAGTGGACGCCGAGTAATCGAACGGCAGCCCCGGCCCCATGGCCAGGCCGCCCGCCACGTCCAAATCGCCCGTCAGCGCGATGATCGAGTACACCGCGCGCTGGAAGTTGCCCACGTTGGTGGCGTGGCACGCGCCGGCCGAGCTGGACACCAGCGTCGCGGGCGCGTTCTCGCAGATGATGCGCACGGCCTCCTCGAGCTTCGCAGCGGGAACCCAGGTGATCTCCTCCACGCGCTCGGGCGTGAACTCCTGCACGTAACCGGACAGCTCGTCGAAGCCGTGCGTCCACTTCTCCACGAAGTCCTTGTCGTACAGACCGTCGCGCAGCATGACGTGGATGAACCCGAGCGCAAGCGCGCCGTCGGTGCCGGGGCGCAGCTGCAGATGCACGTCGGCCAAGCCGGTCACCGTGGGCGTGATGCGCGGGTCGACGACGACGAACTTGCAGCCGCGCTCCTTCTGGTCCATGAGCTTCGCGTGGCGGTTCGGCTGCGACCAGGCCGCGTTGAGGCTCCAGATCATGCAGCTGCCCGTGTCGTCGCTGGGGTCGGAGCCCGACGAGCTCTGCCCGCGGCCGTACACGAGCTGGGAGGTGATGTTCGTGGCCGTCGAGCACAGCGAGCTTTCGAGGCCGTACGTGGAGCTGCCGAACAGCGTGGCCACGCGCTGGATGGGCGGGCGCGGCTCCTTCGGGTCGCCGCAGTAGAACATCACGGCGTCGGGGCCGTCCTCCTCCTTGACGCGGTTGAACTCGCTGACGATGGCGTCGTAGGCTTCGTCCCAGGTGATGGGCTCCCACTGCGACTGCCCCGTGCCCTTGGGGTTCGTGCGGCGCAGCGGCGTTTGCAGGCGCTTGGGATCGTAGAGCTCCTGGATGCTGGCGAGGCCCTTCGCGCACAGCGGCGTGGTGGGATGGGGCGTGCGCGACTCGACGCGCACGATCTTGCCGTCCTGCACGTAGGCGGTCATGCCGCACTTGGGCACCTGGTTGCACATGTCGTGCTTTACTTTATGGTCTATAACATGTCTGGAAGCCAGTTCTTTCTTTATGTCATCTAAAGATA
>OGXB01000963.1_pt1 | contig 17342 bp, 11 predicted proteins | sample 1576161 | NCBI WGS metagenome assembly OGXB01 (sample SAMEA3541474, study PRJEB24748) | human gut metagenome | biome: human gut; feature: human-associated habitat; material: faeces | place: China | collected 2012
AATATAGTTCGTGAATAAACTCCCAAATCTTTAGCTAATTGTTTTAGTTCTTCCACTGATCCTGTTCGGCGTGCTCGACCTGCCGCGCAGCTTCCCGGTTCTGGCCGGGCTGTATCTGGTGGCGCTGCTCAGCGCATCACGCTTTTCCTATCGTCTCATCCGCACGATCCTGCACCGCTCCGGCAGCGAGAAGCGCAAGAAGCGCACGATGCTCATCGGTGCAGGCAGCGCCGGCATGCTCGTGCTGCGGGAATTCCAGACGAGCGAAAATTCCCAGAACAACGTGGTGTGCGTCATCGACGACGACCGCGACAAGCTCGGCAAGTACATTCGCAACGTCAAGATCGCCGGAACGCGGGACGACATTGTCGCACTGGCACAGTCCCGCCGCATCGAAGAGATCGTGCTGGCCATTCCGACGGCAGCCGTGCGCGAACGGCGAAATATTCTGCAGCTTTGCCAAAAGACAGGCTGCCGCCTGAAGATCCTGCCGGGCATTTATCAGCTGGCAAACGGCGAGGTCAACATCCAGAAGATCCGCAATGTGGACGTGCAGGACCTGCTCGGCCGTGACTGCGTGAAGGTCGACCTCTCCCAGATCGCGGGCTACCTGTCCGGCAAGACGATCCTCGTCACGGGCGGCGGCGGTTCCATCGGCAGTGAGCTCTGCCGCCAGATCGCGCGTCATACGCCGAAGCGCCTTGTGCTGCTGGATATCTATGAAAACAACGCCTATGCCATCGAGCAGGAGCTGCACCGCACACACCCGGAGCTGGACCTTGCTGTGTGCATCGGCTCCGTGCGCGACGAAATGCGGGTCAGCTCCCTGTTTGCGCAGTACCGGCCGGACATCGTGTTCCACGCTGCGGCGCACAAGCATGTGCCGCTGATGGAGGGAAGCCCGAACGAGGCCATTAAAAATAACGTATTCGGAACGCTCCATGTGGCGCAGGCCGCGGACCGCTACGGCACGGAGACCTTCGTGCTCATCTCAACGGACAAGGCCGTGAACCCGACGAACGTCATGGGTGCGAGCAAGCGCGTCTGTGAGATGATCGTGCAGACCATGGCGGAGCGCTCCAAAACCACCTTCGCGGCGGTTCGCATCGGCAATGTGCTTGGCTCCAACGGCTCCGTGATCCCGCTGTTCAAGCGGCAGATCGAAAACGGCGGGCCGGGCACCATTACGGACAAGCGGATCATCCGCTATTTTATGACGATCCCTGAGGCGGTATCCCTCGTGCTGCAGGCGGGCGCTTATGCCGGCCGCGGCGAGATTTTCGTGCTGGATATGGGCGAGCCGGTCCGCATTGACGATCTGGCCCGCAACCTCATCCGTCTTTCCGGCTTTGAGCCGGACGTGGATATCGAGGTCCGCTATACCGGCCTGCGCCCCGGTGAGAAGCTCTATGAAGAGATGCTCATGCAGGAAGAGGGGCTTCGCTCCACGCCGAACCATCTGATCCATATCGGCCGTCCGCTGGACATCGACGTACCGGCCTTTGAACGGCAGCTCTCGGCGCTGGCAGCGGCCTGCCGGGAAAATTCACCCGCGATCCGGACGCTGCTGGCGCAGGTCGTGCCGACCTATCACCCGGAGGCAGGCGGAAGACCGGCCGCGAACGTGTCATAAGTGCCGGGAGGTAACACAACGGTACGAGCGCCGGGATACCCCGGCTTGCATATCATATTCAACATCATAGGGAGGACATTCGGATGAAAGGTATCATTCTCGCCGGCGGCAAGGGCCGCCGCCTGTACCCCATGACCCGCGCCGTTTCCAAACCCCTGATCCCGATCTATGACAAGCCGATGGTCTATTATCCGCTGAGCGTGCTGTTGATGGCAGGCATCCGCGACATCATGCTCATCACGGCTCCGGCGGACTGCGAGTCCTACCGCCGCCTGCTGGGAGACGGGTCTCAGTTTGGCATCCATGTGGAATACGGCGTGCAGCCGGTCGCCCGCGGCATTGCGGACGCTTTCCTCATCGCCGAGGAATTCATCGGCGGCGCGCCGTGCTGCCTTGTGCTGGGCGACAACATGTTTCACGGCGCGCAGCTCGAGCAGCTGCTCCGTGCCGCCGCTGTCCGGACGGAGGGCGCGACGGTCTTCGGCTATCCCGTGAAGAATCCGAGTGCCTACGGCGTCGTGGAATTCGACGCACAGGGTCAGGTCCTTTCCATCGAGGAAAAGCCGGAAAAGCCCAAGTCCCGCTATGCCGTCCCTGGCCTGTATTTCTATGACGGCGAAAAGGGCATCTTTCGGCTAACCGGTCTTCGTCATCGTGTCCGCCCGCGGCGAGCTGGAGATCACGGCCCTCAACGAGCTGTATCTGCAGCAGGGGAGGCTCCATGTGGAGCTGATGGCCCGCGGCATGGCCTGGCTCGACACCGGCACGCCCGAGGGCATGCTCAATGCCGCGCAGTATGTAGAGGCCGTGCAGTCCCGGCAGGGACTTTATATTGCCTGTCCCGAGGAGATCGCCTGGGAGCAGGGATTCATGTCAGATGAGGAGGTCGCAGCACGGGGGCAGGAGCTCCGCATGACGGAGTATGGCCAGTATCTGCTGAGTCTCGTCAAGTAAGGAAGCTTTATGACAGAAAAGTTGGAACGTATTTTGCCCACCGTACAGAAGCCTGCGCGCTATGTGGGCGGGGAATATGGACAGACAATGAAGGACAAGCGCAGCGTTGAGCTGCGCGTTGCCTTCTGCTTTCCGGATACCTATGAGATCGGCATGTCTAATCTCGGCATGCGCATCCTCTATGCGGTCATGAACCGCATGGAGGGCGTGTGGTGTGAGCGCGTCTTTGCCCCGTGGGGTGATATGGAGGATGCCATGCGCGCAAACGGCCTGCCGCTGTATGCGCTTGAGAGCGGCGACCCGGTGTCGGAATTTGACCTCATTGCCTTCACCATCGGCTATGAGATGAGCTATACAAATGTGCTCAATATGCTGCGCCTGTCCGGCGTGCCGCTGCATGCGGCCGACCGCACGGGGTTGGAGCATATGGTCTTTGCGGGCGGCGCATGCGTGTATAACCCGGAGCCGTTGGCGGATTTCATCGATTTCTTCTCCGTCGGCGAGGGCGAGGAGAGCACGCCGGAAATTCTGGAGCTCTATCGCCGCGCCAAACGCGAGGGCTGGAGCAGATCGGAATTTCTCCGCGCCGTGGCGCAGATCGAGGGCGTCTATGTGCCGTCACTGTACCGCCACGAGTGGAACGAGGACGGCACGCTGGCCTCGGTCACCCCGCTGGACGGCGCGCCTGCGCGCGTGACAAAGCGCATCGTGCAGGATCTGGACACCGCGCTCTATCCGACGGACGGCATCGTCCCGAATACGGAGATCGTCCATGACCGCTCAAATCTCGAGGTCATGCGCGGCTGCATCCGCGGCTGCCGCTTCTGCCAAGCGGGCTATACCTACCGCCCGGTGCGGCCCCGCTCGCCCGAGACGCTGCGCCGTCAGGCCATTGAGTCTCTGGAAAATTCCGGCTGCCATGAGATCACGCTTTCCAGCCTTTCAACTTCCGACTACCGCGGCCTGCCAGAGCTGGCAGATGCCATGCTCGATTACTGCGCGCCGCGCAAGATCAATCTCTCGCTGCCGTCGCTGCGCGCGGACAATTTTTCCCGCGATCTCATGCTGCGGCTGCAGCAGGTGCGCAAGAGCGGCCTGACGTTCGCGCCGGAGGCCGGTACGCAGCGCCTGCGCGACGCCATCAATAAGAATGTCACGGAGCAGGAGATCCTCGATACCTGCGCCATCGCCTTTGAGGGCGGCTGGAACAATGTGAAGCTCTACTTCATGCTCGGCCTGCCCACGGAAACGGACGAGGATGTGCTCGGCATCGCAAAGCTCGTCTATGAGATCCTGAAGACGTGGCGCGAGCACGCCAGCAACAAAAAGCGCGGCGTGCGCATCCATGTGGCAACGGCCTTCTTTGTTCCGAAGTCATTTCCATTCCGGCATTCAGGTCAAGGTTGATTCGGTTCAGTTTTTCGTTCGGGAATACGCCTTTGTTGTTTGAACTACCAAAAGAAGCGCGGAAATGTGATTTGTCTGTAACGTTACTTACAGATACATTGTGGTTCTGTGCGAAGCCGGTATCAAAATAATCTTTCAGTTTGTTTCCGTATTTGGAGAAAGCATATGTGTCGCCGTTCCAGGCTTTCTGCATGCTTCCGTCCAATACCGGTCCCCAGCTTGAGGAGTCTGTCGGATCATATTTCGCGTAATATTGAGACAGCGGATTCTTGTTCTCATCCTGGGTCACAATGTGTCCCTGTCCATAGCGATCCTGCATCTCGAGGGTTTCGGCTACTTGACTCCAAGTGAAGTTACCGCTATAGCGCACTCCGAAACCGTCTTTCTTGCTACCTTTCTTAGTAGTAACTAAGATAACACCGTTACCGGCACGTGAACCGTAAAGAGCGGCGGCATTCGGACCTTTCAGTACAGAAATCGATTCGATGTCTTCGGGGTTGATATCGACGGAAGAACCACCGCGGTCAACACCGCCGTAGTAAGTAGCATCCGAGTTATTGTTATCGCTAAACGGCACACCGTCTACAATCCAGAGTGGTTGGTTGTTGTCAGCCAGAGAAGAGTTACCACGAATCGTGATCTTGGTAGAACCGCCAAGACCTGTACCGGCCGTGTTCATTTGCAGACCGGCTACTTTACCTTGCAATGCACTGGTAACCGAAGGGTCTCCGGTCTGGTTCAGTTGGTCACCTTTGATTTCCTGTACGGCGTATCCCAACATTTTCTTTTCACGTTTGATACCTAAAGCTGTCACAACCACTTCACTGATCATCTGGGTATCTTCACTCATGGTTACGTTCAGGATGCTTTCCTTTGCAGGCAGTACTTGTTGTTTGTATCCGATATAGGAGAATACGATTTCAGCTTTCGGATCGTTGACCGTCAGGGTGTATTTACCTTCCAAATCGGTAATGGCTCCTGTGCTGGTACCTTTTACGGATACGTTTACACCGATCAGTGCTTCGCCGTTGGCATCTACAACCGTACCGCTGACCTGCCGTTTGATCGGGGTTTGTGCCGGATCCTGCTGTTTGGCAGCCTGAGACAGATAAACAATGTTATCTTCGATTTTGTATGTCAGGTTTTTGCCTTTAAGTGCAGTGTTCAGCAGTTGTTCCAGACTTACATTCTTTACTTCCAGATTCTCAATCGGCATGTTCGACGATTGATCGTCATAAAAGAATTGATACTTAGATTGGGATTGCACTGTCTTGATCACTTGCCCCAATGTAGTGCGGGGAGTCGAAAATGTGAATTGTGCGAATGACCACTGAATAGGAGCAGCAGCCAAAAGAATAACCAGCGATGCTTTGAGCAGCTTGGGTCTTTGAAACAGAGTTTTGTTTTTCATTGACTATAATTAAATTAATTAGTTAACTTTAAAAACATACAAGGTTTAAGCATGGTATTTATAATATAAATCAAGTGGCTTTTGTGCCCTTGATGTTAATAAAACAAGTATCCCGAAAGAAACACTTACTTCAGTTGCTGACTTTTTTGAGATTTATTTAGGAGGGACTTTCGAAGGGGGCTTTTCTCCCCTTTATTATGGGATGGGGGCGACTCAGTTTAATGAGTAGGAGGATATTCAGCCTAATGAGTAGGGGCATTCCCATTGGGTTGAGTCGATCCACCATTTAAATGGAGGTGGATCGACTGCCTCTAAGACAAGTGGAGTTGCTTATTTCTCTTTTGAGAATGAATACGGAGCGTCTTCTTCGCTAATACCTCTGTTGAGATTAGGCTGTGATCCCATCTTGAACTCAAGGATTCCACCTTTCAGCAAATCGTCGTGCTTCAAATAGTTCCGTGATGATTCCTTTCCATTCATACGGAGCGATTCAATGTACAGGTTTTCTTTACTGTTGTCCGGTGCATCTATCACGAGATTATTGCCGTTCTCAAAATGCAGAGTTGCCTTCTTGAAAAGGGGAGCTCCTAAGACATACTCGTCTGTACCCGGACATACGGGATAAAATCCGAGTGCGGAGAATACGTACCAGGCAGACGTCTGCCCGTTGTCCTCGTCACCGCAATAGCCGTCAGGTCCCGGAGTATACATGCGGTCCATCACCTGACGAAGCCAGTATTGTGCTTTCCAAGGTTGTCCGGCATAGTTATACAGGTAAATCATGTGTTGTATCGGTTGGTTGCCATGCGCATAGTTGCCCATATTCATCACTGTCATTTCACGAATCTCATGAATCACTTGTCCGTAATAACTGTCATCGAACACCGGCGGAACGGCAAATACGGAATCGAGCATTGTGATAAACATCTTTTTACCTCCCATCAGATCGATCAGGCCTTGCGGGTCATGAAATACCGACCAGGAATAATGCCAACTGTTGCCTTCTGTAAAAGCATCACCCCATTTCAGCGGAGAGAACGGTGACTGGAACTGTCCGTTTTCATTGCGGCCACGCATCAGTTTGCTTTTTTTGTCGAATACATTCCGGTAATTCATGGCACGTTTGGCAAACTGTTCGATTTCTTTTTGGGGGCGGTTCAATGCTTTACCCAATTGATAGATACACCAGTCATCATAGGCATACTCCAATGTACGGGCGGTGTTCTCATTGATTTTCACATCATAAGGGACATACCCCAGTTTGTTGTAATATTGATAGCCCAGACGTCCGGTAGAAGAGACCTCCGGATGCACGTTTTTCGTACCGTGAATCAATCCCTCGTACAGGGTCTTCACATCATCTACCTTCACTCCTTTCAGATAAGCATCTGCCAGTACTGATGCCGAATTATTGCCAACCATGCAGCCTCTATGTCCGGGACTTGCCCATTCCGGGAAGAAGCCGCTTTCTTTGTACGTGTTGATGAGTCCCTCCTGTATCTCTTTGTTTACCGAAGGATACATCAGGTTCAGGAATGGGAACAAGCAACGGAATGTATCCCAAAATCCGGTATCGGTGTACATATATCCGGGAAGCACCTGACCGTTGTAGGGACTATAATGAATCGGTTGACCGTCCGCTGTCAGTTCATAGAATTTACGGGGAAACAGGAGAGAACGGTAAAGACAGGAGTAGAATGTACGGTACTGATCCAGATTGCCGCCTTCTACTTCTATTTTGCCCAATACATGATTCCAGGCATCATTCCCTTTCTGTACCAGTTGTTCAAAGGAGTCGTTGCCTAACTCTTGCAGATTCTGAGTCGCTTGTTCGAAACTGATGAACGAAGAGGCTATGCGGGCATGTACGATTTCGCCTTTCCGGGTGCGGAAACCGATGACAGCTCCGGTATGATCGGCTTTCTGTTCCAGACTGCCTTCTTCCAGTTTTTTATCAGCGAAAGTGCCTTTGTAAGAGAAAGGCTTATCGAACTCGATGACAAAGTAATTTTTGAAGTTCTCGGGTACTCCGCCACTGTTACGGGTGGTATAGCCGATGATTTTATTTTCTTCCGGAATTACTTTTACGTAAGAACCCTTGTCGAAAGCATCTACAACAACGTACGAATGCTCGTTTTCGGGAAAAGTGAAGCGGAACAGGACTGCACGCTCCGTCGGGGTCATTTCGGTCACGACATCATGTTCGGCCAAGTATACTTTATAATAGGCCGGAGTGGCAACCTCGCCTTTGTGACTGAACCAACTGGCACGTTTTTCTTCGTCAAACTCCGGTTTGCCTGTTATGGGCATGATGGAGAACTGTCCGTAATCGTTGATCCAAGGACTGGGTTGATGGGTTTGTTTGAATCCCTTGATTTTGTTGGCTGTGTACGTATATTGCCATCCGTCTCCCATCTTACCGGTTTGTGGTGTCCAGAAATTCATTCCCCACGGGCGGGCAATGGCGGGATAGGTGTTCCCGGTTGATAACTCGAAAGAGGACTGTGTTCCCATCAAGGGGTTAACATATTGGGTCCAGTCTTTGGCCTTAGCCATCAATGAGCAAGCTACAAGGCAAGCGGTCAAAAGAATTTTTTTCATGGTGTGAATAAGAGGTCTCGGAGACGTGTCAAATCTTGCCACAGAAGACACAGAGCAAAAGCAAAGTCATGGATGATTCATATGAACACTCCGTGCGACCCTGTGGTGAAAAGGCTTTTGATATAGCTCCGGACCTTTTTTATTAAATGAATATTATGTAATTTCTATCTACTATGATTACATGGGGCTGTGTTAAAACTCTTTTTACCACGGAGTAACACAGAGTATCGCAGAGCTTTTTGCTAATAATCAGTAACTTAAATCACCTCTGTGCTACTCTGTGTCCTCTGTGGTGAGTTTTGACACACCCTCTCTGTTCCCTCTTCCTGAGAGAGATTAGGGTTGCGGTCGCCGATCTGTCATCTCAATTTCCAGTGTACTTCCCGCCACAATGTCATCATGTGTGAAGAAAGGCTTTTCCAGCGGTTCCCCGTTCAGCTTCATGCTTTTGATATACTTATTCTTTTTAGAGTTATTCTTGGCTATTACTATAAATTTCTTTCCATCAGGCAGATTGACCACAGCTTTGTCAAATGCAGGGCGTCCTATGGAATAAACCGGTTTACCGGGACATACCTGATAGAATCCCATGGAGTTCAGTACATACCAAGCGGACATTTGGCCGCAATCTTCATTACCCGATAGTCCGTCTACGGTATTGGCATATTGACTGCGGTATACACTGTCTACCAATTCCTGAGTTCGCCATGGGCGGTTCACGTAGTTGTACATGTGAATCACGTGATGGCTTGGTTCATTTCCATGTGCATATTGGCCGATCAGTCCGCTGATATCCGAAGAGATCGTTTCGCCCTCCAGTGAGGAGTCGGCGGTAAACAGAGAATCCAGTTTGCCGACAAAGGCATCTTCACCTCCCATCAGTTTCACCAAACCTTCGATATCGTGGGGGACAAACCAGGTCCACTGCCAGGCAGTTCCTTCGCAATAGTCGTCGTTGCGGTGAGTAGATGAACGTGGGTTGAACGGAGTGCGCCATTCCCCCTTACTGTCCAGTCCCCGCATAAAACGGGTTTCCGGGTCGAAGTAGAATTCATAAGCTTTCGCAAAGCGGGCATATTTATCCCGGGTGTCATAGTCATTCAGTGCATCGGCAAAGATTGAAATGCACCAGTCATCATAAGCATATTCTAATGCTTTGGCAACCGATTCGTTTTCGCGGTCGCATGGCACGTAACCGATCGAGTTTTTATAATATTTTGCTTTCGGCATCAAGTGAGGCAGCACCAGGGCAGGACATTTGATTCCTGTCGTATCATATTCAGCCGCACGTACACACGCACGATAAGCCTCCTGAATATCGAAGTTGCGGTCACCTTTCATATACGCATCTACAATAACAGGAACAGCATGGTAGCCAATCATTGTACCGGTATAATTGGAAGCCATGTCCCACATCGGGAAAATCCCACCTTCCTGTTGCTTTTTGATCAGAGAACGTATAAAGTCATTGTTCAGGTCCGGATCGATAATGGTCATCAACGGATGAAGTGCACGGAAAGTATCCCACAGTGAGAAGATGGTATACATCGGATTAAGCGTGTCACCTTGATGTACTTGTAGGTCCATGCCCAGATAGCGTCCGTCTACATCTGTAAACAGGTTTGGGCTGACGGCAGTGTGATAAAGTGCGGTGTAGAAAATGGTCTTATCATCCTTGTCATTCGTGGTGATATCTATCTTCGACAAAGTTTTGTTCCATGCTTTGCGTGCTTCCTTACGTACTCCGTCAAAGTCCCAATCGGGTATTTCTGCTTCCACATTTTTGCGTGCGCCTTCTATATCCACGGCGGATATTCCGACTTTTACAAATACTTGTTCGTCTTTTGCCGTGTTAAAGTGTAGCAGTGCTTTGCAGGTCGGCAGTAATTTACCTCCTTCGTCAAGCGCCATCGAGTCGGTTACCAGTGTATAAGTGAAAGGTTTTGAGAATTTTGCATAAAAGTTGATGTATTGGTCGAAGGCCCAGTACATTGTTTTCTTTCGTCCACAAATTTCGGTAGGGCTGATGACTTCTATCTCCATCTCTTTATTGGTCTGTCGTTGCAGGCTATAGTCAAAATCGAGGATGAATCCGGCTTCTCTACTTTCCGGGAAAGTGTATCTGTGGATGGCTGCCCGTTTGGTTGCAGTTAGTTCGGCCTTTACCTGATAGGTGTCCAGGAAAACGGAGTAATAGCCCGGTTCGGCAGTCTCGTTCTGGTGTGAAAAGCTGGAAGCGTAAGCCATCTTCTGGCTCTGTGAACCTGTTGGGAGATATTTCTGTTCGCCTACCGTAGGCATCAGCAGCACATCCCCATAGTCACAACAACCGGTTCCGCTCAGGTGGGTGTGTGAAAATCCGTTGATGGTAGAGTCTGCATAGTAATAGCCCGAACAAGCGTCCCACCCATCTATACGGGTGTCCGGGCTGGGTGAAATCATGCCATGGGGCAGGATAGCGCCCGGAAAAGTGTGGCCGTGTCCGCCGGTACCGATAAATGGGTTGACATAGGCTGCATAATCAGTTATGTCCGGCGAGTTTGTGCAGGAGTTCAGAGACAATAAGCCTCCTAAACATCCCGCCAGGAATGTTCTAAATCTCATGGTACTATATGTTTATTTTAATTAGTTGTTTACTTGTTACGTGAAGAAATAAAAATATTATCTCCCACGATCTTATAACTGATTGGTATAGAGTTGTCCAGTGATTGGAGTACAGACTCTATATTATCTTTCTTTTTCAGTACACCCGAATAAGTTTTGTCTGACTTTATATCGGGTGAGAGAATGATCTTCACATCATAAAAACGTTCCAGTGTCCGGGTGATGGCAAAGATGTCGGCTTGTTCAAACGGAATCAGGTCATTGTGCCATACGGCATCCAGTTTGGCATCTACCTGCTTCACTACCAGTCGGCGGGTTGTTTTATTCAGTTCGGCTTTTTGTCCCGGCGAAAGGATGATCATTCCTTCCTCATTGTTGCCTTTAACCTCTATTTCTCCTTCGATTAATGTCGCTTCCGCCAGTTTGTGGCTTTTGTCACACTTGAAGTTGAAAGTCGTGCCCAATACTTTGATGCGCATCGCTTCACTTTTTACGATGAAAGGACATTGGCGGTTTTTAGTGACCTCAAAGTAGGCTTCTCCGTCAAGGAATACATCTCTTTCGGTATTGGAGAACTCTCGTGGATACCTCAGCGTTGCCGACTGATTCAGCCATACCTTACTGCCATCGGGCAGTACTATTTCCTTCACTTTTCCGTCCGTAGATGAAGCTGTTATCATATCCCGGGTGGGGTCAGCCTGGTAATATAAATATCCGCCTCCGGCACCGACCATCAAAGCCAGTATGATGATGGCTGCATATCGCATCCATTGGTGCATTCTGATAACTTTGCGGCTATGTGCCTCCTCCTGAGCCAGCTTTTTGCATAGTCGTGCTTCTGCCCGGGCTGTTCTTTTCTGATCCGGGAAGCTGTCGTGTCTGCCCAGATGATATACCTCCTCCATCCGGAAAAGTCGGCGGGCATTGTCATCTGATTCCTTGATCCAAGCGTTTACTCTGGCAAAATCTTCGTCAGAACATTCGCCCGTCAGATATCTCATCAATATTTCTTCGCTCAGATTATTCATCTTTTCTTTTTCATTATATAATAGAAACAACTAATTCTTTAAAAACACTTATCTATTTGATAAAAAATAATAGGAATAAAAGCCATAAATGGCTAAGACGGCTGCGTAAGAACTTCAGCGCCTTGTACATGTGGGCTTCTACCGTGCGTAAAGATACTCCCATTACGTCAGCTATCTCTTTGTTTTTCATTTCGTGCAGGTAGCTCAGTTTGAATACCTCCTTACATTTGTCCGGCAGTTCATTGATGGCTTCGTAGATTTCGTTCCGCAATTCACGGTCTTCTATTCGCCGGATAACTTCGTTGTTGTCCGGTTGGTAGAATTCAGCCCGTTTCTGGTTGATTTCTTCCACAGCGGCGCAGTATCCATCCTCTATACTGCGATGTTTCAGCACATTCAGCGCCCGGGTATATACCGCCCGGTAAAGGAAGGCCTGGATTTGGTCACCTATCACCATGGAGTCTTTTCGTCTCCACAGTTCCACAAATACGTCTTGAACCACGTCTTCTGCTTCTTCGTCACCCACCAGGCGGGTGGCGTAGAATATCAGGTTCGGATAGTATTTGCGAAACAGTGCTTTGTAGGTTATGTCAAATGTATCGTCCATCTTTTTAGCTACAGATTACCTCTTTTTCCCCATCTCAAATTCAAGGGTTGCACCACTCATGATCTGTTCATGTGTAATATAACTCTTATCATAGGGTTTCCCATTCAACTTGGTTGACAGGATATAAATGTTTTCCTTGTTGACTGCGGGAGCTTTGACAGTGAATGTTTTTCCGTTGCCGAGGTGCATTTGTATTTCCGGGAAAAGGGGAGTGCCTATCTCATATTTACCGCTTATCGGATCGACGGGATAGAATCCCATAGCGCTGAATACATACCAGGCAGACATTTGCCCGCAGTCTTCATTACCACAAAGTCCGGCAGGAGTGTTCTGATAAAGTTCGTTCATCACTTTGGCTACATACTCCTGAGTCTTCCAAGGCTGACCTACTGCATTGTATAAGTAGATGACGTGGTGGCTGGGTTCATTGCCGTGTGCGTATTGTCCGATCATTCCGGTGCTGAACAGAGGAAGTTCGTCATCAGCCGAGGGATGGAAGGTGAACATGCTGTCCAGCTTTTGGGTAAAGCGTTCTTTTCCTCCGACCAGGCTGATCAGTCCGTCTACATCGTGTTGTACTGACCAGAAGTATTGCCAGCCGTTGCTTTCACAGATGTGAGGAGTATAAGCGTCTGCTTCAAAACCTTTCTGGAATTCTCCTTTGTCATCACGTGGCTGCATAAACGAGGTGGCAGGGTTATACACATTGCGATAATTCTGCGACCGCTTATAAAATTCGTCCGCAATCTCTTTCTTTCCCAGTTTTTCTGCCATACGGGCTATGCAGTGATCATCGTAGGCATATTCCAGTGTTTTAGACAATGACCAGTTTTCGGCATTATAACTGTCTTTTTCATTGAAGGGGACATAGCCCAGTTTTTTGTAAGCACCTATTCCGCGATAGTTGTCCAGATTGGCGGTAACTACACAGGCTTCCAGTGCTTTTTCGGGATCGAAATTGCCTATACCTTTTAAATAAGCATCCACAATTACGGGAACGGCATGATAACCGATCATCATGTCGGTTTCACTTCCATAAAAGTTCCAGACCGGTAAACGCCCGTTCTGTTCGTAGAATGCAAGAAATGATTTCACCATGTCGTTCACTCGTTCCGGTTCGGTATATGTAAACAGAGGATGTGCGGCACGATATGTATCCCACAGTGAGAAAGTGCTGTAGTTCACCCATCCGTCTGCTTGATGTATCTTTTTATCCGGTCCGTAGTAAGCACCGTCCACATCGCTGTAGATGGTGGGGGCAAGCATACTGTGGTACATCGCAGTGTAGAAGTTTACCCGGTCGTTTTTGTTGTCACCTTTGATTTCTATTTTAGAGAGCTGCCTGTTCCAGTTGTCACGGGCAGCCTCACGGTATTTTTCAAAATCATTTTCAGGCACTTCAGCTGTCAGGTTCTTGGCGGCACCTTCCATGCTTACGCCTGACAGTGCTGTATTGACAAGAATCTGTTCACCGTCTTCCGTGTCAAAGTCGAAACGGGCTACAGTAGCGGTACCTATTCGTTTACCGTCTTTCATAATGGCGGTAGTATCCATCTGTACGGCAGCAAAAGGCTTGGAGAAGCGGGTGCGGAAGTATACGTGTTGATTTCGTGCCCATCCGTCGGAAAAGCGATATCCCTGAATAGTCACCGAATCTATTACTTCTATGTGAGAGTCGTTGGTGAAGTCCCAGTTCATAGCCTTTTTCAGGTTGAGGAAGATAGCGGCTTTCGCTTCGGGAAAAGTGTAACGCTGAATGCCACACCGTTCGGTGGCTGTCAATTCTACATTGATTCCATAATCTTTCAGCAGTACCTGATAATATCCTGCCGTGGCGCTTTCGTCCTGATGGGAAAATTTGGAGTAGACGCCCAACGGAGCTTCTGCTTCTTTGTAGGGCAAGGTGACAGGCATAAACGAAATGTCATATAAGTCTCCGGCTCCCGTACCCGAAAGATGAGTATGGCTGAATCCGGCAATTGTGCTGTCGGGATAGAAATATCCTGAAATGCGGTCCCAGCCGGGCAGTCCGTTGTCCGGACTAAGCTGAACCATGCCGAAAGGTGCTTGCGCTCCGGGATATGTGTTACCGGTGAAGTCTGTTCCGATAAATGGGTTTACATATTGTGTGTAATCAGTGGTTGTCTGCTTGGGGGCAGACGTACAGGCTGTGAATACGAATAAAAGAATAAATGATAAATGAAAAAATGCTTTCATGCGGCTTGGGTTAGAATTTTAGTAATTGATTGATTCAGTGTACAAAGGTAGAGAATATAAATGTAAAACGAAAGAACTTGTGTGTGGATTGATTCGTCTTTTTGTTTTTCGGCTCGTTATTACGGGGTAGGAGGACTGCTATTCTAAACTGCTGAGTGTAGACAATACATTTTCCGTTTCGGTTATCTCTTCTTTGTGTTTTGAAAATAGATATGTATAGATAAAGTACTTCTTCCCCCTGGGCGATCGAATGTATAAGTGTGATTTGTGCAGAGTTCCTATAGGTGGTTTAAAGGAAGGGAATCATTGGTTTAAAACCGAAGGGGCATTGGTTTTAAAGGAAGGACCTTTTGCTTTTAACTAATATTTGGGCAGTTAAAGGTCTGTTTATAGGTGAATTGTAATTTATGCTATGCTGCGACTTTATCTTCTGTAAGTCGTATTGGATTTGGAACTTCCTTTTGACGTTTGTCAGGAAAAGATATTTGAATGTGAAAGCTTTCAATGATATAGCAGTCCGGAGGGATGAGCGGATCGTGACAATACATATCGCGTGCACGCATAGGTACAAACAGAACCTGCTAAAAACAATATTCCGGTAGAGGTCATCATATCTCCTAAGCTTACCAGGGGCGATACGATACCTCCGAATGCAAACCCGGTGGCTCCCAAAAGTGCCGAAGCAATGCCTGCATTCCGTCGCTCACACTCCATGGCTAACGTGTTGGATGCCGTAAAAGTCATGCCAATCATGGAGAGTAGAGCGAAGATCAATAACTCGTAGATCCAAAAATCACAACCCAGAGGCAAGAGCACCATTGACAGCGCAGATACTAACAACATGCCCCGGCTTCCTATATATAAAGCCCGTTCCATAGTAGGCAATTTTATCGATATTGCTGAAGAGATAACCATTGCTATCGCATTGATTCCAAAGCAGAGGCTGAACGATAGGGGAGAGAGTCCGTAGTGTTGCTGCATGATGAATGGTGCAGAAGAGATATTGGCAAACAAAATTCCCATGGTAAAGCCATATTGTAGGACGTAGCCTACATAATGGCGGTTGCGGAGGACTTCCCCAAAACGATGGTATAGGGCTTGCCAACTCACAGCCTGTCTGTGTTCTGTCGGAAGCGACTCATTCAGGTGCAGACTTCCGGATAGGAGAGCCACTCCCATAAGGAATAAGCAGATAAAGATGCCTTGCCAGCCTGTTATCTGGGCCAGAATACCTCCTCCGATGGGGGCAACGACTGTAGCAATTCCATTTATTCCCCCGATAATGGCGAGCATACCGGCCAGTTGGTGTCCCGAATACTCGTCGGTAGCTATGGAGCGGGAAATCACGACACCACCTGCTCCGGCAATGCCTTGTAAGAATCGGGATAGCACAAATAGTGAAATGGTGTGTGAAAAGATACATCCCAGCGTAGCGAGCAGGAACAGAATCATAGCCAGAAGTAATGGAGAACGCCGTCCGTACTTGTCACTCAGGGGACCGAAGATTAATTGTCCGGCAGCCAAACCAATCATACTGGTTGTGAGTCCTAATTGTACCATGGAAGATGAAGTCTGGAAAAAATCTGCCATAGCCGGCAGGGTAGGCAAATACATATCCATTATAAAAGGACCGAAGGCACTTAATACACCTAAAAATAATAATAAGAACCGTCTGGAATTCTGTCTGTCAGTCATTGCTATTCTCTTTGATCAATACAGTCGCAAAATTACTTCATTTGTTAGGAACCGGACGTAGGCTAATCTGTACAAAATATGTTGTTTTCAGAACAAAATAGTCCGAATACAAAAAATAAACCTACATTTGTTGCCTAAAACAGACTTTTATGAAAACAGACCAATTGCTTGCCGATACGAAAACGATCCGATATGAAGAGACCGATCTGACTTCTTTGATATCGACTCCATATCATTTCCGGTGTGGTATCTATCTGATTTGTACGCGGGGGGAAGCCATTGTCTCTACCGGTGTGCAGAAATATATATTTAATGAACAGACAGAACTGATCTTCCTGACCGGTAGCCTGCTACAAGTGCTTGAAGCTTCCGAGGATTTGCAGGTGAAAATGTTGATGTTTCCTAAAGAAGCATTTCTAAATGCCATGTTACCTATTGATACACCCTACTTTAATTATACTCACGAACATCCCTGTTACCGTCATACTGCTGACGAACGAAGTCAGAAGACTTGGCGCCAGATCAATTTGTGGATGGATATGGCACAAATGTTGTTTACCGAACCGATGCCGCAGTTCAGAGGACAACAAGAGCACAATTTTTTGCAAAGTTTGCTCATGTGGCTGTTTAATACGATTCCGGAAAAGTTGGCTGTCAGCAAGCAATATAGCCGTACTCAATTACTCTGCCACCGGTTTATGCAATTGATCCGCGAATATAGTATGCATGAACATCAGGTAGCTTTTTATGCCGGAAAACTTTGTATATCGTCTCGTTACCTGCATAAAATTACAGTTCGGCATTTAGATGGAAAGAAACCCAAGCAGCTTATTGATGAACAATTGGTGGCTGAAATAAAGGTACTGTTGAATGAACCCCGTCTATCTGTAACAGAGATAGCTGAGCAACTGCATTTTCCGGATCAATCCTATTTGACACATTTCTTTAAGAAGAATACAGGTATCTCTCCAAAAGAATTTCGGGCGATAAAGAATCTCGGATGAGGCTGAGTCTGCCCACTCTTCTCCGTTATTGTAATAGTGGGAGCATGGCTCTTTCATTTAACAACCGTCTTCCTCCCTTGCCCCCCCACAAAACCTTCCATTCGCACACAGCGATGTGGAAGCAGTGCTTCGTTGTTTCTTTTTTAAGAAAGAATCCGGCCGACTATTACCGAAGAAATCC
>OGXB01000986.1_pt1 | contig 16961 bp, 16 predicted proteins | sample 1576161 | NCBI WGS metagenome assembly OGXB01 (sample SAMEA3541474, study PRJEB24748) | human gut metagenome | biome: human gut; feature: human-associated habitat; material: faeces | place: China | collected 2012
TGAATTTGCGTTTGGTCTTGTGGTGCGAGTGCGAGACGTTGTTGCCCACGATCGCCACCTTGCCTGTGATTTCGCAAACTTTCATTTTTGTTTTCGATAATATTAATATTATTCCCGTAAGGGAGTGCAAATATAAGGAAAAAATGAGAACTAAAGATTAAGTTGCCCGATTAATTTTTAATGTTGAATGTTATTGTGTTGATAGTCAGCGTTTAAACGATTGGAATCGTGAGCGTGAAACGCGCCCCTTCCGTGTAGGAAGTGTCGAGTTCGACCCCGCCGCCCAATGCGTCCGCGATCAGCCGGCAGACGGCCAAGCCCAGTCCCATGCCCTGCGAGAACGGGTCGAGTTTGACGAAACGGTCGAAGATGCGGTCCGCTTCTGCGGCGGGGATGCCCGGTCCGCGGTCCGTGACCGTGAAGGCGATCCGCTTTTTGTGCGAGATCAGGGTGTAGGCGAGCGTGATCCGGCCGTCGGGGGCGAAGCGTGCTGCGTTGCGCAGCAGTTCGGTCAGGGCCTTGGAGAGCAGCAGGCAGGAGGTGTTGACCGGAAGTTGTGCGCATTCGGGTTCGAAGCGGATGTCGAGTTTGCGGAGGCTGTAGTCCCTGACGGTCTGAATGCACTGCATGCAGCAGGCGTTGATGTCCACCGGACCCAATGCGGGCGGGGTGTCGGAGGATTCGAGGCCCGCGATATAGAGCACGTCGTCCACGAGTTTCTGGAGATAGCCGCTGTTTTCCCGGATGATTTCGATGTAGGACTGACGCTCTTCGTCGTCCGCGTCCGGGGCCGCGGCCAGCTCGGCGAAACCTACGATGGAATTGAGCGGGGTGTTGATCTCGTGCGTGATGTTGCGGATGAAGACGCCCTTCATCCGGCTGCTCGCCTCCGCGGCCCGTTTGGCGTGCGCCAGACGGCGGTTCATGCGCGCCGTGAAGAGGAGGAAGAGAACCGTCAGCAGCAGGATGACGCTCAGCGCCGCGATGCCCAGCTGCGTGCGGTGCAGGCGTACTTCCTGCGTCTGCCGCCGCAGCTCCGCCTTTTCGACGTCGAGACGGCTGACGTCGAGCAGCGTGGCGAATTCGCCGAGGGTCCTTTCGTTGTCGTCGCCGACCTTTTTGCGGTAGAGGTCGAGGTAGTGTTTCTGACTTTTGTAGGCGGCTTCGTAGTTGCCGGTTTCGGCATAGGCTTCCGCACGGGTTTGGAACAGTTTGTAGAAATAGGTTTCGCTGTGCCCGGTCTCTTTGAACAGACCGATCAGTTTGTCGAGCGTGGCCAGCGCCTTGCCGAATTTATGTTCGGCGAGATCGATGGCAAGCTGCGTTTCGGTGAGGCTGGCCGTCGTAAGGTATCCGCCGTGTCCCTGCCGGATCCGGTCGAACAGCGTGCGGGCTTCGGCGCTCCGGCCGGTCCGGCTGTAGAGAATCACCTGCTTGAGCTTCAGCGGCCAGATGTATTCGGGCAGGGTGAGCCGCGCCTTGCCTTTTTCGAGCTCTTCGGCGGCTTCTTCGTACCGTCCGGTGTCGATGAGGACGGTGGCCAGCTCGGAATAGAGAATAGGCAGCGAGAATTTGCTGAGGTTGTTCTCTTCGATGAAGCCGATCGCCTTGCGGTAGTAGTCGGCGGCGCTCTCCTTGAGACCGCGGGTCCGGTAGATGTGGCCCAGCTGCTTGTAGGCTTCGGCGATGGCGGGTTTGTAGTCGTCCTGCTCGGCCTGCGCCATGTAACGCTCCAGTTCGTATTGCGCCAGCGTGTATTGCCCGTGCTTCGTGTAGTAGAGAATCAGCCGCGACCAAGTGAAAAAATAGTAGGTCGGCTGGTCGTTGGCGCGCGCGAAGGCCTGCACGCGGGGAATCCACGCCTTGAGGGAGTCCGGTTCGTTGTTGAAGTAATAGTGGTCGGCCTTGAACGAGAGGGCGACGGCCTGCATGCGGATGTCGTTTTTTTCGCCCGCCAGCCGGAACAGCGTGTCGGCCTTGAGCAGGACGACCGAATCGCGGATGTTGTTGTTGCACCAGCGGTAATAGGCGTAAAGCGTGCTGTCTACGTTTTTGTAGGTTTCGGTCTGCGCGTGGCCGGACGGAATCCGGATAAACAGCATCAATAAAAGCAGGGCTTTTTTCATTAGTTTTTGGACTGAATAGTTGCAAAGATATGTAAATATCTGCTGTAAAACAAACTATTCGGTCTTTTGGGAGGGCTATTCGGCTTTATTCGATGCCTGCAGTTCCTTTTCGAGCAGTTCGATGGCGGCCGTTCCGGCTTTCCGGATGACGGCGTTTCGGCTGCCGCCGGCACGAATCAGGCGGGTCGTGGTGCGCAGCGGGGAGCTGACGGCGATCCATACCGAGCCGACGGGATATTCGGGCGTTCCGCCCGTAGGGCCTGCGATGCCGGTAGTGGCGACGGCATAGTGCGAATTCGAAGCCCGGCGTACGCCTTCGGCCATCTGACGGACGACCTGCTCGCTGACGGCGCCGTAGCGGGCGATCGTGTCGCAGCTGATTTGCAGGATCTCCTGCTTGGTGTCGAGGCTGTATGCCACGACGCCGCATTTGAAGTAGGCCGAAGCGCCGGGCAGGGCCGTGAAGCGCGCGGCGATCGTGCCGCCCGTACAACTCTCGGCGACGGCCAGCGTCTGGATGCGGTCGGTCAGGATGCGGTGCACCCGCTTTTCCGGAGCGTGGCTGCTGCAGGCGGTCAGCGAGAGAATGAATGCGGTTGCGGTTGAGAGCAGGATTTTATTCATCGGGGCGTCGTTTTATTTTCCGTTGAGTTCGTCGCGCAACAGGCTGAGGGCGAAGGCGCCGGCGCGGTCGATGATCTGTCCGCGGTCGGAGCCGCACTGTTTGAGCAGGGCGACCGTACGGCGGGGGCCTGCGACGGCGATCCATACCGTGCCGACGGGTTTTTCGGCCGTGCCGCCAGCGGGGCCTGCGATGCCGGTGGTGGCGACGGCGTAGTCGGCGCCGCTGATGCGTCGCGCCCCTTCGGCCATCTGTCGGGCGACCTGTTCGCTGACGGCGCCGTAACGGGCGATCGTGTCGGGATCGACGCCCAGCACAGCCTGCTTCGACGCGTTGCTGTACGAAACCACGCCGCAGAGGAAGTAGGCCGAAGCGCCCGGCATGGCCGTAAAGCGTGCGGCGATCGTGCCGCCCGTGCAGCTCTCGGCCGTGGCGAGGGTCTGTCGCCGTTCGGTGAGCAGCTGGTGTATCAGCTCCTGCATGGTGGCCGTTTCGTAGCCGATGATGTTGTGGGGAATGATCCTGCGCAGCGCTTCGAACTGCCGTTCGATCTCCTTCGATACGCTTTCTCCCTCGACCTCGTAGGCTGACAGCCGGAGCCGCACGGCGCCCGGATTGGGCAGGTAGGCCAGCTTCAGGTAGGGCGGCAGGGCGTTTTCCCACGCTTCGATCGCTTTGGCGAGCATCGATTCGGGTAGTCCGGCGGTGATCATCGTGCGGTGTACGATCTGGCGCAGTTCGAAGTGCGCCTTGAGCCGCGGCATGACCTCGTCCTGCATCAGATGCTCCATTTCGTAGGGTACGCCCGGCAGCGAAACGACCACTTTGCCGCCGCGTTCGAACCACATGCCCGGCGCCGTGCCGTGCGCGTTGAACAACACCGTGCAGCAGGCCGGAACCAGAGCCTGTCCGCGGTTGAGTTCGTTGAATTCGATGCCCCGCTCTTCGAGCATCCGTTTTACATGGTCGGAGACGGTTTGGTTCAGGATGAGTTCGCTGCCGAACATTTCGGCCAGCGTCTTTTTGGTGATGTCGTCCTTGGTGGGGCCGAGTCCGCCGGTGATGATTGCGATGTCCGACTGGCCGAGGGCGCGTTCCACGCACCCGACGATCTGCGCGCTGTCGTCGCCGATCGAGACTTTTTCATGCACGACGATGCCCGCGGCGTTGAGGTGGCGGGCGATGGATACGGAGTTGGTATCCACGATCTGGCCGATGAGGATTTCATCGCCGATAGTGATGATCGTTGCTTTCATAAGCGGTGTTTTTGACTCAGGACTCCGGCTGTTCGGAGTCGGGACCGGATTGCGCCGGAGCTCGGGATTCCGCAGGCGCCGGTTCGGCGTTTTCGGTGTTTTCGGCGGGCTGGGGCGCGTGGTCTGCGGGGAGTTGCTGCGTTGCGGGCTTTGCCGTTGTCTTTTCCGCTGCCGCCCGCTCCTCCGCGGCTTTCGCTTCGGCGTCGGCGACGAGGGCGCGGCAGATGTCGCGCACCAGTCCGGGACCGTTGTAGATATAGCCGGTGTAGAGCTGCAGCAGGTCGGCTCCGGCGTCGAGCATCGCTTTCGCGTCGTCGGGGGTCATGATGCCGCCCACGCCGATGATCGGAAAATTGCCGCCCGAACGGGTGTGGATGCGGCGCACGACCTCCACGGCCCGCTGCGTGAGCGGTGCGCCGCTCAGCCGGCCGCTGCCGATCTTGTCGAGCGTCGTGCGGCTGGTGTGCAGCCCTTCGCGGTTGTGCGTGCCGTTGGTCGCCACGATGCCGTCGAGGGGCGTTTCGAGCAGAATGTCGCTGATTTCGTCGATCACGGCGTCCGGCATGTCGGGCGATACCTTGAGCATGATCGGGCGGTATTGGTTCTGTCCCCGGCGGAAGTCGAACAGCGGGTCGAGAATCCGCAGGATATGTTCGCGCGTATGCGTCGCGCCTTCGCGGCACGAGTTGTCGCAACTGATGTTCACAGTGAAGTAATCCGCGTACTGGTAGAGGTTGCGGAAGAGTTTGAGGTAGTCGGTCGCGGCGTTTTCGGCAAGGGTCGCGGTGTTGCGGCCGATGTTGCAGCCGACGATGAATCCTTCGTGGGGCCGGCGCAGGTGCTGGATGGTCTTTTCGAGACCGCGGTTCGAAAGCCCGATGCGGTTGATGATCGCCTCGTCCTTCGGGAGCCGGAAGACGCGGGGGCGGGGGTTGCCCGCCTGCGGGCGCGGCGTCACGGTGCCGACTTCGACGAATCCGAAACCGAGGGCCGCCAGTTCGCGGAACGCCTCGCCGTTGCGGTCGAAACCTGCGGCCAGCCCGACGGGGTTGGCGAATTTGATGCCGAAGACCTCGCGTTCGAGCGCGGGGTGTTCCACGGCGTAACACTTGCGGAGCAGCCACCGTCCGCCGGGAATCAGCCCGATGGCGCGCAGCAGTATCAGTACGGCGCGGTGCGCCCGCTCGATGGTGAGCGAGAAGAGGATGGGCTTTATGATGCTACGGTACATGGTCTCAAGTGGCGGTTTCGCTTATGGCCGCAAAGGTACTAAAAAAGAATTGATTTCGCTAAAAGTATTCGCGGCGGTAGCGGTAATGGTCGCGCATCGGCTCGAAATCCTCCGGCCGGGCCTTCAGGCTGCGGCTCTGGGCCTCGATGTCGAACGCGCCCCCGATGGTGGTGCAAAGCTCCTGCCACGAGATCGGCCGGGGCGTCGAAGGGGCGGCCTGAGGCGGGTACCATCCGGCGAGGGGCAGGCCGAAGAAACGGGCCAGCGTATCGACCGACATGGCAGTGGCATTGGCTTTGCCCTGCTCGGAATAGCCCGCGATGTGCGGCGTGGCGAGCAGTGTGCGGGCGAGCAGCCGGCGGTCGATGGCGGGTTCGTGCTCCCAGACGTCGAGTACGCAGGCAAGGCCGCTGCGCAGCAGGGCCGCGCCGTCCACGACCTCGCCGCGCGAGGAGTTCAGGATTACGGCGCCGGGTTTCATCCGTGCGAAAAGGGCGTCGCCGGCCATGCGGCGCGTCGTGTCGTCGAGCGGCGTGTGGAACGTCAGGATGTCGGCTTGGCGGGCGACCTCCTCCAGCGGCAGGAAGCCGCAGCGTTCGCGCGCCTCGCGCGGCGGGTCGCAGCAGAGGACCCGGAAGCCCCATGTTTCGGCATACTCCTTCACGAGCGATCCGACGTGTCCCACGCCGACGACGCCCAGCGTACGCCCGGCGGGCTGCCAGCCCTGCGTGCGGGCGAGGTGGGCCAGCACCGCCCCCGCCCATTGGAGTACGCCTCTGGCGTTGCAGCCGGCGGCCGTGCAGACGCGGATGCCGTGCGCCGCGCACCACGCCGTGTCGATGTGGTCGAAACCGATGGTCGCCGTGGCGATCAGACGGACGCGGGAGCCGCCGAGCAGCCGCTCGTCGCAGCGGGTGCGCGTGCGGATAAGGAGGGCGTCGGCGTCGCGCACCTCCTCCGGCGCGATTTCCGCCCCCGGAAGATAACGCACCTCGGCCCACGGTTCGAGGACCCCCTGCAGGAAGGGTATGGCGCTGTCGGCGATGATTTTCATGGCTGATGGCTTTTTCCTGATTTCTACTCTTTACGGGAAGCAAATATAGGGAAAAATTAAAATTTTTGTACCTTTGACATTTAAAACGGATCTTATGGAACAGAAAACGTTCGATCCCGACGGGGTCGGTGTGGATAACGGGACCTATTTCGGGCTGCCTTTCGAACCGGAGACGGCCGAGCTGGTGATCGTCTCGGCGCCTTGGGACGTGACGGTATCCTATGGGGCGGGGACGGCTTACGCCCCCGATGCCATTATCGAGGCCTCGACGCAGCTCGATTTCCACGAACCGCTGGCTCCCGGCGCATGGCGCCGCGGTATCGCCACGGCCGACGTGGACTATTCGCTGCTGGACGAATCGCAGCGCCTGCGCGGCGATGCGGCGAAGGTGATCGACCACCTCGAAGGGGGCGGCAGTCCAGAGGACGACTATGTGGTGCGCAAAATCTGCCGCGTGAACGAAGGGTGTGCGGCCATGAACGCCAATATCGGGGCGCAGGCCGCGCGCTGGCTCGATGCGGGAAAACTCGTCGGGCTGGTCGGCGGCGACCATTCGACGCCTTACGGCCTGATCCGCGCCCTCGGCGAACGGCATGCGGAGTTCGGAATCCTGCATATCGACGCCCACTGCGACCTGCGGGACGCCTACGAGGGGTTCGAGTTTTCGCACGCTTCGATCATGTTCAACGTGCTGCGCGACGTGCCTGCGGTGACGAAGATCGCCCAAGTCGCCGTGCGCGACTTCAGCGAGCGGGAGGCGGCGCTGGCCGCGTCGTCGGGCCGCGTTGTCCTGTTCGACGATCTGTCGCTGGCGGCCGCCGGGTTTCGCGGCGAAACGTGGGATGCGCAGTGTCTGCGTATCGTCGAAACGCTTCCGCAGGAGGTTTACGTGAGTTTCGACATCGACGGACTCTCCTACGAGAACTGTCCCCACACGGGGACTCCCGTTGCGGGCGGACTGGGTTTCAACCAAGCCGTCTGGCTGCTGGACACCCTCGTGCGTTCGGGCCGCCGCATCGTCGGGTTCGACGTGGTGGAGGTCACTCCGGCCCGCGAGGAGCGGATCGACGCCATAACGGGCGCACGGGTATTGTGGAAGTTGTGTAATTTAACTTTAAAATCAAACGTTCGATAAATGCGACTATTTTCGATGTACCGCTGGGTGCGCGAGCGCCACATGATCGGTATACGCGGCCGTAATTTCATGGAGGCCCCTTGGGCCGGAGGCATCGTGCTGCTCGGATGCGTGATCATTGCCATGCTGCTGGCCAATCTGCCTGCGACTTCGCTCTATTACCGCCATTTGCTGGAGACCGACCTCTCGCTGATGGTGCATAGCCCCGACGGGCTGATCGACTGGGTGTTCCCGCGCGGGATGACCGTCGAGAAACTGATCAACGACGGCCTGATGGTGATTTTCTTCTTCGCCGTGGGGCTTGAGATAAAACGCGAGATCGTCTGCGGACAGCTTTCGTCGGCCAAAAAGGCCCTCCTCCCGGTGCTGGCCGCGGCGGGCGGCATGCTCTTCCCGGCGATCATCTTCACCGCCTTCAACCACGGTACGATGGCCGCCAACGGCTGGGGTATTCCGACCGCCACCGACATCGCCTTCGCCATCGGCATCCTCTCGATGCTCGGCGACCGGGTCCCCGTGTCGCTCAAGATATTCCTCACGGCGCTGGCTATCGCCGACGACCTCGGAGCCATTCTGGTCATCGCGCTCTTCTATGGCGGGCAGGTGCAGATCGGATGTCTGCTGGCGGCGCTGGCCATCATGCTCGGCGTCTACTTCATGAAGGAGATGGGCGAGAAGCGCATGTTCTTCTATCTGGTGCCGGCCGTGGTGGTGTGGGGGCTGTTCTACTATTCGGGCGTCCACTCGACCATTTCGGGCGTGGCGATGGCCATGCTGATTCCGATGACGCCACGCTACAGCAAAGAGTATTTCGTGCACAAGATGCGCCATCTGAAGGCGCTGATGCTCGCCGCCGGCACTTCGGGCGACGATTTCCCCAACGAAAACCACCGGTTCTACCTGCGCCGCATGCGTAATCTCGCGGCCGACTCGGTGGGCATGAGCTACCGGCTGGAGCATGCGCTGGCGCCTTCAGTGACCTTCCTCGTGATGCCGATTTTCGCGCTGGCGAACGCCGGGGTCGAGATATCGTCGCTCGAATACCTCAATATTTTCCATATGTCGCCCGATATCGGATCGGTGGGGATGGGCGTCTTCTTCGGACTGCTCGTGGGAAAACCGCTGGGCATATTTCTTGCGAGCTGGGGCGCCGTGAAGTCGGGGCTGGCCGAACTGCCCGAAGGGGCGACGTGGCGCATGCTCTTCGCCGTGGGGTGTCTGGGCGGTATCGGATTCACGATGTCGCTGTTCGTCGATGCGCTGGCCTACACCGAACCCGACCTGATCGACCGGGGCAAAATCGCGATCCTGATGGGCTCGACGGCCGCCGCCGTCGCGGGCAGCCTGCTGATACTGATTTTTTCGAAAAAACGAACCTGATATGCGTAAGACATTAGTTGTCCTGACGGCCGCGGCGCTGCTGGCCGGGGCCTGCTCCAAAAAGACGGGCGGGGGCGTGAAGCTCAAGACCGACACCGATTCGGTAGCCTATGTGATCGGCATGAACGTGGGCATGAACCTGATGAAGATGGATTCGACGATCAACGTGAACGCCGTATGCGAAGGCATCCGCGACGTGTTCCGCCAAGGGGCCAGATTCTCGGCTGCCGACGCCGAAGTTTTCTACCTGCGCTATATGAATTACGCGCTGCCGGAGAAAGCCCGCGCCTACGAGGAACAGTTCCTGCAGGATATTCTCAAGGCCAACCGCAACTACGCCCGCACTGCGTCGGGCGTGACCTATACGGTCGAGGTGCTGGGCGATCAGGAGCAGATACCCGCTTCGGACCGCGACAGCATCGCGCTCCGCTACCTGATCCGCACTGCCGACGGGCAGGAAGTCTACTCATCCTACGAGCGGGGCGATACGCTGCGCACGACGCTCGGCGGCCTGCTCAAGGGCATGAAGGAGAGCGTCAAACTGGTCGGCAGGGGCGGAAAGATCAACGCGTGGATTCCCTCCTCGGCGGCTTACGGTACGGAGGGCGACAAAGAGCTGGGAATTCAGCCGAATACCACGCTGTATTACGAAATCGAGCTTGTCGATGTCGATAAATATGCGAATTGGTCGCGGCGCAGCAATTTACGCCGTTAATTTTAAACCATTATTCCAAATATTTTATAACTTTGCGCGGGTAAACCCCTAACAGGCACAAACGATTAAACATATTTGAAAAACAAAACAATGAAAAAAATTCTTTTTGCAGCGGCACTTGCAGGTGCTGCGTTCATGACTGCCTGCGGCGGCAAGGACGGCGGCGTTCGTATGGGCAGCCTTTCGGATTTCGACTCGCTTTCGTATTCGCTGGGCGCCAATATCGGCTACGGCATGAATCACGAGATGAGGGACATTCCCTTTGATTTCAAGGCCATCGACAAAGGTATCAAGGAGGGCGCCATGGGTAAGGCCACGCAGGAGCATGACAAGTCGCTCGACATGCTGCGTGAGTATTTCATGAGCAAGCGCGGCGAGCGTGCGCAGGAGATCGCAGCCAAGCGTGCCGAGCAGGACAGCATCCGTCTGGCCGGCGGCGACACGACCAAGGTCGAGTATCCCGCAGCCGATCCCGCCATGTTCGAGAGCGAGGAGGAGCGTGCCGAGATTTCGTATGCGTTCGGTAACGACATCGGTTACAACATCAGCCAGAGCGGCATGCCCATTCAGCTCGTATGGATCGGTCAGGCCATGCAGGACGTGCGCGACGGCAAGGCGAAGATGGCTGAGGATGCCGTGAACCAGTATTTGCAGTACTACTTCATGGTGAAGCGTCCGGCCGAGAACGCTGAGGCTTCGAAGGCATGGCTGGAGAAGATCGAGAAGAAGTCGGGCGTGAAGAAGACCGAGTCGGGGCTGCTTTACAAGGTTACCAAGCAGGGCGACGCTTCGATGATGCCGAAGGATCCGCGCGACGTGGTGAAAGTGCATTACACGGGCCGCACGCGTGAAGGCAAGGTCTTCGATACTTCGAAGTTCGCAAACCGCTCGAAAGAGCAGCAGGAGATGATGCGCAAGCAGAATCCCGACGGTTTCAACGAGGACGGCACGCCGAAAGAGGCCGATACGGAGGCTGAATTCCCGCTCAACCGTGTGATCAAAGGCTGGACCGAGGGTCTGCAGCTGGTAGGCAAGGGCGGCACGATTATGCTCTGGATTCCCGCCGATCTGGCTTACGGCCCGCGTGGCGCCGGCCGCGACATCGGCCCCAACGAGGCGCTTGAGTTCGAGGTGGAGCTGATCGACGTCGTTCCTTTCGAGGAACCCGCTCCGGCGGATTCGACGGCCACGGCCGAGACTCCTGAGGCAGCTCCCGCGAAATAAGCAGGTGTGATTCCGAATATGACAGGGCGGACCCCGTGCGGGGTCCGCCCTGTTTGTCATTATGCCGGCATCGGGAGGGGGCGTCCGCTGCGGCCGCTGTTATAATAGGTATGTCATCGGAGTAAAACGGATTCCGTCCGTGACGCGTTCGGCGTCGGTTGCGGTGAATCCCAGTCTGCGGTATATTTCGACGGCATAGGGCGACGAGTTGACGGTGATGCGGGAAATCGCAGGGTCGCTGTTGCAGAAGTCGCGTACTGCGCTGAACAAGGCGCGGGCGATGCCCTGCCGGTGACAGGATGCGTCCACGAAGAGCAGGCTGATGTGGCTACGGTTTCTGACCGCGGCGACGCCGGCCAGCGTATCCTGCCGGAATGCTCCCCATAGTTTCAGCGCGCCGGTGCGAAACTGTTCCGTCAGGGCTTCCGGGGCAATGAACCGGTGAAAGACGTCGATGCCTTCCTGCGCGTAATCGGGGGCTTCGAATTCTGCGAAAACGCGGCGGACGAGCGCGGAAGCCGCCGGGATTTCCGCTTCGCGGAGCGGCCGGATTTCGGTTGCGGGCGGGGGTGTCGTGTCGGGAACGGTCGGTTGCATGGCGGTGATTTTGAAATGAAAAAGGCGGCTGGAGATCCCAGCCGCCTTGTATGTTTTCCGTCCGCTTTAGAACGGCAGGTCGTCCACCTCGGCGGGCGACGATGCATAAGAGGGTTCCTCGGCGATGGGCGGCATGTCGGGCATCGGGCCTGCGCCGGGAACTTCGGCCTGTTTGGGCTGGAGGCGCCATGCGCGGATGTCGGTATACCAGCGGCCGTTGTATTCGCGCGACTCGATATTGACTGAGACGGTGTAGGCCGCACCCTCTTTCAGACGGGCCACGTCGTCGGGCTTGTTGAAAAACGTGACGCAGATCTTGCGGGCGAACGAACCTTCGTTCATCTCGAAGACCACGTCCTGACGCTGCCATTCGCCGCGTGCCGACGTTCCTTTTGTCACGGGCATTATTTTGTAAACTGTTCCTTCGAATTCCATGGTGATGCTGTGAATGGATTAATAATCTTATTTTCCGCAAAGGTAACAAAAAATCGGAAGAATACCTGCACCCGCCGGCAAAATTCCCGCGCAAATTTCTCCGGCGGGGAGCTTCGGGGCGCCGCGATTTTTTGTATTTTGCGTCGCCGGACGGGAAAAACTGCGCAGGCATGTGCCCGGAGAATTCTATGGATGCCGAAATCGGGGATTCCACACGTGCCGATTGGCTGTTCGGTCGGATGTGTCCTGCAGTAAGACAAAAAAGACCTGCATTTCTGCAGATCTTTGATTTTCAGTGGACCCAGAGGGGCATGATCCCACGACCTTCGGATTATGAGTCCGCTGCTCTAACCGACTGAGCTATGGGTCCGTCCGGCGGCTGTGTGCCAAAACCGCGGGCACAAATATAGCAAAACAAATCCGAATTCCCAATATGACGCGGAGATTTTTTAGGTCCGGGCAGGTCGCGGTGGGGGATTACTGACGGTCGAAAATGTCGTTGAGGACCTTGGCCAGCCGGTAGCCGGCTTTGGCGAGCTGCTCTTCGGCCAGCGGTTTGTATTTCAGGATGAAGTCGTGTCCCAGTTTGTCGCCCGGCTTCACGTCGTAGATACATTTCGAGTTTGCTGCCGATTCGCGGCCCCAGTCGTAGATGTCGCCGGCGATCGCCGCCCGCTGCTGTTCTTCGGTGTAGCGGTCGAGCAGGAAGGCCAGATCGGAGAAGCTCCACGGGTGGGTCGTCGCTACGATCGGGGTGTCCCAGATCGTGTGGTAGCGGATTTCGCTGCCTTTGAGGACGACGTTGAAGTAGCCGATTTCCTGATTGTCCGGCCAGCGGACGTGTCCGGGGCAGTGCATGTCGCCCAGACAGTGGACGATGACCTGAATGCAGGCCAGCCGCGTGGAGTCGTTCATCTCGTGCATGCGGTTTTTCAGCTGGTCGGCAGCCCGCTCGACGTAATAGAGGCAGTTGGCCAGATATTTGTCGCCGGGCAGCCGGTTGCCGCGGATTACCTCGCCGCTTTCGTCCACCGAGAAGGTGTGGGGCAGCATGTGCATGCGGGGACCGTTGGTGGGCGTATAGCCCAGATCGACGAGCATTTGGGGCTTGTAATCGTCCATCCACGAAGCGTAATAGACGATCGAGCGGCCGTCGAGCAGTTTGTCCAGATTGGCTTTGGCCTTTTTCGTCAGGTGTTGCTCGGCCAGACGGGCGACGGCGGCGTGTCCCAGCCTGCCCCATGCGAAGGCGCCCTGAGCGGACGTCAGTGCGGCGAAGACCGCGATGAGAAGGAGTCTCTTCATGTTTTAAGGTGTTTTGTTGTTTTGTCTCTCCGCCCCTTGCGCGGCGCGGAAGCTTGTCATAATATAATACCGTGCTGCGGGGCGAAACACCTATCCGGCGGCGGGAAATTTTCGGGATATTTTGTCGCGGGCCTTTGGGAGCCTTTCTGCGGGCTGTTTTTATCCGTCCGGCGCGGCCTTCGGCACGGGGCGTTCTCGCTGCGGAGGTAATGCGGAGATAAAAAGTTTCGCGGAAAATCGGGCGGAGTATTGTTTGTTGCAAATAAATTCGTACCTTTGTCCCGCTTAAGCAATCAATTAAAACAAAAACAACGAAATGAAAAAGGGTATTCATCCGGAGAATTATCGTTTGGTGGCGTTCAAGGACATGTCCAACGACCACGTGTTTTTGTGTCGGTCCGCCGTTTCGACAAAAGAAACCATCGAAGTGAACGGCGAAACCTATCCCGTGTATAAGATGGAAATTTCCAACACGTCGCACCCGTTTTACACCGGTAAGATGAAGTTGGTAGACACCGCCGGTCGCGTCGATAAGTTTATGAGCCGTTACGCAAAACGCTACGATAAGAAAGGCGCGAAATAGGCGCTTTCCGCACTGAGAGACAACGGGCTGCACTTGTGTGCGGCCCGTTTGTTTTTGGTGCGGTTTGTTGCAGGGAGAGCTATTTTGCGGTCGAGGGAGTGTCTGCGTGTAGGAACGGTCCTGCGGCCGGGGTGCGAATATGCCGGGGAAGGACCGGCGGTGCGGCCGGAATTTTCGTTCTGGGGCCGATTTTTTTGTACACGATATCGTTTTTATGTATATATTTGCCGCCGTAAGGCAAACAATGACTTAAACGTTAGAAAGTTATGAAGCATGTAATTGTCATGGTGCTGGGGGCTGCGCTGGCTCTGGCGTCGTGTGTGAGCAAAGGGACGGTCGTCAAGGTCGAGGAGCAGCGCGATTCGCTCTCGGTTGTCGTCAGCGCGAAGGATTCGCTGATCAATGCCGTTTTCGAAGATATCGGCTCCATTTCCGAGAATCTTGCGCTGATCAGGACGCGTGAGAATCTGATCTCGGTGGCAGGCGACGCCGAAGGCGGCCGCCGTCCCGTGGAGGAGATCAACAACGATATCGCCGCCATCGACCGGCTGCTGCGGGAAAACAAAGTCAAGATCGCTTCGCTGCAGAGCGCTGTCGCGCAATTGCGGAAAGCCAATCTGCGTCTCGACGGACTGGAAAAGATGATTCGGGACATGAGCGCGCAGCTTACCGAGAAGAAAAACGAAATTGCCCAGCTGCGGGAGAATCTCACCAAGATGGGCGTCGAGGTGGAGACCCTGACCGAGCAGGTGGCCGTGCGGAGCGAGCAGGTCGAGACCCTGAACACCGAGAAGATCGAACTGGAGAACCAGCTGAATACGGTGTATTACATCGTCGGGACCGAGAAAGAGCTGCGTGAGGCGCAGATCATCAACAAGCAGGGTTTCATCGGGCGTACGCTGACGGTCAATAAGACCGATAATCTGGCCAGTTTTACCAAGTCCGATTCTCGGTTGCTGTCGGAGGTGCCGATCGGGCAGAAAAAGGTTTCGGTCGTGACGACGCATCCCGAAGAGTCGTACGAGTTGGTGACGGATGCCGACAAGGTCGTGCTGAAACTGCTTATTACCGATCCCGTCCGCTTTTGGGAATCGTCTAAGATTCTGATCGTAAGCTATAAATAACGGGCGGAGGGCCGGATGATCCGGCGCCGCGCGGAAATGAGAGAGGCATCCCGGAATATTCCGGGATGCCTCTCTCGTTTGGCGAGCGAGTGAGTTCGACAAGGAAACCGAGATGGGGCGGATAATGGATGTATTTTGTCAGAGACGGGCGGTGTATGGCATGCCGGACACGTTTTTTGATTCGGATCGGAATGGAGACGAACCGTTATTTGCGATGCGCGGTGTTCTGTTTTGTCATTTTTATTTTTTTTACGTACATTTGGACAATAAAAAATATACATAGTTGTAATATGGATTATCAAATCAAACCGCAGTTTGTGGAGGCCGGTTTGAAAGAGAATTGCCCTGCGGATTGTAGTAGTTGTCCTACGTTTCCTGCGCCGTTTCGCCGCATAGGCGATTCGAATTACTGCCGTTTCGCGCAAATTTCTTTTTCAGCAGGAGAAGGGGTGACTTTTCCCGCAGACCGCATGGTGCGCATTCTTTTCGTGATGTCGGGTTCGCTGATGATGGAGCATGGGGATACGGTGCGGCTTGTGACGTCGAAACAATACGTATGTCTGGCGAGGGGCGAACGTTTCGTCACCACGGCGCAGGACGACGCCCATGTCGTCGTGCTTTCGCTGATTCACCGCATCGAGTTCTGCGAACAGGATATTTTCGATAAGGTGATGCCCTACGATACGGTCATCCCGACCGAAGCGGTGCCGCGGCTTTCGATGCATCCTACGATCGAACGCCTGCTCTGCGATCTGTTCGCCGTTCCGGAGCTGAGCGAGTGCGCCCGTTACCACAAAATGAAGGCTACGGAGCTTTTCATGATGATCAAGGTGCTGTATACGCCGACGGAGCATGCTTATTTCTTCCAGTCGATGATTCAGCCGCAGGATAACTTCCGCGTGTTCGTGTGCAACAATTACGACAAGGCGCAGGGCGTGGCGGAGCTGGCCGCGCTTGCGGGCATGAGCCTTTCGGTCTTCAAGCGCCGTTTCGCCGAGCACTTCAACGACAGCGTCTATCATTGGATGATGCGCCAGAAAGCGCTGAAGATCTTTACGGATATCCGCGACGGCGAGGACAGTACGAAGGTGCTGATGAACAAGTATGGATTCCGCCATTATACGCAGTTCAGCCGGTTCTGCAAGAATTACCTGCAGGCGACGCCCGCGCAGCTGATCGCATCCATAAAGGAGGGGTAGTAGGGGATTTGTCCCGTACCGTCCGCAGACGGAGAGCATATGCCGGCAGCTTGGGTTTGTTGTCGGATTGTGGAAACGGAGAGGCTGTGGGCTTCTCCGCTTCTTTTTCAGCGCTCCAGCAGGTAGACGTTCAGATTGACGAACTCCCCGTCGGAGAGTTGTTCGCCCCGGACTTCCACCCGGTCGAGCCGGAATCCGAGCCGCTGGGGAATGCGGTTGCTGCGGAGATTGCCCGGCGCGCAGCGTATTTCGATGCGTTCCATGCCCATCTCTTCGAAAGCGAGCCGGCAGAGCGCCTGCACGGCGGACGTCATGATTCCCCGGCCCTGAAACTCGCTGCGGAGCCAGTAGCCGATTTCGATGGTGCGCGTCGTGCCGTCCGCCGATTTGAAGCCGATCAGTCCTGCGAACGCATCTCCGCTCCGGATCGTGAAGACCGGGTTTGCCGTGTCGTTCAGCATCCCTGCGACGACCTCCTGCGTCTGCTCCACGCGGTGCGTCGCCGCCACGAACGGGAGCCAGCGTCCGAGGTGTTCGCGCTGGGTGTCTATGGCGCCGAAAATCGCCGGTGCGTCCCCGCTGCACAGCGAACGCAGCGAGAAGTCGTCGAACAGTGGAATCGTTTTCATGGTATATGCCGGTTTTGGCTGCAAAGGTAGTGAAAAATCGGGGAAGCTGTTTTTTATATATTAAATAGGTGTCGGAGCGTTTTGCACCCGCAGGAACTGCGGTTTGGGAGCGTGCAGGGACGGAACGGTAATAACCTTGGGTGCGGAGGGTGATATTTTTTGCAGAAGCTGTTGTAAAATATAAAACTTTTCCTATCTTTGCACCCGATTTCACCCCTGTAAAAAAGGCGGTAGACCGACGTTCTTTGAGAAGAGTAAAAAAGTGAAAAATTTATTGGAAATAATTTGGCCGGTAAATTTTTTATGCCTACTTTTGCAATCCAAAACGGTTGATTTTGCCGATGTA
>OGXB01000999.1_pt1 | contig 16859 bp, 16 predicted proteins | sample 1576161 | NCBI WGS metagenome assembly OGXB01 (sample SAMEA3541474, study PRJEB24748) | human gut metagenome | biome: human gut; feature: human-associated habitat; material: faeces | place: China | collected 2012
CGTCGTAGCAGTAGTCCACGCTGTAGGCCAGCCGCCGCAGGCTGCGGACGATGGTTTCACACAAGGCGCGTTCGTCTTCAATAACCAAAAGGTGCATGAGAGCCCTCCTTTTACATTTCTTCATGTTCACGTTGTTCTTAATTATAGCAAAAACAGATAAGGTTTGTGTTAAATTTTTCTTCTTAACAGGGACTTTAACTCCCCTGTGCTATGATGACGGCAGAAAAAGTGAAGGGGTGATAAATTTGAGCCATGTAAAAAAGGCGGTGGCGCAGGCCATGTTGCTGGTTGTGGGTATCGCCATGCTGTGCTTCGGCGTCTGGCGGGGCGAGGCGGCGACGGTACTGAGCAAAGCGATCAAATTATGTCTGGAGTGTGTGGGCATTGGGTAAGAAAAAACGCGGCGTATCTCAGATACTGTCCCGCTTCCGTGGCTGGATACAGGCGGGGGCAGCTTTATTGACCAACCTGCATCTGCCGAACTTTCTCAAGGGCAAACTGTATCAAGGCGCAGGGAAAACCGTATGTGTACCCGGGCTGAATTGCTACTCCTGCCCGGCAGCCTCCGGTGCTTGTCCTATCGGGGCGTTTCAGGCGGTAGTGGGGTCTTCCAAGTTCAGCTTTTCCTATTATATCACAGGCTTTCTCATTTTGCTGGGAGTCCTGCTGGGACGCTTTATCTGCGGTTTTCTGTGTCCCTTCGGCTGGTTTCAGGAACTGCTCCATAAAATTCCCACGAAGAAGCTCTCCACGAAGAAGCTGAAGCCGCTGACATATCTCAAGTATGCCGTCCTGCTGGTGATGGTTTTCCTGCTGCCGGCGTTCCTTGTGAACGATGTTGGCATGGGAAACCCGTTCTTCTGCAAATACCTCTGCCCCCAAGGCGTGCTGGAGGGAGCCATCCCGCTGTCCCTTGTCAATTCCGGCATCCGGGCGGCGCTGGGAAAGCTGTTTACATGGAAATTCAGCATCCTGCTGTCGGTGATTGCGCTGAGCGTACTGTTCTACCGACCGTTCTGCAAGTGGCTCTGCCCGCTGGGCGCGTTCTACGCGCTGTTCAACCGGGTGTCCCTCTTCCAGATGAAGGTGGATCGGAACAAATGCGTCTCCTGCGGGAAATGCGCCAAGGCCTGCAAAATGGATGTGGACGTGACAAAAACGCCCAACCATACCGAGTGCATCCGCTGCGGGATGTGCATCCGCGCCTGTCCTACCAACGCCGTCAGCTTCCGCTACGGCTTTGGAGACGGCAAAAAAGAACCTGTAAAACCTGCAGATAAATTAAAAACGGAGGAAACAAAATGAACGTAAAGAAAATCATCACACTGCTGCTGGCAGCACTGCTGGTGCTGTCTCTGGCCGCCTGCGGCAAACAGGGCAGCGACGACACGACAAAGCCCGACGGCGAGCCCAAGAACGCCCAGGAGGCGGCCGCTATGTACAAGGACCTGATGGATCAGGAGAATGCCATTCTGACGGAAAACCAGTCCCTTTGGGAGAAGGTGTTCCAATCCGCCGACAAGGGCATGACCACGCAGGAGGACGGCAAGAACTACGGTGATTTCCTGCTGGACACCATTGAATCCGCCAAGGACAAGTTTACCGCCGACGAGCTGAAGCTCCTGCGCCAGGGCGGCGAGAAGATCCGGGAGATCGAGCGCACCCTGGCCGCCATTGAGGCCAAGTTCCCCGATGCGGCTCCCAAGGCCCCGGACAACGGTGACAGCATCCCTGCCGACAGCCCCACGACACCCGGCGACAGCGGCAAGACGCAGAAGTTCCCCGCCTTCGAGGGCAAGGACCTCAACGGCAACACCGTCAAGAGCGATGACCTGTTCTCCAAGAACGCCGTCACCGTGGTGAACTTCTGGTTCACCACCTGCAATCCCTGCGTGGGCGAGCTTGCCGAGCTGGATGCGCTGAATAAGGAACTCGCGGAGAAGGGCGGCGCACTCATCGGTGTCAACACCTTCACGCTGGGCGGCGACGAGGCAGCGATTTCTGAGGCGAAGGACGTGCTGGCCAAGAAGGGCGTCACCTATCAGAATGTGTATTTTGACTCAGATGGTGAGGCGGGAAAGTTTGCTGCCAACATCTTTGCTTATCCCACTACCTATGTGGTCGACCGCAACGGCAATATCGTGGGCGACCCCATCGTAGGTGCTATTACGGAACCGAAGCAGGCGGAGGCACTGCAAGCCCAGATCGACAAGGCACTGTCCGCCGATAAGGGCTGACCCAAGATTTTTAGAAAGTGTCTATGATGAAGAAAAAAACATCGTAAGCCGGCACATTCTGCGCGCCATTGCATCGCCTCTGGCAAGCAAGCGCCTATCCTATCGAAATGGCCTTTGAGGGTGAAACCGGAGCATCAGAGGGGTGTTCATCCTTGGAGACCCCTGCTCCATCAAACAGGGATTGGACGAACACCTATTTCTTCAGCGGCGGTTTCGCCGTAAAGTGTTCGCTCTGATCCGCAGCAGAAAAGCGCCGTCTTGGAAGTGATTCCGGGACGGCGCTTTTTACTATCCGCACATTCGATTTCCGCTATTCCTCCTGCTGCTGTGATTACAGAAAGGAACGGGAGGTTATGCGAATGGAGAGATTCGTCGCAGATGAACGATGCCGTTGCCTGCGGACATTCCTTTGCGTAATACAATAACCGCAGAATCAAATGAAAACTAAACGGCCTGAGCCCTGTGCAGTACAGGATTCAGACCGTTCAGATCGCTTAATTCTTATTTTGTCTAACTTTTGGGGGGCACTTCACACTGGCGTTCCGCTCTTTTTATCACATTTCGCTAAATTCCCGGATGGGGCTTACTTCTTCAGCTTCTGATCCACCACCTCGTGGAGCATGGCGGTGAAGCCCGCCACGGTCATGGCACCCAGATCCTCGCCGGTACGGGTACGGACGGAGACGGTACCCGCCTCCATATCCCGGTCGCCCACCACCAGCATATAGGGGATCTTCTCCAGTGTGGCCTCACGGATCTTCTTGCCGATCTTCTCGTTGCGGCTGTCCACCTCCACCCGGAAGCCCTCGCGCCGCAGCTGCTGGGCCTGCTGGGCGCAGTAGTCGGCGGCCCGGTCGGTGATGGGCAGCAGGCGCACCTGCTCCGGCATCATCCAGGTGGGCAGCGCACCGGCGTACTCCTCGATGAGGTAGGCCAGCGTCCGCTCGTAGCAGCCCAGAGAGGTACGGTGGATGATATACGGCAGGGCCTTGTTGCCGTTTTCGTCGATGTAGTACATCCCGAAGCGCTCGGCCAGCAGCATATCGATCTGGATGGTGACCAGCGTATCCTCCTTGCCGTACACGTTCTTATACTGGATATCCAGCTTGGGGCCATAGAAGGCGGCCTCGTCGATGCCGATGGAGTAGTGAACGTCCAGATCCTTCAAAATCTTCTCCATGGTGCTCTGGGCGTGATCCCACTGCTCCGCCGTACCCTCGTACTTGTTGTTGGGGTTGGCGGGATCCCACTGGGAGAACCGGAAGGTACACTTATCCAGCAGACCCACGGTGCCGAGGCAGTACTTGGCCAGCGCCAAGCAGCCCTTGAACTCCTCCTCCAGCTGATCGGGACGCAGCACCAGATGGCCTTCGGAGATGGTGAACTGGCGCACGCGGATCAGGCCGTGCATCTCGCCGGAATCCTCGTTGCGGAACAGGGTGGACGTCTCGCCCAGCCGCATGGGCAGGTCACGGTAGGAGCGCTGGCGGTTCAGATACACCTGATACTGGAAGGGGCAGGTCATGGGCCGCAGGGCAAAGCACTCCTTCGTCTCGTCATAGGGGTCGCCCAGCACGAACATACCGTCCAGATAGTGATCCCAGTGGCCGGAAATTTTATACAGGTCCCGCTTGGCCATCAGGGGGGTCTTGGTCAGCAGGTAGCCGGCCTTCTCCTCGGTGTCCTCCACCCAGCGCTGCAGCTGCTGGATGACCCGTGCGCCCTTGGGCAGCAGGATGGGCAGACCCTGACCGATGCAGTCCACGGTGGTGAAGTACTCCAGCTCACGGCCCAGCTTGTTGTGATCCCGCTTCAGAGCCTCCTCCCGCTCCTTCAGGTAGGCGTCCAGCTCCTCCTTCTTGGGGAAGGCCACGCCGTAGATACGCTGGAGGGTCTGGCGGCTGCTGTCGCCCCGCCAATAGGCGGCGTTGCAGGCCGTCAGCTTGATGCCGTTGCCCTTGATGCGGCCGGTGGAATCCAGATGGGGGCCGGCGCACAGATCAGTGAACTCGCCCTGCTTATAAAAGGAGATGTGGGCGTCGGCGGGCAGGTCGTTGATGAGCTCCACCTTGTAGGGCTCCTCCCGCTCCTCCATGAACTTCAATGCCTCCTCACGGGGCAGCTCGAAGCGCTCCAGCTTCAGCTTCTCCTTGCAGATCTTCCGCATCTCCGCCTCGATCTGGGCCAGATTCTCCTGTGTGAAGGCAAAGGGTGCGTCCAGATCGTAGTAAAAACCGCCGTCGATGGACGGGCCGATGGCCAGCTTCACCTCCGGCCACAGGCGCTTGACGGCCTGAGCCAGCACGTGGGAGCAGGTGTGCCAATAGGTCTTGCGATACTCCTCGTTTTCAAACGTGTACTTGTTTTCTTCGCTCATGATAGCTTCCTCCTTACTTGGTCGGGGCGGGCAACAAAAACCCCCGCCCCTGATACGGTTCAGGGGTGAGGTAAAATAGCTTTACTCCACGGTTCCACCCTGCTTACGGAAATTTTTCCGTCGCTCGTGATCTCTGTAACGGGAGAACCCGGCCCGGCCTACTGGTTTCCGTTCGGCGAGCGGCTCGGAGGGGGTACCGTTCCGCTTCCCGTCAGATCCCTTGCACCACGGGGGGACCCTCTCTGTGACCTTCTGCGGACAGCTTCCTCGTCTATGCCTTTTTTATACCCCAGAATATAGCACCCCCGGCGGCGGTTGTCAACGGCCTTTTTGAAGTTTTCCCCGGATAAAACAAAAAAAACTACCCTTTTCACAGGAACTGTGCTATGATATAAGAGTATGATTGTCGTTTGATAAGGAGGGGACCTATGCGACATCTGAAACGCCCGGCCCTGTTGGGGCTGTTGCTGCTGGCCTGCCTGCTGCTGGCCGGATGCCAGATGGACAGCACCGTGGAGGAGCTGTTCACCCTGCCCCGCTTGCCCACGGAATACACCACCCTCTCCCGCCAGCTGGATCAGCTGCTGTCGGAGGGCTATGAATACATGGCTCCCACCTCCGGGCGGAACATCCAGTCCCTCCAGATGGTGGACATCGACGGCGACGGGCGGGACGAGGCGCTGGCCTTTTTCCGCCTCAGCAACGGTGAAAAGCCCCTGAAAATTTACGTGTTCCACTCCCGTGAGGACAGCTATGAGCTGGCCTCCATCATCGAGAGCAGCGGCACCGCCATCGACTCCATCTACTATGAGGATCTCACCGGCGACGGTCGGAAGGAGCTGATCGTAGGATGGAAGATCAGCTCCGACGTCCAGACCGTCACCGTCTACGATATGCGGCCCGGCCCGGTGCAGCTGATGCAGAGCAACTACACCCGCCTGTCCTTTCAGGAGCTCAACGGCGACGGCATCCCCAGCCTTCTGCTGCTGCGAACCAACAGCGACAACCAGCCGGTGGCGGAGTTTTGCAGCTGGCAGGAGGGGGCGCTGTCCGTCTCCCACCGCTGCACCCTATCCAGCACCATGGCGGAGCTGAATCAGGGCAGCGTGGTCACCGGCAAGCTGGATCAGGACACCCCGGCGGTGTTCATCACCGGCATCAACAGCCAAGGCATCGCCGTGACGGATATCCTCGTCTGGCAGGAAGACGCCGGGCTCGTCAACGCTGCGCTGGACCGCAGCACGGGGCTCTCCACCGCCACGGTTCCCTATCGTCAGCTGACGCCGCAGGACATCAACGGCGACGGCATCACGGAGCTTCCCCGGCCCGACAGCTCTGTCTCCGACACCAAGCAGGCCGACGGCATGGTCTTTTGGGAGCAGTACCGGCCCGACGGCCTTGCCACCGTGGAGCGCACCTATCACTGCCTGTCCGGCGGCTGGTACTTTATCCTGCCGGAGGATTGGACGGGCGATGTCACCGCTCTCGCCTCGGACGCCGGTATCGGTGAGACGCAGGTAACGTTGTCGGTGCAGGGGGAGAAGGCCCTGAGTATCTGCGCCCTTACCGGCGAAAACCGGGAGCGGCGGGCCCTCCGGGGCAATCGGGTGGTACTCAGGCGCCGCACCGGCACCATTTACGCCGCCGAGACCCTCAGTGAAATCTATTCGCTGGATGAGGAAGCGCTGCGTCATAATTTCAACCTGATCGTCCACTCTTGGGACGCCAACTAACGACATAGAAGGAGTAGCTTATGAAAAAAGTTCTGGTTCTGGAGGATGAATCCAGCATCCGCAGCTTTATCGTCATCAATCTGCGCCGTGCCGGTTATGAGGTCATCGAGGCAGGCACCGGCGAGGAGGCGCTGGAGATGCTGCAGCAGCACAGCGATATCCGTGTGGCGCTGCTGGATGTGATGCTCCCCGGCATCGACGGCTTCGAGGTATGCCGCCGCATCCGGGCCACCAACTCCCGCATCGGCATCATCATGCTCACCGCCCGCTCACAGGAGATGGACAAGGTCACGGGCCTGATGACCGGAGCCGACGACTACGTCACTAAGCCCTTCTCCCCCGCCGAGCTGACGGCACGGGTGGACGCCCTCATGCGCCGCAGCGGCGGCAGCATGGAGGAGCACTCCGGCGAGATCAGCCAGCCCCCCTTCCTGCTGAACACCCGCAACCGCACGCTGGAAAAGAACGGCAAGCCCGTGAAGCTGACGCAGGTGGAGTACTCCATCATGCGGATGTTCATGGAGAATCCCGGCAAGGCCCTGTCCCGTGAGGAGATTTTGGATCTGGTGTGGGGCCGGGATTACTTCGGTGAGCTGAAGATCGTGGACGTGAACATCCGCCGCCTGCGGCTGAAGATCGAGGACAACGCCACCAACCCCACCTTCATCAGCACCGTATGGGGCTACGGCTACAAGTGGGACGCCTGATGGCCCCGCAGCAAGGAGGTGACGGTCCATGAAGGAGCGTCTGCGGATACAGGGCCTGCGAAAGCGCTGGATCCTCAACAGTGTGGGGCCTGTGGTCCTGATACTGGTGCTGGCGGCCATTCTGGCCTCGGCCACCGTGGCCAACAACTACTACGGCTCCGCCCGCTCCACGCTGGAGGCCAAAGCCAAGGCCGGCGCCGACTACTTCAACTCTTACAGCATGAGCAGCTACAGCGAGTACTACCGCAACGCCTCACTGTACGCCGCCAGCTTCGACAGCACCCGCATCGAGCTGCAATTCCTGAATCTCTACGGCCGGGTGGATAACTCCACTCAGGGCGTGGCCGCAGGCACGGCTCCCCAGACCCCGGAGCTCGCACGGGCGCTGGAGAGCGGCAGCATCGAGGTATTCAGCGGCAAGGACCCCGTCACCGGCGAGTCGGTGATGGCCGTCACTACACCCCTGAAGTTCAACGGCTCCACGGTGGCCTTTATGCGCTACGTCACCGCCACCCGGCAGATCGACCATCAGATCCTTCTGACCATCCTCATCATCAGCGCCATCATCGCCGGGGTCATCTGTCTGGTGCTGATCTCCAGTCTGCTGTTCATCAACAGCGTGGTGGCCCCGGTGGCTGAGGTGACGGACGCCGCCAAGCGCATCTCCGGCGGCAGCTACGGCATCCAGCTGCCCAACCCCTACACCGATGAGATGGGGGAGCTGGTGGACAACATCAACGATATGTCCCTGAAAATCAGCCAGAGTGAGAAAATCCAGACGGAGTTCATCTCCTCCGTGTCCCACGAGCTCCGCACTCCCCTGACGGCCATCAATGGTTGGAGCGAGACACTGCTGGAGGACGACGATCCCGCTCAGCTGCGCCGGGGTCTGCACATTATCCTCAAGGAATCCCGCCGACTCACCAACATGGTGGAGGAGCTGCTGGAGTTCTCCAAGATGCAGGACGGTCGTTTTACCCTCCGCATCGAGGACGTGGACCTGCAGACGGAGTTCGAGGACGCCGTTTACACCTATCAGGAGCTGTTCCGACAGGACGGCATCCGTCTGGAGTATGACGACGACGGCGAACTGTACACCGATCCTATCCCCGGCGATCCGGAACGGCTGAAGCAGGTGCTGTGCAACGTACTGGACAACGCCGCCAAGCACGGTGGCTCCGGCAAGCGCATCATCGCCTCCCTGCGGCGAGAGGCGGACAACTATGTCATCCGCATCCGGGACTTCGGGCCCGGCATCCCCCCGGCGGAGCTGCCCTATGTGAAGCAGAAATTCTACAAGGGCTCCTCCAAGGCCCGTGGCAGCGGCATCGGTCTGGCGGTGTGCGATGAGATCATCACCCGCCACGGCGGCACCTTCGAGATCGGCAACGCCGACGGCGGCGGCGCTCTGGTGACCATTACCCTGCCCATTCCGCCCCACACGGAGCATCGATAGAAATAGAACAGTTGTTGCATTTCATTCGAGCAAGTGCTATACTTACGGAAAGGAACTTACATCGTCTATGGAACACAAACCCGGTACATTCCGCACCTCCATCGGCGGACAGGCCCTCATCGAGGGCATCCTCATGCGTGGCCCGGAGAAGCAGGCCATTGTGGTGCGCTCCCCGGAGGGCCTTGTGACCAAGGTGGAGGAGCTGACACTTATCAAGGACAAATACCCCATTCTGGGCCTTCCCATTCTGCGGGGGGCCGTGACCTTTCTGGACTCCATGATCCGGGGCGTCAAGGCCCTGATGTTCTCGGCGGACTACTTCCCCGACGACGAGGCCGCCCAGCCCTCCAAGCTGGACCTGTGGCTGGAAAAGCACGTTCCGGCAGAAAAGCTCCAAAATGTGCTGGTATGGGTGTCGGTGCTGCTGTCGCTGGGCATGACGCTGGTGCTGTTCATGCTGCTGCCCACCTTCGTGGCCGGGCTGTTCCGCGCTCAGAACGCCGCCCTCCATAATCTCATCGAGGGCGTCATCAAGGTGGCTATCTTTCTGGCCTATCTGATCCTCTGCTCCAAGCAGAAGGATGTGCGCCGGGTATTCTGCTACCACGGTGCCGAGCACAAGACCATTTTCTGCTATGAGGCGGGCCTGCCGCTGACGGTGGAAAACGCCCGCATCCAGCCCAAGCATCATCCCCGCTGCGGCACCAGCTTCCTCTTTGTGGTCATTATCGTGTCCATCCTGTGCAGCAGTGTCGTTTTCAGCTACGTCAACTGGCAGAACATCTGGGTCCGTATCGGGATGCATCTGCTGCTGCTGATCCCGGTGGTGGGCATCACCTATGAATTCAACCGGCTGGTGGGGCGGCACGACAACGCCCTCACACGGGTGCTGTCCGCCCCCGGTATGTGGCTCCAGAATTTCACCGTCAACGAGCCGGACGACTCCATGCTGGAGGTGGCCATTGAGGCCTTGAAGCTGGTGCTGCCGGAGGAGAAGGGCAAGGACCGCTGGTGAGAAATTCCCGGCCGTTCTCCCCTGAAAAGCCCAAAATATGACAACGGAGCGTATTATGGCGACTACTTACAACAATTTGTATATGGATATCCGGCAGACTCTCCGCCGGGCAGGCATCGAGGCCGCCACGCTGGAGGCCCGTGAGCTGATGTGTTTCGCCTCCGGCAAGACCCGCAGTCAGCTGGTGCAGGATGGGCAGCTGTATGTCCCTCCGGCCATCGAGGAGCGGGCGAAGGATCTGGTGCGCCGCCATCTGGCGGGGGAGCCGGTGGCCTACCTCATCGGGGAGTGGGAGTTCTATGGACTGCCGCTGGACATCTCCGAAAGCGTGCTGATCCCCCGTCCGGACACGGAGACGCTGGTGGACCACGTGGTAGCGTGGCTGCGGCCCCTGCCGGAGTGCCGGGTGCTGGATCTGTGCGCCGGCTCCGGCTGCATCGGTCTGGCCATCGCCAGTCAGGTCCCCGGCGCACGGGTGGTGCTGGGGGAGCTGGACGAGGGGGCCTTGCGGATCTGCCGCCAGAATATCCGCCGCAACAGTCTCAGCGGACAGGTGGTGTCCTTAAAGATGGACGCTCTGTCCGATCCGCCTCCCCGGCTGGGGGATTTTGACTGTCTGGTGTGCAACCCCCCCTACATTCCCTCCGGGGACATCGCCGGACTGGACGTCTCCGTCCGGGACTATGAGCCCCATCTGGCGCTGGACGGCGGGACCGACGGGCTGGACTTCTACCGCAGCGTCTGCCGCCTCTGGCGGGACGTGCTGCACACCGGGAGCCGCCTGGCCTTCGAGGTGGGCATCGGGCAGGCCGACGACGTGCTGCGGCTCATGCGGAGCGAGGGCTTCGGTGAGCTGGAGATCCTGCCGGACCCGGCGGGCATCCCCCGTGTGGTGACGGGCCTGCGCTATCAGGAGGTCTATGCCGACGCCTGATGGCCGACGAAACGACTTTGTAAATCGATGGGCCTCTGCCCATTTACCACGAAAATTTTCATTGATACAGGAGGAAGAAACATGGCAGCGAAGAAAGACAGTTCGATAGCTGCTCCCGTGGTCTCCGACAAGAAAAAGGCGCTGGAGACCGCCATGCAGCAAATCGAAAAAACCTACGGCAAGGGCTCTATCATGCGCTACGGCGACAATGTGCAGCCCAATGTGGAGGCCATCCCCACCGGCTCTCTGGCGCTGGATCTGGCGCTGGGCATCGGCGGCGTACCCCGTGGCCGCATCATCGAGATCTATGGGCCTGAGTCCTCCGGTAAGACCACGCTGGCTCTGCACGTTCTGGCGCAGGCCCAGAAAATGGGCGGCGAGGTGGCCTTCGTGGATGCCGAGCACGCTCTGGATCCCACCTATGCCCGTGCGCTGGGGGTGAAGATCGAGGATATGCTCATCTCCCAGCCGGACACCGGTGAGCAGGCGCTGGAGATCACCGAGGCGCTGGTGCGCTCCGGGGCCATCGACGTGGTGGTGGTGGACTCCGTGGCCGCTCTGGTCCCCCGTGCCGAGATCGAGGGTGAGATGGGCGACAGCTTCGTGGGGCTCCATGCCCGGCTCATGAGTCAGGCGCTGCGGAAGCTGACGGGCATCATCGCCAAGACCAATACCGTGGTCATCTTCATCAACCAGCTGCGGGAAAAGGTGGGCGTCATGTACGGTAACCCGGAGGTCACCACCGGCGGCCGGGCGCTGAAGTTCTACGCCTCCGTCCGCATCGATGTACGCCGCATCGAGACGCTGAAGTCCGGCGGCGAGATGATCGGCAACCGCACCCGCGCCAAGGTGGTCAAGAACAAGGTGGCGCCTCCCTTCCGTGAGGCGGAGTTCGACATCATGTACGGCGAGGGCATCAGTAAGCTGGGCGAGATGCTGGATCTGGGCGTGAAGCTGGATCTGGTACAGAAGAGCGGCTCTTGGTTCAACATGGGCGAGGTGCGTCTGGGTCAGGGCCGTGATGCCGCCAAGCAATATCTGCGGGATCATCCCGACGAGGCCGACGCACTGGAGGCCAACATCCGCCGGGACTTCCACAAGCTGATGAGCAATCAGTCCAAGGTGGCGGCACGGGCCGCAGGCCGTGCGGTGGATGTATCCGCCGACGACTTCGACGATGCGGATTGATCGCATCGAGCCATCCCGCCGCAGGAAGGATCGGGTACTGGTGTTTCTGGAGGGGGGCGACCTGCTGCGGGTGACGGAGCAGGAGCTGCTGGTCTTCGGACTGCGGCCCGGTCTGGAGCTGCCGGAGCAGCTGCTGGCACAGGTAGAGCAGTCCGCCAAGCGGTCGGAGATGAAGGCCCGTGGCGCCCGACTCACCGGCAGCCGAATGCTTTCGAAAAAGCAGGTGATGGAGCACCTGACCCGTAAGGGCGGCGACCGGGAGCTGGCGGAGGATACAGCCCAGTGGCTGGAGGAGTTGGGGGCCGTGGACGAGTCGGCCTACGCCGCCGCCATTGCCCGGCACTATGCCGCCATGGGCTACGGCCCCGGCCGGGTACGGCAGGAGCTGCAGCGCCGGGGCATCCCGCAGGAGCTGTGGGACGATGCGCTGGCCCTGCTGCCGGAGGGCGAGGAGGCCATCGAGCGCTTTATCCGCAGCAAGTGTAAAGGGAAGCCCCTTGATCGAGAGACGCAGCGCAAGCTGGCTGCCGCTCTCCAGCGGCGGGGCTTTTCCTGGCAGGAGATCCGTCCGGTGCTGAACCGTCTGGGCGAGGAAATGGCGGAGGAATAGGGAGAATCCCTTCCCAAAGGTAAATTGCTCCTATGCAAAACCACCTCCGGCGGCATATTTTTGCCGATCATTCTTCTTATTGCCTCCGGCGGCAGCAGATCACATTTTCATCGTCTATCCAGAGAGCATCTCCTTGAATGCTCCTTTGCAAGATCACAAATCCACATACCAAACATCAGAGGAAACACAGCATGAACGTATCATTTATATCCCTGGGCTGCGACAAAAACCGGGTGAACACCGAGCAGATGATGGCCCTGTGCCTACAGGCCGGACATACCGTGCAGGAGGATTGCTCCGGCAGCGACGTGGTGGTCATCAACACCTGCGGCTTCATCGACAGCGCCAAGAGCGAGGCCATCGATACCATTCTGGCGGCGGCGGAGCTGAAGGCCGCCGGTGAGGTGGGCAAAATTCTGGTAACGGGCTGTCTCAGCCAGCGGTATCAGGCGGACATTCTGGAGGAGCTGCCGGAGATCGACGGCATCATGGGGACCGGCTGCTTCGGTGACATCGTCACGGCGCTGGAGCAGGTGGTGAACGGTCAGGAGTGCCGCCATTTTGCCGACATCAACGGCCCCGTGGAGGAGCTGCCCCGTGTGTTGTCCACCCCCCGGCAGTACGCCTATCTCCGCATTGCTGAGGGGTGCAGCAACCGCTGCGCCTACTGCGTGATCCCCTCCCTGCGGGGAAACTACCGCAGCCGCCGGATGGAGGACATTCTGGAGGAGGCCCGTGCGCTGGCGGAGGACGGGGTGCAGGAGTGCATCGTCATCGCTCAGGATATCACCCGCTACGGCGTGGATCTGTACGGAGAGCGGCGGCTTCCGGAGCTGCTGCGGGAGCTGTGCAGGCTTCCCTTCCACTGGGTGCGGCTCCACTATCTCTACCCAGACAATCTCTCCGACCAGCTCATTGACACCATCGCCGGGGAGGAAAAGATCTGCAACTATCTGGATATCCCTATCCAGCACTGCAACGACACCGTTCTCAAGGCCATGCGCCGCCGGGAGACCAAGGCCGGGCTGGAGGAGCTGTTCCGCCGGGTGCGGGAGCGCATCCCCGGCGTGGTGCTGCGGACCAGCCTCATCACGGGACTGCCCTATGAGGACGAGGCGGCCTTCGAGGAGCTGTGCGACTTTTTGGGCGAGCAGAAGCTCCAGCGGGTGGGGGCCTTCCCCTACTCTCCGGAGGAGGGAACTCCTGCGGCCAAGATGCTGAACCGGGTGGACACCGAGGAGGCCCAGCGCCGGGCGGAGCTGGTAATGGAGATTCAAACACAGGTCATGGACGAGTTCAACGACAGCCGCATGGGCGACACCGTGGAGGTGCTGTGCGACGGCTATGACGTTCAGGCCATGAGCTATGTGGGCCGCAGCTACGCCGAGAGCCCCGGCATCGACGGGTGCATCTTCTTTACGGCGGAGCGGGATGTGGAGCCCGGAGACTTTGTCATGGTGCGTATCACCGGCGCCATGGACGGTGACCTCACCGGCGAAGCGGTGGAGGAACTTTCTGAGGAGGAATAAAGCTATGCCTATGAACACTGCCAACAAGCTGACCCTTGCACGGGTGTTTATGATCCCGCTGTTTCTTGTGATCGCATACTGGGGCTTCCCCGGCAGCCGCTATGTGGCGCTGGGGGTGTACATTCTGGCCTGCCTGACGGACCTGCTGGACGGGTATGTGGCCCGACACTATAATCAGGTGTCAGACTTCGGCAAGTTTGCCGATCCGCTGGCGGATAAGTGTCTGGTGATGGCGGCGCTGTGCTGGTTTGTGGAGACCGGCGACATGGTGGGCTGGGTACTGGCTGTGGTGCTGCTGCGGGAATTCGCCGTGTCCGGGATGCGGCTCATTGCCGTGGAGAAGGGCCGGGTCATCGCCGCAGGCTGGTCCGGCAAGGTCAAGACTGCCAGCACCATGGTGTGCATCTGCCTGATGCTCTTCGGCATCCCCCACTGGCTGAATCTGGTGTGCCAGGGTGTCATTCTGGTGACCACCGTCTACTCCGGCGTGGAGTACTTCGCCAAAAACTGGGATGTATTCCAAGAGAACAAGTAACCGTATCCCTTTGGATTTTGATCTTATCATCATCGGCGGCGGACCTGCCGGAGCCACCTTGGCCCGACTACTGCCTCGGAAAATGCACTGTGCCGTCATCTATCGGAGCGACCTCTCCAAGCCCTGCGGCGGTCTACTCTCGGAGGATGCCCAGTGCTCTCTGGCCCGGTATGATATTACCCTCCCTAAGGACGTTCTGGTGGACCCGCAGATCTTCTCCGTCAAGACCATTGATCTGGAGGCCGGACTGGTGCGGCACTATCAGCGCACCTACCTGAATATGGACCGGCGTCAACCGTACCCCGCCGGAAAAAGCCGTACTTGACACCGGCGGAAAATCCTGATACCATGTTACCGTAAATAGCACGTTGATCGGAAAGAGTACGCCCGGCGCTCCGGGCAGAGAGGGATGGCCACCGGCTGCAAGCCGTCCTGCGGAGCAAGGGCCGAAAGTGCGTCCGGGAGTGCGGGGGATGCAGACGCCCTCCGGCAGGCCGCCGTCACCGGTCATCGAGCGATAAACGAGAGTGGAACCGTGGAGCAGCCGCTTCGCCTCTCATGCCTGCGGGCATGGGAGGCTTTTTCTGTTCTGCACGAATTTTCCGAATTTTGCAGCCAAAAGGAGCTTGACTATGTATCTGTATAATTCTGCCACCCATACGAAGGAGGAGTTCCGGACCCACACGCCGGGCCACGTGGAGATGTATACCTGCGGCCCCACGGTGTATCACTTTGCCCACATCGGCAACCTCCGCAGCTACATCATGGAGGATGTGCTGGAGAAGTACCTGCGCTATGTGGGCTACGATGTGAACCGGGTCATGAACATCACCGACGTAGGCCACCTGACCTCCGATGCCGACGAGGGCGAGGACAAGATGCTCAAGGGCGCCCGCCGGGAGCACAAGACCGTCATGGAGATCGCCCAGTTCTACACCGACGCCTTCTTCGAGGACTGCCGCAAGCTGAACATCAAGCGCCCCGACGTGGTGCAGCCCGCCACGGGGCTCATTGATGACTACATCCGCATCATCTCCCGCCTGCTGGAGAAGGGCTACGCCTATGTGGCCGGCGGCAACGTGTACTTCGACACCAGCAAGCTGGAGCGGTACTACGTGTTCAACGACCACAACGAGGAGGATCTGGCCGTAGGCGTCCGGGAGGGCGTGGAGGAGGACGTGAACAAGCGCAACAAGAACGACTTTGTGCTGTGGTTCACCAAGTCCAAGTTCGAGGATCAGGCCCTGAAGTGGGATTCCCCGTGGGGCGTGGGCTACCCCGGCTGGCACATCGAGTGCTCCGGCATCTCCATGAAGTACAACGGTGAGTATCTGGATCTCCACTGCGGCGGCTTCAGTTTGTCAAACATGCCTTCTTTTCCCAGGAAGGTAAACAGGGTATTCTCCGGGTCCGCTGTGTCGATGACCACATAATCCGCCCCAACTTCTGCCACCTTGCCGGAAAGAGTATTGATCTTAGCGTCTTCTGAGTCCATGGCATCCTCGGTCACAATTTTGGTGGCCACCGGTTTGTCGGTCTCGTCTTCCAGGTCCCCATAGTAGGTCACATCTGCCTGTACTCCGGACTTGATGCCGTCCTTGGATACCTTCTGCGCAATCTTGGTGTTAAAGGTATATGTACCCTCGTCCGTGGTCAGGGTCAGGGTATTGTCGTCTGCTTTCTCTACGGTTCCTGTAACAATGTCATCCTCCTCAGCGGCTGCCTCTTCCGCTGCCTCTGCTGCTGCAGATGTAACGATATCCACTGATTTTGCCTTGGTGGTGTCTGCGGAAAGCTCACCTGCGTAGGCAACCTCTACCTCATCACCTTCTCCAATGGCATCTGCGCCTTCAATCTTAGCCTCAGATACATCAAACTTCACTTCTTTGCCTTCGTCGTCCTTAACGGTAACCACCTTATCAGCTACCTCTCCCACAAAACCATAGAAGTATTCCAGTTCCATATCGTCTTCTGCTTCTGTCGCTTTCTCTGTCTCAGTCTGGGATGCTGTAGTAGTTGGGGCCGCTGTAGTTTCTTTATTGCCGGAAGAACAAGCTGTCATCCCCAATGCAAGTGCCAGGACTGCAACTGCCAAATAGTGTCTCTTCATAATAATCTCCTCTTTTCTAAATCATGATATGTCATATACTATGCCAGGACGGGCAGCATATTCCCCCTGCCTTTGTCCACGTTACATATTACTACGAAAAACACTATTTTACTATGTCTTTTTCTTTAATTTTTCATAAAAGTTTAAATACTCCCCAGTTTTCTGATGGACTCTGATACCAGTTTTTTGAAGAGAGGGGCCATTTTATCCGACGCCTCCTGGACCTCCTTGTGGGACAGAGGAACGTCTGTCATACCACAGGCCAGATTGGATATACAGGATATACCGCATATCTTCATCCCCATGTGATTGGCCGCCACTGCCTCGCAGGCCGTACTCATGCCAACTGCATCCCCGCCCAGTATCCTGCACATTTTCACCTCATGCGGGCTTTCGTAGGCAGGTCCTGTAAGCTGCACATAGACCCC
>OGXB01001016.1_pt1 | contig 16639 bp, 17 predicted proteins | sample 1576161 | NCBI WGS metagenome assembly OGXB01 (sample SAMEA3541474, study PRJEB24748) | human gut metagenome | biome: human gut; feature: human-associated habitat; material: faeces | place: China | collected 2012
TTAGCCCAACAGATCACTGGATCTTCGAATCGGAATTCTGTCAATTGCCACACCTTTTGCTTTATTTTTTTTAAGATGCATATCTAACTGATGATCAATTCCCTGTTTTTCGAAATGAATTCTTATGTGAGCTTCATTCTCTTCAAACTTTATCAACTCCCGGTCCTTATTTCCACGGTGTGATTTTGTTGTCGCACTTAAATAAATTGATTCCAGAATATTGGTCTTTCCCTGGGCATTATCTCCATACAATAAATTCGTTCCACTCGCAAAATTCATGGAAAGTTCGTCATAATTTCGATAATTTTTTAATTCCAAAGATTTAATAATCATACTACTCCAAACTATTTGACGATATGAATCTCCTGACCATCAAAAGATACAACTTCGCCACCATATAATTTTTTTCCTCTTCTTGTTTCAACTTCTCCATTCACAAGAACTTCACCATCCTGAATGACAATTTTTGCCACAACTCCAGAATCTACAAGTCCAGCTGCTTTTAATGCCTGTCCAAGTTTAATAAATTCATCTTTAAGTTTAATTTCCATCTCAAAAGTCCTTTCTTAATGATTAAAATTAACCGGAAGAATCAGATAATTGTATGTTCCTGCATCATCTTTGATATAACAAGGTGCTTTCGGATTTACCAGATAAATATTGATTTCTTCATCATCGATCACTCGAAGAACATCCATCAAAAACTTTGGATTAAAGCCAATTAACAGATCTCTTCCTTCTTTTTGGATCAGAATTTCTTCTTCCATAGATCCAAAGAAAGAATTAATATTTAATTTTAATGAATGGTCAGCAATATCGATAATAATTGGTTTTTTATCAGATTCACGAATCAAAAGACTCGCTCTGTCGATACAATTTAAAAATTCTTTTTTGTTAATTGTAATCTTTGTTTCATAATCACTAGATAACATCTGGCTTATCTTATAATATTCCCCTTCCAGCAATCTTGAAACAACTCTTGTATTATCAAATTCAAATAAAATATGTTTTGAAGTTACATAAATTGAAACATTTTCATCCATTTCTCCAGAAATGATCTTCACAATTTCTTGTAAAGTTTTCCCAGGAACGACAACTTTAAACGGATCATAATGATCTTTTAATTCAATATGTCTGATGGAAATTCGATGTCCATCTAAAGATACAACACTTAATTGGTCATCTTTTACTTCAAATAATTCACCCGTCATTAATTTCGTATTTTCATTATCCGAAATCGAAAAAATTGTTTGACGAATCACTTCTTTTAAAGAAAACTGGGATAAAGTGATACTTTGATTTTTTTCAATCTCTGGTAAAGAAGGAAATTCTTCACCTTCTTGTCCCATAATCTGAAAACATGCTTTTTCACAAGTGATCGTTGCTTTGTACTGATCATCTGTTTCTATTGTTATGTCATTATCCGGTAATTTTCTAACGATTTCAGAAAAAAGTTTTGCTTCAATTGCAATTTTACCAGGCTGATGAATCTGTCCATCAATGGTAGTTTCAATTCCAAGTTCCATATCATTCGCTGTTAATTTAATATTTCCTGTACTAGCTTCAATTAAAATACATTTTAAGATGGGAAGCGTAGTGTTGTTTGATACTGCTTTGGAAACAATAGAAACAGCATGCACTAAATCAGATTTTGTACATATGATTTTCATAAATGTGTATAACTCCTTTCGGTGTCAGATTGTTGTTAAATAAATAAATAAAAGTCGTAGTAATAGTCGTAGTAGCTGTGGATTTGGGGATAACCTTAAAAAACCGCTAAGTATAAAGGGTTATAAGGGTTGATAAAATGTTTAAAACTTGATGAAAATCAGAGGATAATCATAGATTTATCAACATCACCAAAATCAGCAAAAATACTAATACACAGGATATCCACAGGTTATCCACGGAAAATGTGGATAACTATTGAAAAAATGTGGAAAAAATAAAAATTAATCCATTTTTTTGGTAATAACATCAATAACCTTGCTTAATTCAGGGTCTTTGTCTAAGTCTTTTTCAATTTTTTCAATGCCATGAATGACAGTAGAATGATCACGTTTTCCAATGATCTCACCAATCTTAACAAGAGACTGATCCGTCATTTTCTTGCATAAATACATACAAATCTGGCGTGGATAGGCGATATCATGACTTCTTTTTTTGGAAATGATATCACTTGTCTGAATATTAAAATGTTCTGCAACTGTTTGCATGATCAATTCAGGTGTAATAGCTTGTTTTGTCTTGTTGTCGATCAGATCCTGAAGAGCGATTTTTGATAATTCAAGGTCAATCGGTTTCTTATTTAATTTAGAATAAACTTTGATCTTGTTTAAGGCACCTTCCAGATCACGGATATTAGACTTAATATGAGTAGCAATATAGTCAAAAATCTCATCATCAATATAAATATTGTCTAATTCCGCACGTTTTCTAAGGATCGCAACCTTTGTTTCATAGTTTGGAGGCTGAATATCAACTGGTAGTCCCCAGCTGAAACGGCTTCGAAGTCTCTCTTCTAAAACATCCAGTTCTTTTGGAGGTTTATCAGAAGAAAGAATGATCTGTTTTTTAGAGTTATAAAGTGCATTAAAAGTATGGAAAAATTCCTGCTGAGTACTTTCTTTACCAATAACAAACTGAATATCATCGACCAATAAAACATCGATATTGCGGTATTTGCTGCGCAATTCTTCTTGTTTTTTATGTTGAATTGAATTGATGACTTCGTTTGTAAAGTCTTCACTTGTTACATACAAAACATTTAAAGAACTGTTGTGTTCAATAATGTAATGTGCAATGGAGTGCATTAAATGAGTTTTTCCAAGACCAGCACCTCCATATAAAAACAGCGGATTATAGGCTTCCGCTGGAGCTTCCGCAACAGCAATACTTGCGGCATGTGCCATGCGGTTATTGTCGCCGATTACGAATGTATCAAAAGTATAGCGGGGATTTAAGTTATTATTATCATGTTCAGGTGCAGCAGCAGGAGTTTCTTGTGGTTTTTCTCCTTCTTTTTCAAGTTCGAACTCGATATCGTATTTCTTTCCTGTCAGATCAGAAATAGCAAGGGAAATATAAAAATCGTACATTTTTTTCTTGATAAACTGAATACCCCGCTCATCGTATTTTGCATCCAGAGACAGAATGATCTTATTTGACTGGACATCTTTGATATGTAATGGCTTAATCCAGGCATTGATCGCAGCACTGGAGACGTCATGCTCTTGCTCAAGCTTGACTAATACATCATCCCAAATTTTTTCAATTTCGTTTTTCATGGATAACATAAATCCCTTTCTAAATCATATTTTTATAAATGTGCATAATACGGCACTATGCATATAGTGTATAACAAAAAATTTCTTTTTTCAATCGAAAAATAAAAGTTGCCCACATATTGTGGATAAGTTGTTCCACATTATACACATGTCAAAAAACGAGAAAAAACAAAGGAATTTGACAAATACTGTGTTTATAATTCACATTTTATCACCAAGTTATACACAAGTTATCTACAAATTGTGGATAACTTGTGCGTAAAACACAATATATATGAAATTCTATAAGAAAGTGAAAAAAGCTTAGAATTTACTTGACTTTTTGGCGTTTCTCTGTCTATAATAGGAGTGATGTTTTTACGAATATATTATTCAGATATATAATCATAAAATTTTGTTAAGGAGGTGTTTTAGCATGAAAATGACATTTCAGCCAAAGAAAAGACAGAGATCTAAGGTTCATGGATTTAGAAAAAGAATGAGCACTGCAAACGGAAGAAAAGTTCTGAAGAGCAGAAGAGCAAAAGGAAGAAATAGATTATCAGCTTAGGTCGCAGAGATGTGACCTTTTCTTTTCTCTATTAATAAGGAAGAGAACCATGAAGAATTATCATTCATTAAGAAATAACAGAGAATTCCAGATGGTATATAATGAAGGAAACTCCAAAGCCAACAGGTACTTGGTCCTTTATTATAGGAAGAATGATCTAGAATATAACCGTCTGGGAATATCAGTAAGTAAAAAAGTAGGAAATAGTGTAGTCAGACACAGAACTACACGCTTAATTCGTGAAAGCTATCGTTTGAATCAGGATAATTTGAAAACAGGATATGATATGGTAGTAATTGCAAGACAAACTGCAAAAGGACAGAATTACCATACAATTGAAAGTGCATTTCTACATTTGATAGATTTGCATCATCTGAAGAAGAGTTGATTACAATTGAAGAAGATTTTAATATCCATTATCAGGTTTTACAGAAAATATTTATCGAGATTAAAGGGAAGAGGAACATGTATATATGTTCCGACTTGTTCGGAATATGCCATAGAAGCATTGGAGAAACACGGGGTTGTCAAAGGAAGTCTTTTGGCAATTTTTAGAATATTAAGATGTAATCCATTTTCAAAAGGCGGATATGACCCTGTTCCGGAAGTAAGGAAAGGAAAAAGGTGCAAAAAATGATGTTATTGGCACAAGCCCAGCAGAGCACGGGTAACGGAGGAATCTTAGCTCCGTTTGTAATTATTTTTGGTTGGATCATTCGAGCAATCTATAATGGATTAGCTGCAATGGGAATCTATAATGTCGGTTTATGTATTATTTTATTTACATTGGTTTCTAAATTGATCTTATTACCTGTTACTATGAAACAGCAGAGATCTATGAAGATCAATCAGCATATGCAGCCAGAGATTAATAAGATTACAAAAAAATATCGTAATAAAAGAGACCAGGCATCTATGATGAAACAGCAGGAAGAGATGCAGAAGGTTTATGCAAAATATGGTTCAAGTCCAACAGGTGGATGTTTACCAACATTAATTCAGTTTCCGATCATCATGGCACTGTATTATGTAATTCGTGGAGTTAATACTTATATTCCTCAGATCGCAAGAGATGCACAATTTAAACCAAACTTATTCTTAGGTATGGATTTAAATTCAGCACCAGGATTCAGATTAACACCATTATTGATCATTCCAGTATTATCTTTTATCTTCCAGTTCTTAAGTGCAAAGACATCTATGTCTACAACACAAATGGATGACAGCACACCAGGAGCAGGAATGACAAAAAGTATGATGTACACAATGCCTTTAATGTCATTTGTAATGTGTATTTCATTACCGATCGGTATCGGTCTTTACTGGTCAGCAAGTGCATTATTCCAGTATATCCAGCAGGTCGCTTTTAATTATCATTATGATCATGCTGATATGGATAAGATTATTGAAAAGAGCCGTGAGAAGGCTGCAAAGAAGAAAAAGAAAAAAGGACCTTCTCTATATGAAAAGATGTTAGGAATGCAAGCAGAACAGCAGGGACAGCAAGGAGCAGATTCTAATATCAAGAAGAGTGCAAACCTGAAATCAACACAGAATATTGAATATTCAGGAAATTCTAAAGGAGGAATTGCTTCAAAAGCAAATGCACTCAATAAAAACAAGGGAGGTAAATAAGGATGTCAGCAAAGAGATTTACTGGTAAAACTGAATCTGATGCAGTTATGAATGCTGCAATGGAGTTAGGAATTCCAAGTACAGACCTCAAGTATACAGTGATCGATTCAGGTAGTAATGGATTTTTAGGGTTATTTAAGAAACCTGTGATCATTGAAATTAAAGAAGAAGAAAAAGAGACAGAAGTTATGAAGTCTCAGACAATAGAAAAGGAACAACCAAAGAAAAAAGCTGAGAAAAAGCCATCAAAGAAGGTCGATGAGAAATCAAATCGTCAGCCTAAGAAGAGTCCAAAGGTGAAAGATGAAGTTCCTGTAAAGGAACCAAGAAAAAATAAGACACCAGAAAACATTGATCAGATCGTCAAAGATACAGAGAAGTATTTAGATGAAGTATTAAGAGCAATGGGACTTGATCCAAAGTTGAATCTTTACTACAACCGCAGAGATAACGTATTAAACATCAATGTATCTGGAGAGAAGATGGGTGCATTGATCGGTAAGCATGGACAGACACTGGATGCCCTGCAGTATCTTATAAGTCTTTATGTGAATAAAGAAAGCGATTCTTTTGTAAAGATCAAGCTTGATACAGAAAATTATAGAGAAAGAAGACAGCAGACTTTAGAGAAATTAGCTGGAAGCATTGCTTATAAAGTAAAGAAGAATAAGAAACCTATTTACTTAGAACCAATGAATCCAAATGAGCGTAGAATCATCCATTCTGCATTGCAGAGAGATCCAGAAGTGATCACAAAGAGCGAAGGTAAGGATCCTTATCGTAAAGTTGTTGTTATGCTTAAAAAATAAGATATAGGGCTGCCTTAATTTAGGCAGCCCTTTTTTGAGGTATATTATATGAAATCAAATACGATTGCAGCAATTGCCACTCCAATGACTAACAGTGGGATTGGAATTATCAGGATCAGTGGAGATGAGGCACTTGATATTATTGAAAAAGTATTTAAACCGAAGAAAAAAGATAAGAAGATCAAAGATGTAAAGACATATACGGCACATTATGGACATGTCTATGATGAAAGCACATTACTAGATGAATGTATTGTATTAGTTATGAAAGGACCTCATTCTTATACAGCAGAAGATGTTGTTGAGATTAACTGCCACGGTGGTGTGGTTGTTATGAAGAAGGTTTTGGAAGCAGTATTTAAGGCAGGAGCAACGCCAGCTGAGCCGGGAGAATTTACAAAGAGAGCATTTTTGAATGGAAGGATCGATCTTTCTGAGGCTGAAGCAGTTATGGATCTAATTCAGTCCAAGAATGAATTTGCAATGAGTACATCTTTAAAGCAGTTAGAGGGTGCGTTAGGAAAGAAGATCACAGAGATTCGAAAACAGATCATTCACAGTGTGGCGTTTATTGAATCTGCATTAGATGATCCGGAACATTACAGTGTGGACGGATTTTCAGATGAATTGAAAGATCAAGTCGAAGTGATCATAAATCAGTTAAATGAATTTTTGGAAAATGCTGATAATGGAAGAATTCTGAAAGAGGGAATTCAGACAGTTATCGTTGGGAAACCGAATGCTGGAAAATCATCTGTGTTAAATGTATTACTTGGAGAAGAACGAGCAATCGTCACAGATATTGCAGGAACAACAAGAGATACGTTAGAAGAATCTATTCAGATTAAAGGGATTCCGTTGAATATCATTGACACAGCAGGAATCAGAGATACGAATGATCTCATTGAGAAGATTGGTGTGGATAAAGCAAAAGATTTGTTGACAAAAGCGGATCTTGTATTATATGTTGTGGATACTTCAGATCCATTAACAAAAGATGATGAAGAGATTATGGAGCTGATTGAAGATAAGCAGACGATCGTATTATTAAACAAAGCAGATCTTGATCAGGTGGTGAAGGTATCAGATCTCAAAGAAAAAGGATTTGAGCAGATTGTGCAGATTTCAGCCAAAGAGCAGACTGGAATTGAAGAATTGTATCAGCTGATCCAGGATATTTTCTTTGAAGGACATGTATCCTTTAATGATGAGATTTATTTGACGAACATGAGACATAAAACAGAAGTAAGTGAAGCTTTAAAGAGTCTTGCTATGGTGTTGCAGAGTATTGAAGATGGAATGCCGGAAGACTTCTTCTCCATTGATCTTTTGGATGCATATGAGCATTTAGGATTTATCACAGGAGAATCTGTGGGAGAAGATCTGGTAAATGAGATTTTTGCAGAATTTTGTATGGGTAAATAAAGATGAATAATTTAGAAGAAAAATATGATATTATTGTTGTAGGTGCAGGTCATGCCGGATGCGAAGCTGCACTTGCAGCAGCCAGAATGGGATTTGAAACGATTTGTTTTACAGTAAGCATGGATAGTGTTGCATTGATGCCATGTAATCCTAATATTGGAGGAAGTTCCAAAGGACATCTGGTAAAAGAAATTGATGCATTGGGCGGTGAGATGGGTAAAAATATTGATAAGACTTATCTACAGTCTAAGATGTTGAATAAATCGAAAGGGCCGGCAGTGCATTCTTTAAGAGCACAGGCAGATAAGAAGATGTATTCTATTTCCATGACACAGGTGATGGGAAATACACCAAATCTTACACTTCGTCAGGGCGAAGTTACAGAGATTCTTGTTGAAGATGGGAAAATCAAAGGTGTTAAGACATATTCAGGAGCTGTTTACTATGCAAAAGCTGTTGTCTTAACGACAGGAACATATTTAAAGGCGCGCTGTATTTATGGAGAAGTCAGCAATCATACAGGACCAAATGGACTTCAGGCAGCAAATTACCTGACAGATTCCTTGAAGAGTCATGGAATCTCCATGAGACGATTTAAGACAGGGACACCAGCCAGAATTGATAAGAATACGATTGATTTCAGCAAGATGCAGGAGCAGAAAGGAGATGAGAGGGTTGTACCGTTCTCATTTACTACAGATCCTGAGAGTGTTCAGATCGATCAGGCGTCCTGCTGGCTGACTTATACGAATGAGACAACACATGAGATCATCCGTGACAATCTGGATCGTTCACCGCTTTATTCAGGAGCAATTGAAGGTACGGGACCGAGATATTGCCCGTCTATCGAGGATAAGGTTGTGAAATTCCCGGACAAGAACCGTCATCAGGTATTTGTGGAGCCGGAGGGCCTTTACACCAATGAGATGTATCTGGGAGGCATGAGCAGTTCACTGCCGGAGGATGTACAGTATGCAATGTACCGTACGGTTCCGGGACTTGAAAAGGTAAAGATAGTGAGAAATGCCTATGCCATTGAATATGACTGTATTAACGCTCTTCAGCTTAAGCCGACTCTGGAGTTTAAGAAGATTTCCGGTCTGTTTGCAGGCGGGCAGTTTAACGGAAGCTCAGGGTATGAGGAGGCGGCCGTCCAGGGGTTCATGGCTGGGGTGAATGCAGTAATGAAGATACGTGGACATGAGGCTGTGGTTCTGGACCGTTCACAGGCATATATAGGGGTTCTGATTGATGATCTGGTAACAAAGGAAAACCATGAACCTTACCGGATGATGACTTCCAGGGCAGAGTACAGGCTTTTGCTGCGCCAGGACAATGCAGATATAAGACTCAGAAAAATCGGTCATGAAATCGGCCTGGTAAGTGATGAAGAATATAAACATCTTTTAAAGAAGATGGATGATATACAGTCAGAGATCAAACGGCTGGAAAAGACTGTTATAGGTGTGAGTGATCGGGTACAAATATTTTTGGAAAAATATGGAAGCACCTTATTGAAGTCCGGAATAACGCTGGCAGAGCTGGTCAAGAGGCCGGAATTGAATTATGATAAACTGGCGGAACTGGATGAAGGCAGGCCTGAACTTCCTGATGATGTCAGAGAACAGGTTAATATTGAGATTAAGTATGAAGGATATATAAAGCGTCAGATGCAGCAGGTGGCACAGTTTAAGAAGCTGGAGGATAAGAAGCTGCCCGAGGACTTTGACTATTCAGAGGTAAACAGCCTTCGAAGGGAGGCAGTTCAGAAGCTGAACAAAGTACAGCCGGCAACCATTGGACAGGCATCCCGTATATCAGGTGTATCACCGGCGGACATATCTGTTCTGCTGGTGCATTTTACAAGAAAACAGTGAGAGGGTCTGATATGACAGATACATTTAGACAGCAGATGGACCGGGAGCTTGGCCTTCTGGGGATAAAATTAAGTGAGAAGCAATTGGAGCAGTTTTTTACTTATTATGAAATGCTGGTGGAAAAGAATAAGGTTATGAACCTGACAGCCATAACAGATGAGACAGACGTAGTATCCAAACATTTTAGTGACAGCCTGTCATTGCTTAGGGTGTTGAAACGGGTGATGGATTCCGGTGATGGGTGTGACGGCAGCAGAGTGTATGAGGAAGAACTGTTGGAGGGAAAGTCGGTTATTGATGTAGGAACAGGCGCAGGATTTCCAGGTATACCCCTTAAAATAGCTTTTCCGGGAATAAAACTTACCTTGCTGGATTCCTTGAATAAGAGAGTTAAATTTCTGGAGGAAGTCTGTGATGCCTTGGAATTAAAAAACGTGGAATTTATTCATGGGAGAGCTGAGGATATAGGAAGGCAGAAAGAGCACAGGGAAATGTATGATTTGTGCGTGTCCAGGGCTGTGGCAAATTTGGCTTCTCTGTCTGAGTATTGTATGCCCTTTGTGAAGATTGGCGGTTTCTTTGTTCCTTATAAATCCGGCGAGATAGAAGATGAGCTGAAGTCTGCCGGCAGGGCGGTTGTAATATTGGGAGGAGAACTAGAATTTGTAGATAAATTTATGCTGCCCGGTACAGATGCTTCCAGATCTTTGGTGGTAATAAAGAAGGTGAAAGGGATTTCTAAAAAGTATCCAAGGAAGGCAGGAATGCCAACTAAGGAGCCTTTGGGATAGAAGTGGATGTGGGAATGTTTCACGTGAAACATTCCCTTTTTCTTGACTGAATTTATTATTGTTATAAGCTTGTATAGATTTAATTGTTTTTAATTTTAAGTGTAATAAAAACTCATAGATATTTTTTGTTATTATATAGGGGATGAAAAATTGAAAAGATGGAAGAGCGTATATGAAGTAATAGGATTTACTAAGTTATATGATGCATTAAATTATATAATTTATTAGATGACAAAATGTGAGAAGGAACTTATTGCGTTAAATAATATAAGGTGTTTTAGTCAGAATAATGAGTTATTCAGTATCATGGATTAGTCAGAGTAGTGAGTTATTCAGTATCATGGGTTAGTCAGAGTAGTGAGTTATTCAGTATCTTGGATTAGTCAGAATAATAGGTTAGTTAGTATAATTGTATAATTAACATAATGCATTAATCTATATGATTGGTTCGACATTACAATAAGTTATTGAGTTTAATATATTGCGTAATATGATGGGACAGTCAACATAATACATTATTCACTATAATAAGTTATTCAGTATAATGCATTGGTTATATACTGAGTTATTCAATATAATGCATTGGGCATGTAATGAGTTATTCAATATAATGCGTTGGCCATGTAATGAGTTATTCAATATAATGCATTGGGCATGTAATGAGTTATTTAGTATAATGCGTTGGGCCTATAATAGGTTATTAAACATAATGCATTATCCCACATAATAGGTTAGATAATGCTATATATTATGCGATAAAATGTATTAGTTAATACAATACATTAGTCAGCATGATACCGTAATTAATATAAATGTGTCATCTCACTTTTAATAGGCAATAAACATCTATTAATATTTAATATACATATAAAACTTTTAAATATAATTGAATATAAAAATAAGAAGACAAAATACAACGTATGCCTTCTTATTACTTCATTTATATTTGTATATGAAGAAGTCACGCACTCAAAATATCTGATTAACTAGAGTTAATCTGCCGCCTCACGCATCATTTGTATTTCATGTGCATATCCATCCAAATCATTAGGAGTCTCTAAAAAGAATGGAAGATGTCTCAATTCAGGATGTGTGACAATTCGTTTAAATGTGTCTAATCCTATATAGCCTTCACCTAATTTTGCATGTCTGTCTTTATGAGCGCCTATTGGGTTCTGGCTGTCGTTTAAGTGTATGGCCTTTAAACGTTTTAACCCGATTTTATTATCAAACTCTGTCAATATATCGTCTAAGTGATTGACTATATCATATCCCCCGTCCCATATATGACAGGTATCAAGACAAACACCCATATGACTTTCTAATTCAACTAAATCAAGAATCTGCCGCAATTCTTCAAAAGCCCCACCTACTTCACTGCCTTTTCCCGCCATTGTTTCCAGCAAAACAGTAGTGGTCTGTGCCGGAGAAAGAATTTCATTGAGCATTTCTGCAATAAATTGTATGCCAATTTCAGTTCCTTGTTTTACATGGCTTCCCGGATGAAAATTATACATATTTCCAGGTGTATACTCCATCCTAACTAAATCATCCGCCATGGTTCGTTTGGCAAAGTCTCTTAATTTAGGATCAGCCGAGCAGGCGTTTAGTGTGTAAGGTGCATGGGCTAATATTGGAGTAATGTCCAAAGAATGGGCTTCCGTTAAAAAAACTTTTACATCGTTTTCATCTATGGCTTTTGCATTTCCTCCGCGTGGATTACGGGTAAAGAACTGAAATGTATTTGCATTTATCTTTTTTGCATCTTTTGCCATAGCTCGATATCCCTTTGATGAGGATAGATGACAACCAATTCGCAGCATATTGTATTTTCCTTTCTTATATATACAGTTAAATAATTTATTTTATTGTACAGAGGTGGTAGTAAAAACGGTTCGGAGTAGATGTCCGAACCGTATGTTTCACGTGAAACATTTTATATTTTAAGATAAATAGGTTTGAATCATATCAAATACTTCTGCAGGTTTTTCTAAATGAGGAAGTAACTTTGTGTTGGGGACAACAGCATATTCAACAGCAGGGTTGTATTCTTTATATTCTTCCATACATTCGCCTATGTCATCTATGGCACCTCCGCCTAACAGATATATACTGTTATCAATTTTCTTTAAAGCAGCTGCAATATTGCATTTAACATAATTACATTTTAAGCTGGCATAGACGGACTTGGGAGATTCTCCTAAATGGGCTGATTCGTGATATGCATCAATTACCCGGGTCTTTACTGAGTAAGGATTATAATAGTAATTAGTTAAAAATTCCTTTGTTATGAACTGTTTACTGCAGGCTATATTATATATTAAAGTTCCGGCAATCGGTAAATCCAAAATTATTTTATAAAGCTTTGCATTCTTACCGGGCACCTGACTGCAGGAGAGGAGGCTCTCTGGATTTATAAATAACAGCTGATTGAATAATTCAGGACTGTTGCTGCAAGCCATGATACCCAATGCAGCAGAGGAACCACTGGCAATTATATCCGTCCTGTGTCCTATCTCTGATTTTATGAAATCAGAGAGAAGCTGCACATACAGATAATTGGTATAGGTAAGATTGGGTTTTTCTGATCGACCAAAACCAAGCAAGTCAATGGTATAGACAGTATAAGTTTCCGCAAGTTTACCTACCAGATTCTTCCATTCATACCCACTGGAAGCAGGAGCAAGGTCGTGTACCAACAGAATCGGTTTACCTGTTCCGGTCTTAGTATAATGTATATTTCCTAAACGCCACTTATAACACAATGCCTCTGGTTCTTCCAATACATTTCGGGACGTTGCCGAAATTTTTATCGCTTTGTTAATCAGAGCAGTAGCAGCAGCAGCTCCGGATGACAGTATAAGTAAGGTCAGTAATTTATTCCTGGTTTTCATTCAATAGTCTCCTGAAATTACATATTATATAACCGGTTTTTTGATTCTTCTCCATTATAATACAAGCTGGGGGCTATTACAACGGTTAGAGGATTAAATTATTATTAAGACACTACAGGATTAGGATGCCCAATTTTCTGCCTTAAAAATGTTTCACGTGAAACATTTTTTTGTATAAAACATGAAAATTCTCCTTTTCTCCTAATTTTCCGTAGGAAAAGAATAGGACTTGTGTTATAATCGTAAAAGTAATCGAAGAAAGGTTTGTTTTTTCGAGAAAGGAATTTATACATATGGGACGAATCATAACAATAGCCAACCAGAAGGGCGGGGTAGGTAAGACTACTACGGCCATTAATCTTTCCGCCTGTTTGGCTGAAGCAGGACAACATGTTATGCTGGTGGATTTTGATCCCCAGGGAAATGCCAGCAGCGGTTTGGGGCTGGAACAGGAAGATTTTGATAAAACAGTTTATGATATGATGATTGAAGAGGCATCTGTAAATGAATGTATTATTAAGGAAATACAGCCAAATCTGGATGTGCTTCCATCTGATATGAACCTGGCAGGAGCGGAGATTGAATTTCAGGAAGTCGAGGATAAGGAAAAACTTCTGAGCAGCTGTCTAAATCAAGTTCGTGATACATATGATTTCATCATCATTGATTGTCCCCCATCTCTAAATATATTGACCATTAACGCACTGACGGCAGCAGATACTGTACTGGTTCCTATACAGTGTGAGTACTATGCCTTGGAGGGACTTAATCAGGTATTAAAAACAGTGGACCTGGTTAAAAGAAAGTTGAATCCGGAGTTGGAATTGGAAGGCGTGGTCTTTACCATGTATGATGCAAGGACAAATCTTTCACTGGAAGTAGTGGAAAGTGTTAAGAGCAGTTTAAACAGAACAATTTATAAAACCATTATACCGAGAAATGTACGTCTGGCTGAGGCACCCAGCCACGGTATGTCTATTAATCTTTACGATTCCAGATCAACGGGGGCTGAGAGCTACAGGATGCTTGCGGCAGAAGTAATGAGCAGAGGAGAAGAATTGTAATGGCTAAAAAAGGATTGGGTAAAGGATTGGGAGCCATCTTTGGAGAAGATGTTATAAAGGAAAGTGAAGAAGAGATTGCAAAAGCAAAAGCGGCTGTGACGGATAACGGGGATGGCAAAAGCGGTGAGTTGATGGTAAAGATGGCTTTGATTGAACCTAATAGAGAACAGCCCAGAAAAGATTTCAATGAAGAACAGCTGGCTGAGCTGGCTGATTCCATCAAACGATACGGTATTTTGCAGCCCCTTTTAGTTCAGAAAAAGGGGACATTTTATGAGATTATCGCCGGGGAACGCAGGTGGCGTGCTGCCAAAATAGCCGGATTAAAGGAAATACCTGTTGTGTTACGGGAGTACAATAAGCAGGAAAGCATGGAGATAGCACTGATTGAAAATGTGCAGAGATCTGACCTGAATCCCATTGAAGAGGCATTGGCTTATCAGCGTCTGGTAACAGAATTCAAGTTGACTCAGGAGGAAATAGCAGCCAGAGTATCAAAGAACAGGGCTACCATTACCAATTCCATGCGTCTTTTAAAATTGGACGGACAGATACAGGAAATGCTGATTCAGAATCTTATTTCCAGCGGTCATGCAAGAGCTTTATTGTCTTTAGAGGATAAAGGACTTCAGCTGAAGGCAGCAAAGATGATATTGGACGAATCGCTCAGTGTCAGAGAAACAGAGCGCCTTGTAAAGCGCCTTGCAAAAGAAGCGGAGAACGGGGAAGAGAAGAAGGATAAAAATAAGGATGAAGCCCTGGCTTTGATATATCAGAGCTTGGAAGAACGTATGAAAAGCGTCATGGGTACAAAGGTCAGTATCCACAACAAGGATAAAAATAAAGGACGCATTGAAATTGAATATTATTCAGAAGCAGAATTAGAGCGGATTGTAGAAATGATAGAATCAATTCGCTAGGTACAAAGGAGAGATGGATATTATATGGAGAACAGCATCTTAAATCAAATTCCCTTTGATCCTGCATACATAATAGCGGGATTATTGATATTAGTGGTTCTGTTGCTGATATTGACGATTACAACAATGACAAAAGTGAGAAGGCTGGATCGCCAATATGACTATTTTATGAGAGGAAAAGATGCAGAAACTCTGGAAGATGTCATTCTGGACCAGATTGAAGAAATCAGGGATTTAAGGGCCGAAGACAGGTCAAATAAGGATTCCATCCGAACATTGAACCGGAATCAGAGAGCCTCATTCCAAAAATATGGGCTTGTCAAGTATAATGCCTTTAAAGGAATGGGAGGAAACTTAAGTTTTGCCTTTGCCATGTTAGATTATACAAACAGTGGATTCGTATTAAACTGTGTCCACAGCAGAGAAGGTTGTTATCTGTATATTAAGGTGGTGGATATGGGGCAGACTGATATTGTTCTGGGGAATGAGGAACAGGAGGCATTGGAACAGGCTCTTGGTTATATTAAGAAAAATTAAATCAGTAACAATTGTAAAAGACTGGAAATTATCTGGTCTTTTATTTATTTTGGGAAAAAGGCGGAAAGTTGGCGCATAATGGATTTGGCCTGCATATGATATTGGTAAGAGAAAATTGGAAAAGGGAGAGTAGATGCAGGACATTGAATACCTGAAAAGCATGTATCCGTCAGGAATAAGAATTCTACAGGGGTATGTGGCAGAAGCTTGCGACAGATTGGATTATAAAAACAGCCCCATGTATGATGAGTATCCTGACCATATAATGATTAACCGGCTTTGTGATACAATTTGCGACACGGTGATTGCATCCGAAGGCGCGGAAAAGGTCAGAGGCATGTGGAACATATCAGAGCATGATAAAGCTGTGATGGAAATGGCAGAACTCAAAAAGGATATGAAACGTCTGGATGTAGATTTCTTTACAGAGGATGATGACCCGGTGATGGAGCAGGAGCAGAACATAGAAAATGTTCCGGCTGAAAACATAGGTAATGCTGAGGTTTTAACCACAGAAGAATCACTGGAGGAACAGTCTGTTTCCAATAGCCAGAATGAGTTCCTGGGTTATAGGGAATCAGTGGTGAACCCGTCCGGAATTATAATGGAGACTCAGGAAATGAGAGGGAGAGAACCTGGATTTCCGGGAAATGGAAGAATGGGTGGACGACCTAATATGGGTCCGGGCCCAGGAAGACCACCCATGGGAAATAATCCAGGCAGGCCGCCTATGGGTCCAGGTCCGGAACGTCCGCCTATGGGGCCAGGCCCGGAACGCCCTCCCATGGGGCCAGGGCCAGTGAGACCGCCGTCAGGACCTAATCAGCCCATTCCCATGCCGGCATAGAAC
>OGXB01001022.1_pt1 | contig 16545 bp, 18 predicted proteins | sample 1576161 | NCBI WGS metagenome assembly OGXB01 (sample SAMEA3541474, study PRJEB24748) | human gut metagenome | biome: human gut; feature: human-associated habitat; material: faeces | place: China | collected 2012
GGGATTAAAGAACGAGAAAATCATCAGTGTCAGAGGAATCTGATGCCATTGTGGTATCGGAAACATATGACAGAATTTCAGTAATTTTCAGTTTTATAATTGTTCTTCCCTTAAATATTTCATGAACGCTTCACACCCTTCGACTACATCTCTGTATGTATCGTCAAAATTCCCTGTATACCATGGATCTGCGATGTCTCTTGGATGTTTGGAATAGTCTAATAACAGATGAATCTTTCCATCTGGGTCACCACCTGTAATACGATTCATATTTCTTAGATTCCATGCATCCATACCGATAATATAATCGTATTCTTTGTAATCTTGTTTTGTCATCTGGATAGCACGGTGTTTTAGGACTGGGATTCCTTCCTGTCTTAGTTTATTTACCGTTCCATAATGTGGTGGATTACCGATTTCTTCTCTGCTCGTTGCAGCAGAGTCGATGTAAAATTTGTCTTTTAATCCTTGATTGTTTACCATGTGTTGGAAAACAAATTGGGCCATTGTGCTTCGGCAGATATTGCCGTGGCAGATGAATAACACTTTTATCTTGCTCATTTTATCTCCTTATATCTTCTCAAAGCCTTGTAAATACTGGCTTTCCAGCATTCATACACGTCTCTTTGAAATCATATTCTACCTCCAAGGGGACGCAACATGATATTGTTAGTATATCACGTTGTCTCCACCTCGAACATCTCCTTTTTTTATTTTTTCATCTTTTGAAATCTTATAGCTTTGCTATACATGATATTAAGTTGTTATTCAATATTTGGATTTCCAACGGATTAGCCGTTTGTTGTTAAATTTCTTACATCTTTCCACCATAAACAGGGAAATTTCCACTGTCACCATAGCTCTTAATTTTTTTAAAATTCTTTAACAGTTCCATGTCCTCAGCACTAATTTGAAAATCTAATTGGGCATTACTCTTCATATGTTCAGGATTACCTGTTTTTGGCAAAGAAATTGCACCAAGCTGAAGCGTATATCTAATGCAGAGCTGTGGAATTTTCACTCAATTATTCAATACAATACTTCTATCAAACATTTCATTTACCTTCCTATTGTAATTTCCCATATTCTTCATCACTTACCGGTTCAAGCCATTCATTAGAACCATTTTCGCTTGGAACCTCTATTGCCAGATGAGAAAACCATTCATCCGGTGCAGCACCATGCCAGTGTTTAACACCTGTAGGAATATTAATGCAGTCACCTGGCTTCATTTCTATAGCTTCGTTGCCTTCCTCCTGATAATATCCTCTTCCGGCAACGCATACCAGAATTTGTCCCCCGCCACTTTTCGCATGATGAATATGCCAGTTATTTCTGCATCCAGGTTCGAATGTCACATTGAAAATTCCAACCTGAGAAGTAGAAATCGGTGCAAGAAAACTCCTGCCCGAAAAATACTGTGCAAAGCCATCGTTTGGTGCACCAATTGGAAATACCATCTCTTTTGCATGCGCCCGCATCGCTTCCTCTTCGTATGGCAAATCTCCTTCGCCTGTTTCCCACACTTCCTTTGCAAGATTGAAAACAGCCCATGCTTTTGGCCAACCTACATAGAATGCGGCATGTGTGATCACTGCAGCAATCTCTTTTTGTGTCACACCATGATTTTTTGCATTTTGAAGATGATATCTTAAAGATGAATCCGTAATTCCGGAAGCCATCAGAGCAACCACTGTAATAATGCTTCTTGTTTTTACGTCGATGTCCTGATTATTCCAGTTTTCGCCGAAAAGTACATCATCGTTAAAATGTGCAAATTCCGGTGCGAATTCACCAAGTGTATTTCTCCCTGCTGTCTGTACTATTTTTCCCATATTCTGTATACCTCCATAACGCTGTTATTTATAAAGAGTTTACCCACTCAGTGATTTCCTGTTTCGTTCCACAATTTAACAGTCTGCCTTCTGTAATAACTGCGTCTGATGCAGATGACTGCAATTCTTTCACAGTGTTCCCAAATCCACTTCCTCCGGATGTTGCAAAAAGCACAATCTTTTTACCACTGAAATCGTAAGCTTCTAAAAATGTATTGATGATTGTCGGAGCCACATACCACCAGATTGGGAATCCCAGAAGGATCTCGTCATAAGAACTCATATCCATCTCTTTTTTCATAATCGCCGGTCTATATTTTTTATCACTCATTTCCACACTGCTTCTGGATTTTTTATTCATCCAGTCAAGATCAAGCTTTGTATATGGAACTTTCGGCTCAATCTCAAACAAATCCGCTTTTGCTTCCTCTGCGATCATCTGTGCTACTTTTTTTGTTGTTCCGCTTGCACTGAAAAATGCCACTAATTTTTTACTCATAATAAAAAGCCCCTTTCTATACGTATTTTTCACAAAAAATAGATGTATAAGATTTACATTCATCTTACACATCTATTTTAAGCTCTATCGCTTCATTATGTCTAATGCTTATATTGAATTTTGTTTTATGCCTGAAAAGCATTAATCTCCTCAATCATTTTACGGACTGCCAAAGAATATGGGATATTCCGTCGCCAGGCAATCACCGTACTGGTCGTGATTTCAGGAGAAATTCTTCGCTGTACAAGAATATCCTCTCGCCAATACTTTGCAGCACCCTCAATTGAAATTGGATACCCCAGTCCATTTGCCGCCATAACTCCGGCATTCGTTCCAAGATTACTCGTAAAAGCAATCTGTAATTTTGAGAAGTCTTTCCCAAACCAGTTGGCAAGTTCACTTTGAACGTTCATTCTTTCCGGCAGGATCAAGGGCTTTCCAATAAGATCTTCTTTTTTTATAAACTCTTTTTCTGCCAGCGGATCATCCGGCCGCATTCCGGCACACCAGTGATCGCAATCTGTGAGCCGGATATAATCCAGCCCTTCGGTGTCCACCGGCTCCATGAATAATGCAATATCTACAAGTCCTTTGTTCATCATCTCATACACTGCATCTGCTGTTGCAGTATGCAATACAATCTGAACCAGCGGATATTTTTCTTTATATGTTTTACATATCTTCGCCAATGTCTCCACTGCTGCAAATTCACCGCATCCAATGGTTATCGTGCCCTCTACAACCTCTTCTTTTCCTTTCAGTTCCTCAAGCGTCCTTTCCTCAAGATTAAGAATCTCCAAGGCACGCCTTTTTAATAAAATTCCCTCATCAGTGAGCGATATTTTCTTCCCGTTTCGAATAAATAATGTTATTCCCAGGTCCTCTTCAAATGCCGCCATTTGTCTGGATAGCGTTGGCTGGGTAATATGCAATTGTTCTGCTGCTTTTGTAAAGCTCTGTTCTTTTGCTACTGTTAAAAAATAGCGTAATAATCTTAATTCCATATCTTTATATTCCTACAAATTTTTCTTGTAACCATTCTATCATATTGCGTCCCAGACAGCATCTATATCTTTACCTTTAATAATAAATCGCACACAAATCAATTATATCAAGAAGTAAATTATACTGCTTCTTTGCTGTATCGTTCATTTCATGATTCATCGGTGCGTTCTGTGAATACAACGTTGCTTCCGAAAGCTTTGATGGTGCTGAATGATATAACATCAAGTCTTCTACATGCATTTTCATTCTATTTCTGATATATCAAATTCAACCGCTTTCATTAAAATCTTACTCTGTGGCATCTTTTATTTCTATTATATTTAACATTCTACCGCCACCTTGATCACGCCGTTCCTCTTATTTTCAAAAAGTTCATAGGCTTCTTCGATTCTGCTAAGTGGATAGGTGTGTGTGATCAGTGGTTCCGTGTTGATCTTACCTTCCGCGATCAGTCTCAGCGTTTCTTCACAATCACAACCGTCTACTCCTCCTGTTTTAAAAGTCAGATTCTTTCCATACATATCCGGCAGAGGTAACGTCTGGGCTTTATCGTAAAGTGCCACCACCGTCACGATTGCATTTGGCCTTGCGCATTCCCATGCAAGACGGAAAGTAGATTCTGCTCCTGCAACTTCAAGAACAACATCCGCTCCACCATGCTCGCTGTTTGCCTGAACAAAATCAAAACATTCTTCCGGCGAAACTGTAAGAACTTCCGGATAATGTTCCCTGATAAAGTGCATACGCTTTTCGTCTTTTTCACACATGATGATCCGCTTCGGATTTTTCAGCATAACAGACAGTAAGGTACAGATACCTGTAGGACCGGCTCCAATGATCAGCACCGTGTCATCCTCAGTGATCTCGGAAATACGTGCTGCCCAGTAACCGGTGGCAAGTACATCTCCTACAAATAACGCCTGTCTGTCCGTAACTTTATCCGGAATCTTATTCAGCCCCTGATCTGCAAATGGTACACGGACATATTCTGCCTGACCGCCATCGATACGGCATCCAAGAGCCCAGCCGCCATTTTCATCTGTACAGTTATTCACATAACCTTTCTTGCAGAAAAAACATTCTCCACAAAAAGTTTCTACATTTACCGTCACCCGGTCTCCTGGCTTCACATTCTTCACAGCAGTTCCGACTTCTTCCACAATTCCAACCATCTCATGACCGACTGTAATCCCCGGCACTGCCCGTGGAACGCTTCCATGCTTAATGTGCAGGTCACTGGAACAAATGCTGGCAAGTGTCACCTTTACAATGGCATCTCTTTCATGCATCAGCACAGGCTTTGGCTTTTCCATTAATTCAAATTTTCCTTTTGAAACATAAGTATAAGTCTGCATTCTTTTCCCCATCACTTTCTATAATAATTTATCCAGAATTTCCGCTGCTGATCTATTACCGAATACGCCATTGCCAAATAACAACCAAGATAAGAAGGTGCACCGGATAAAACGCATAACAGAAATACTTGAACCACTTGCTATGGTACCCCTGCTCTCCATGATATAACCAGATTGGAATCAGTGCCAGCAGTGCAAAGCTCTGCTGTGCAATCTCAAAATGATGTCCCAGAATCGTTACCGGATAATACAGATTCCCCAGCATAACTACATTCAAATAATACAGCCCGACAAGCTGTGCCGCAAAAGAAATCCAGGTTTTCTTGCGAAAAAAATAAAAAAGCAATACCGTCAGTATTCCTGCAGCATTGTAATCTACCATGGTTATGGTTCCAAGCAGAAAATCCATCAAAAGCACGAGGCAAACCACAAAAAACGATATCCATTTCTTTTGTTTCTGCTTTGCTTTTTCAATGATCTGTATCGATAACACCCCTAATAAAAAGGTCCATAGTACATTTTGATGAAACGGGTAAAATACAGAACTTCCCATAATCAGGTTAAATGGCATTTCTGAAATTATGGCAAATAGAAAAAGACGCAGCATGTATTTTTTCACATTCGAAGTACAATAGCATCCTTCTGCGATCATAAATGCGAAAATCGGAAAAGCAAGTCTTCCTACGCATGTCATCCATTCCTGTGCTGGAAATAGTGTCGCCCACAAATGATCACATAACATAAACAGCATTGCCAGAATATGTAGTGTAAACGAATCAATTTCTCTTTTTTTCTCCATAGGTTCTTCTCCATCTATCCAGGCATAGATATCTGCCTTTTATTCTTTTCATTATATTATGGAGCATTATCCAACGTCAATCAACTCTTGCGTCCTAATCTATCACTAATTCAGCCAAAACTAAAATACTCAACACATTCTACTCATAAGGGGTGTTCATTTCTTATAATTTCTATTATGCTTAGATTAAACAGAAGGGAGTGAATTATATGGATTTAATCAAAATCGGAAAATATATTGCAGAAAAAAGAAAAGCTCTTGGACTGACGCAGAAGCAATTGGCAGAAAAACTGAATATGAGTGACAAATCGGTTTCTAAATGGGAACGAGGCATATGCCTGCCGGACGTGTCAATTTATATGGAATTGTGCAGCATACTTAGAATCAGCATTAATGAATTTCTTGCAGGTGAAGATATCGGTGCTGAAAATGTAATTGAAAAATCAGACAGCAATCTTATTCAGATTACAAAAGAGAGTAAAAAGAAACAAAAAAATTTAAAAACAATTCTTGCTGTAGTAACTGTTTTTGCAGTAATTGTCTCTGCGATCCTTGGCACTTTATTCTTTCACAAACTGATACAGCCAAAAAATTATATTACCGCAGTTGATCAGACAAGTACTGAGATGAAAACAGCAGAATTATTATCCGGAACAGACGGCGCATATCTTTTTCATTATTTTACAAAAGATGAATTTAAAACACTCACCATTTATGTATCTGAATATCAGTCTGGGACACTGATCAGTAAAAGTAAAGTGGCTGATTTGGACTATGACGGAATCGATTCCCCTTCCAGAGGCGTCATTGCTGTTGTGCCGGATTTTGAATCTTTTAAGGTAAAATTAATTGTAGCAGATGATTATGCAAAATATTCTACGGATTTTCCTATTTTAGAAAATATAGAAAACAGAGAATATTATGGCAGAAGTGCAAGCCAGATAAAAGGGAAGATTCCGATTCAGATTCATTCAGCTTCGACAATAGAAGGCAAGACTGCTATCCCTTCAGACTCTGAGCAGGGATTAATGGCTCTAATCTATGGAAAAGACGGGCTGTCAGGGATTCCTATCACGGAAATGGAAAAAGGAATCGTTGGTGTGGAAAATGATTATGTATATTATCTTTCCTTCCAATTTGGGGGTAATCAAAGTTTTTGAGGGGATGTCTTTTTGAGGGTTTAGATTGACATAGGACCAATTTTTAGATTGACGATTCCTTAAGGGTCTATATCATTGACAACAAATATTATAAGGCTTTCTGTATTTTTACAGTTTCATAGCACTGCGGATGCAGTTCTCAATAAATTCTTCTCCAAAATCTGTATTCAGGCTGAGATCAAAGTTTCCGGCTGCATCCCACATACGTCGGGTGTAATAGCGATAGTTATCTGCACGCAGTTTTTCATTTTTCTGAACCGTAGCTTTGGCTTCTCCCTCAGAGATATTCTGTCTCTGTGCCACTCTTCTAATTCTGCTCACAAGAGGTGCTGAAAAAAATACTTTCAAACAGTTTCCGGAATTTCTGAGAACGTAATCTGCACAACGGCCTACTATCACGCAATTGCCTTTTTTCGCAAGATTGCGTACAACCTGGCATTCTGCCTCGAAAATTTTATCCTTCGGCGCTTCATCCTGTCTGTCTGTATTCAGATACATCTGATTGACCAGATCATAAAGAAGGCTGTTTGTCATGATCTCCTCGTTTTTCTTAACGAATTCCGGTGTGTATCCGGTGGTCCCTGCTGTCTGTTCTTTTGCTTCGTTCTTGTTTTCTGCAGATACGCTTTCCGGGAAAATCATATCTTTCAGGAATGCAAGTTTCTTACCGATGAGTCTGGCGATAAAGCCTACCAGAGGGGCAGCAATAACAGTACCTTCTCTTATACCAGCCAGTCTGTCCGTTGCGATTTTCCCCTGATATAAAAGCAGGCAATGAAATTGCCGCCCGGTTTCAAAACACGCCATATTTCATGAAATGCTTTTTGCTTGTCAGGAAATGCATGAAAACCATTCATACTGACAACGGTATCAACAGATTCATTCTCCATTTGCAGATTCCCCACATCACCCTGAATACATTTGATATGTGCATGACTACCAAGTCTTTTTCTGGCTTGTTCAAGCATATCCATGCTGTAATCAATACAAGTAATATGTGCATTTTTCAGAGAACTCCATTTGTTTTCCGTAAATACAGCAGTTCCAACTGGAACATCAAGAAGATTTCCTGAAAAGTCATCAGGAACATATGATAAAACTTTTCGTGCTATATCATTATCATCAGTGCCACTCCAAAATAACTTAATATACAGTTTGCTGAAAATATTTCTTTGCGTAAGAACATCGTCATATATATTTTTTGATGTTTCATAGGCATTTTGTATTTTGTCTGCCATATTACCCTCCAAATTTAATTTTAATTCTAAAAGCTTAAAACTATCGTTCTCTAATCTTCCTGACATTACGATTCATGAGGTGTCTTCCAATATGTCTATAAGCAAATGCTTTAAAGGCTGAAATTTCTTGATGATGTTCCTTCAATAGTTCATCTGGACAATCATAAACACCAAAATCCTGATTGATTCCCTCGCTCTGAATATAAGTATTGTTCCTATCAAACTCAATAATGAGATTTCTGAAATCCTTGACTGCTACTCCATAACCGCAAAATGCACCTGTACATTCCGAATTTTGTTCCTGTAACTTCTTTATGTAGGTTTTATCCAAAATGAAAGCTTCCAGTTCGTACCACTGATTTTCGAAATTAATTTCTACCCAGCTATGGAAAATACTTTTTGGAGCATTACGGTAAACAAACCCGGTCATAGCCCCTTTCTGCAATCTTTTATCAATCGTAAAACCATGTACTCTGCATGGAATATTGCAGGCACGTAAAAGTGCCATAAATAAAGTTCCTTTTGTATTACATTGTCCATAACCATCTGCAAGTACTTTTGAAGCTGAAATTCCGTCATCAATATTATATCCAAATAAAACATCATCTCTTACATAGTTGTAGATTGCCTTAATCCTTTCAAATTCACCCATTTCCTTCCATTTCATATTTTGAATAAGTTTTTGAATTGCCGGATTAGAAAAATCAACCATTCGTGTTTCCCTAAGATACTTATCTTTCATTTCCTATCGCCTTTCCCATAGGTTTTCTCACAACACAATGCATTCGCATACCTTTACGAATTTCAAATTTTTCTACTTTTAATCCTGCTTTTTTGCAACATTTTATGACCACATCTCTTGTTGGCACTTGGACATCTCCATGTCCGCATATATTTGCCAACGGCATTTCCAATGTATTCATTAGCCATACCAATACTTTATTGTCACTGGTCACATCTCTCAGTATCAATCTTCCATTTGGGCGAAGACATCTTTTCACACTGTCAAAAAATGCCTGTGGATCCGGATAATGATGGAAGCTCATAGAACAAATAATTGCATCAAATGAATCCTTTTCAAAAGGAAAGTTCTCACAGTCTCCTACAACAAATGTTGCATTTGAAATATTTTTCTTTTTTGCCTGTTCAATCATGGCAGGAGTCAGATCCAGTCCTGTATAATGTCGTTCTGGATATTTTTCTGCTAATAAAGAAATCATCGGAGCAGGTCCGCAGCCTGCATCCAATAAATCTCTAAATGGCTCCTTCTCTAATTCTTCCAGAATATCCGGATAATCCTTCTTGCACATTTCGTAAATACCAGCATGGCTACTTTCATATCTTCCTGCTGCTTTTGTAAATTCTTTAATTGACAATTTTTTATATTCTTCATTTTTCATGCTTTTTCTCCAATCACAGTACCTTTTTCGCCTTGCATCCGCATTTCTTCATTCTTTTCATATAAGCATAAAACTGCTTATGCAATTCCCTCATTTCATCTGGTGCCTTCATAGCATGTTGATACATAAATTTATCTCCAAAACTACTTCCAAATGTAACTGCCAGCATAATCGTCAGAAATGACAATGGCAAAAAGCGAAAAATATTCATTTTCCATGGTGACAGTTTACCCTTTTGTTTTCGCAAAAAGTTAAAATTTCTTTTCAGCCTTTCCGCTGTTTTCCTCATAATTTTCCATTCTTTTTCCACTTTCTCTGGATCGTCTGATTCATAATACGCATCTGCAATCGGTACCACCATAGCAAGATGACAAAGCTGCCATAGATGCATATCCGTTACTTTCTGGTATGGTATATGAGCATGCCTCAATATCTCTGAAAACTGCTTAGTTCTTTCGGATTTATTTCCTGATATTTCTGCAAATGTTGTCGGCTGAATCAACCTTGGAGTGAGTGCTGCATCAAGGATACCATCATCATTTATACTTCCGCCTGCTCCTGGAAAAGCCGGTAATATTCTCCCTTTTCCAACAATGTTTTCCCATTTATTGTAACTGTCCAGTGAATTTATCATTGTAACAATCGTATTACTTTTATTATTTTTCAATTCAGTAAGTGCTTCATACAGCTGGTTTTCCCGGACAGTAAGCAAGACAAAATCATAAATATCATCGTTTGGTAGTTCTCCAAGAATCCTAATTTCTGCCTTTATTACTTCCTGATTTTTCTTATATAGCAATCCATTATTTCTTAAAGCCTCAAATCTTTTTCCTCTGGCATAAATACTTGTATCATAACCGGCTTCTGCAAATAAAGCTGCATACAAGGAGCCGATCACACCCGCACCATAAATCAATATTCTCATAAGAATCATTCCTCTCCTCTTACCCCAGTGCCACATCCAAGATCATCATCAAACTAAATCCAAGTGCAAAGAAAAGCGTACCGATATTCGAGTTCTGTCCCTGAGACATTTCCGGAATTAGTTCTTCAACCACGACATATAACATGGCTCCTGCTGCAAAGCTGAGTAAATATGGTAATGCCGGGATTACCAGCTGTGCGACAAGAATCGTCATTACTGCTCCAATCGGTTCAACGACTCCTGAAAGTACACCTCCCAGAAATGCCTTTCTCTTACTTTCACCCTCTGCCCTAAGCGGCATGGATATAATCGCTCCTTCTGGAAAATTCTGGATAGCAATTCCAAGTGATAAAGCAAGTGCACTTGTTGCTGTAATCTGTGCATTTTCAGCAAGAAATCCAGCATACATTACACCAACTGCCATACCTTCAGGGATGTTATGTAATGTAACTGCCAACACCATCATCGTAGTACGGCCAAGTTTGCTTTTCGGTCCCTCTGCCTGATCACTTCCAACATGAAGATGCGGAATCAAATGATCAAGTGCGAGTAAAAACAATATACCAATCCAGAACCCAGCAACTGCAGGAACAAACGATAAAGTTCCCATATTTTCAGATTGTTTAATTGCCGGAATCAGAAGACTCCAGATTGAAGCCGCAACCATTATACCTGCTGCAAACCCTGCAAGTGCACGTTGCAGTAACTTGCTAAGTGTTTTTCTCATAAAAAACACGCATGCTGCACCTAGCGTTGTTCCAACAAACGGAATCAGTATACCTTCAAAAATATTTATTCGCATTATATTTTCCTTCCATATATGCTCGAAAAAATTCATTGGCAAAAATAATTATCTTCAGCGGTATAGTATTAGTTCTATAGCTTATTGATTGTATTGCCTAATACCTAATATATGTTATTCTATAATCTTTCATACTTTCATCGTGTTAGTTTTAACTAACCGTCTAGTATAAAGAAAACCGTGTAAAAAGCAAACTGTAATTTTACACGGTTCTCTTATGCTTAAGTATATCACTTACGTAATCATATAACAATATATTTCTTTCAACAATTTACAAAACTGGGCGGTGAAATTTACTCTTTCACACAATAATGTTATGGTTGTATCTCCTTCTGACAGCAGTACTGTAAAAATATCATATCTTCCAAAGGTGTAAATTCTCCGTTTTTGCATTCGACTCTACGATTGCTGCATCAATCTTCTGAAAACGTTCTGTCAAATCTCTTTCCTCCTTCGTGTCATCTGATACAATACGGTTACCATTACAGAATTATTTTCCCAAGCTGCCAGAATGCCACCGCACTCGCCGCTGCCACATTCAGCGAATCAACACCATGTGTCATCGGAATTTTAACCGTATAATCACATAACGCTATTGTCTCGTTTTCCAGTCCTTCACCTTCATTTCCAAGAATAACTGCCAACTTTTCTTCCTTCATCAGTTCCGAATCATCGATGCTGACCGAATCATCAGTCAGCGCAAGTGCTGCCGTCTTATAGCCAAGCTTTTTCAATTCTGCAATCGCCTGTTTTGGCCAGATTACTTCCCGCTTGCACCGCATTTCATTGCTATCCCGGATAAATGTCCACGGAATCTGAAATACGGTTCCCATACTCACCCTGGAAGCCCGTCTGTAAAGCGGATCACTGCATCCCGGACTCAGAAGTACCGCCTCCATATTAAGAGCCGCTGCAGACCGGAAAATTGCTCCTACATTTGTCGGATTCTGCACATTTTCAAGAATCGCGATTCTGTTTATCCCATCGCACAGATCCTGAAATTTTCGAAGCGGTTTCCGTCTCATTGCGCAAAGCATTCCTCTGGTCAGTTTGAAGCCTGTCAATTTAGTCAGCACCTCAAAATCCGCTGTAAAAATCGATACTTTCGTGTCATCAAATCTGTTCATAATCTGGATTGTTTCTTCATTCTCTTCCATCTGCTTCTTTTCAACAAGAACAGACAATGGCTCATAACCTGCATCCAACGCTCTGCCGATCACCTTCGGACTTTCCGCAATGAACATTCCCTCTTCTGGGTGATCTTTATTCAGAAGCCGTGCTTCTGTGCACCTGGCATAAATATCCAATTCCGACGCATTAAAGTCTTTGATTTCTATTACGTTCAGCATTTCTTTTCCCCTGTTTTCATCCGTATATTTAATCTGATCACCTTTTACAGGCCTTCGCGATACACCTTATTGATCGTTGCCTGCGCATGTTCCAATTCTTTTTTCTGGATAATTGCGTTCCGATCGCTTAGAATTGCCAGCATCTCATCCACCACATCTTCCGGTCGCGGATCTGATATGCGGTACAGATAGCCGAGCATTCTTGTTGCTGTATAATCTGTGTTCATCTGTTTATAAGCAATTTCCCTGCAAAGGCTGTCCGGATAGCCTTTCTGTTGCAGTGCTTTGTATAGTTCATCCTGTTTTGATTGTGCCATAAATTATTCTCCAATATAATGCTTTTTATTATTCTTCTCTTAAAAATATTGATTCCAACAATCTGCATCCCGCTGCCGTCTTAAAAATACGGGATTTCGCATTTTCAATCGACACTTTTGAAAAATTACTCTCACTTGCATTTACAAGAAAATCTGCCTCTATTAAAATCTGATAATCAATCCCATCTATATTGGTGTATGTATGATGATGTGTGACCAGCCAGATAATACGCTCCACTTTCTGTTCTGATACAGGCATTCCTTCCAAAAACTCCTTTACCAGCGGTTCACTTTCAAGTTCCTGATTTTTACCATTTGTGTTTCCATATTTTTCACGGCAAAGCGGACAGGATATATCATGCACCACAGCTGCAAGTTCAAGAATTCCCTGTGTGTTTTCATCCACACTTTCCTGCTCCCCTATCGTCTTTGCATACGCCCATACTTTCAGGAAATGTTCGATATCTCTCAAATTCCCCTGATAAAAATCAATCATTTTTTCAATGGCAACTGCTGTCATTTTAGATTTTTCGTCTTTCATTGCATTCTTCCTCCTGACTTCTTCTGATTTATCTTTTATAACTATAGCACACTTTTCATTCGCAAATCTATTTTTTGTCTTGTAGTTACGAATATCCGCATAAATAGAAAAAGCCCTTTGAAAAAAGAATTTTCTCCTCTCTCAAAAGGCAAGTCAAAAAATTAATATCTATGTGTTATAATGTTCCACTATATTTCGAACGAAAAAATATCAAAATTTCAGATATTTTTTACCTTACCAGACAGAATCCTCACACAATCATTACATTTTCCTCAGGAGAGAGCATTGCGACTACAATCCCGATAAAAGAACTTATGCTCTACTTGCCGGAAGAAGATTTTCTAAATATCTCAAAGGGCGTTGTTCTTCGAAAAAATCAAATTGTTCATATATCCGACGAAGGACTTTATACAATGACTGATGGTGCTGTCTTTCAAGGAAGAAAACGTAATCTGAGTCAGCACAAACAAATCCGTAAGGCACTTGGTTTAAATGTGCAGAACTATTCGGAGGCTTCAGAATACAGCTCACTTCAATTATTTGATAACTGTAGCTTTCTCAATAATATGCCACTTGCTTTTTGTATTATTGAACTTGTATTTGATGCGGAGGGACATGGTGTAGACTTTGTATTTCGTTACTGTAATGATGAAATGGCTGTTGTTGAGGGCATTCCCGTTTCAGAAATGTTGAATCGTTCCTTTTATGAAGTCTTTGAAAATGGGGATAAAAAATGGCTTGTTACTTATGCGGATGTAGCGTTAAACGGCAATAAACATATCCTGCAGGATTATAGTCCGGAAATCGACAAGACTCTGACCATCTACTGTTTTCAACCTGCCAGCGGATATTGTGCATGTGTATTGATTCCGTCTTAGTGTTCTGCTATTTAGCGTATGCGATTACAAAATTATTTTTCTGTAAACAAAAAAGTGCGAAAGTCCTTGATTTTTTAAGGGTTTCCGCATCTTGAATTATCTTTTATTTTCTGAACCAGGCAATTTTTTTATTTTAACAAATCGAGCAGCGTATATTCACCTTTTGGAATCTTAGCTGTTCTATGATACTCTTTTATTGCTTCCACAAGAATCCCGGAATTAGAAAAATAATTAAACACGTAATCATATGATTTTACGTCAGACATTCTAAGATTTTCCTTGCAAAAATCACTTGGTTTTTTCCCTGACTTTTTGAATTCTTTATACTGATTTTCAGCAAAGATAATCAACATTTCTATTTCCGGTGCAGTAATCACATTGATGACATCTATCTTATGTTCATATGCTTTACCAATTTTAAATTTTTCTCTTCTTGAATCTAATATTCTGATTACTGATATCTTTTCTGCAAATCCTTTTCTCAAATATTTCTGTTCAAATTTCTTGCCGTCCCTACATCGAATTACTGACTCCTCCAGCATCTCTTCTCTCGAAAACACAAGCAATTCTTTATCCAGAAGAATATCCATAATTGCATTTTCTGCAGCACCTTCACATATACACGCTTTATATTTTGCCAGTTCCATAGTGCACCTCCTATTTCAGAGATGCAGCTATACTTTTCTTCAACTGCATATAAGCTTCATAAGTAGGTGTCGTTCCTTCCAGAAATCCACTCTGATAAGCATCGCTTTTCTTAATATCATTTCTTTTTAGAATATTGGATAGATTCTCTGCTGTAATCCCATCTCTATTTCTAGTAATAAAAATACTGTCATTACGGTCGTATTCATCCAAAAGTTCCGGATAATGAGTGGAGAAGATTAGCATACCACCATTTTTATTTATTTTTCCGTCCATAAAGAAACGAATTAAAGTACTTACTATTTCTTTATTGAAATGATTCTCTACCTCATCAACAATCAGGCAGCCTCCATCTTTCAGAACTTCTTGCGCCAGAGTGAAAGTAATCATTCCTTTTACAGTTCCTGACGAGAGATAATTATTTAATTCGATTGGATTGTTCAATACAATCTCTTCTTTTCCTTTAAATTTTAAATGTATAATTGGCTTCTCATTTTTTTCTTCAAAATATAATTTTTCAATTGTTGGATCCAGATAGGAAATAACCTCAGCCGGAATTCCTTCTGAAAATGGTAACACATTCACATTGGTGAAAAGTAACATGCTGACTACTTTTATATGTTTACCAGTTTTTTTATTATATGCGATCATAATACTAACATCATCTGACAAAAAGCTTTCCTGTTCATCTCGAACAATGAATGGTTCTCTCTCCTCAAAATCCAGCATAGCTTTACGAGTTGTTACTTCTTCAGCTTTTTTTGACCATAATGATTCTGATTCAATACTGTACACAACTCCTTCTACTTTCGTATTCTTAGATGTTATGACCGTTTCCAGTCTGCAAATTTCTTTTGTAGTCTCCGAATAAAAATATACATTCAAAATAGCATTTTTTGTATTTCCTAATATATCTTTCGTATTCATATGATTGATTGGTTCGTTATTTATAATTCCCAACGCAAGAAGAAGCACCTTTAATACAGAGGTCTTTCCTGAGGCATTGATTCCTATAAACGCGTTAGCCGGATTTAAATATATATTTGAAAACAAGGAATACAAATTCATTTTATCTTCTTCCGCAACTCTTTGCTGTGCATAAAAAGATAAATCCAGCTTCTCTTTAAACAATGGTAAGCCTTGTGCGGTAACTCTCAATAATTTCATATAACGCCTCCAATTTAAAAACTGATTATACGTGGTTATTTTTCTTTTACTTCAATTATATCCACATTTCTATATTTTATCAACGGATAACCCGTTTTTATTTTTTAATTTGAAAATTTTTCTCTCACACCCTGTATTTTACCCCTCCATCTTTTGTATATGTAAGATGGTTTATAGATTAGAGCAAGATCCACCTAGGTATTACCGTATCGCCATTTTATGGCTACGGCATATCTCCGGGTAAGTTTCTTGATGGGGATTCCGATTCCCCATACCCTCGTACAGACATCAAAGATATCTGTTGGCTCTCTATCAAAGATAGTCGCAGCACTTTATATAACCGGAAGGGACAGCCGGTTAAAAAGTGTAATCGCACATCCAAGATGTCTTATCAAAAAAGAAGGAGGACTATGGCACCAAAGAAGAAAGAAAAGAATCTCAAGAGGAGTAACATCATCACATTAAAATTAACGGATATTGAATTGGCAGTATTAAATGAAGCCGCTAACGTTACAGGACTTTCTCGTTCTGAATATGTGAGAAAACTACTACTTGAAAAGCAAATCAATCACCAAATTGAAGTTGTTGCAGACATGAACGATCTCAGAAAACTGGTCAGTGAATATGGAA
>OGXB01001039.1_pt1 | contig 16283 bp, 7 predicted proteins | sample 1576161 | NCBI WGS metagenome assembly OGXB01 (sample SAMEA3541474, study PRJEB24748) | human gut metagenome | biome: human gut; feature: human-associated habitat; material: faeces | place: China | collected 2012
GGAGCTACGTTCTTTAAGTTTTCCATTAATAAATAAATTGTTTAATACTTTAATTGAATAAGACATTATATTATCTATAAATCGGGCGCAAAGGTAGGAATATTTTCTTGACCGACAAAAGAATACCCAAAGAAAAGATGGTGATATCCGTATTTTTTGTAATATTGCAAGTCTAACATTATACGACTTTCAACATGGACGGAACATTGGACAAAATCAGGGTGCAGTTTGATTATCTGCCACTTATTAATTTCGCGATGCAGCAAAACAAAGTATCGGTCATCCATCAGCTTTCGATTGAAAACATGACGTCCGAACCCTTCAGAAACATTCAGGTACAAATCACTGCCGAACCCGACTTCGGCAGTATCACTCCTGTGATGGTGGAAGCGATTCCCGCCAATGATTCCGTGTGTCTGCAATCGTTCAGCCTGGTCTTGTCCGCCAATTATTTCGCCCAGCTGACCGAGCGTATGTCGGGAAGTCTGAAAATAGAAATCCGCTCCGAGGCGGAAACGATCTTTACCCGGACCTACCCCATCGACATTCTGGCATACGACCAATGGGGCGGAATCAATATATTCCCCGAGATGCTGGCAGCGTTCATCACCCCCAATCATGCCGTGCTCACTCCTATTATCAAGAGAGCCGCCGCCATTCTGGAACAGTGGACCGGTACTCCGTCACTGGACGAATACCAAAGCCGCAATCCGGACCGTGTGAGAAAGCAGATGGCAGCCATCTACACCGCTCTTACCGAACAGCAAATTATTTACAGCACCATTCCCGCCAGCTTCGAAGAGCACGGGCAGCGTGTCCGTCTGACAGATTCCGTACTGGCACAAAAGCTCGGAACTTGTCTGGATATGGCACTGCTTTATGCTTCCTGCCTCGAATCCATCGGACTGAATGCCCTCATCGTCATCACCAAAGGACATGCTTTCGCAGGTGGCTGGCTGGTGCCGGAAACCTTTCCGGACCCTGCCATCGACGATGTATCCTTACTGACCAAACGAACCGCCGAAGGAATCTACGACATCACGCTGGTAGAAACCACCTGCATGAATATGGGACATAATGCCGACTTCGACAACGCCGTGAAAAGCGCGAACGGCAAACTGAGCGATCCGGGCAGTTTCATCCTCGCCATCGACGTCAGAAGGGCCAGGCATTCGGGAGTCCGCCCGATCCCGCAGCGCGTACTGAACGGACAAGTATGGGAAATAAAGGAAGATGAGGATATGAACAGAAATACCACGCACGCCACTCCGCAAAGCGTGAATCCATATGATTTGTCGGGCAGCGAAACTCAGACAGTCCTCACCAAACAGTTGCTTTGGGAGAGAAGACTGCTGGATTTGAGTCTGCGCAACAACTTGCTGAATATCCGGATTACAAAGAACACTCTTCAGCTGATTCCGGCAAACCTTGCCTGTCTGGAAGACGCCTTGGCGGAAGGAGATGAGTTTCGTATCCTCCACCGTCCCGCCGAATGGGAGAATCCGGCGATGGAGTTTGGCATTTATTCTTCCATACCGGAATCGGATCCGATAGCCGACTTCGTTAATTCGGAGCTTTCACAGAAAAGGTTACGTTTTTACTTGCCGGAGAATGATTTGGGCAAAGCACTGACTCACCTGTACCGTTCGTCCCGTACTTCTATCGAAGAGAACGGAGCGAACACGCTTTATCTGGCTCTCGGACTTCTGAAATGGTACGAAACACCTTCCAGCGAACGTCCCCGTTATGCACCGATATTGCTGCTGCCAGTCGAAATCATCCGCAAGTCAGCCGCCAAAGGGTATGTGATTCGTTCGCGGGAAGAAGAAACGATGATGAATATCACCTTATTGGAAATGCTTCGTCAGAACTTCGGCATTTCCGTACCGGGACTTGATCCGCTTCCGACGGACGAAAGCGGAGTCAACGTAAAACTGATTTACTCCATCATCCGGCACTGCATCAAGAATCAGCGTAAATGGGATGTGGAGGAACAGGCTATTTTAGGTATCTTCTCCTTCAACAAGTTTATCATGTGGAACGACATCCACAACAATGCTCCCAAACTGACTCAAAACAAGATTGTCTCCAGCCTCATCAACGGAAAGATCGAATGGGACGTAACTGCGAAAGAAGTGGATGCCGCCTACATGGACAGGCAGTTATCTCCGGCAGATATTGTACTGCCTATCATTGCCGATTCATCTCAGCTGGAAGCGATTTATGAAGCGGTGCACGACAAGACTTTTATCCTGCACGGCCCTCCGGGAACCGGAAAGTCCCAAACGATAACGAATATCATCGCCAACGCACTTTATAAAGGTAAACGAGTCTTATTTGTTGCCGAGAAGATGGCAGCCCTCTCCGTCGTCCAAAACAGACTGGCGGGCATAGGGCTTGCCCCGTTCTGTCTGGAGATTCATTCCAACAAGACAAAGAAATCCACTGTCATCTCGCAACTAAAGGAGACAACCGAAATCATCAGACGAACTCCTCCCGAAGAGTTCATGAAGGAAGCCGAACGCCTGCTGAAGTTACGAACGGAACTAAACAAATACATCGAAGCCTTACACAAGGAATATCCTTTCGGACTTTCCCTCTATGATGCGATCATCCACTACCAGTTAACAGACGTTGAACCCTGCTTCGATATTCCGTCATCTTATCTGGACAATCTGGACAAAGACCGATTCTCACATTGGGAAGATGCCATCGAATCTTTGGTCAGTACCGCCAATGCTTGCGGCCACCCGTATCTTCACCCATTGACAGGGATTTTCATTCGGGAATATTCGTCCGCCATCAAAGAGGAAGCCTTACAAACGCTCGCCACTTTCATTGGCTTATTGACTGCCATACAATCGAAACTGCCTGTCTTTTCCGCTTTACTGGAAAATACGGACATTCATCCCACCCGCAAGGATTTCAATATAATCAGCGCCATTATCCGAAAAATACTCGATATTCCGGAACTGACGCCCGAACTGCTGACCACTCCTTTATTAAATGAAACGCTGGAAGAGTACCGGAAAGTGACGGAACACGGCAGGAAACGCGATGAAATCAAAGCAGAAATAGAAAACGGATTCACCAAAGAGGTACTGAAGATAAACGCCGGCCCCATGCTGGCCGAATGGAATCGGGTATCCGCCCAATGGTTTCTCCCACGATATTTCGGACAAAGAAAAATAAAAAAGGTGATTCGTCCTTACGCTCTGCAACCGGTAAAGCCAGAGACAGTCCAGCCTTTGCTCCATCAGGTCATCCGGTATCAGGAAGAGCTTGATTTTACAGACAGATACACCGCCAAGCTGCCTTCTTTATTCGGAAGATTCGGAAGAGATGAAGAGTGGCCCATCATCGATCAGATCATCCATGAGGTATCTTCGCTTCATTCCCTGTTACTGAGTTATTCAAAAGATGTGGCGAAAACATCCCGAATCAAACAGAACTTAGCGTTACAACTGACAGAAGGTATCCGGACATTCAGAGATATCCATTCTCATTCTCTGAATGAATTGTATCAGCTGGTCGACACGCTTACGGCAACCGAGCAACGGCTTTCCACCACTCTGGGCATAACCGTAGAGACGCTTTATACAAACTCCGCCGACTGGATCGGCATCGCCCTACAGCAAGCCGGAATATGGAAAGAAAATCTGGACAAACTCAAAGACTGGTATCAATGGCTTCAATCCTACAACAAACTGAACGAGTTGGGTCTCGGATTTATCGCAGAAGAATATAAGGAAAAGAATATTCCTACGGATTTACTCACCAGCAGCTTCCGCAAGAGTTTCTACCAAGCCGTTATTCACTATATCATCGCCAAAGAACCGACGCTGGAATTATTCAACGGCAAGATATTCAATGATATTATAACCAAATACAAGCAGGTATCCGCCAACTTCGAGGACATTACCAAAAAGGAACTGTTCGCCAGACTGGCTTCCAACATTCCGTCCTTCACCCACGAAGCCATTCAAAGTTCAGAAGTCGGAATATTACAAAAGAATATACGCAATAATGCACGCGGAATATCCATCCGCAAGCTATTCGATCAAATACCTATCCTGCTGTCCCGTATGTGTCCGTGTATGTTGATGAGTCCTATATCGGTTGCCCAATATATCGATGCCGATGCAGAGAAATTTGACTTGATCGTCTTCGACGAAGCTTCACAGATGCCGACTTACGAAGCGGTAGGTGCCATCGCCCGAGGCAAGAATGTAGTTATCGTAGGCGACCCCAAACAGATGCCGCCTACCAGCTTCTTCTCCGTTAATACCATTGACGAAGACAACATCGAGATAGAAGATCTGGAAAGTATCCTTGACGATTGCCTCGCTCTCTCTATCCCTTCCAAATACCTGCTGTGGCATTACCGAAGCAAACACGAAAGTCTTATCACTTTCAGTAACTCCGAATATTACGATAATAAGCTGATGACTTTCCCGTCACCGGACAATATTGAATCGAAAGTCAGAATGGTCGCCGTAGACGGTTATTATGACAAAGGAAAATCCCGTCAGAACCAAGCGGAAGCGCAAGCCATAGTAGACGAAATAGCGAGAAGGCTGAGGAGCGAAAAATTAAGGAGAAAAAGTATGGGGGTAGTTACTTTCAACGTGGTTCAGCAGGCGTTGATAGAAGATTTGCTATCCGATCTCTTCGCCTTTCATCCTGAACTGGAAACCTTTGCGCTGGAATGTGAAGAACCCCTGTTCATCAAGAACCTTGAAAATGTGCAAGGAGACGAACGGGATGTGATACTGTTCTCCGTCGGCTATGGTCCCGATGCCGAAGGGCGCGTCAGCATGAACTTCGGTCCGTTGAACCGTGCGGGAGGTGAAAGACGGTTAAACGTAGCCGTCTCCCGTGCCCGATACGAAATGATCATCTTTTCTACGCTGAGATCGGACATGATTGATCTGAACCGAACTTCTTCTATCGGAGTAGCCGGGCTGAAACGCTTCCTTGAATATGCGGAGAAAGGAACCAAGCGCATACTGAATACCTCGACTAATATTCGGACCTCGGAAGAAGAAACTTCTATCGAAAAGATTATTGCCGACAAGTTACGTTCTTCGGGATATACCGTACATACTGATATAGGCTGTTCCGGATATAAGATCGATATTGGCATTGTCGATACTCAAACCCCGTCCAACTACCAATTAGGTATTATCTGTGACGGAAAGAACTACAGACGTACCAAGACTGTCCGTGACCGGGAAATTGTTCAAAACAATGTACTCAAAGCACTGGGATGGAATATCTGCCGTATATGGACGATGGACTGGTGGGAAAAGCCGGATGAAGTGATGGCGTCTATACAAGCAGCGATTGCTCAGGATATGAAAGCGGAGAAACCGGTTATAGTAAAAAAGGAACAAGAAAAAAGAGAAAAGAATGTGCAGGAAACGCCGATGCAGCTAAAATCTGCATGCGCATACACAAACTTTTCCTTTATCTCCGTACAAAATTATAATAGTACTAAAATACGTCCGTTCCTGTACGCTGCCGACGACATCTTCGCTAAAAGAAATAATCCTATTATTGTCTCCCAAGTCCAAAAGATAATAGAAAATGAAGCCCCGATCAGCAAAACCTTACTTGGAAAGAAAATCATATCCGAATGGGGAGTCAACCGTGTAGGACCACGAATAGATGCTCAATTGGAAATAATATTCGACACATTACATCTTTACCGCATAGAACATGACGGGCTTATCTTCTGCTGGAAAGATGAAGCGCAATACCGTTCTTATTCAGAGTACCGTCCCGATTCCGACCGAGATGCAGCGGATCTGCCACCCGAAGAAATAGCCAATGCCATCCAACAAATATTAATCAATTCCATCAGCCTGCCTTTACCCGATTTGGCAAAAGCATGCGCACAAGTATTCGGCTTCACACACATGGGGTCAAACATCGAAGCATCCATGCTCAGAGGGATTCAGGAAGCGGTAAAAAGGAATTATGCCAAAGTTGAAAACGGAAGGGCAACGATCATCGATTAACACGGTAAGGCAGACACAAACAGCCGCCACCCGTCAATACCCCTTCTGCAAACGTTTCAGAGCAGCAATAGAATCAGCTACATACGTATTATCCGGTTCTATGGAACGCCAATAACAAAGCGACCCTATCAACCGTTTCAGATAGGCAGGATCATGGGAGCCGATTCTGCGTTGATGTTCCGCCAGCCCCTTTGTCAAAATGAAATAGACATTCTTGCGAATCTCTCTCTTTCGGGCTTTAGGAATGGTCAGCTTCACACCGGAGCTGACGGATACGCCCGTGATTATCTTCCTGTCATTCTCATTCAGAAAACGAGTTTTCTGATGATTCGGTTCAAACTTCTCTTCCCTGATGATTTCCTTGACCCGGGCAAGCACCTCCTCTTTCGGAAAGACATCGCCCGAAAAGGTGAGGTCGTCGGCATAACGACTATAAGTCAGCCCGAATTCTTCCGCCATCACCGCCAGTTTCCGGTCCATCTCATAAGCGATGATGTTACTCAGTACCGGACTGGTAGACGCTCCTTGCGGCAAATGCCGACGCATACAACACAACTCGCCCAGCACTTTCGATATATTCTTCGGATAGCCGATCTTTTCGAAAGTCTTTTTCACCCTCGGACTACGTATGGAAATAAAGAAATCATGGATATCCGTCTTCAAGACACAGCGTTTTCCCAGATGAGGACGGACGTTATCGACGATGGAATGCTGACGCCGGAATCCCGTAGCGGCAGGATGCACATTTACAGACAGTAATATACGATGATAAATAGTATCCTGAATGGCTTTCAGTTCCTTGTCCGGAGCAGAGATCATACGGTATCCTCCTCTCCGCTTTCTGATCCAGAACTCCCGATAATGCGAAGAGACATCCTGCAGTATCTCTTTCAACCTCATCACCTCTATTCCCAACAGATTGGCACACCACACCACCGCCTCTTCATCAAATACAGGACATGTTCTCATTTTAGGAGTGACTACTCCTAAAGCATGCCTGAGCCAGGCTCCATGTTCCCATTTGTTTTTGGAAGTCTCTTCGTTAGTAGTATTACCGCTGCCTGTTGCTTTCCATCTCTTATATCCTTCCTGTTTCCGGCTCGAAGAAATCAATTTATAAATCAGAAAACCGGTAACAATAAGTATCGTAATTAAAATTCCGTCCATCTTGTTGTTACATATATAAAAAGGAGAAGAAGAGGATGAGATTTTACTAAAATAAATAGAGGTATTTATACCAGAGATTTATTTTCCAGGAAAATACCTGTGCCTGCGAGGCGACTACACCTCTTTTCTGCTAAATTTTTCCTCATCCTCTTCCTCACAAAGATATGTATTTTCTATACATTATGCAACTGTTATGAAGAAAAAACTATCGGTTAAACAACTCGAAAGTAAATTTACATCCGATCCCGCTGAACTTCCAGTTCTCACTGCTGACGAATACTCCCACATCAAAGACATGCGTACCGATACCATAACCCACTTCCAGATATGGCTGGAGATGCGGCATAGAGAGCGCACTGATATAAAGACGTTCGTTCTGCACATAGCGGGTATATTTCATCAAATGCCGGAGAATAAGGAAAGGAGCCTCGTAAGTGAAATGTCCGCGTACATAGCGGCGGGAGGAGTTGTACCAACGTCCGTCGAGCACCTGAAACACACCACCGATTTCATCATTCCACCCTACCGGCAGATTATGACGGGCAAAATTGGCAAAGTCCACAAAGTACAGTTCATCCTGATTGGTAAACGCCCCGAAGCCGAAACGATAATAAATATTTCGCATCAGCCCCAGCTGAATCTTATGTTGAAGGTCGAATTCTATCCGTTCATATTCTCCAGTACTTTTAAATACTCCTTCTATTCCCCGTTCATAGTCCACCGAAAATGTCGGATAGTCAGAGCGGAGATTGATCTTACGCTTTCCGTTCATATAATAATAAAGCGCTGGAGTCCATTCCACCCGGATGCGCGGGGCAAAGCTGATATAGGTATTTCTGAAGCGTTCCATAAATTCCGGCGGAGGCATCGGATAGTCACCCGTAATCACAAAACGGGATTTCTCGACAGCTGTTCTCTTGTGTGCCGAGAAACCGAGGCTGATATCCAGTCCGTTGGTAATTTCAAAACTATGACGGAAGTTGAAATACAAGTCCTTGAAATAATCCAGATGGATGAGGTCGAAATTAAAGATACTGTCCGGCATCGCTTTCAGTTCGTCCAGCATCTTGCTGCTATAGATACGGTTACCATTACCCACACTCAACCGGAAAAAGCCCCGTTTCTGCGGCCAGTACTCAAAGTCGGCATTCAGCGACCAGTAGAACTCTTTCCGTGTAAAGTTATAACCCAGTTTGGGTACGATGCGGAGCCACTTGTCGCCTCTGAAAATCCGGTTGTAACGGAAATCCTGTCGGTATGATAATCCGTTGCTTCCGCTATAACTGAACAAAAGCGGATTGATAAACGGCGAGAAGCGGACACTTCCGATATTGGACAGATTGAATTTATAATCTTCCACCATCAGGTCGCCCATCGTTCCCCAGAAAGCCTGACTCTTGGTTTTCTGTTGCACCGACACGGTATCCCGCCTGTATGTATAATCTTTGTAAAGTTGCTTTTCTCCTTCACTCAAAGGGATGGGGCGTAGCACGCCGAACGTGGACGCATCTGTTTTATAGGCATTCGTATCGCACTGCAAGGAGAATGATTCCGACAGATTATACTTTTTCTTCTCTTTCTTCCGAACCTTTCTTTCTTTCAGTTCTATCGATTTATAGTCCAGCGAGGCGGTATAATTGCCGTCCACCTTATTGCCCAGGAACTTAAAAAGGGCCTCCACGTCATAACGTATCGGGAGAAATTCATCTTTCTTTCCTACTTCCCCCATCTTGATCCAGCAAGTAAACGTAATCAGTTCCGACCGTCCCGAAAAACGGATTTCACGCACGCTCCATACATTGCTGCTGACAATCATATAGCCACCCACCAACTGGTCGCTCTTGGTACGGGGAATGAAACGTATCCGGTAGTCGAGATTATTGGGATCGCCCATCACACTGTCTATCCGGTATTTGTAGTATTTCTGCCCGTTCTTGGCAAGCGGAGACAGCAAGCGTTCGTCATTCAGAAGAGAAGATGAGTAGATATTGACACTAAAATATTCAAGTAATCCCGGCAGTCCCCTGTTTCCTCTCACAGTGCCTTGTGATGCCTTAACTTTCTGGTCATAGATATTGGGAGCTGTATAATGCAGGTCACTATACGTTTCGAGCAAGTATTCACGTACCCCCTTCTGCAAGCGAAACATCGAAGGAACGTACCGGAGGATAAAATTCTTCTTCTGAATATTCATCTTACCCTTTATATATAGGTTCGCGCGATAGTCGCTCACTATACTTTCATAAGAGGGAGCAAAAGTCATGACACGCTCAATGATGGAATCAGCAGATATCTCCTGACTTGTATAAGGATTAAGAACAAGATTGGCTGCCCCCTTCGGAATAAAAGAGAACAAGCACAACATACATCCTATCAATATCTTATATTTCAATCGTCGTATCTCCTTGTTTATTGTAGGCAAATATAAAAAAGAATATCGAAAAGCAAGGGAATTAAGCTGCAAAAAAGCGTTAGCAAGGAAAATCCTTTCTCAATGCCACGCATCATATCAGTTTTCATGGACATTTTTCTACTTATTAAATCCACTTCCCAATTTCTTCAATCATTACAGTAGAATACAATAAACATTTTCTCTATAAAAAATAATATCTTCGAGTGCATGAATTAATTCGTCCGGCTATAGGCAACGTTTCGTCCGCCTATAGGCAAACGCAACGTCGACTATAGGCAAACTTGCATCCGGCTATAGGCGGACGAATTAATTTATGCACTCCAAAGTATTATTTATTGCACAAGCCGGGACTAAATTTAGTATAGGATAAAAAAACGCATATGCAAATGAACGCCTCGATGGGAAAACATTTACAGTTCCTCACCCAAATGGCTATGGACAGTACTACAATGAAGCTGCTATACAGAAACATAAACAAGCATTATATGCAGGTAGAAATACTAGTCAAACAGATGGCTGCAGAAATCGACCGACAGAAAAACAAGGACGGACAGCAGGAAATACTGGAATCCATCTCTTAATCGGTTATAATCAAAAAGTGCCGTGATGGACAAAAGGTGATTCAGAGACGAATCAATCCTATAAGGAGGGGGTATTCTTCAGAAAAATATATCATTTTCCGAAAATACCCCCTTTAAAATAGGGGTACTTTCAGAAAAAACATATATTTTTGCGCCATCAACCGATAAAAAGAAGACGATTTATGTCAAAAATGAGATTTTACGCATTACAAGAACTTTCCAACCGGAAGCCGCTGGAAGTTACTGCCCCTTCCAACAAACTCTCTGATTATTATGGTAGCCACGTATTCGACCGCAAGAAGATGCAGGAGTATCTTCCGAAGGAAGCCTATAAGGCTGTTACCGATGCAATCGAAAAAGGTACACCGATCAGCCGTGAAATAGCCGACCTGATTGCCAACGGCATGAAGAGCTGGGCCAAGTCGCTCAACGTCACCCACTACACACACTGGTTTCAGCCTCTGACAGACGGAACCGCCGAAAAGCATGACGGCTTTATCGAATTCGGCGAAGACGGCGGAGTCATTGAACGATTCTCCGGAAAACTGCTGATTCAGCAAGAACCGGACGCTTCTTCTTTCCCCAATGGCGGTATCCGTAATACATTCGAAGCTCGCGGATATACCGCATGGGACGTTTCTTCTCCGGCATTCGTAGTAGATACCACGCTCTGTATCCCTACGATCTTTATCTCTTACACAGGCGAAGCGCTGGATTACAAGACTCCGCTTCTGAAAGCACTTGCTGCTGTAGACAAAGCTGCTACGGAGGTTTGCCAGCTATTCGACAAGAACGTAACACGCGTCTTTACCAACTTAGGATGGGAACAGGAATATTTCCTCGTAGACTCCTCCTTATATAATGCACGTCCCGACCTTTGTCTGACCGGACGTACCTTGATGGGACACTCTTCCGCCAAAGACCAACAGTTGGAAGACCACTATTTCGGCTCCATTCCTCCACGTGTCACCGCATTTATGAAGGAACTCGAAATCGAATGTCACAAACTGGGCATCCCTGCCAAGACCCGTCACAACGAAGTAGCTCCCAACCAGTTCGAGCTGGCTCCCATCTTCGAAAACTGCAACCTGGCAAACGACCACAACCAGCTTGTCATGGACTTGATGAAGCGTATCGCACGCAAGCATCACTTCAATGTATTGCTGCACGAAAAACCATATAGCAGCGTTAACGGCTCCGGCAAACATAATAACTGGTCGCTCTGCACCGACACCGGCATCAACCTGTTTGCCCCCGGAAAGAACCCGAAAGGCAATATGCTGTTCCTTACTTTCCTGGTAAACGTACTGATGATGGTATACAAGAACCAGGACCTGCTGCGTGCCTCCATCATGAGTGCCAGCAACAGCTACCGTCTGGGAGCGAACGAAGCTCCTCCCGCCATCCTCTCCTGCTTCCTCGGTTCACAACTCTCGGCAACCCTCGACGAAATCGTACGCCAGGTAGGAAATGAGAAAATGACACCGGAAGAAAAGACTACGCTGAAACTGGGAATCGGACGTATCCCGGAAATCCTGCTCGATACTACCGACCGCAACCGTACTTCTCCTTTTGCCTTCACCGGAAACCGCTTTGAGTTCCGTGCCGCCGGCTCTTCTTCCAACTGTGCCGCCGCCATGATCGCCATCAACGCCGCCATGGCCAACCAGTTGAACGAATTCCGCGCATCAGTGGAGAAACTGATGGAAGAAGGAGTGGGCAAAGACGAAGCTATCTTCCGCCTGCTGAAAGAAACCATCATCGCTTCCGAAGCCATCCGCTTTGAAGGCGACGGTTACTCCGAAGAATGGAGACAGGAAGCTGCCCGCCGCGGACTGACCAACATCTGCCACGTGCCGGAAGCGCTGATGCACTACGTAGACAACCAGTCGAAATCGGTACTGATCGGCGAACGCATCTTCAACGAAACCGAACTGAACAGCCGTCTCGAAGTAGAACTGGAAAAATACACCATGAAGGTACAGATCGAGGGGCGTGTATTGGGCGACCTCGCCATCAACCACATCGTGCCGACGGCTGTCACCTACCAGAACCGGCTGCTAGAGAATCTGTGCAAAATGAAAGAAATCTTCTCTCCGGAAGAATACGAAGTATTGAGCGCTGACCGCAAAGAACTGATTCGTGAAATCTCGCACCGGGTGACTTCCATCAAAGTACTGGTACGCGAAATGACCGAAGCCCGAAAAGTAGCCAATCACAAAGATAACTACAAAGAGAGGGCATTCGAATACGAAGAAAAAGTGCGTCCTTACCTCGATAAAATCCGCGATCATATCGACCATCTGGAGATGGAGGTAGACGACGAAATATGGCCGCTGCCCAAGTATAGGGAACTCTTGTTCACCAAATAAAAAACTCCTGAAGATTGCACGAAAGAACCTACTTTTGTGCAATCTTTTTATAGATTCGTTCATTTTCTCATTTTTTCTTTCTACTTTTGTGCTGTATAACACAGTTTTGTAGCACCCATGGTAAAAATGAACATGTCAGACATCGATATTTCGGAACCATTATCCGATTTGTTAGCTCCTTTGAATAACGAACAAAGGGAGTTTCTGATGAACAATTATACGATACAGACCTACAAAAAGAACGAAACCATCTACTGCGAAGGGGAGACTCCCTCTCATTTGATGTGCCTCATTACCGGCAAAGTCAAAATCTTCAAAGATGGTGTAGGAGGTAGAAGTCAGATTATCCGCATGATTAAACAGCGGGAATACTTTGCGTACCGTGCATACTTCGCAAAGGAAGACTTCGTAACTGCCGCCGCCGCTTTCGAACCTTCTGTTATCTGTCTCATCCCCATGACTGCCATCACCACGCTGGTCGCTCAAAACAACGATTTAGCCATGTTTTTTATCCGCCAGCTTTCTATCGATCTCGGCATTTCCGACGAACGTACCGTCAGCCTGACACAGAAACATATCCGTGGACGTCTGGCAGAATCGCTGATTTTCCTCAAAGAGAGCTATGGACTGGAAGAAGACGGATCGACATTGAGTATTTATCTTTCCCGTGAAGACCTGGCAAATCTGTCGAACATGACCACCTCGAACGCCATCCGTACCTTATCACAGTTCGCTACGGAACGTCTGATCACCATTGACGGAAGAAAGATCAAGATCATCGAAGAAGAAAAACTCAAGAAAATAAGCAAGATAGGATAATACAGACCTTATACGATCATAAAAAGTGATCTGAAACTTTAACTGGAAGCCGATGTTCGTCACATCGGCTTTTTTATTTCTATACTGTTGGAACTTACCAATTAAACAAGTACATTTGTCCTGTCAATATATTAATAACTTAACACAATTTCAGACCATGAAGAAAAGTATTTCCCTTCTTCTTTTGTCCTTGCTCATGATTACCCCCAGTTGTCAGAAGCCAAAAGAAGTGACGAACGAGTACAACATCGTTCCGCAACCCAACCAGCTTGTTCCCAAAGAAGGCCGCTTCGAACTGAGCAACAAGGTCCGGCTGGTAGTTCCGTCTGATGCTCCGGAAGTTAAAAAGGTAGCCGACGGCTTTGCCGAACAGCTGAAACAGACTGCCGGAATCTCTCTGACAGAGGCCGAAAGCGTGGATGGAAAGCCTGCTATCAGTTTCGTACTACAAGAAGGTATGCCTAAAGAAGGTTACAAGCTGTCTGTCACCCCCACCCTTATTACAGTTACAGCTTCCCAGCCGAACGGATTTTTCTATGGTGTGCAGACTATTTATCAGCTTCTTCCTCCCGCCGTATACGGAAAAGAGCTGAAGAAGAAAGCCGACTGGTCTGTTCCGGCTGTAGAGATCGAAGACGCTCCCCGCTTTGTACATCGCGGACTGATGTTGGACGTTTGCCGTCATTACGCACCGATAGAGTATATCTACAAATTTATCGACCTGCTGGCAATGAACAAGATGAACGTTTTTCACTGGCATCTGACGGACGATCAGGGATGGAGAATCGAAATCAAGAAATATCCGAAACTGACAGAGATAGGTTCCAAACGCGAAAAAACGCTGGTAGACTATTATTATGTGAACTATCCGCAAGTATTCGACGGAATAGAACACGGAGGATATTACACACAGGAACAGATAAAAGAGGTGGTAGCTTATGCTGCAAGCAAATATATCAATGTAATCCCCGAAATAGAAATGCCGGGGCATGCATTGGCGGCTCTGGCTGCTTACCCCGAATTGTCTTGTGATTCTACACAGACATATAAAGTATCACCTACGTGGGGCGTATTCGAACAGGTATTCTGCCCGAGCGAGACCACTTTCAAGTTCTTTGAAGGAGTCATGGACGAGGTAGTCGAATTATTTCCCAGCGAGTACATTCATATCGGAGGAGACGAATGCCCCAAAACAGCCTGGAAGAACAGTACTTTCTGCCAGCAGTTGATTCGTCAGTTAGGCTTGAAAGATGACGCGACTCCCAGCAAAGTGGACGGAGTGAAGCACAGCAAGGAAGATAAACTGCAAAGTTACTTCGTTACCCGCATGGAAAAATACCTGAACGGTAAAGGACGCAATATCATCGGCTGGGACGAGATTTTGGAAGGCGGCCTGGCTCCAAACGCCACTGTCTTGTCATGGCGTGGCGTTGAAGGCGGATTGAATGCGGCCAAAGCAGGACACAACGCAATCATGGCTCCCATGCCTTATGCTTATCTGGACTTCTATCAGGAAGATCCGGAAATCGCCCCGACTACCATCGGCGGATACACAACGCTGAAGAAGACTTATAGCTACAATCCTGTTCCGGATAATGCCGACGAACTGGTGAAGAAACATATCATCGGTATGCAAGGCAACCTCTGGAGAGAGTATATGAAAACTTCCGACCGGGTAGATTATCAGGCCTTCCCACGTGCGATGGCTATCGCGGAAACGGGATGGACACTGGATGCCAACAAAAACTGGAAGAGTTTCTGCGAACGCATGGTTACGGAATTTGAGCGCCTGGAAGTCATGGATACCAAACCCTGCCTCAACTTCTTCGACGTAAACATCAATACGCATGCGGATGAAAACGGTCCGTTGATGGTATTGCTGGAAACATTCTACCCGAATGCGGAAATCAGATACACCACAGACGGCAGCGAACCGACTTACGGTTCTACACTGTATGAACAGCCTTTCGTGCTTGAAGGAAACATCGACTTGAAAGCTGCTGCTTTCAAAGACGGCAAGATGCTGGGCAAAGTTACCAACAAGCCATTGTATGGCAATCTGCTGGCAGGAAAACCATTTACCGTCAATTATACAATGGGATGGACAGGGGATATTTTCGGCGACAATGATGTATTGGGAGCTGACAAAACAACTTTCGGTCTGACAAATGGAAAGAGAGGTAACAATGCTTCTTACACTCCGTGGTCCAGTTTCGCAATCGTAGAAGGTAAAGACCTGGAATTCATCGTCCATCTGGACAAACCGACGGAAGTAAGAAAAGTGGTCTTCGGCTCCTTGTTTAATCCTGCCATGAGAATGCTCCCTGCCGGAGGAGTTGCCGTAGAAGTATCTGCCGACGGTCAGCAATATACTCAGATAGCCGAAAAGGCCTTGAAGCATGATTGTCCGGAAACGGGAAGAATCGCATTCACCGACTCTATCGAATTTGAACCGACACAAGCCACTTTCCTGAAAGTAAAAATCAAAAATGGCGGTACCTTGCGTAATGGCGTCAATTTCAAAAAGAACAACGGTCCGGAAGTCATTCCTGCCGAATTGTGGATAGACGAAATCGAGGCATATTAATGCCTGTGACATAACAAAAAACGGTGGACATGCAGCTTGTTGCTCATGTCCACCGTTTTTTTTATTGATTCAGTTCTTATTTATTCCATGCAAAGCATTCCGCCTTGCTTCATCTTTAAATAATTCCCTTTGCAGAAAGATAACGTTCCGCCTCGATAGCAGCCTTACAGCCACTTCCCGCTGCTGTAATAGCCTGACGGTAATGCGGATCAGCCACATCTCCCGCTGCGAATACTCCGGGAACTTTCGTACGGGGGCTGTCACCATCTGTAATAATGTAACCCACTTCGTCAGTGTCGATATACTCTTTGAAAATATCCG
>OGXB01001055.1_pt1 | contig 16093 bp, 10 predicted proteins | sample 1576161 | NCBI WGS metagenome assembly OGXB01 (sample SAMEA3541474, study PRJEB24748) | human gut metagenome | biome: human gut; feature: human-associated habitat; material: faeces | place: China | collected 2012
GTTGCTTAACGAGCGCCACTGGCGCTCAGCAACGCGCTCGGCGCGAGAATGTGCCGAGGCACATTCTTTCTTACATGCTATCAGATAGAAGAAAGATTTGTTGTGAAAATAGAAAAAGTATATTTATTTTATAAATTTAATTGATATTTCAACGCTTTAGTGAGATAATAAAACGTTGTTATACAATGGTAAAAAATAAAGAACCTAGAGGAGTGAAAAAAATGCATTTGGAATTAAGAAAAGTCCAAATCCAAAACATTGCATTTGGTGAGGAGAACGCAATTCGGGATCATGTTCTTTACTTGAATAAAGATTCGCTGATCGAAGAAGTCATGAAAGACAAGAGAATTAAAAAAGTTGATTTCGATATTGCAAGACCGGGAGAATCTGTGAGGATTATTCCAGTAAAGGATGTAATTGAACCACGTGCCAAACTGGAAGGAGATATTTTCCCTGGAATTTTCAAAGAGACAATGGAAGAGGGAGGATATGGCGTTACCTATGCACTGAAAGGGTGTGCAGTAACAACGACGGGACCAATCGTAGGCTTTCAGGAGGGACTGATCGATATGAGTGGACCGGCGGCAGAATATACACCATTTTCAAAGCTGAACCATTTGGTTATGGTGATCGAAAAACAGCCGGAATTTGATGCTCATGAACATGAACAGATGGTCAGAATGGCAGGAATCCGCCTGGCAGCATTTGTGGGACAGCTTGCAGTTGGACAGGAAGAGTATGAATCAGAAGAATATACATGGGACAGCATTGGAGAGAAATATGCACAGTATCCGGATCTTCCGAAAGTTGTCTATGTCTATAACTGCATGAGTCAGGGACTTCTGCATGATACATATTTCTATGGAAGAGATTCCAAGCAGATGGTTCCGACGATGATCACACCGCTCGAAGTGATGGATGGAGCACTGGTAAGCGGTAACTGTGTATCTCCGGGATCCAAGACTACGACCTGGCATCATCTGAACAATGCTGTGATCGAAGAATGTATGAAGAAGCATGGGAAAGAAATCAATTTTATGGGAATTGTATTGAATCCGTTGATGGTAAGTCTGAAAGAAAAATACAGAGACTGTATGCTGACGATCCGGATGGTTGAAATGCTTGGCGCAGACGGCGTTATTATTTCACAGGAAGGATTTGGTAATCCGACAACCGATTTGATGCTGGTATGCCAGGGACTTGAAAAACGTGGAATTAAGACGGTTATCATTACAAATGAAGATGCTGGTGTAGATGGAATGTCAGAGTCACTTCCGGACAGTGTTACAGAGGCAGATGCGATTGTCTCAACCGGTAACAGTAATGCAACGATCATGCTTCCGAAGATGGACAAAACAATCGGCGTATTAAGTGATGTTGCAAAGACAACAGGTGGTAATGTAGATTCTATTCAGGATGACGGAAGACTTCTGATTGAGATTCACGGAATCATGGGTGGTCACAATCTTCAGGGAAATACTTACCTGGGAGCAATTACAATTTAAGGAGCCGTAGAAAGATGAAGAAAGTTTTATTTTATACAAACCAGTTTTTTGGTCAGATTGGTGGAGAAGCAGAAGCTTATCAGAAACCATTCATAGAGCAGGGAGCAAGAGGAAATGCACAGGCGTTTGTTCCACTTCTCGAAGATGCCGAGATTGTGGCAACGATCGTGTGCGGAGACAACTATTATGCCGAGAATATGGATGAGGTAAAAGCGTTTGTTGAAGCGCAGATTACGGAACTCAGCCCAGACCTTATCATTGCGGGACCGGCGTTTAATGCGGGAAGGTTTGGAATCGCCTGTGCAGATATCTGTAAGGATGCCGTGCAGAAGATGCACGTAGAAGCAATCACAGGTCTTTATGAAGAGAATCCGGCAGTTGAGATGTACCGGAAAGATATCTATATTCTGAAAGTTGGCAAATCGGCAGCTGCAATGCGTAAGGCAGTCAAACTGATGGCAGGTTTTGCAAATAAGCTTCTGGAAGGTGAAAAGATTGGCTTGCCGAAAGAAGAAGGATACTATCCAAAGGGAAAAAGAGTGAATGTATTCCATCAAAAGAATGGCGCTGAGCGTGCGATGGATATGTTGCTGAAAAAACTGAAAGGTGAACCATATGAAACAGAGCTGGAAATTTCTGTTTATGAAAAAGTAAAACCGGCAGAAGGACTGGATACTCTTGCAGGAAAAAAGATCGCACTTTGTACTTCCGGTGGAATTGTCGCATTTGGCAATCCGGATCATATGCCTGCTGCGACAGCAAAATTTTTCAAACAGTACAGTATTGAAGGCATGGATGGCTTAAAAGCGGGAGAATTTGAATCTGTCCATGCAGGATACGACCCGGTCTATGCAAACCTGGATCCAAACAGAGTAGCACCGCTTGATGTGCTTCGCATGATGGAAAAAGAAGGAAAGATAGGAAGTATTTATCCATATCTGACTACAACCACCGGAAATTCAACTTCAGTAGCAGATGCAACCCGTATGGGAATGGAGATTGGTGCGATCCTGAGTAATGCAGGAGTAGATGGTGTAATTCTCACCAGTACCTGAGGTACCTGTACACGTTGCGGTGCAACGATTGTAAAACAGATTGAAAAAGCAGGAATTCCGGCAGTTCATGTATGTACAGTAACACCTATTTCCAATACAGTTGGTGCAGCAAGGATTTCCGGTGCAGAAGCAATCCCTTACCCAACAGGAAATCCGAATCTGACACCGGAAAAAGAACTTATCAGAAGAAGAGAGATTGGCGAGACAGCATTGGCAAAATTATTAAAATAACGGGGGGAAAAAAGATGGACTATGGTATTTTATCTTTAGCACCGGCGATCATTGCGCTGGCACTGGCATTTGCAACAAAGAATGCGTTGTTTTCTATATTGATCGGAGTTGTAGTCGGAGTTGCGATCACCGGTAAGAATTTATTATTCGGATTTTCGGATCTGATGCAGAATGCACTTGGAAATGCGGATTTTATCTGGATCCTTGCACTGGAGGTATTTGTAGGAATCCTGGTGGCATTATTTCAGAAATCAGGTGCGATCCAGGCATTTTCGAATGTCGTTGGAAAAAAGAACCTGAAGCAGAAAGGAGCACAGTCTCTTGCGTTTCTGCTTGGTATTTTCATTTTCTTCAGCGATTACTTCAGCCCACTTTATGTAGGAACTGTTATGAAAGGAATTACAGATAAAGCACGCGTGTCAAGAGAAAAGCTTGCATACATCTGTGATTCGACATCAGCACCGGTTTGTACAGTTATTCCGTTTTCTTCATGGGGAATTTATATGGCAGGTCTTCTGGTTGCACTTGGAACCAAGAATATTCCGGATACAAATGCAGCACAGAAAGTGATCATCCATATGGTGCCATATAACTTTTACGGAATTGCAGCTGTTCTTATGTGCGGACTGATCGCAGTGGGAATTATCCCGGATTATGGTCCTATGCGTAAAGCAGAAAAAAGAGCAAAAGAAGAAGGAAAAGTAATCAGCGATAAAGCAAGACCAATGATGAGTGATGAGCTTGATAAAATCCAGTTAAAAGAAGGATGCAAGCCGAATCTGTTTCTGAATTTCCTGATGCCGGCGCTCATCATTATCGCAGTTACGATCGGAACTTATGTGTGTATGGGAAGTGCCAAAACACTGGAAGCATTTATCGCAGCCGTTGTATACCAGTTCATTGTAATGCTGATTCAGAAAATGGGAACGGTGAATGAACTTGTTGACACAGCAGTAGAAGGAATTAAGAGTGTTATGTCTGCTATGCTGATCCTTGCAATGGCATATTGCCTGAATTCCATCAGCAGCACACTTGGAACTGCAGATTATGTAATTTCTATTACAGAAAGCTGGATGACACCGACGATCCTTATGACATTGACTTTTGTTGTATCTGCTTTTATTGCATTCTTTACAGGAACTTCATGGGGAACCTATGCGATTGTTACACCAATCTGTGTACAGATGGCTCTGAATATATCTGGTGGAGCTTTAACACCGGTCGTATATGCTACAATAGCAGCTGTAATGGGTGGAGGATGCTTTGGTGATCATTGTTCACCGCTTTCTGATACCACGATTTTATCATCACTTGCAACCGGATCTGATCATATCGATCATGTAAAGACGCAGCTTCCATATGCACTTACGGCAGGAGTAGTTGCGTGTATCGGTTTTCTGATTATTGGAGTGACCTGTGCATAGTTAAAAGTTGAATTTATAAAAAGTTGTTACTTGTACAAATTTGTAGAAGTAACGACTTTTTTTAATTTCTTGCTATTTATTTTTCCAAAATGTATAATTTTTGGTAAAAGTATGATTTTTTGCATCAGAAGTATAGTTTTTGATAAATTCTTTATCATGTCTTATCTAAAATAAGAAGTAGGAAGATTATCAGGAATGGGGAAAAACGGTATGAAATTATTAAAACTTGTGATCGTAGATGACGAACCAATCCTTCTGCAAGGACTGGTTAAGACGTACAACTGGAACGAGATGGGATTTGAAGTTGCCGGTCAGGCACAGAGTGGGGAGCAGGCAATTGAAGTGATCAAAAAAGTGAAGCCCCATGTAGTACTGACGGATATCCGGATGAAACAGGTTTCCGGTCTGATGGTGATGGAAGAGATCCAGAAGACAGAGCTGGATCCGGTTTTTATTGTACTCAGTGCGTACCGTGATTTTAATTATGCACAGCAGGCGTGTGATCTTGGTGCATATGCATATCTGCTGAAACCAATCGAGGAAGATAAACTGCAGGAGACCATGCAGGGTGCATACCAGACCTGTATGGAGAAACTGGAGAGCGAAGAGCGTTATGAAAGCTGGGAAAATATGATCCGAAAAGATTCCACCAGTTTTCTCCAGGTTGTTGTACAGAAATATTTACAGAATAAAATTTCCTATGAAAAAATGCAGGAAGTATTTGCGATCTTGAAAGATGTGATCGAAGAGGGCGACCGTTTTATTGCAATGTGTGTGGATCTTGATCTTACATATAAGATTACGGATGCACTGAATTACGAAGCAGCCAGGCTGGAATTGATACAATCTCTGGAAGAATTGTTTTCAGAACGGTACTTTTTCTGGCATTTTGAAAAGGCAGAAGGTTTTCATGTATTTCTGATCAAGACAAAGGAAAATGCGACAGTGCGCGAGATTGCGCAGATTCTGGAACAGGTTAAAAGGGAACAGAAAAGTCCGGTTACTGCATCGATTTCCAAACCGTATAAAGGACTGGATGGAATCCGCCGGAGTTACGAAGAGGCGCAGGGACTTTTCGAGCCAATCTGCAGCAGTGCCACAAATGAGAATACTTTTTCCATACCTGTGAAAAAGGAAGAAAAAGCGGCAAAAAGTGATTGTGAAGAGGCAGGACTTACGATCGTCAATGCTGTTCGGAAGAATGCGTTTAAAGAGTTAAAACAGGCTTTTATTGCGTTGATCTACGCACTTCCACATGAGGAAGAGTTACAGATCCGTTATATACATAAGGTTATGCTGCAAGCGGAGATGATGCTGAACGATACTTACGGAATGACGGAAAAACTGCAGAAACAGTTCCGAAATTATTATTCGAATATGGAGAGTCTGACAGCAGCACAGGCGGTAGATGTCAGTTATAGGATCCTCGGAGAAGCAATTGAGGAACGGGAAAAATACGCAGAAAGCGGAGAAAATAAATGTGCAAAGGAATATATGACAGTGGCACTTTCTTATATCGGTGAGCATTTGCAGGAGGAAGAACTTTCTATTGTTCAGGTGGCAACTCAGATTTATCTGAATCCGGTATATTTCGGGCGTGTATTTAAAAATACATTTCATATGACCTTTAAAAAGTATCTCTTACAGCAGAGAATGGAGAAAGCAAAGAGGCTGATCCAGGATGGATGTGAGAGTATAGGAACGGTATGTGAGCAGGTGGGAATCAGCAATGCATCCTATTTTTCACATTTATTTAAAGAATATACAGGAAAATTACCGAGTGAATACAAAAAGGATTACGAAGAATGAAGAAATGGGTGATTAAATCCGGAATACAGAGAAAATACCTTCGATATATAATGGGGCTGTTGTTGCTGGCAATTTTGCTGTCAAGCATCGGTGTCTGGATCTATGTAAGGCAGAGTCTGACCACAGAGGTTACAGATAAATATGAATTTTTAAATGAGAAGATGGGGCTGGCTCTGGATACACTGTCAAAAGAGGCGGATGAAGGGACAGCAGAATGTATTACTTACGATCAGGTTCAGGAAAGTCTGAAAAAAGCTTCATTTGCAGATGTGGAAAAGAACTCTCTTCAGAAATATTTTGCCTATATGAATCTGGATCATGTGGCAGAATACTGCTATGTGGATAATAAAAATAATGTTTATGCCAGATCCTACTCGCATATTGATTATGAAGATTTTTCAGACAGCCATCTGGAAGATTACATGGGAGATTCTTATGCGAAAACACAATGGTTCTGGGCGAAGGATACTTTGTTTGGGACGGAGAAAGAAGCATTGTTTATCGGAAGATATGTACACAGTATGGAATACGCCAGCAAACCAGGACTGCTGCTCATCAAGATGAATGACAGCTTTCTGGAAACGATACTTGGAAAGGATCGGAGTATGACAGATGAAGTGCAGATCGGAATTCTGGATAAGAAGGGGAATTTATGTGCTGATTGGTGCCCGAAAGGGACGAAGATTTCGGATGCGGTAAAACAGGAAGTCTATAAGATCAGCGCACAGGAAACAAGTGGTATTCTTGCAAAAAGCCGGAGAGTGAGCGGTGGTGTCTGCTCCATTTACAAAGAAAGCAGCTCTGAAATGACGGTGTTCACAGTCGTTCCATCGAGTGTAATGACACAGGGAACGATGAGGGTACTTACGGTGCTGATCGGGATTTATCTGTTTGTGGCAGTGGTAGCGGTTGTGCTCAGTATCTATTTTTCCAAGCGGTTCACCAGTCCGATCCGGGAGATCAGTGAAGAGATGACACAGTTTGACGGAAATGATTTCAGTCGCCTGATTGAACTGAATACCAATACAGAACTGGATCAGATCGGACATTCCTACAATAAGATGCTAAAAAATATTGAGAATCTTCTGGCAGAGATCAAAGAACAGGAAGGGGTGCTCAGACGGACGGAGTTGAACATGCTTCTGGCACAGATCAACCCACATTTCCTTTATAATACGCTGGATACAATTTACATGCTTGCGCGGATAAACGGAGAAGAGACAACCATGAAGATGATTCAGGCACTTTCCAAATATCTGCGTCTGTCACTCAGCAAGGGCAGTGATATCGTGACGGTGGAGGACGAACTGGAAAATGTAAAGAGTTATATGGAAATCCAACAGATCCGGAATGCAAATCTGTTCCGGTATGAGATTGAGTGTAAGGTGGAAGAGAAGAGTACGTGGATGCTGAAGCTGATCTTGCAGCCACTTGTCGAGAACGCGATCAAGCACGGATTCTGCGAAATTTATGAGAATGGTCTGATCCGGATTGAGATTGCGAGGGAGGATAGCCAGCTGAAAATCGTGGTATTCAATAATGGGAAGCCGATTGACCGGGAAATGATGGAAAAGATCAATGCCTTAAACGGGCATCCGATTCTGGAGGCGAAAAAATGCTTCCAGGATAAGGAACACGGATATGGAGTGGTGAATGTACTGACCAGACTGCGGCTGAAATATGGAGAGGATGTGCTGTTTTACTATGAGGCAGAAGAAAATGGAACCCGGTGTACAATCCAAATTCCGGATGACGGAAAGGAGAAACGTGATTTATAGAAAATATTTGCAATCGGTGTTTTGTATCGCACTGGTTCTGACAGTGCTGACCGGATGTGGTAAAAATACGGGGCAGACAAGCCGGAGCACAGAAAAAAAGGAGATTGATATTCCGATCATTCTGACGGTAGATCCGACTTCCGGCAAGAAAACGGAACAGGATGTCGTTGATGCATTTAATGAAGAATATGCCGGTACATATCATATGCAAGTGGAATGGATCATGGAGACGGAAGAGGAATACCGAAAAAATCTGAAACGGTTAAATGTCACAGACGAGCTTCCGGCTGTGATCTATGATGTGCGCACCCTGCCGTCCTTTTATCAGATGATGGTTGCGGATGGACGGATCGAGAATCTGAGTCCGTATCTGGAAGAGGATGAAGAGTGGAGGAATATGATCGAACCGGCGGTGATGGAAGGCTGTACGGATGAGGATGGCAATATCTATCTTGGACCGATCAGTACGGCGGCATTTGCGTGCGCCGGCATGTTTTGGAATCCGGAGTTTTTTGCGGAAGCAGGGATTGAGAAATTCCCGGAGACATGGGAAGAATTCTGGGACTGCTGTGACCGGCTGCAGGCAAACGGAATCACACCGCTTGGACTTCACACTGAAGGAACCGGCTGGGCGCCGATGCTGATTGCAACAGCAGAGGCAGCACACACGGAAGAAGGCTATGCATTTATGAAAGAGCTTCTCCCAGAAAGCTATTCCAATGATACCGGTCTTGAAATTGCAGAAACCTTGCAGAAATTGTTTCGGTATACAACGGAAGATGCAATCCATGCAGACTATGATGTGGCATACAATAATTTTGTTTCCGGGAAAGTAGCCATGATTCCAAACGGATACTGGATGATCGACCAGTTGCCGGAAGAATGGAAAGAAAAGGTAAGATTTTCCGCATTTCCGGGAAATAAACTGATCGCCTCACCGGAAACCTTTGGCTGGGCGGTGGTTTCCACTTACAGCGAGGAGGTCAAAGAAGGAGCGGTTGAATTTTTGAAATTTCGCACGAAATTCAATCTGGAAGAGAAGAAAGAGCTGATGGACAAGAACGGACGCACTGAAATCAGCCAGCTCCTTCAGGATTATGTAAATGCCTACAATAACAATCCGCAGATCGTTCCGAACTATCAGGTGAAATGGAACTCCATCCTTCAGGAAGAGACGATCGGGGAGTGCCTGCCACAGCTTGCCGCCGGGAAAATGACGCTTGCGCAGATGGTGGAGACTGCCGATGAAAGTATCCGGGAGTATGAGAAAGAGAGATGATGGGAGGAGAAGGCTGTTGGTGTCATTTTATCAATAACAAATTTTTTACATTTCGAAAAGTATATTTTTTGTTAAAGGAGGTTTGCGATTTGTTACAGCCTTTGATTGGATTCTTGCTATTATTTAAGCATAGAAAAGAAATCCAGACGAGGAGGAACGGAAATTATGAAAAACAAAAAAAGATGGCTGGCACTGGGGCTGGTAGGAATCATGACACTTGGATGCTTTGCAGGATGTGGAAGCAAGAGCGATGGCAAGAGTGCAGACGGTAAAGGGGACAGCAGCAAAGGATCTGTATATTATCTGAACTTCAAACCGGAGCAGGATGAACAGTGGCAGCAGCTGGCAAAGGATTACACAAAAGAGACGGGTGTAGATGTAACGGTTGTTACAGCAGCTTCCGGAAACTATGAAACCACTCTGATGAGTGAAATGGGAAAGAGCGGAGCACCAACATTATTCCAGGTAAACGGACCGGTAGGACTTGCAAACTGGAAAGATTACTGCTACGACTTATCTGACACTGATGTTTACAAAGAACTCACAAGTGATGATTATGCACTGAAAGACGGAGATTCTGTAGCGGGTATTGGATATGTTATTGAAACATACGGAATTATCACAAATAAGACATTATTAAAAGAAGCAGGATATACACCGGATGACATCAAATCTTTTGCAGATCTGAAAAAAGTAGCAGAAGACATTACAAATAGAACTTCTGAACTTGGATTTTCTGCATTTACTTCAGCAGGTATGGACGGATCTTCTGACTGGAGATTCAAGACACACCTTGCAAACCTTCCGATCTACTTTGAATATCAGGATGAAGGAATTAACACAACAGATGCAATCAAAGGCACATATCTTGACAATTATCGCGATATGTGGGATCTGTACATCAACAACAGCACATGCGATCCAAAGGATCTTGCTGCAAAGACAGGTGACGATGCAAGAAATGAATTCCTGAATAAAAAAGCTGTATTCTATCAGAATGGTACATGGGAATATACACAGCTGATCGATGGCGGTCTGACAGATGATGACATGACCATGCTTCCGATTTACTTTGGTGTAGGCGATGAAGCAAACCAGGGACTCTGCACAGGTACAGAAAATTACTGGTGCGTAAATAAAGACGCAGACGAAGCTGATATTCAGGCTACATTAGATTTTATGGACTGGTGTGTAACTTCAGATGAAGGAACAAAATGTATGGCAGACGATATGGGATTCAACATTCCGTTTAAGAAAGCTCAGGAATCTCAGAATCTCTTTATCAAAGAAGACAAACAGATGACCGAAGACGGAAAGACTCCGGTAGCATGGAACTTCTCAACAATGCCTTCAGAAGAGTGGAAAAATGGTGTTGGATCTGCACTGACAGCTTATGCGGCAGATCAGACAGATGCTAACTGGGATGCAGTAGTAAGTGCATTCGTAGATGGATGGGCATCTGAATACAAGCTTGCAAATGAATAAATAAGTTGCATAAAAAGAACTGACCTAGGGGCAGGCGGCTTGCCTGCCCCTTTTAAGTGAGAGGAGAGCCTGTACGAAGCGGGTTTTCTGGATATGGGAAACTACGTTTTTCCATATAAAAATAAAAAGTGAAATGAGAGCCACCTGGTAGGAAGATCCTTCCGGGCAAAAGGAAAAGAGGAGGATTTCTATGGAAAAGGCACTGAAAAAACATGCACCAATATTTGTTCTCCCAACATTTCTTGCATTTGTGATCGGATTTATCATTCCGTTTGCACAGGGATTTTATCTTTCTTTCTGTAAATTTACAACAGTAGGAAATGCAACATTTGTTGGAATATCAAATTATACAGCAGCGATCAAGGATACATCCTTTACGAGTTCATTTAAATTTACAGTATTATTTGCGATTGTATCGATCTTACTGATTAACGTACTGGCATTTGGCCTGGCACTGGCAGTATTTTTCGGAGATCAGATCGTGAACTGGTATTTGAGCCTTTTATCTTAGTCGGAGAAGACTCCCGCTTCTATAAGTGGCGAGCAACGAAGTGTAGAATGCACAGCGATTCTGTTGGGTAAAATAAAACCTCATAAAAACGGCACAACAGAAGAAAGGAGGAAGGAATGGCACGTTTTCGATATACGGCGAAAAGCATGGATGGCAAAACAAAGCGAGGCACGATGGAAGCCCTGACGGAAAATGCCATGATCCAGGAGCTGAAATCGCAGGGACTTTTCCTTGTGGAAGCCAAAAACCTGACCGAAGCCAAGGGCTATAAAAAGCTCAATGCGAAACAGCTGGCGGGATTCTGTAAAGAGCTGTCAACGCTGCTCGCATCCGGAGTCAGCCTGGTGCGTGCACTGGATATTATCTCCGATCAGGAGGGAATCGACCCGAAAGAACGTGAGATATATCAGGCGGTTCTGCTGGACCTGCGAAAAGGTATCGGCCTTTCCGACGCCATGGAGAGCAAAAAATGTTTTCCGGATCTGATGATCGGTATGATCCGTGCCGGTGAGGGAAGCGGTAATCTGGATCAGGTTACGGAGCGACTGACCTTGCAGTACGAAAAAGATTATAAACTGACGCAGCAGGTCAAATCTGCGATAACGTATCCGGCGGTTTTACTGGTACTCTGCGTGGCAATCGTCATTCTGATCGTAACGTTTATCCTGCCGCAGTTCCAGTCATTATTTGACCAGATGGACAGCCTTCCGGTGCCGACGGAGATTCTGATCGCAATCTCAGATTTCCTGGTGCAGAAATGGTATGCGGCACTTTTAATTGTATTTACCGTTTTCATGCTGATCCGTATTATCATGGCAATCTCAGCTGTGCGAAGACAGATCGATTACCGGAAAGTACATATGCCGGTCTTCGGAAAGCTGTTTAAGATCATTTATACGGCACGTTTTGCGAGAACCCTGAGCAGCCTGTATTCGAGCGGTATGCCGATCGCAACGGCACTTGGCATCGCCGGAAACACGATCGGAAACAGCTATGTCGAAGGCCAGTTTGAGCAGGTTGTGGCACTGGTGCGAAGCGGTATCCCGATGTCACAGGCACTGCGGGAGGTAGATGGATTACAGAAAAAACTTGCCAGCACGATTCTTGTCGGCGAAGAGAGCGGACGACTGGATGTCATGCTGGATTCCATCGCACTGTCTCTGGAAGCAGATGCCGAAGAAGCGACCAAACGCATGGTAACGCTGATGGAGCCGCTTTTAATTATGATGATGGCGGTGGTCGTCGGATTTATCATGATCGCAGTTATGCTGCCGATCTACGAATCTTACAGTGCGATTGAAAATTCATAGTTGCGAGTTACACTTATAATTAGGCAAAAGATGCCATACGAATTGCTGCACAATGGGATTTTATTATACAGAGGAGGAAAAGATGAGCGATACGGTCATTGTTTTGCAGGACGAATGTATCCTTACTGCGAGCGGAAAAGCGGGGAAGCTGCCGAAAATCGACAGGGTGAGCCGTATCCCGATCGAGCCGTTTGGCGATACATTTGAACAGTGGAAAGCTGCATTAAAAGAATATAATGAGGAATACCTGCCGAAATCTTTAAAGATTGTGTTGCCGGCATCTTATTCTTCCGCACGTATCACTCAGGTGCCTTATGCGGTGGGACGTCAGCTTTCGAAGATGGCGAAAAATGTCGTGGATGAGCACAAAGGCGAGGATATTGCGGACTACAGCGTGGTTCAGAGCGACAAAAAGCAGGGGGTCTGCCTGTGCTGCGGAAGTGCACAGAATGATGTCATTAAGCAGATTCTGGATTTCTGTACAGAGTTGAAGATCACGGTAAAAGAAATATCGATTCCGATGGAGGGCTATTTAAAGCTTCTGTCGCAGAGCAGGGTTTATAAGAATAAAACAGCGATTTTTCTGCTGTTTGAGGAGAACAGTGTTATCAGTGTTCTTTATAAAGAAGGTATGTGTCTTTACACGACAAGGAGCCGTATCTTCAGCGAACCGGGAACCTTAAATTTCGGTACTGAGATCGTGAGAAGCATTTCCGGTATGATGCAGTTCTATGCGACCACGAAATCAGAGACTCCGATCACCGATGTCTATTATACCGGCTGTCTGGAGGACGATTTCGAAGTCAGCATTGAGGGTATCAAAAATATGAACCTGAATGTCCGGAAAATGAAGATCGACATTCCATTTCAGGCAAAAGGCGATCCGCAGTTCTGGCTGTCCTGCATCGGCGGTATGATCGTCGATAAAAAGAAAAAAGAGATCAACCTGCTTCCGGCATGGAAAGAGGCCAATAAAGAAGAAGTCATAAAGAATGTGGATATTTTAAGTCATATCCTGGTTCCGCTGGCAACGCTCGGTGTCTGTATGGTGCTGTTTGCGGCGGTAACCGTCTGGAATCTGCATACGCAAGGGCAGATCAACGATGTTAATGACTGGATCAACGATGAGCAGGTGCAGGCGGCTTATCAGGAGGCGAATGCCATTCAGCAGAAGAGCGACAAGCTGGCGGAGGCACAGGATCAGGTGAGGCAGATGACGGCAAACCTCGATACTTACCCGGATCTGACAAAAAAAATGATCTCGACGATCGAGAATGCCAGCGGCCGTGATATGGAAGTGCATATCAAGACGATGGATGCCGATACCGGAAAGCTGACGTTTGATGCGGTCAGTCAGAAAGTTATTGATATACCGACTTATGTGCAGAAACTTCAGAAAACAGGATTATTTGCATCGTTGGATTACACCGGTTACACCTACCAGAGTCAAGAAAAAACATATTCTCTGGCACTGTCTTGCATTTTGAAATCCGATGAGACAGAGACAGAAATCGAGACGGGAGGTGCGGAAAATTGAAATTAGAGCTGGAGTTAAAGCCGGGCGACATCGTTCTTTTAAAGGTGCTGGCGTGCGTTCTGATCATTTTCTTCACATTTCGTTTTCTGATCCTTCCGGGGGTCGGGAAACACCAGGATCTCGATCTGGAGAAAACACAGGTGGAAGAGCAGCAGATGGAGATGCAGCAGCCGGCGCCTTTTTACATGCCAGTGAAAACTGCTGCTGACTGCCTGGATCCTCCATCCTAAATCCCGTTCCGGTTCTGTAAATAGATGCTGCGTCATTGCTTCCAATCTGAATATCTGCATTTACCCCAATACATACCCGTTCCATAGTCTTATCTGATACATTTACCAGGGTATGAGTCACCTTCAGATATTTTCCGTCGCTCACAAAATCAGCGGAAATCCCTGCTGCCAATATCTCTCCTGATTTCAGCTCAACAAAAACCGGTTCACGTTCCAAATTTTTAATGGACGTGCAGTCCGAAAATTTTGTAGGTTCCTTACCTGCGCAGACCCCCAGGTAATATCCGTTGTTACTGTAGGTGGTTTGTACATTCTTACCATCTTTTATTCCATGTACATCGTAATTGTCTGCTGATGCAGAAAGCCGGAATGATAGAACACCATTCTCTGTCTCCACAGGTTCCAGCTCATGGCTCAGGTCTGAAGAAAATGTGACTTTGATACGGGGATACTCACTCTTGCATACATCATACAACGCTCTGCCCAGTTCCAATTGATCCGTTCTGATAATAACAGAACCGGATCCTGTGATACTATTTGCAATCCCCTCAGGAACCCCTGTATTCCGGGGCAGAGAAACCACCAGCCTGCTGCCGGTCCCCAGTGCATTGCTCCCAATAGAGGTTACACTCTCCGGCACGGTTAATTCATGTAACTGTCCACATGCGTTAAATGCATTTTGACCTATACGTGCTGCCTGACCCAATTCCACAGAACAAATGGTCTTCGGAAAGATGGAACCAGACGAAACGTCCGGCATATCTGCTATCTTTTCTTTTTCTACTGAATCACTCATAATAAATGTCTGGAGTGATACCATATTCCGCAGATAATGCCAATCGCTTTCCGAAAAAGTACCTCCCAGAATCTCCAGGGAATGAATATTGTCAGAAGTCTGATCCTTCAAAGCGTCTTCCAGTCCCGTTCCAGTCAGTTCCATACCGCCATCAACCCTGATGCTGATAACTTGTTCCTCTATCGTATTCACCAGTTTCATATTGCTGAAAAATGTGTCCAGGTCCATCAGCTTCCGGTTCAGCTCCGAATCAAATTCATCCTTCTCATCCTGGCTGAGCGCATCATATGCCTTCTTTGCTTCTTTCTCCTGCTCCATTATTCCTTGGATATCGGGAATCTGGGATGCCGTGGCCACACTTATCCGCTCAACCAACTCCACTATTTCCTCCGCTGACGGAAGCGCTTGGATTTTCTCATAAACAGATTCCATGGCGGAAGTAGGGTATATAATCGCAGCATCTGTAATTTCTATAAAAATCATTGGCAGCTCTGTATCCATATCATAACGGCTGCTTATAACGGGTATGTAGCAATAGGTGGTTCCTGCTTCATCCTCGGGGGAGTAAGCGTATTCTCCCTCATCCGGTTCCCACGCCTTCACCGTTATCTCAGTCCACTGGTTATCCGTTTCTTCTGTGTTACTGTTCTCTGTATTCCCGGACTCTGTATTCCCGTCTTTTACATTTGCCTTTTCCGCTGCGGTCTCTGTATATGCTTCAATACTTCCCGTTTTACCGTCATTCTCAGTAACATCCGCACCTGTATCCGCATTCTCCGGCAGACCTGCCCATGGTACCATCTGGCCCATAATCACAACAGAATCTCCAAAATCATTATTATCTGTACTGTCATAGCCATCAGCATTGCCGGTAGATGTAGATATGGAAGCCCCGGAATCATCAGAGCTGCCACTGTCTGCTGATGCGCCATGTGATGTATCCTGGTTGCCTTCCGGCACCGCTCCTTCTGACGAACTCTGGTTCCCTTCCGGCTTTTCTCCTCCCGACGGACTCTGGTCTCCTTCCGGTGTCTCACCTTCTGACGGCCCCTGGTTCTCTCCCGGAGCCTCTCCCTCCGACGGATTCTGATTCTCTCCCGGCTCCTCACCTTCCGACGGCTCCTGATTCTCTCCCGGCTTCTC
>OGXB01001071.1_pt1 | contig 15867 bp, 15 predicted proteins | sample 1576161 | NCBI WGS metagenome assembly OGXB01 (sample SAMEA3541474, study PRJEB24748) | human gut metagenome | biome: human gut; feature: human-associated habitat; material: faeces | place: China | collected 2012
TTTGTGGAAAAAGAAGAAGAAAAATAAAACATCATCTTTGTCAATCGCAATTATAGGGAAATAAAATCATATATCCAAATATTTCTCCGATTTTTTTAGAAAAAGTTTTTTTGTAATCTTATATTATATGGATTTATCTTGTTGTAGTATTATGTTTTGCTCTTTTTCTTTGAACATTATTGTTTCTTTGGCAAAACTATAACGGATAATTTGTAGTTCAGATAAAAAACAATAGATTTGCAAATGTCACAATCTGAAATTTTGGAAATATATGAAAGAGAACAATACATTCGTGGCTCTATGTACAGAGTCTTTTACTTTCAATCATGCCGCAATATGTTCTGTTGCTATGGTGAAGGTGATTAATTCTGTAATAGTGCAGGAGCTCAATTCGCTTATCAGACCAGTTGCCGGTAAAGGAAACATGCTGGACACGTTTCTCTCCGTATTTGGTGGTAGTAAGTATGCCAATGCACCGGAGTTCCCGGAAGTGTTACGTTTGATGGAAATATTTACAGGTAATTGTAAGGTTGTGGTTTACGATGAGAAAGTAATTGTACGGTTGCGTAAAAACTGTAGATTCTTTGGCGCTGAGAGCACCTCTTTTTTTACTAATGAGTTTTTTTGTATTTCCCGTATGCTGGGAGAGGAGTTGGAGGAATCATGTGAGTGCTACAAGATTAAGCTGAAAGCTGATTGTTCTTTGCTTGATAAGGCACGTGCCTGTGCCGGATTGTATATGAAAGTCGGGCAGGCTCATAGGCTGTCTTCAAATGAATTGTGCGATGCTTGGGAACTTTTTTCAATGGGTAAGGAGGATTTGTATAATTTGCTTCCGGATCATGAGATTACAAACAGGAATACAATATTTTATCATAAGCATATTTTTATCTCCGGTATTTTTTCCCGATATCCGGATATCAATGTCTTGCTTTCCAAACTGCATAAGTTCGGAGCCATTAACTTGTTTTCATTTTCTTATACAGCCGATATGGTTGTTCTCGGAAAAGGGGCTGACCGCTCGGTTTGGGAAAAATTAAGACAAGATAATAATATTCAAATACTTACGGAAATTGCATTATATGATATTCTGGATGATATTGAAGGACGATAGAATTATGCTTTCGGTAGTTGGTATTCCCGTTCTATTTTAGCAGACAGTTCTTTTGAGTCTGCCTGCCAGTCTTCGCCATAAAGGTTTTCCATCCGTCTTGCTATTTCTTCACGTTCTTTTCCATCCAGAGAATATATTTTATCAATGTAGGTGCTTGCAATGAAAGAAAGGTTTACGGTTTTCAGTTCATTGTCATCAAGTGCATATCCGTATTCAAAGGCTTCTGTAAGGATTGGTTCATAAAAAAGCCTGTCTTTTTTAAGTGCGGCAAGCAGTGCATAGCCATATTGGTTGACTGCTATGGATTTCAATTCCTCTTTCTTGGCAATTTCAGCTCCTTTAAGGAAGCATTTTACAGCTTGTTTGGTATCTCTTGAAAGATTGAATGCGATACCCTTATAGTCATATAGCTGTATCAGAATCTGGTTGCATTCCTTGGTTTCTTCTTTAGCCGTTTGTACAATGCTGATTCCTCTATCTAGTATTTTATGAGTGAAGGCAGATTCGTTTTTGAAACTCAGCATGAATCCTCCATAAATCAGATAGGCTGAAGCCCACATTACCGTTCCTCCAATTTCACGGCATATATCCACAAGCTCTTCTCCCAAATTTTTCACTTCCTGCTTTTTGCCTGCATTTGCAGCTTCTCCCAGTTCAAATAGGCATTTTCTATATCTCACTTGTGGATCATGAGGGTCTCCTTGTGTGGCTATTTCCTTGTAGGCTCCTGACATATTCAGGTTGGGTATTTTAATCAGGCATGCCTTTTCCTTAAGCTTCTCTAGCAGTGGTTTGTATATTTCTCGGCCGTTATAGTCTGTTAATATCAGACTGGACTGGGTTGGAAGAATCTCCGCCAGTTCCTTTATGCACTTGTTTAGTGATTCCACATCTGCTATTTTGTAAACAACGACTATTATACCCAGTATATTATCCGTGATCCCGGCAAAGGTTTTGAAACTGGTTACCAGACGGGCATAAAATGATTTCATTTCGTCAATATCGTCATAGTTCAGTTCTTTTGCTTCCTGTTTCAGTTGTTCGAAGTCCGTCCATTTCCATTCCGGGTATTTTTTCATATCAGTCTCAAAGGACGTAATCCATTCAGTTATCAGAAAAGCATATAATGCTTTTGGCGATTCATAATCCGTCATGAATGCAAGAATAATGTCACTGCTTTTTCCGTAAGCAGATCCTTCCAGACGGATAAATCCTTCCACTAGTGGGTAGTCTTCCTGATTACAAGTTAGGCAATATACCTTTGCATCTGGACATTCTTGCCTTTTCTCCATCCAAAGATTCTGTATATAGCCTACTCTGATAGCTATCGGATTATGTTCGTTATTTATCATATCGGATTATATTTCTATTGTTTTAGCAAACTTTGTACTCGTTATTGTATATTCTTTGTTCAAAGACAAAGTCATGTCAGTAGATCATGAGCCCGGATATTGGCGAATATTTTCTGTGGTTTCCGGAAAGCCTGTAATGATTTCGTGTAGTGTTCTTGATACATATGATTCCTTGAAGAATACCAGATCGTTGTTGGGCTTGTTGATGTCTGACTGCAAAGTTTTGTTGGCATAGGACAGGATATCTCGGTCTCTGCTGTTATCATGCTTTCCAATCCGTCCTGAAGCAGCGAGTTGAAACGCAGTTTGAATGGTGGACGGGTAATCTTCGCATTCTTCAGATAGAATCGGATATTCACCATTTTGTAGATGTATCTCATGAGTACAATAATCTTCATGATTGTACTCTTACCGCTGACAGACTTGTCGATAAATACGGTCAGTGGCTTGATATATCTTATTTCCACTTCTTTAAGTGGGCCTAAGTTATTGATGATTATGGATTCTTTCATTATTTGAAGTCGTTTTCTTATAGGCAAAGATACGGATAATTAATGGATTACGGGTGTGTGGGGACTGATTTTTCAATATTTAATTTGTTTGCCTCTGTCTCAAACGGTTTTATTGTTTGTTTGACTACATGTGCCAACGTACATTAGAACAGTTAATAGCCTGTTTTCTTGGTTGTTTTCAGGTAAAAAGCTATCTTTGTAACCAAAATACATTGATTATGTGCAAATTCTCTGAATCTACTAAACAGAAACTTGGTAATGCGATTATATATATTGCGCGTCATACATCCAGTCTCAGCAAGACAAAGCTGCTGAAACTTTTGTATCTGATGGAGGAACGTATGGCATTGAAATATCATGTCCCTTTCATTGGTATTCCGTTTGAGGTATGGCAGGCAGGCCCTGTAGCGAAGGATGTCTTTGTTGACCTTTCGGACGGCCCGTATCTTCTGAAGTCTTTTGTAAAGACAGATTTCAAGGATGGCGGTACCTTCATTGAGGCGGTAGCAGATTTTGATGACAGCGAATTCTCAGAATGTGAGATAGAGATGATGGACGAGATACTGGCAAAATATGGCAATATGACTGCATCCGACTTGGTTGCAGAGACACACAAGGAGGGTACTCTTTGGTATCGGGTGGCTGCTCGCACGGGATTGCTGGAAGCATTCAATAAGCATGAATGCAACAACTCCGACCGGCAGATCGATTTTGCTGAAGCAATGACTGATTGTGCGGCAGAGGATTATCGCGAGAGTTTGAATATACGGCAGACGGCTAACCTCTTAAATGCGGAATCCCATGTTTGAAGAAGGCAATTTGTTGTTTTTCCGTCCTTTTTTGTTCAAGAACGGAGCTGAGCCGCAGAACAAGTTTTTCCTTGTGCTTAAAAAATGGAAAGTGATATTTTGCTTGCCAGTTTGCCTACATCTAAAGACCATGTACCATCAGATTTGGAGGTTAAGTATGGATGCTTGAACATTCCGGAGAGGATGCTGAATATTTTTGTGTTTATGGCTGGTGAAAATGTGGCTGTTAAGGATGACGGTACACCTTTTGCGTTTGATGAGAATACTTTTATTTATGGCTCCGATCTTGATACCTATCCGGCTGGACAGCTGGATTTACAGGAGCGTATGGCGCAGACTTCTATTGAAAAAATAGGTACATTGGATGAAGGTGTTTTCAATAATCTTATTGCTTGTCTGTCAGAAAGCAAAATGGTAAAAAATAAGTTCAGAAGAATACTGCAAGGTTAGATGTATAGTTTATGTAAACTCTCTATGATTGATTTAAATAATATTGTGGCCAAAGAGGGTATTGGTGAGGGAGGCAATTGGAAAGTATATAGATGCCTGTTGCAGGACTGTTCATCTGTGATTGTCAAGGAGTCTAAAGGTTTTGTTGATATGGCCATAAAAGGCAGTATAAAGAAATATCAGTTTATCAAGGCTTTAGTTATTCCTACCACATCGTTTCTGGAAGTATCTTCTCTGGATGGCAAGCCTGTACTGGTTACAGAGGATTTGAATAGTAATAATATATGTTTCGTATCTCCTAATAGTGTTAAGACTGAGAAAGACGAACTCCTAGCTTGCTTGAGGGAGAATTTTATTCCTGGTTTATCTTTTGAAAGGATAGATTCTAAGGCTGAACAGTATTTTTATAAGAACAAAATAAAGGAAATTTCAAACCTTCCGTCTTTTTTACAACGTGTTAAAGAAGACATTAACAAGGCTGCATGTCATAATATATCTATTGCCTTCGATTCTTATTTCTTCTCTATCGAGAAAGGTAAATCCTGTTCCGTTATTGATTATAAGATTGCAGATTGGGATAATATAGAGGAATGTGAAGATATAGATTTCAAGGAATTGTTGAATGTTAATATTGTGGAGTTTCAGGAGGCTATGTTTAAGTTTCTTGAATTATTTGTTCAGGAAGGAGAAAAAAGGGAACTTTATCAATCATTGATTTCATGTCTGACTCCGTAATATTGTAATAAACTTACTGATATATTTTAAATTGATTATTGGTTTGATATATTTATGAATAACTTTTGGATTGTTTTTTTTAAGACTTTGAATCGGACATTGAACATGTTGACTTTGGTTTCTGTCATCTTTGTTTTTTGTTTGGACATGTGGCTTTTTGATATTCCTGCTCCCTGCCAGTTCTTTGTTGCTTGTGGAAAATTCTTTTACGGAGTCGGGCTGTCGTTCATTGCTGCCTATATCTTCTATCTCATAACGGTTCATTATCCCGAAGTAAAAAAAGCAAGGACAGTTTATAAGGTTTCTGACTTTCCGGCTATGGCAGTAGTTACGAATATCGAACGGATATTCATTGATATGGCAGAGAAGCAAGGAATGGATATTAAGAGAGAGAATCTGAATGAAGAGCTGATTAAGAATATTCTTTCTTCTACAAGATGTTATGGTGATTCAACTCTCAATGATATTGATTCTCAAGGGAAAACAAAAGCAAAAAACTGGCTTGAATATATTGAATCAGTTGAAAAAACTTATCGTTCATTCATTAATAGTGTTAAACCTCTTTGTTCTCAACTTGATTCAGAATATGTTGCTGCTATATCTGATATTGAACAATGCGCTTTTTCCCGGCCTATTGTTAAGGCAATTTCTTGTTTCCTGATATTACAACAAGATATAGATTCAATTACTTTTAAATCAGGTTTCGAGGATTTGTTTCTTGAGCTATACAAAAAATCTCAAGCTTTGCGTAAGATTATTGAAGAACGTCGGCTGAGATATAAATTAACGTGAGTTCGAAATAAAATTAGAAAATAGACAGTTGTCCGTCATTGACAAAGTTAACGTCAATGGCGGGCTTCTTTTCAAAAAAACAGTATGCTGCAATAGCCGACAAAGAGTTGGCTATAAAGTTATTGAATGAACGATGTCTGGAGTGTTCTATCTGTGCAATGTTCTTCAATTCGTCATTGACCGTTTCAATCAAGGCTCTTTTCCTGAGCAGGATCTTGTCGGCAATACTCATCAGTGAATTCTTCATTGTTTTTAACTTTAGTGACAAGCTGTATACCATTAAGGAAAAGGCTCTCAAACAGAGCCTGACCAATATACCCCTTGTCTGCACATAGTTTCCCTTTGATGTTCTCCAGAAACTTACCCTGTTTCAATGGTTCCCGGTCATCCACGTTTCCAGGAGTGAACATAAAATTGAGAATCTCACCCTTGTCATTGATTATCAGATGCAGCTTGAATCCGAAGAACCATCCCATTGAACATTTTCCACGCTCGGCAAGTCCCTCAAATGTTTTATGAATAAGGATTCTCTGGTTACGACAGACACGTAAAGGAGTGGAGTCGACAAAACTGATGCCGGTGCAGGTTCCCAGCAGTACTTTTTTGATGAAGATGGTCATGGGAAGCAATACTTCCTTCTCCAGTTCCACAAAACGGTTATAGGAAACCTGACGCGGAAAAAGGTGTTTCAGATGTTTGCAGACATATTCCTTGTAGTAATGCTTGAAACAACGGAAACCACCGGAATGAAACAGGATTAGAATAACAATAATCTCAGCATCACTCATACGGTTGGGCTTGTCGCGATGCCTGATCTTCTTATCCTCAATCATATATTTTTCCTGTTGCAACGCAAATTCCTTGCAAAAATCATCGGCCATACAATAAATCTCTGTAACTTTAGACTCTGGAAACATAGTGGTAATCGTTTAAATGTTATAATTCAGCACTATAAATTTAATACTTTTATCTCTATGTTTCTAATTATCAGCGAAATATATTTATTCTTATTTCGAACTCACGTTAAATTAATATTAATATCTCAGCCGAATAAAATGTGATACACCAAAACAAATCTGATAATCTATTCTGATTATGTCAGTGAAATTATGTTATGTCATTTTATTTGAGGGGCTTTGATGGATGTCTTTCAGTTCTTGCCTGATTCCTTTTAGGGGCATTCAGTAAATATTATAAAATTAGCCAACTAATTCATACACAAAGCATTGCGAATCAGTTGGCTTTTTTGTATCTTTAGGTATTCCCCCGAAAATAAGGTTTGGCAGCCAAAACGGGGGAAATTCCCTGACTAAGATATGGCTAAGATACAAAATATTTCAGAAATTCACCCTACTTTGGACTTTACAGAATTTGATATTCTTAAAAAATATCGCAGAGTTTTAATGAGAGTGAGCTTGGCAGGCTTCATTCGGTCTTTCCGTTTGAGCGTATGGCAAAAACCATAGGCCTGTCGGAACAGCGACTGGGACGCAGGAACATCTTCAGCCCTTCGGCAAAGATTGCCCTCATGGTCCTGAAGGCATATACCGGTTTCTCCGACAAACAGCTGGTGGAACATCTGAACGGCAACACACACTACCAGATGTTCTGCGGAATTATGATAGGGACATTCAGTAAATGTCCCTCTTTTACAGTAGTTTTATCCTTGTCTATTGGGGTATTGTAGATCACAAACATTCTATCGTAATTCAGGCACCTTCTTGTTTTGTTTTAAATAATTTATTAAAATACTTTTCTAGTATTGCAACATTGTCATATTTTTGAGTACGATCTGTATAAGTAAACCATTGATCAGCTAAATCATCAAATAATTGTTTCCCTAAGTCTGTTAAATCACTTTCCTTAATAACAGTATCAATATTCAAATCCCCTCGTTCATCAAAGGGAGATTTTAGTAAAAGTTTCTTTTCATAAGAAAATAGAAGCAAGTTTTTACAAGCTAATAATATATTATCCTTATCAACTTGTCTTATATATGCTGCTATAAGCATCTTTGTATTCAATAATATTATATCTTTCATATTTAATTTATTTTATTTTATCCTTATAATCTTTGTTGGTACATTTGATACATCAATAAGATTACCATTTCTATCTTTTATAAAAGTTCCGCCTTTTGATCTTATTGCATTTTCTTTTCTCATTTGCCGTGTTTTATCTGCAGTTTTACTTGTTACTTCATAAGATTTTATTGCATTACCATTATTGTCCAATACGATAAAATCAATGCGTCGCCCTTTTCCTTTATGTGTTAATTTGTTACCATTAATATCAACTAATGTTCTCTCTGATAAGACATTATCTTTTCCATAAATCTCTTCTAATATTCTTCTTAGTGTATCTTCTCTACGTAAGCCTTCACGCTTATTTTTTATACAATCCAATCCCAACGGGTCAATCTGTATATTGGGGTCGAAAACATATTCGTATAACGTAGGATTGCCACCTGCCAAGCCTATGGGATCTTGGCTGATGTAGTTTCCAGTCTTTGGATTATAGAACCTAAACCTGTTGTAATATATGCAAGTTTCCTTATCCTCATACTGTCCCTGATACCTGAATGGAATGAAGCATTTTTCACCGGCATATTCCTTCGCGTTCCCATACACATCCAGCAGCATCTCCCATACGAGTTTTCCTTTGCTGTCGTATGCCTGCGTAGGGGTTCCCAAATAGTCATGTACAATCGTGTAGCGTTCTTGTTCCGTCACCTTGGCCACGGGGGTGAAGCTCTGTCCGTCATACACCCATGTGATGACGTTTTCAAATGTCACCTTACGGTCATAGCTCTCCCTTCCCATATCGTCCGTCACAAGCCGTGGTCGTTCGTTCTCTTTACACTCCCATTCGTGCAGCAGCACGTTGCCGTCCCAGCAGAACATCCTTGCCGTTCCGTCAGAGGTCTTTGCCGTGCGTCTGCCCAGCGCATCATACTCGAATGTCACGGTCTTTCCTTCCGGTGTGATGACGCTTTCCAGCATACCGTTTGCCAGCCATGTGTAGCAGGTGTCTCCCTGCTGCCATGCCTGTGTGTTGTCTGCTTCGGTTTTCTCACTTCCTGTGAAGATACTCAGGAAGCCGTGCCTTGCCTGTGCCTTTGGCGCTTCTGTCAGATTTCTCCGGCTCTTGTGTACAAGGTTCCCCTCGCAGTCATACCTGTAGTGGAACTCGCCGTCGCTCAGCAGCCGTCCACCCCTGTCGTAGGTGCGGTCCCTGCGGTTCTCGTCCCGGTAGATGTTTCCCACCAGGTCGGGTGTGCGGAAGATTCGGTCGAACATACCGTATTCTCCCCGTATGAGGTTTCCCACCGAGTCGTAGTCAAAGATTACCGGTTCTGCCGACAGGTTGCAGCGCATCGACATCAGCCGTGCGCCCACGTCCCATCTGTAGCTTCGGAATCCCGTATGCCTTCCGCCTGAATACACGTGGCGCGAGCGCACCATTCCCGTGTCGTCATAGTCCGTGGCTATGCGTATTCCTCCTGTGGCGAAGCGTTCCACTTCGCGCCCGGCATCGTCACGTCTGATGCCGCTTTCCCATTTGGGATTGTCTTCCTTGCCGCAGCTTGCACTTACTCCGCTTACCAGTCCGAAGCTGTCATAGTCCAGCCTCACGTCTGCGCCCAGCGAACTCCGTACCCTTGTGCGGTTTCCGTAGCCATCGTATTCCGATTCCACGGAGGTCACTTCCACGGGTGTGTCTCCTCCGGGCAGTTCCATGCTTTCCCTGATGATGCGCCCTGCCGCGTCACGCTCCAGCCGGATGCGTGCCGATGCGTTTGCCGCCATTATCAGGTTGCCGTTCTTGTCGTAGGAGTATTCTTCTTTCGTACCGTCATGATATGATACAGTACACACGCGTCCCCTTGCGTCATATTCGTAGGCGGTGCTTCTTCCTCCAGGGCGTTCCACAAGTACGGTCTCTCCGGCACGGTTGCGTATGTAGCTGCGTATCATGCCGTCAAATCCCCTTTCCGTGCATACCTGTCCGGCCTTGTCACGGACGAAGCTGTATGAGTCGCCACGTTCGTTCACCACGTCCGTCAGCCTTTCCATTCTGTCATAAAGGAATTTCACCTCACGTTCGCCTTCCGCACGTGTGGCAAGGCTTCCCAGCGGAGTGTATGTCATCCTTACGTGGCGGTGTGCATCCCGTGCTTCCGTCACGCTGTCGTATGCGTCATATCCCAGTTCTACCGTGTTGCCGTCATGTGCGTACACGCGTGTGACACGTCCCAGAGCATCGTATTCGAAGCGGTCCGGCCGGAGCATGGGCGAGTGTTCTGCAGTCACTTGTCCCTTGTGGTCATAGTCCCACCGTCTCAAGGTCTTTCCATTCTCGGTCCATGAGACGAGGTTGTACTGTTCGTCGTATGCCAGCTCGCTTACCCGGTCTCCCTGTGTCATTCTGACGAGTATTCCATGTTCATCGTATCCAAAGACCGTCACCTCTCCGGTCGGTCCTATGGTTCTGGCTACCAGATGTCCGCGTTCCTCATCGTACAGCCGGTGCGTACGGTGCCCTTCTGCATCCACCCGTATTATGGGGCGTCCCTGTTCGTCATATACGTACATTTCACCAGTCCCGTCAGGGTGGGTTACTCCCGTGAGGTTGCCTTCCGCATCATAGCTGTAGCCTGTTACGCGTCCTTCGGGATCGGTTACGCGATACAGTTCCGAATGTTCGGTATATTCATATCGGGTGATGTTGCCCAGAGGGTCTTCTTCCGAAGTGACGATTCCGTCCGGCCTGTATCTGTAGGTGGTTACTCCACCCGTGGCATCGGTCACCAGGTTGTAGCCATTTTCCGGATGGTACTCGATGCGTCCCTCCTGAATGCCGTCCTTGCCCCAGGTATGCACGCAGCGTCCCTTGCCGTCATATTCCCAGTGGAAGGTATCTCCGTTGCGGTCTGTCTTTTCTGTCATCAGATGTCCCTCGTACACGATGCGTGTGGTCTGTCCGAGTGCGTCAGTGATGGCCGTCATGTTTCCGTCCCTGTCATAGCCGTAGGCCACCAGTGTCTCTGTTCCCTTGTCTGTCTCAAGGGACAGCCGGGTGATGAAGCCGCGTCGTTCTGTTTCTATACGGATGCGCCTTCCTGATGCATCTGTCATTCCCGACGGCTTCCCGTTGCTGAAGCCTATTGTGGTACCCAGTCCGTCCGGGTTCACCGCCTTTGTCATGCGGAAACTCTGTCCGTCACCTTCGCGCATATCAAACACATAGGTCATCCATGTGTCATGGTTGTATGCCTCGTAGCCTGTTTTTGTATGCTTTAGGGTGATTCGTTCTTCACGGAGGTAGAATTCTTCGCCTTCAGCTATGGCCGGAAATGCCACGGTCCGTCCGTCTTCCATGCGGAGTGCCACTGCATCGTCTTCGGGCAGTTCCTGTACGGTACGGTCATAGACACTATGCACACCGTGCCCCAGCCATCCTGTATAGTGGGAGTCTGAGTACCATGACCGTTCCCAAGACAATGGTACCGGTGAAGGAAACCGGAAGTCCAGCCCTTCGTAAACCACCACGCCGCTTACCAGATCGACCGGCTCGAAGCCCATCTTACAGAATTTTTCGGACAGTTTCTTTGTGCCTGGCACTTTCTGCATTACCTTGCTTTTAAGTACCTTGTGGTTGAATTCTGTCAGTATCTTCTTGCCAATCTTGCTGCCGCTTTTTGCAGCAGCTTTCAGCACGGAACTGAATCCGATGCTTGAAAGCAGTCCCATGGCCGCCCCTCCGATATCCGGGATGTATGGACCGCCTACAAATACGGGCTTTCCCGTCGGGGCAGGGATGGAGAATGATGTCGGCGCGAAGAGCGTAGGCTTCAGCTTCTTTTTCCCTGCCTTGCTTTTTCCCATGGTGGCAGACAGCGGAAGCCCCGTGTCGTTACAGGTCATCACCATGTATCCTTTCGGACTCAGGCGGCTGCCGTCAGAGAAGACACTCTGCGATGAGAAAAAGTTCATGCTTTCATGTCCGATGACGGGTGCCATAGTAAAGGCTCCCACCAGTGGGATATGCGACATGGTAAGCAGCATACCGCTCGTATCGGACACACCTCTTTTCATTCCGTTTACGGTGACGTTTGTCCCGAGAAACGGAATGTAGTCGGCCGGATCAATCACTATCCCTATGTAGGGATGGATGGGATTGTATGGAGGCACGGTTGTCGTATGTACATCCACGCCCGTAACCGTTGTCATGTGTGTGTCCGCCAGTAACATAGGCTGTTGCTCCGATTTATATTGTTGTTTTATTTTACATATTCAAGTTCAATATGCCACCTTTCACGTTGGTCATTGTTTTACCGTCCACATCAATCATAGTGCCTTTGATGGCAACGCTCTGTTTTCCCTCTGCTTCGATGGTAGGAGCGTTTTCTTTGATTACAGTAGAGCTTTTGATTGCAGTTTCCGTAGTTCCGTCAATCTTGATTTTGTCACTTGTCATGCTTGCTTCTGTCTTACCGTTGGCATCTATCTTTTCATCGGCATGTATTTCGATTACTTTGGAATGTAGTGTGATTTTCTCTTCCGAGTCGATGGTGATGGTTTTGTCACCGCCCAGCATCACTTTACTTCCGCTCGGATCTGTAATAAGGATACTTCCTTTGTCGTCATCAATCGTGATGGTACATCCGCTCCGGGTGGTCAGGCTCTTTTTCTTGTTACCACTGTCACCGCCTGCACCGGTATTTCCGTTGAACAGGCTGCCCATTACGAATGGACGGTTCGGGTCATCATGCCGGAAGCCTACCAGCACGATGTCGTCCTTTTCTGGGATGAAGACAAATCCCCTGTTGGTAGATACTTTGTCGCTCATTCCGGCATCCGGTGTCATGACACGTATCCATGAGGTCTTCATGTCCCCCGACTGCCAGTTCATCTTTACCTGTACACGTCCCTGCTTTTTGGGGTCATCGTTGCTTACCACTACCGCCTGCTGGGTCTGTGCCACGGGTAGAGGTACCTCCGGAGCCGGAAGGCTTGGTACAGTTGCGCTCAGTGCCGTAAAGGTATTGTAATAGCTGTTGCCCGACCCTATGATATGGGTAATTTCCGTAATGATATACGAGCCGAGTGTCTGTTCTGCAAAACTGAAGTTTTCTATTTGTATGGCCGTTTGTATGTCAACCACACTTCCTACTGTCAGGCTGTAGCAGTCGCTTTCGCTGGTAATGTAGTGTGAAGCCGCAGTATCGCTTTGCTGTTTCTTTTGGAAATAGCTGTCAAGTTCCCCTTTGTTGGATATACGGGGTTCGGCCGACTGATTGGCTGGTGATTTGAACAGCCCTATGGAAGCCTGAAATGCCGCATGTCCTAAATTTCCGAGACCTTTTGGGGCATCAGGCGATGTTGATTCATACTTTTGTCCGTCCTGTGAGTGATAGGATTGACCAGCCAGTGGGCGGGCAATGGTTTGGATGGAGATATCCAGACTTTGCAGATTACGCCCATACATCAGCGGTATGCCTGCTGGTACAGCCGGTTTGCCGAATACGAGTTGCTTGCCGTCGTAGTACAACCATTCATGGTATTGTCTGGCCAGCCTGCGGATAAAGTCGAAGTTGCTTTCCCTGTATTGGCATTCGTACTCTATTTTCTCTGTATATTCAGGTGAAACCTGTGCGGTTACGCCTGCTTTCTCACAAATTTCGCTGACGATATTGGCCAAAGTCTTGTCCAGCCACGAAGCGCAGGTCTGGTCCGATTCCAGAAGGAATGTATTTGAATATCCGGTCAGAAGCAGACAGCCGTGGTTTCCGTCAGCTCGGTGCAGCGAAACATGAGTGGCTATTCCTACGAAGGTGTTTTCACCCATCTGTATGACTACTTTTTTCCCCAGCCAGTTTTTCGCCTGTTCCAGCGAATGCGTGGCATAGGCTTCTCCCACCTCTATATCAAGACTGATCTCGAAATAGTGATGGTCATTGATTACTTGTTTCAGCATGACCTGCAGAAAAGAGTGCAGCGGATTTCCATCTATGCTGATTGATATTTTCTTTTCTTCCAGCATGGCACAGTATGTTTAAAGTTCAACAACCGGAATTCTCTTACTGAAATATGTCAGTGCATAAAAGCAAAAAAGAGAAAACTTCAAAGCCTGATCTTTTGAAATTTTCCCCTTGTCCTTCATGCGATTTCAGTTTTATTTAGAAGAAAAGGAGAAAAATAAAACATCATCCTTGTTAATCGCAAATATATCAAAAAGAATTCAGTAAAACAAAACTTGGATACTTTTTTGCATAAAACAAAAGGTAGAAAGGAATTCTTTTAAAATATATTACCTTTCCACCTTTCTGAATAAGCTTATAGCCTCATTTATAATTGTTATGCTTCTGAATTACTTATGCTAAACGCATATTCCACTTTCCCGATTATGGAATAAAATGGATGTATAGAGAAGTGTACCTTGCCTGTTCTTGTATCGAGTGTTGTAGATATGATAGCATTGTTATCTTTACTATCTGTACGATTGCAGCCTTCATGTTCTTCTCTATAGCGTTTCAAACGCTTTTCCTTGAAATCACCAACAAGACATTCCGCTTCCGGAAATTTTGATTCGTCTATTCGCTTAAGATTATTGAATTCTTGACTATTGATGATTTCTGATAAAATATTTTCAATTTCTTCATCTGATTTATCAAGAGTACATATCCGCCATGTTCTCCTTATTTTTATTGTTGCTTTGTCATTGAATTGTGCAGCTTTCTGCAAAGCGTTTTTGTCTCGCTTCAATGCCATAATAGAAGGAAATTGAAGTGCAGTTTTGTCCTTTATTTTTCTTACAAAAACCAAATCATTGTTTTTGATTCCACCAAGCAACATTGAATCTCCTTTTATTATGAATTTAATAAAGTCTTTCTTGTTTAATTTATTCCCGTTCTTATCTTTGAAGTTATCCCATCTAAGATTCGTTACATTTAATGCTTGCGGAGTGAATGGCTTCTCAGAACCTGCACAGGCAACATTAAATTTTACTGTTTCATTAGTGTACGCATAAAACTCTACCAACAAGAACAAGAAAAGGAGTATTGTGATTATTGCAAAAACCCAAAAAACTGTTGTTTCCATCTTTTTATTATTTTATTTCAATTCTATTGTAAATCTCTTCGAGTATATGAATCATTCGCCTCTATGATATCTGATGCTTTAACGACATACCACCAGGAATTATTTTGCAATAAGACCTCTAATAATTTTAATACACTGGAAAAAATCATTATCCCAAATAAAACATTTGTCATATTTATATTCTTTGTTCCTATAATTGCTAATATAGTATAAACTGCTGTGATAATTAGAGTAGCTAATAGCACAACAATGAATATAAGAAACTTGGGGGCAAAGTAATTTGCCCTTTGCTCTATATATACATAACATTACTATAAGAATCTCTAGGAATAATACTACAAATATCGTTCCAAATTGAAATAATGCTATTTTCTCGTCATCAGTAGAACCAAGAACATGGCCTGCTTTTTGAGCTACATACAATGCTGACCCCCATAAAGTCGCATGCAATACAGGAATTATCCAGTGATGAGAGAAATCGTATATTTTACTTTTAGGATCCTGATTTAAATTATTTTCCATAGGCTTTTTTTTATTTATAGTTGTTCTCAACAAAACTACTTGTATTAAAAATTTTGCAAAGATACAGATTTTCTGTAAATTACAAGTGCTTTAAGGAAATAATTCAACCAAAGCCATGCTATAATCCTTGGAATGTTTCATGCTTTTGTCATATTAGGACTTTTGTAATGTATGAATATTAAAGCGATATATTTCAACTGTCGTTTCGTGTAAGGAAACTCCATAGGTGCCGTAGAGAATTTAAATAGGGATAAAAGATTATTATTATATGTGAGTATTTTGCATATTTAAGATACGATTCTTTTGATGATAAATGATAATGTATTCTCCATGAATAGCCATGGAGAATACATTATTTCAAATGTTTCATTCATCAGTTTTTCGGCCATCTGTTGTCAAGCGCAGCGTTGCCCACATTGATAAGCTCAGCGGAGAATGTGAGTGCGATAGTCATCGGCACGTCGTTGTTCACGTCAA
>OGXB01001074.1_pt1 | contig 15841 bp, 14 predicted proteins | sample 1576161 | NCBI WGS metagenome assembly OGXB01 (sample SAMEA3541474, study PRJEB24748) | human gut metagenome | biome: human gut; feature: human-associated habitat; material: faeces | place: China | collected 2012
AATCACGCTTATTAGCAATATCAAGACCAAAATTCGTCTTAAAAGTCCGTGGAACAGCCGCAGAATATTTTCGTCTTCGTGGCAAGCTCTACATGCACTTCCAGACCAATTACTGTTTCATATTGTTTTGCCATGTCGCTTACCTCCTCTGCTCATAGGTATATGCTGCACGGATCAGTGTCTTCTCTTTGAAGCAGTCACCGATCAGCTGCATGCCGATAGGCAGGCCTTGGGAATCCGTACCGCAGGGAACGCTGATACCGGGCAGTCCCGCCAGGTTGATGGAGATGGTGTAGATGTCTCCCAAATACATCTTGATGGGATCCGCCAGACTGCTGCCCAGCTTCGGTGCCGTGGTGGGTGCCACCGGTCCTAAGATCACATCGTATTTTGCAAAAGCTTCGTCAAAAGCCTTCTTGATCAATGCTTTCACGCGGAGTGCCTTCAGGTAATAAGCATCATAATAACCGGAGCTTAATACAAAGGAGCCCAGCATGATACGACGCTTCACCTCGGGTCCAAAGCCCTGGGAACGGCTTCTCTTGTACATGGTATGCAGATCTTCCGCATCCTGTGCACGGTAACCGTATTTCACACCGTCGAAACGCTCCAGATTGGAGCTGGCTTCTGCTGCTGCGATCGTATAATAAGTGGGAATCGCATAGTCCACCAGACTTAAGTCGAACTCCTCCGCTTCTGCCCCCTGCGCTGTGACCGTCGCTTCCTCACTGCCCGGCTCGGTCGTCGTCAGGTATTCGGAACGGATAAAACAGCTCTTGTCCTTATAAAGCACCTCGCTCCAGCCGTCTCCGATACCGACGCGCTGCACGCTGTCGCCCTGATTCAGCTGTGTCACAATCTCATACTCCGTTCCACAGCCCGAACGCACGTTGAGCAGGTTCTCAGTCGCATACACTGTCTCATCGACACTCCGGAAGCCGCTCGCCGTCGTTTTGTCACTCTCCAGCTCGCTCTGGTCCGCAACCGCCGCTGCATCCGCCTCCTGAATGCCCTGTGCATCTTCCAGCTCCAGACTTCGCTTTGCCGCATTCGGCACCTGTTTCTTCGCTGTCTGTTCCGCCGGTTCTGTCTCAGCAGCCGCCATCTGCACCTGCTTCTGTGCCTGATTCGGAAGGGTAAATCCAGCATGGCTTACGCCAATGGAACCCGCCGTGACCACAATCGCGGTCACCGCCGCCCAGAAACGTTTCCGGTAATCCGGTGTGCCTGGCTTTCTTTTTCTGCTTTCTCCTCTTGCCATTTATAAAAAACTCCAATCTTACAGAAGATTCTAACCTCTCCATGATCCGCGCATTCACTGTTTCTAATCAATCGGATCGCAGCACAACTTTGATGCCGACAGAGATTTCTGCCCAATTAAAATCTTCTTTCATTTCTAAATTATTCGATCGTACCGCCGCCTACGACATATTCGCCGTCATAAAAAACGACTGCCTGTCCCGGCGTCGCCGCTCTCTGCGGCTCATCAAATACGCATTCCACCCGATCTTCGCCAATCTTGCGGATCGTACAGAGCGCCCCTTTGTGGCTGTAACGAATCTTCGCACTGACGCGCATCTCCTGATCGCCCAGATCCTCAATCGCCATCCAGTTGAGATTCCGGCAGGTGAGGCGGTTAGAAAAGACATCCTCATTTTCCCCGATCACAACCTCGTTCGTCTCCGGACGTATCTCCGTCACGAACACCGGATGACCGAGTGCCAGATTTAAGCCCTTTCTCTGTCCCACCGTATAATGGGTAATTCCTTTATGACGACCTAAAATATTGCCGTACTTATCTACAAAATTGCCTTCGTCAATCCGGCAATCACTATTTTCCTCGATAAATTTTGCATAATCGTTGTCCGGCACGAAACAGATCTCCTGGCTGTCCGGCTTGTGTGCCACCGGAAGTCCAATCTCCTCCGCCATCTCACGAATCTTGTCTTTCGTATATTCGCCGACCGGCATCAAAGTGTGTGCAAGCTGATGCTGGGTCAGGTTATAAAGCGCGTAGGTCTGATCTTTCGCCGCCGTCGCAGACTTGCAGATCGCATAGCGGCCATTCGGCAGCTTCCTCACGCGCGCATAATGTCCCGTTGCAATATAATCAGCCCCAATTTCCAGACTTCTCTGCAAAAGGGACTCCCATTTTACATATCGGTTACAGGCAATACATGGATTCGGCGTGTGTCCGTCCAGATATTCCTGTACAAAGTAATCCATGACATTTTCTTTGAACTCTTTTTTGAAGTTCATCACGTAATACGGGATCTCAAGCCGTTCCGCAACCCGTCTGGCATCATCGACAGCGCTCAGACCACAGCAGCCGCCGTGCTCTTCCTGCTCTACATTCGTCTCATCCTGCCAGATCTGCATTGTGACGCCGATCACATCGTATCCTTGTTCTTTTAAAAGCCAGGCAGCCACGGAGGAGTCAACTCCTCCTGACATGCCGACTACTACTTTTTTCTTTTTCATCAATACTCTTCTTCGACGTCTTCCTCGCCGATATCCGTCTTCGGTTTTACGAGTCCTTTGATCTCAATGCCATTCTTCTGAGCATAATCCCAGAGAGCAGCGTGAATTGCCTCCTCTGCGAGCAGAGAACAGTGTACCTTAACTGGCGGAAGTCCGTCCAGTGCCTCCATAACGGCTTTGTTGGTAACTTCCATCGCTTCCTGGATGGTTTTTCCTTTTACCATCTCGGTCGCCATGCTGCTGGTCGCAACGGCTGCACCGCAGCCAAATGTTTTAAATTTTACATCCTGGATGATCTGGTTGTCATCGATATCCAGGTAAATACGCATAATATCGCCGCATTTTGCGTTGCCGACGGTACCCATACCGCTGGCATTTTCAATCTCGCCTACATTTCTCGGATGCTGGAAATGATCCATTACTTTCTCTGAATACATCGGGTGTTTCCTCTCTATATCTTCATTCACTGTGTACGTGTACAGTAACGGAATTTGCCGTGCTTTCGCCTTTAAATACGGCAAATTTCTGCTGCCACCACGTTATCCTACGGCACTTTCAGTTGCAAAAGTACCTATCTGTAGATGTTCATTTTGCTTAAAATGTCTAAATCTTACTGCTGCGGATGTTTCTTAATGTAATCCTCATACAGCGGAGACATAGAACGAAGACGTTCTACAATCTTCTTTAAGCAGTCTACCGTGAAATCAATCTGCTCCATGGTTGTCTCGGCTGACAGGGTCAGACGCAGGGAACCGTGTGCAATCTCATGCGGCAGTCCGATCGCCAGAAGTACATGGGACGGATCCAGGGATCCGGAGGTACATGCAGAACCGCTGGAACCACAGATGCCTTCCATGTCAAGCATGATCAGCATGGATTCACCCTCGATGAACTGGAATGCAAAGTTTGCATTGTTGGAAAGTCTCTGGGACGGATGTCCGTTGAGGCGTGCAAATGGAATTTCTTTTAATACACGCTCGATCAGGTGGTCACGCATCGCTTTTTCTTTTGCTGTGCGCTCTTCCATCGTCGCCATCGCAATCTCAACTGCCTTGCCGAATCCTACGATACCAGCCGTATTCTCGGTACCGCCGCGGCGTTTACGCTCCTGTGCGCCGCCGTGGATGAAGGAACGAGTCTTTAATCCGGTACGGATATAAAGGAAGCCGGTTCCCTTCGGTCCATTTAACTTGTGAGCGCTGGAACTGAGCATATCGATATGGCACTCATCTACATTGATCGGAACATGACAAAATGCCTGTACCGCATCGGTGTGGAATAAAATGCCGTGTTTCTTCGCAATCTCACCAATTTCCTTGATCGGCTCAATCGTACCGATCTCATTGTTTGCAAACATAACAGAGATGAGGATGGTGTCCGGACGGATCGCCTTCTCCAGCTCGTCTAATTTAACAACACCGAACTCATCTACATCCAGATAAGTAACCTCAAAACCTCTCTGCTCCAGGTACTCACAGGTGTGCAGAATCGCATGGTGCTCAATCTTGGTCGTGATAATGTGCTTGCCCTTTGCCTGATATGCCTCTGCTGTGGAAATCAGCGCCCAGTTATCAGACTCCGTGCCGCCGTAGGTAAAGTAAATCTCGTTGGACTTTGCGCCCAGCGCTTTCGCGATCGTCTCGCGAGCCTGTGCAATCGCTCTCTTCGGCTCTGCCGAAAATTCATAAACGGAAGACGGGTTGCCGTAATACTCCGTAAAATACGGGAGCATTGCCTCCACTACTTCCGGACGCGTTTTGGTTGTCGCCGCATTGTCCAGATAAATCAACTGTTTCATAACTAATAAATCCGCCTTTCTTCTTAGTGTATGCACGCCTGCCTTTATTGTGATTGTATCACACGGAATCTCACGGCAGGAACTCCCCGCCTGTAAACATTTGCTGCGTACATAGTTTGTAGCAATAAAGGTAAAAGCTTCATCTACGTTCTTTATTATTATATAGGAAAATTGAAAAAATACAAGCAAGAATGAGCGGGTTTTTGAAAAAACCTAGTTAAAAATGGGGTATATAATGTGCTCAAGCTATTCCACCTTACTTATCCAGACAATAAAAAACCGTCCAGCTAGGAGGGGTCAACTCCTGACTAAACGGTTTTTTATTAAATCTTTGCTCCACTTCTGCCTTGAAATCCGTTACCCAATCGGCAGCAATTCCGTGGAAACGCATGTTATCCTCCAAGAGGGAATCTTCGGATAACTGCTGTAGTGCTGTCATTGGCTTCTGACCGCACATGGAGGGTTGATGCAATAGGGTTTACATAAATAAAAAGAAATAAACTGGTAACGGATACCTGTCAATACTTATACATAAAAGGGATTGGTATAGAATCAGGTCGGTTCTTCACTTGACATATCGCTATTGTAATATTATTATATATTATTAGGATACTTCTAAGTGAAAACTCTTGTTTTTTCCTGATGGCTATAATATAACACGCATCAACTTGAAATACCATCCCCGGAACGAGAATATAAATATTGTTTTTTTACAATAATATAAGCATTTAAAAATAGTCCTATAAAGCAAAGGCTAATTAAGCTAAATGGAGGCGGAAAAATGTATATTAAAAACCCGGAGTATTTTATTACCACCGTCCGTGAGGGAAGCATTTCCAAAGCGGCTGAAAAATTATATCTGTCACAGCCATATTTAAGCCAGTGTATCGCACGAACCGAAAAGGAATTAGGTGTCAAGCTCTTCGATCGCAGCCATATGCCGCTCAAACTAACTGAGGCAGGAAAAATCTATATGCGTTATCTGGAAAGTGTCGGAGTCCTGACCGGGCAGTTTGAGGAACAGCTCGGCGAGCTGAAAACGGGACGCAGCCGTACTCTGAATGTCGGCATGACGCTGTGGCGCGGATCCGTCCTGCTGCCGGATATCCTGCCAAGCTACTCTGAAAGCCACCCGGATGTCCGCATCACCTTACGTGAACACCACACTGCCCAGCTTTCCAAGCTGTTACAGGAGGATCAGATCGATTTTGCCCTGATGAATCTGCCGCTCAATCTGGATGATTTCGTCTATGACACCATCTTCAATGAGCGCCTCCTTCTGGTAGCCAGCAAGGACCATCCGGCTATCCGCGGTCTGGAAGCAGGCACTCCGGACCATCCGCTTCCAATCGACATGAAAAAGCTGCGCCGGGAACGCTTCATCCTGCTGCAGGAGGATCAGGTCATGGGACACGCCATGAAAAACCTCTTTGCCAAAATGAATATGGAACCAAAGGATGCCCTATACACCACCAGCAGTACGACTTCGGTCAACCTGGCGGCAAGAGGGTTCGGCATCACCTTCCTCCCGGAAGGCGGAATCCGCCACACTGCCCACGTGGAGCAGCTTGCATTCTTCACCGTAGACAATCCACCGTTCAGCGTGCCGCTGCTGCTTTTATATAAGAAGAACAGCATTATTTCACCACACGCGAAGGATTTTATCGATATGGTGAAGGAGTATTACCGGAATCTGGAGGAAAAGAAGATTAAGGCATAAGAATTTGCTCTTTCTCTGTGCATTCTGTTTCTACATATATTTTAGAATTTTTGCACAAAACGTACAAAATGGGACTTCAGCCCCTAATAGACACAGGCAGCCTAGACGATATCCGTCGAAGCTGCCTGTGTTTTATTTCATATTTTTCTATCATTTCTTGGTCGAATTTATTTAACATTTGAAGAATTTTTATTCTACTATTCTTCCTTATCCAGATTCCGACCATTCACTCGGTCTTTCAATTCGTAAAGCAAATTTTTTAAGTAACTTTTACTTACGAATCTTCTCCACAAATTCCTTCAGTCTCTTGCATCCCTCAACAACATTCTCATAGCTGTTTGCAAAGGACATACGGATATAGTGGTCGCCTTCGCTTCCGAATACATCGCCCGGTACCATTGCTACCTTGGCATTTTCAAGAAGCAGCGGAGCAAATTCCTGTCCACTCATGCCGAGTTTTTCGATGTTGATGAAGATGTAGAACGCACCCTTCGGGCAGCGGCAGCTCAGTCCGTCGATCTCGTTGATTGCTTTAACTGCATAGTCGCGGCGTCTCTGATACTCTTTTACCATGTCTGCTACTTCGTTCTTCTCTTCTTTCAGCGCTACGACGCCGGCTTTCTGTACGAAGGAACTTGCACAGGTAACCACGTGCTGATGCAGCTTATTGACAGTCTTGACAATCTCTTCGCTGCAGGCTGCGTAGCCGAGACGCCAGCCGGTCATGGAGTATGCTTTGGAGAAGCCGTTTAATGTGATGGTTCTCTCCTTCATGCCCGGAAGAGAGGCGATGCTGATGTGTTTTGCATCATCGTATAACAGTCTCTCATATACCTCATCTGATATAATCATGATATCGTTCTTCACAGCAATCTCTGCCAGTTCTTTCAGCACATCCTCTGCCAGCACACCGCCGGTCGGATTGCTCGGAGTGATAAGAACGAGTGCCTTGGTCCGTGGGGTAACCTTTGCACGAATCTCATCCAGATCAATCTGGTAATCATTCTCCTCTTTCAATGTATAGGTAATCGGAACCGCGCCCAGAAGCTTCGGAACATTTAAGTAGTTTAACCAGCCCGGATTCGGAACCAGAACCTCATCGCCCTCGTCGAGAATTGCTGCCATGACATCAAAAACTGCCTCGGAAAGACCTACACTGACGATGATCTCAGTCGGTTTGTACTCTACATTGTTCTGCGTCTTTAATTTCCAGGCAATCGCCTCCCGCAGCTCCATGGTACCAAAGTTGGAAGTATAGAATACATCGCCTTTTTTGATATCCTCGATGCAGGCATTCTTGATGTATTCCGGTGTATCGAAATCCGGACGCCCTAACTCAAAGTGAATGACCGTCTCTCCTGCGCGCTCCATTGCCAGCGCCTTTTCGTTTACTTTACGGATTCCAGACGGAACCAGTTCATCCATTCTTTTTGCGAATAATTTATCCATAATAAAATCTCCTTTTCATTCTGCATATACTCTCAGATTCTCATTGGTCCGCATCTGCTGACACTTTTCCAAGAATATTTTATTTTTCCTGGTAGCCGGCCGGAATTCCGTTTTTCTGTTCTCCAGCCCTTACGCTGCCTTTGTCTCGGTTTCCGCACCAGTTCCCAGCGTATGCATCATGCCCTCGCTGCGTGCTACCACCATGGTGGTTACCACATCACCGGTTACGTTAAAGGTTGTATTTGCCATATCAATCAGTCGGAAGATACCGGCAATCAGACCTACAATCTCCAGCGGAAGTCCCATGTTCGTCAGAAGAATCGTGGTCATGATGATCGCGCCTCCCGGAACACCCGGACAGCCCATAGCTACTAATACAGTAGAAATAATAATGTTTACCAATGCGGACGGTGTCAGGTTCATTCCATAAATCTGTGCCGTCATTACGATAGCCGCTGCATAGTAGATACATCCACCATTCATGTTGATGGTTGCGCCAAGCGGCAGGGAGAACGATGATAACTCGGAAGATACGCCAAACTCATCATTCGTAACAGAGGTTGTGATCGGAAGAGAACCGCTGCTGCTGGTGGTGCTGGCCGTTACAACCCATACTTTCCAGATACCCTGCAGCCATTTCTTTACCGGGAACTTTGCCAGAAGCGCTACCATCGGAATATACATCAGTAAAACAAGGATTACATCGGAAGCATAAACCGTGAGAATCAGCTTTCCGAGCGGTCCAAAGATTTTCAGACCATATGCACCAACTGAATCTGCTAACAGTGCACATACACCAATCGGAGAAAACTCCATAACAATGGCTGTGATTTTATACATTGCATTGGCACAGCTCTGTACACCTGCTAAAAGGCGTTCCCCCTCTTTTCCCATCATGATAAGTGCTACGCCTAAGAATACCGAAAATACGATAATCTGCAGCATATTTGTGTTGGTAAAAGAAGTGAAAATGTTGGATGGGAACATATCGATTAACGTATCAATGATACTCGGCATCGCCTGCGCCTCATAATCAGTTGATTGTGATAACGCGGTTAAATCAAATCCTTTTCCTGGATTGATGATGTTTGCCATGATAAGCCCTAATCCTACACAGAGTGCAGATGTCAGCGCATACAGTCCAACCACCTTCACGCCAATGTTCCGAAGCTTTTTCAAGTCTCCTAAGCTCGCGACTCCCGCTGTGATGGAAAAGAATACCATCGGAACGACAATCATTTTAATCATATTTAAAAAGATGGTTCCCAGAGGTTTTACAATGGTTGCTTTTTCTCCAAATACGAGTCCGATGACAATACCAAGGCCAAAACCGATGAACGTCTTTGTCGCCAAGCTCAATTTCTTTTTTTCTTTCATGAATATTCCCCTTCTTATGCAATACCCTCACTTACTGTTCACACATATGTGACCACCATGTTGTTTCACAGCACTTTCTATTTCAAAAGTGCCTGCTTTAAACAACCTCCTCTATGCTATATTCTCTCCCAGATTTCATTTCCCCAAATGTCCTCCGGGAGAGAGGTATCTGCAGTTCCGGGTAAATTTCCCAATTCACCTGCAAAACATGCCTTCCGTGAACTCTTCCGGATGTCCTGCATTCCGGAAATGCATCTTTGCCATGTTTTGCAATTAGTATGCTCTTGTCATCGCACCGTCTAACAGGATAGTCTGACCAGATACGTATGTATTTGCCTCGGAGCACAGCCATGTAGCCAGACGTCCGTATTCATCGATGGTGCCGTAGCGTCCCATCGGGAACTTCTTCAGGTCTTCCTTCTCGTAATCTGCTACGCTGATGCCAGCCTTGTCTGCACGCATCTTGTTCAGATTCTCAATTCTTGCGGTGCCGATACGACCTGGTCCAATGACATTGACTAAGATATTGTCTTTGCCGACCTCACTCGCCAGGGTCTTGCTCATGCCGACAACGCCCATTCTCATGGTATTGGAAAGAATCAGGTTGTCCAGGCAGTCCTTAACGGAAGAAGAAGTTGAGTTTACGATACGGCCGCCGCCGAGACGTTTCATGGACGGGAGTACCGCACGGATGGTTCTTACGTAGGAGAGCAGGCACATCTCAAAAGCGCCCTCCCATGCCGCATCATCAAAGCTTACGAACGGTCCCGGCTTCGGACCCGGACACATATTTACGAGTGCGTAGATATCGCCCAGTGTTTCAACGGTGTGTTTTACAAGTGCCTCGATGTCCTCCGCCTTGTTAACATCGCAGAGGAAGGTCTCCGGACGGTTTCCGGTTTCTTTCTCAATCTCAGCCTGTGCTTCCAGAAGCTGATCTTTAAACGGTTCTGCGGTACAAATCATAACCTTTGCACCTTCTCTTGCCATCTCGGTTGCAATTCCCTTGCCAAGTCCGGCTGCTGATGCCATACAGAGAACTACTTTGTCTTTTAATCCTAAATCCATGTTGCTACCTCCTGCTTAAAATGAATATATAAAATGATTTGAATGTTCTGTTTGAATTTTTTATTTTCCTACACTTCCTTTTCCGGATGTTTTTTTAAGTCAACAACCGGGTTTACAAGTGGTGTCATCTCGAATCCGTCCGGTCCGGTGATGCGGCACTCTGCTACATCGCCATTCTGGATATGGAACGCTCTCGGTGTTCCGGTGGAAAGGATGTCTCCGGCGTACCAGCCCTGGATGCTGCTGTGCAGGGATACCAGACGCGGCGGTCTGTGGGTCATGTTTGCTACTACGTTTTCTGCATGAACTTCACCGTTGTGAACACTCTGGACCAGAAGTTCATTGACATCCGGTACCTCATCCGGGGTTACAAGCTCCGGACCGAAGGAGAAGAAGGTCGGGAAGTTCTTTACGATGGTTAAATATCTCGGGTTGCCGCTTACATAATCATTTCCCTTTAAGATGGATTCCTCAGTCATATCAAGGATGGTGGTGTAACCGACGATGGCATCCTGCCAGTTTTCTTCGGATACATCTCTGCAATCCTTGCCCATGATGATTCCAAGCTCAGCCTCTGCGGTGGTTTTCTGTGCTTCTTTTAACTTCGGAAGCAGGATTTCATCGCCCGGACCAATCAGGGTGTCTGCCTGCTTGAAGAAGCTTCCCGGAAATCCCTTCGGAGCTGCAGAACCGATGTCTCCGGCATGGTCTGCATAGTTAAGGCCGATACCGAAGATACGTTTCGGGTTGCGGTAGAGCGGTCCGTATACAACTTTCTCGCTCGGAACCAGTCCCGGAATACTTTCCAGCTCTTCCTTGCCGCCTGCGTTATACCATTTTGTCAGTCCCGGAATCTGCTGCTTCTGGATGAGACTCATGACATCCTCGGCCCATGCGGTTCCCTTTGCTGCATTCAGTGCCTCAATCGGAAGCACTCCATTCTTTAAGACGATACCGGCTTTTTCTGTTCCGTTCACTTTGATAGTTGCAAATCTCATATGGTTTCCTCCTTTATCTGTCAGAGATTGCTTCTTCAGAAGTTCTATTTGTCTGTTTCTTTTCATTTTGTTTCAGCGTCTGAAACCCAACCTCTTGAAGCTCTCTGTTTCTTTCTGACATTACTTTACCATTCCCACCAAAAATGTTCCAACTCTCTTTCGAATATGGACGTATAGGTAAATGGTTATGGACCATAACGTGTCTAAAATGATACTTGACCTTCCCTAATAAGCGAAAATACGCCTGGATACAGGCTTTCCTTGTGGTTGGAGGAAGTGGAAATGCCTGTTCCAGACGTATGATTTTAAATATATATAATCGTTTTATTATTGCTTTTATAAGTTAATCATTCTAGTAGTATGTTTGATGTCCATAGGAGAATCCTTATGCCTGTCCATGACACTGAGAATTTGAACACTTATTTTAATATGCAGCCTTGAAAAACGGCACCAGTGCAATCGCTTTCGCACAGTCATGGGAATAGCCGCCGCCCAGGCTCTGCATCCAAGTTTCTATTTTTTCAGCTATGGGATATACTCCAGTATTTTATCTGGTTAAAAATCCGAGTTATTTTTAAATATGGCACTATAAGCAATTTTCTATCAGTATTTTGTGAAATTTTAAACTATTTTTTAGCCAGTAGAATGTATTTGATAAAATCATCTACTGTTGCCCCCACGCCCGGATAGCGCTTCATCGACAAAAGGATTGCACGCTTTGCCAGCGGATCGCCAATCTTGTAATAACAGAGTTTTTCCGTTTTCTCTGTGTATTTCAGCAGTGCATCCCTAAAAAAGATGATACCGGACTGTCCGCTCCGCGCCACATTATAGGCAGTCTGAAGCTGATCAAAATACATAATCACCTTCGGCTCGAAACCAGCGTGGGCGCAGATATCCATACTCCTTTTATAAGAATCCTGATTCTTTTTCAGCATCAGAAATGGTTCTTTCGAGACTTTGGAAAGGTCCACCGCACGCACCGCTTCATCCAGAAAACTCCGCTCCAGGATTGATTCCCTGGAGATCTGAAACTCTTTCAGCTTCTCATTCACAGCAAAGGAAGCAGGAACCGCCATAATCATATACTCATACCCCAGCGTCACACTCTCAAACATCTCCGGGTCGAGTGCCTCGACATCCATCGTGATATCAAACTGCCCGGTTCTAAGCCCCGCATCCATCCCTGAAATATCCGTCTCCGTCACGTTGATCCGGCACTTTGGATTCAGTCTGCAATAGCCCCGGATCACCTCCGGAAGAAAATACGCACAGAAATATCCGGAGCTTCCGATGTTAATCACACCGGAACGGATACCCGCCAGCTCTGCAAAATGCTGCTCCATCTCATTGCTGAGCTCGTATATCTTCCGCGTTTTTTCCAGATAATACTGCCCCGCCGGGGTCAGTGCCACCGGGTTCACATTCCGGTCAAAAAGCGAGAGCCCATATAACTCTTTCTCAATCTTTTTAATCGCACCGCTGAGCGCCGGCTGGGAAATATAGAGTTTCTGGGCTGCTTTTGAAAAACTTCCTTCCTTCGCAATTTCCATCACGTATTCATACTCACGCTTACTGAACATACTCCCATCCCTCCATTGTATCTCTATGTACTCTATCAGCTACCCGCTTTTATCCGGTTATATGTTTTAGTCTCTCTCCCGGAAAAAAAGTAAAAATATTTTTATCGCAATTATAACGGGTTCTTTTTATCACGTCAATTCTGTAATGTATACTATTTTTACACAATTTTCAGTCTCTAAACAACAATCCGAGCATTTTTCACTCTTGCTTTATGAGGCGTTCTTTCCTATAAAACAACGAAAAAGACGCTATGCTGAAGCCTCATTACTTCGTACACAGCGTCTTTTTATCCGAAATTTTATCGAACATCTAAGTTCCGATTATTCAGCCTGCTCAGACTCTTTCTTTGCGTTCAGGTACTCCTGGATGTTTGCCATAACCTCGTCTGCGTTCAGACCATGTACCATGCAGGCCTCCTCCAGAGACTCACCGATCGAAGACGGACAGCCAACACAGTGCATGCCTGCCTCCATCAGAACATATGCAATACCCATATCATACTGAAGCATCTCGCCCATCGTGGTTGCTTTTGTGATTTCCATGATAAATTTTCCTTTCTATTCATACTTGCAGTCTCTTACGCAGCTTTGCGGTTTTCACCGCCGCTGCAAAAACACCGCGATTATTCTTATGCTTTCTTATATTAACACGAATCGCGCGGTTTTACTATCTTTTTTTGTGAAACATAGAAAATGTTACGATTCACTGGAAAAATTTTTCTGAGCTGAAAATTTTGTACAATCCGGCAGCAGCATTACTCTTCTCTTGCATCCTCTTCTTATTTCTCTTATAATTACCATGATTGTTCTATGTTTTCCTGTATTGAGAATACGATAGTCACTGGCTCCGTTTTTCTGCCTGTGTCGGAAAACATTTTGATTTTTATACATTAAGGAGTTTTATAAAATGGATCCCTTTTCCATGTTAGAATTACTATTATCCGAAAACCAGTTCGAACTTATTCTCCCGGAAACCGGCACTTCTGCTCCCGACACGATCCGCCTAGTTTACCTGAAGAATGATGCAGTCGAAAGTTTCCTTCTCTTCCACAACGCCCGCCTGACCGGTACCTACGATCCGGCATACGAGGGCGAACTCGATGCCCTCTTAACCCAGGATGAAAACGAACGCTATGCCCTGATCGTCCATCAGGGAGACTCGGTTGTCACACTCTTTTTCGAAGATCTGACTCTCGAAAATCACTACTATGACTACAGTCAGCTCGGGCACTTCTGGATGAAAGGCTACGAATACCTCCGCCAGCTCGAATACCGCATCGCCATCCTGCGCGACAAACTCGACTATCTGGGGGAAAACTCCTGCAACGCAAACGAGCGGGAGCTTGCCTCCCTCGCGGAATTTCCCCCACTGAACGTCTGCTGCTACCCGGCGGTCCCGGAAAAATACCGCGTCATCCGTGAAAATCCCTGGCATCTCTCCGAAGACGCTTCGCGCGTCTTCCAATCCATCGCCGTCGAAGCCAGTGATCCAAAACTGCTACATCGCCTGAAAGACTATGAGCAGCACCCCACCAAGCGCCGCGCCCGTCAGATTGCCCGCCTCCTGCACCGGAACGCCCATGCCAAGACAGTCGATCTCCTGACCCGGAAGCTTCAAAAAGCCTCTTCCGCCTACCCGTCCCGCACCTTCGGAAAAGCCCAGCAGACCCGTCACCTGGCTCTCGAACTTTTTGCCAAAAAAAGACAGAAAGAGCTTGAAAAGCGCGGCATCCGCTCCGAACTGCTGCGTGAAGAACCCTTTACGACAGCGCAGGATTCGATTGAATTTAAGATGCATTTAATGATATGGGAGAAAGGGATTTTGAACCGTAAGGCGCGGATTGAGACTTGGGAAGATCAATAACATAATCTATTGCAACAGATCCTGCCGGTTGCAGTACTCTGTATGCAGCAGCTTATGTGACAGCTCCCCACACGGTTCTCCCAGATACGTCTCATAAATTTTCTGGATCGCCGGGTTCTTGTGCGACTGTCTGACCGGAAGCTCTGCCTCTGCCTCATAGATGGCTTTCTTCCGCTTCTCCATGATCGACCATGTCTTAGGCGGATTTCCACCGCCGCCGATGCAGCCGCCCGGACACGCCATGATCTCGATAAACTGATAATCGGCGGTTCCGTTCTTTACCTTTTCCAGCAGAATCTTGGCATTCTTGATGCCGTGTGCCACGGCTACCTTGATCACTCTGCCGTTCAAATCAACCTGCGATTCCTTGATTCCCTCGAAACCGCGGACCGGTGTATAGTCTAGATGTTCCATCTCTTTGCCGGTTACCACCGCATAAACGGTGCGGAGTGCCGCCTCCATGACGCCGCCAGTCGCACCGAAAATAAGTCCCGCGCCGCTTCCTTCGCCAAATGGATCGTCAAACGGCGTATCCGGAAGCTCAGAAAAATCGATTCCACCGGCACGGATCAGCGCTGCCAGTTCCTGTACCGTGATGGAAATATCCACATCCTGATAGCCGCTGTCCCTCATTTCCGGACGGGTACACTCAAATTTCTTTGCCGTACACGGCATAACGGAAACACTGCAGATCTCACCCGGATCGATGCCCTCGCGCTTCGCAAACCAGGCCTTGATCAGCGCACCGAACATCTGCTGCGGGGATTTTGCCGTCGATAAATGCTTCGTGTACTCCGGCGCGTAAGTCTCACAATATTTAACCCACGCCGGACAGCAGGAGGTGATCATCGGCAGAGTTCCGCCATTCTGCAGGCGGTTTAACAGTTCCGTTCCCTCCTCCAGGATCGTCAGATCCGCGGAAAAATCAGAATCAAATACCTTGTAAAAGCCCAGGCGCTTAAGTGCCGACACCAGACGTCCCGTGCTGACAACACCCGGCTGCTCACCCAGTGCCTCCGCCAGCGTAATGCGGACGGACGGAGCCACCTGGATAATCAGTTTTTTGCCTAATTCTTTCTGGCGATATAACCCGTAGGTATGATAATGCACCGTCAATGCTCCGGTCGGACACACCTGCACGCACTGGCCGCAGTTAATACAATTGGTATCAGCCAGTTTTTCCCCATAGGCCGGGGCGATCAGCGTATGGAATCCACGGTTTTCCTTCGAAAGGACGTTGATTCCCTGAATCTCATTGCAGACCTCCATACAACGCCCGCACAGAATACATTTCTGCGGATTCCGCATGATGGCCGGAGAACTCCAGTCCTCCTTCTGATGGCGGAGCTGCTTGTCATAGCGGATATCGAGGTGCATTCCGACATCCTGCGCTACCTTCTGCAGATCGCATTTTCCGTCCTTCGGACATACGAGGCATTCCTGCGGATGTCTCGCAAAAATCAGTTCCAGAATATTTCTTCTCGCTTTCAGTACCTTAGGGGA